>Ga0207840_1000153_pt1 | contig 10804 bp, 7 predicted proteins | sample LuqExpMetageno65_FD_187822 | JGI IMG/M metagenome (GOLD analysis project Ga0207840, IMG submission 187822) | Tropical forest soil microbial communities from Luquillo Experimental Forest, Puerto Rico - Sample 65 (SPAdes) | ecosystem: Environmental > Terrestrial > Soil > Tropical forest ... | reverse complement strand
AGTGAAGGATGCCGGCCTCGTCCCCGACGACATCGACTACGTCAACGCGCACGGCACCTCGACGCCGGAAAACGACAAGATGGAAGCGCTCGGCTGCACGACGCTGTTCGGCGAGCGCATGAAGAGCATTCCGATTTCGTCGAACAAGTCGATGATCGGTCACACGCTCTCGGCCGCAGGGGCAATCGAAGCAGTGATCACGCTGATGACGCTGCAGAACCAGCGCATCCCGCCGACGATCAACTACGATGTGCCCGACCCGACGATTCCGCTCGATGTCGTGCCGAACACGGCGCGCGACGCGCGGGTGAAGCACGCCATCTCCAATTCCTTCGGCTTCGGCGGGCAAAACGTCTCGCTGGTGATGGGGCTCGAGCCGGCCTAGGCATCGCTATGCCTCTCCCGACCTCATGGTGAGCAGCGCTGCGAAGCAGCGCATCTCGAACCATGGGGCCGCCGCATCCTTCGCGGTCCTTCGGACCTCTCCTCAGGATGAGGCGGAGAGAGGCTGCGGCGGAACAACAGGATTTATTATGCGTGCACTCAGACTGGTTGCAGACCGCAAGCTCGAACTCGTTGAGACGCCCGGCCCGGCCGCGCCCGCCGAGGGCGAAGTGCAAATCCGCGTCAGGGCGGTCGGCCTCAATCACTTGGACGTCTGGGGCTTCCGCGGCATGGCGTTCGCCAAGCGCAAGCTCCCGCTGGTCGTCGGCGCGGAAGCCTCCGGCGAAATCGCCGCGCTCGGTGCCGGCGTGACTCAATTCAAGCAGGGTCAGAAGGTCGTCATGTACGGCGCGATGACCTGCGGGCACTGCGCGGCCTGCCGCGAGGGCCGCGACAATCTGTGCGAGAATGTCGGCGGCATCATGGGCTTCCACCTCGACGGCTTCGCGCGCGATCTGATCAACATGCCCGCGCGGCTCGTCATTCCTGTGCCGGACGGCGTGTCATCGCGCGACGCCGCCTGCGCGCCAATCGCCTTCGGCACGGTCGAACACATGCTGTTCGACAATGCGAAGCTAAAAGTCGGCGAGACGGTCCTCGTGCATGCGGGCGGCTCCGGCATCGGCTCCGTCGCGATCAAGATGGCGAAGGCGATCGGCTGCACCGTCATCACGACGGTCGGCGACGATGCGAAGGCGGAGAAGGCGAAGGCGCTCGGCGCCGATCACGTGATCAACTACAAGACCGACCGTTTCGAGGGCGTGACGCGCAAGCTCACCGCCAAGAAGGGCGTTGACGTCGTGTTCGAACACGTCGGCGGCGAAGGCTTCAACGGCTCTCTGCTCTGCCTCAAGCGCGGCGGACGCCTCGTCACCTGCGGCTCGACCGCGGGCCCGACTGTCACCATCAACCTGATGCAGCTCTTCCAGCAGCAGTACAAGATCCTCGGCTCCTTCGGCTGCTCGATGCGCAACATCCGCGACAGCCTGTCGAAGATGGCGGCGGGCATGGACCCGGTCATCGACACCGAAGTCGATCTTCCCGATTTCGAGCGCGGCCTCGCGCGGCTCGAAAGCCGGCAGGTCTTCGGCAAGGTCATCGTCAATTTCTAGTCCGATGAATAAGCGCCTGCAGCGAAACCTTAAGCGCGCCGGCAACGCGACCGCGGGCGCACTCGCGGTCGGCTTGTTAAAGCTGCTGCGACTGTTCCCGTACGACAAGACGGCGGATAGCGCGGCGTGGTTCGCGCGCAAGCTCGGCCCGCTCGCGCGCGAGCACCGCATCGGACGCGAACAGCTCAAAGCGGCCTTTCCGGAGAAGTCGCCTGGCGAGATCGAGAAAGTTCTCACGGGTGTGTGGGACAATCTCGGGCGGCTAGTCGCCGATTTTGCCCATCTCGACCGGCTGATGGCCGACGCAGTCGCGCCGAACAAGCCGAGCCGGCTCGATTTCTCCGACCGCTCGGCTGAGATTTACATCAAGCTCGCCAATGACGGAAAACCGGCGCTCGTCTTCGCGTCGCATTTCGGCAATTGGGAAATGCCAGCGATGTGCGCGCGTTACACCGGCCTCAACAGTGCGGCGCTTTACCGCGGGCCGAACATCGAATCGGTCGAGCGCTGGGTCGAAGAGACGCGCGCGCCGATCATGGGCGAGCTCATCCCGACCGGGCTTGAGGCCCCGGTGAAGATCGCAGATGCGCTCAGACGCGGCGCGCATGTCGGCATGCTCGTCGACCAGTATTACGTCCGCGGCGTCGACGTCACCTTCTTCGGCCGCAGGACCAAGGCGAACCCGCTGATCGCGCGGCTTGCGCAGCACTTCAATTGCCCGATCCACGGCACGCGCATTACGCGGTTGCCCGGCAACAAATTCTGGGGCGAGATCACCGAAGAGATCGAGCCCGCGCGCGACGCCAACGGCGACATCGATATCCAGGGCACGATGCAGATCATCACCAATGTGGTGGAAGGCTGGGTGCGCGAGGACCCAGAGCAGTGGCTCTGGCTGCATCGGCGCTGGCGGTAACCGCTTGCGTCCGCTTCACTGCCGTTCATAATTCCCCTGTCAAACGGCCTCGTGAGAAGGCGGCCCGCCCCGGGGAGAAACAGCATGGGCAAGCGAATTGCGCGCCGCGAATTTTTGGCGGGTACGGCTGCGACTGCAGCCGCCGCTCTGGCGAAGCCCGCCATTGCGCAGAACGCGCCGGTGAAGATCGGCCTCCTCACCGTGAAGACCGGGCCGCTCGCGGCCGGCGGCATCCACTTCGAGGAAGGCATCACGACCTACCTGAAGGAAAAGAATTTCGCCCTCTCCGGCCGCAAGATCGACCTCATCGTCGCCGACACCGGCGGAACGCCGGCTGGCGCCAAGACGAAGGCGCAGGAGGTCGTCGAGCGCGACAAGGTCGACCTCGTGCTCGGTCCGTTCGCCGCGTTCGAACTACTTGCCACGGTCGATTATCTCAACGAGAGGAAGATGCCGACCATGGCCTTCGCTGGCGCCGAGGATGTCACCCAGCGCCGCCGGAGCGATTATCTCACGCGCACGTCCTACACTTCGGCGCAGGCGCTTTATCCGCTCGCCGACTACGTGCTCAACGAAATGAAGCTGAAGACCGCCGCGACCATCGGCGACGATTTTGCCTTCGGCTACGAGCAGGTCGGCGGTTTCCAGCGCGTGCTGGAGGCCGACGGCGGGCGCGTCGTGAAGAAGATCTGGGCGCCGCTCAGCACCGCCGACTACGCGCCTTATGTCGCGCAACTTCCCGAATGCGACGTGCTTTGCGAAGTGCTCGCCGGTTCCAACCCGCTCAAATTCACGAAATCCGCGCGCAGCCTCGGCGCCAAGCAACCGCTGGTCGGCGGCTCGACCGTCGCCGACGACACGATCATCGGCGCGCATGATGAAAGCGCGGACGGGCTGATCAACACCAATCCCTATTCGCTTGATCGCGAGAGCGAGACGAACAAGCGCTTCATCGGCGAGATGCGCAGGAACTACGGCGGCGACGTGCGCATCGGCCACTACGCCGCGTGCTTCTACGCCAACGGTCAATTGATCGAAGCCACGCTTGCGAAAACCGGCGGCAAGACCGACGACCGCGCCGGCTTCGTGAAGGCGCTCCGCTCGGTGACGCTCGCCGACACGCCGCGCGGGCCGCTGAGCTTCGATAATTACGGCAATGCGGTGATCGACGTGTATGTTCGCCGCGCGGAGAAGGTGGATGGCAAAATGGCGAACAAGACCATCAAGACCTATCACAAGGTCAGTCAGTTCTGGACGACGGATCCGGCAAAGTTCCTGGCCGAGCCTGTATTCTCGCGCGACTACCCGCCGATGAAGTCGTGAGCGGCCCGGCTATTCGCCCGTCTTGATCCGCGTCCACAGGCGATTGATCGTCCGCTGTGCGCGCTGGTCTCGCGCGCTCACGGTGTAGAGCTTTTCCATCGTCGCCGCGTCCGGATAGACGCCGCGGTCGTCGAGCACCGCCTTGTCGATGAATTTCTGGCTCGCGAAATTGCCGTTAGCGTAAGAAATGAAATTGCTATTCTTCGCCGCCACCTCCGGCCGCATCAGATAATCGATGAACGCGTACGCCTCCGCGACATGCGGCGCATCCTTCGGGATCGCGAGATTGTCGAACCACATCTGCGCGCCTTCCTTCGGAATGACATAGCCGATTTCGACGCCGTTCTTCGCCTCCGCCGCGCGCTTCTGCGCCTGCTTCACATCGCCCGACCAGCCGACGACGAAACAGATTTCGCCGCTCGCCAGCCCATTGAGATACTCGGACGAATGAAACTTGCGCACGAACGGTCGGAGCGTCAGCAGGAGCGCCGCCGCCTTGTCGAGATCCTGCTGATTGGTCGAATTCGGATCGAGCCCGAGAAAATGCAGCGCCGCCGGCAGGATGTCGTCGGGCGAGTCGAGCATCATCACGCCGCAGTCTTTGAATTTCGCGAGCAGCTCGGGCTTGAACACGGTGTCCCAGGAGTCGATCGCCGCATCGGGCCCAAGCCGCTCACGCACCGCCTTCACGTTGTAGCCGATGCCGGTCGTGCCCCACATATAATTGACGGCATGCCCATTACCCGGATCGTAGGCCGCAAGCCGTTTTGAAATCTCTGGCCACGTATCCGCCAGATGCGTCAACTCGCTTTTGTCGAGCGTCTGGAACACGCCGGCCTTGATCTGACGCTCGAGGAAATAGGCCGTCGGCACCACGACGTCATAACCGGATTTGCCGGCCAGCAGCTTCGTCTCCAGCGTCTCGTTGGCGTCGAACGTATCGTACTGAACGGCGATGCCGGTCTCTTTGGTGAACTCTTCCAGCACCTGCGGGTCGATGTAGTCGGACCAGTTGTAGACGTTCACGACGCGCTGCTGCGCGGTCGCGACGCTCACGATAAGCGACAGCGCAACAACAAGCCCGAACCGAATCATAGGGGCTCTCACGTCTTCGTAGGCAGGCCCGCGGCTTTCCACCCAATGATGCCGCCGGCCATATGCGATGTGTACGGATAGCCCGCGTCCTGCGCGGCCACCGACGCCGTGATCGAACGCCGTCCAGAACGGCACGCGAAAACGACCTCCCTGCCCTGCGGATCGGGAATTTCGGCCGGATCGAACATCGACAGCGGCACGACCACCGCGTCGGGAAAGGACTCCACCGCCGTCTCGTTCGGTTCGCGCACGTCGACCAGCACCATGTGCCCGGCACTTAAGCCTTCGGCGACCTGTTGCGGCGTCAGGTTGGTGACTTCATCGGCGCGCGGCATCTCGTCGGCCATTGGCGGCTCCTCGGTTTCGCCTCGAGTTTTAACGGGAATCGGCCGGAGTGGCACCAGCTTTTCCATCTGCCTCATCATGGCCGGGCTTGTCCCGGCCATCCACGCTTTGCCATGACGACGGAGAGCGCCGCGCTTCTCAGATCGTCACCTGCGTGCCGACCTCAACAACGCGGCCGGTCGGGATCTGGAAGTAGCTGGTGGCGTCGTTGGCAACCTGCGTCAGCACGATGAACAGTCGGTCCTGCCACTTTGGCATGTCCGATTTCGCTGCCGGCCGCAGGGACCGGCGCGACAGGAAGAACGACGTCGACATGATGTCGAACTGCCAGCCGAGCTTGCGCGCGATCGCGAGCGCCCGCGGCACGTTGGGAGTCTCCATAAAGCCGAAGCGCAAGGTCACGCGCGAGAATGTCTCGCCGACCGGCTCGATCCGCACACGCTCGCTCGGATCGATGCGCGGCGTGTCCGCCGTCTCGATGGTGAGGATGACGTTTTTCTCGTGCAGCACCTTGTAGTGCTTGAGACTGTGCAACAGCGCCGTCGGCGCGAATTCCGGATCGGCGGTGAAGAAGACGGCCGTGCCGGGCACGATGTGCGGCATCTTGCGCTCGAGACTGGCGACAAGCCCACTGAGCGGCACTTCTTGCCGCCGCGTCTTCTGCACTAGGAGGCGCGAGCCGCGCCGCCACGTATACATCACCACCATGACGACGCCGCCGAGCACCAGCGGAATCCAACCGCCCTCCATGATCTTGAGCATGTTGGCCGTGAGGAAAGTCAGGTCGACGAATAGGAAGGGCGCGATCAGCGCAGCGGCGCCCCAGAGCGGCCAGCCCCACACGCGCCAGATCACGACGATAGCCATCATCGCCGTGACGACCATCGTGCCCGTCACCGCGATGCCGTAGGCCGATGCCAGATTGCTGGACGAACGGAAAAGCCCGACCAACAGCAGCACGCCGATCAGCAGCAGCAGGTTGATCGCCGGCATGTAAATCTGCCCGGCCAGCGCTTCCGACGTGTGGCGCACTTCGAGCCGCGGCAAAAGCCCGAGGCCGATCGCCTGCCGCGTCAGCGAATAGGCGCCACTGATCACGGCCTGGCTCGCGATTACAGTGGCGACGGTCGAGAGCAGCACCATGGGGATCAGCGCCCAATCCGGGAACACGAGATAGAATGGGTTTTCGATCGCTTTCGCATTGCCGAGCACGAGCGCGCCCTGACCGAGATAATTGAGGCAGAGTGCCGGCAGCGCAATCGAGAGCCAGGCGACACGAATGGGACCGCGGCCAAAATGGCCGAGATCGGCATAGAGTGCTTCGCAGCCGGTCACGGCAAGAAATACGGCGCCGAGCGTAAAGAATGCGATGATGCCGTGGTGAATAAAGAAGTTGATGCCGTGCCAGGGATTGAACGCATAAAATACGACGGGATTCTGAAAGACGCGCCACAATCCGCCGGCCGCTATGACCGCGAACCACAACATCATCACAGGCCCGAAGAACGATGCGACGCGCGCCGTCCCGTGCGACTGCACCGCGAACAGCAACACCAAGATGAGCACGGTGAGCGGCGCGATGAAGGCGTCGAGTTCCGGGGTCATGATTTTGAGGCCTTCGACCGCGGACAACACCGACAGCGCCGGCGTGATGATCGCGTCACCGTAGAACAGCGCGCCGCTGATGATGCCAAGCAGGATGATCGTGCCGCTGGCGCGGCCGAGCGCGCGCGAAGCGAGCGCCATCAGCGCGAGCGTGCCGCCCTCGCCCTTGTTGTCCGCGCGCAGCAGGATCAGCACGTATTTAGCCGTGACGACGAACAACAACGCCCAGATGATCAGCGACAAGATGCCGAGCACGACCGGCCGCGTCGCCTGCTCGCCTCCGCTGGTCGCGGCGACGATCGATTCACGGAATGCGTAGAGCGGGCTGGTGCCGATGTCCCCGTAGACGACGCCGATGCTGCCGATGGTGAGCGCCCAAAAGCCCGCCCGAACCTCGCCGTGTCCGGGCACGGCCGGGTGGCTTCCGTTCGCAGGTGCACCGTTCGGCGCGGCCGCGCTGTCAGCTGATCCAGGCTGCATGGGGGTGCTTTACTGCAATGCAATACTCAGAAGCGGCGCATATAGCGTAGGAACATTCCCTCAGCACTGCTTTTTACACGCGGGCCTGCCCCGGAGCCATGAGGAAAACGCATTAAGACCGCAATGGCTTCTTCAGTGAGTACATACACTTACCTGAAAACCCCGTCCAACTTCACGCTCTGTCGATGCAAAACGCTACCTGTGTACCGACCCCGAGCACGCGGCCGGTCGGAAGGAGTCGGCTGGATTGCTGGCTGAACGCGCGAGCGCGATAAAAAGTTGATCCACCGCGCCGCAATCCCGGGCTGCGGCGAGGACTTGAGCGCGCGGAGCAACGTCTGAGGGCCGATGGCGAATGGGCGGGCGACCGGGCCATGATGTCGGCTCATGACCAAAGATGAACGTTCCACGGCAGCGCCGTCTGTTCTCGATTGGGAAGCCTGATGGCGTTGCTTTAGGCCAGTTCAGGCTCCACTGCCTTACGCACGATCTGGGTCAGCGTCTCTGAATCGAACGGCTTTTTAATGAGCTGAAGGTCGGCAGGAACAGATTGTACTGCGTCGCTGTAACCAGTCGTAAGAATAACCGGAATATTGGGGTATCTTCTGCGGACTTCGTTCGCGAGTCCAATGCCGTCGATGGTCCCAGGCATAACAATGTCACTGAAGATAAGGTCGGCTCGCCCTGCGTTCTTCAAATAGTCCAAAGCTGCTTCCGCAGAATCTCGATATGTATGGTCGTACCCCAAGTGCTCGAACAACGATGAAGTTACCTCCGCAACGTCGGGATTGTCGTCTACAACGAGCACCTTAGGCCGCAGTGAGGCAGATTGTTGAGTTGACGTTGAGGTCGGAAGCTCGTGTTCAGAGCACTGAGGAAGGAAGATAGTGAACGTCGTTCCTTCCCCGACTTTACTCTCCGCTCTTACCGTTCCGCCTGCTTGGTGCGCGAAGCCATATACTTGAGATAAACCAAGCCCGGTTCCTTTGCCGACCTCTTTCGTCGTGAAGAAGGGATCGAAAATTTTCGAGAGTAAATTAGGTGGAATCCCCGTTCCTGTGTCGCGGAATTGGATGACCGCAAAGGCACCACCAACGAGGGTATCGCGAACGGAGGGTGGAGGCTCATCCGAAACCGAAAGTGACACGATAAAGTCGCCGCCGTTTGGCATGGCATCGCGCGCGTTAACCGCCAGGTTAACGATCGCCAATTCAAGCTCTGCGGCGTCGACCTTTGTGAGAACGGGCCGCCGTTCGATATCTTCACGATAGACGATGTTGCCTCTCAACGAGCTCTCGATCATTGGCCGCATATTCCTGATGACGGCCGCAAGGTCGATGGTTGTTGGAGATAGATGCTGGTTACGAGAAAATGTCAGAAGCTGACGAGTGAGCGTCTCGCCTCGTTTCGCAGCGATCTGTATAGCCTCGATGGCCCTCGGCAGTTTCGGATCGAGTAATCGCTTAAAGGTTTGGGCGTTTCCGCCGATGATCATCAATAGGTTATTGAAATCGTGCGCTATACCGCCCGTCAGCTTGCCGATAGCCTCCATCTTTTGGGCCATGGCAAGCTGCTCTCGCGCCTCAACAAGTTTTTCACGGGCTTGTCGCCTTTCTGTTGCGTCCCGTATCACGCTTGCAAACCCGATCAGACCGCCATCGGAGCTTCGGATGGCCGACACGACTCCGTTCACAAAAAATGGGGTGCCATCTTTTCTTACTCGCCAGCCTTCGACCTCATGCCTTCCGTGTCGAATTGCGGCTTCCAGCGCGGTCACTGCCTCGCCGGCGCGACGTTCATCAGGCCGATAAAATATACCGAATGGCTTCCCGATGATCTCGTCCGGGGAATACCCGATGATCCGTGCAGCACCGCTATTCCAACTCGCCACATGGCCAGCCGGATCGAGGACAAAAATGGCGTGGTCTGCAACGTCCTCCACTAGCACTTGAAATTGATATTTTGCCAGCTCCAGAAAACGCGAATTTTCCACCAGCCGGTTCGATAATTCAATCGTGCGTCGCTGCAATATCTTTTCGGTATTGCTGCGAGCAACGAACTCTGCAGCAATCGACGTGACCGCGATTGATATCGCGGCCGATAGGGGCAAAACAAACGGATATCCATATGCAGAATATTCGAGCGGCGCCGGGCTAATTATCAGGCTCAACGCTATGGCTCCCACAAGCACTGCGGCAATGCTCACGGTCATTCGGGGATCGCCGCGCAGGACGGAAAAAAAGAACACGGGCGCAATTGCAAATGCGATAGCGCTGCGGTTTACGCCCACCGCGTCTAGTGAGAAAGCAACGGCGATTGTTGATGGGGCAAACGCCGCAAATGCAACGACGCCAGCCAACATCATCAAAGCAGCCGTCTCCAGGAAACGAGAAACAGATATCCTACTCGATGCCCAAAGCACGATGAGAGCCGCAGATAGAAAGGAGCCAACGCCATCCGCCGCCCACAATTTGAGCCAAGTTGATGCGATCTGGCTGTCCTCAATGACGTTCGCCTGCATCAACGCGCCAACCGCGCCGACTGAGGACAGAGCCGATAACGGAATGAAACAAAGAAACGAGAACGTGAGAGTGTCCGCAGCTGAAGTGAACGCGCGACGCTCCTTCAGCCAATGTTTGGCGACATAGAACGTGAGGGAGGCGGCGGCGACTACTCCGACAACAAGGAGTCCTGAAGACAGCAGCGACTGCCCGAGCGCCACGGCAGCCATAAATGAGCCACAGGCAATTGCCGGCAAGGCGGAAATCCCGAGCAGCAGAAGAAGGGCCAATGCTATACCGCTCGGCGGCCACAACAGCGTTGCTGGCTTTAAATCGAGCAATGCAGGAAATGCCGCTGCGAGCAGATAGTAGACCGCGAGAATTGCAGAACATTCAAGCGCGTATACGACTACAGAGCGCGCGCGTCCTGCGACAAACGCTCCGTGCATCCCTGGCAACCGTTCCGCTGATACTCCACTCAAACGCTCCGCCCCCTGGGCCGGAACCATTGTCGGCTCGCCCAATCGATTGCAATAGCACCATGCGGCAATTTGGTGGCAAGATCTCTTGGGCAGTGAACCTATCTAGTGGGGTGCTACAACTGCGCCTCCAAGTCCTAGTCGCTCTCTTCGGACAAATGCTCGGCACACGCAGCTTATGCACCTTGTCCACGGTCCCCACGTCGGCGACTCAATTAGCTCATCGCGCTGGCCCAAAAAGAAAAGCCGCACGGTAAGGCGCGGCCTTTCGAAACAGTTTGGACGAAAACCGTGATGACTCCGCGACGAGTGGAGAAGGGACGCGCATTTGACGCGGTTCGAAGACTGGTTGGGGAGAGTTGTAGGCCCGCCCGGAGCGCCCAGACGGGCCTTACAAGCTTCAGTCGCGCTAATGGTGGCGATGATGCCGATGGACGACGTGCGGTGCCGGCTGGATGGCGGCGACGTACTGCGGACGATGTTAGATTCCGAACACGCCCTCGA
>Ga0207840_1000151_pt1 | contig 10822 bp, 10 predicted proteins | sample LuqExpMetageno65_FD_187822 | JGI IMG/M metagenome (GOLD analysis project Ga0207840, IMG submission 187822) | Tropical forest soil microbial communities from Luquillo Experimental Forest, Puerto Rico - Sample 65 (SPAdes) | ecosystem: Environmental > Terrestrial > Soil > Tropical forest ... | reverse complement strand
GACGATGACCGGGGTGGTCGAGAGGCCGACGGTTTGCGACCGCGCCGCCATCACCCACGAGGACGCCTGCGAGCGAAGGAAGACGGCCGCCCCGGCCCGGGATGGACGCGAGACGCCCAGTTGCGCCGACCTTGCCGGCGAAACCGAGCGTGACGCGGTCACTTCAGTACCCAAGGACAATTCTGGCATGGTCGCTCCGGTGTTCAGCGATCAGGGACCGTTCCGGCCGACGGTGCGACGAACCGGGAGGAGCGCGTGCCGGCGCCGAGCACTGCGGGGCAGACTTACCTGAAGCTCTTGAAAAAAGTCAACGCAACGCCCTCTGACAACGACAGTTTTTGCGGTTCTTTCGCGAGCTTGCTTCAAGCTTGAGCAGAGCATCGAAACGGCAATAATCGTCGCACATGCTGGAGCACACCGGGACAACCTATCTTCCATACACGAATCGGACAGCGCTAAAAAAGAAATGCCGCGCCGATTGGTACTTTGCATGGGGTTGTTTTGAGTAATTTTTTTATTAGCCGAGGCTATCGATTGTGACGGGTGACGCAGTTTTGCAGTGTCCGCACGGCGTCCGCTTTTTGAAGAGTAGCGAATATGCCTTCGTTTAAAAGATACCGCGCGGTCACCGAACAATTAATTGTTCTTTACTTCGCAACGCCGCAGGCGATTCGTGCGCCGCCACCACCTACGGGCGCGGGCTGATCGGAATAATTATCACCCCCGGCGTGGATCATGATCGAATGGCCTTTGACATCTGATACCTTGAGATGCGGTGCGACCACGTCTTTTGTGGCCCTGCCGATTTCCTTGCCAATGCCGACCGCGTCAATGGCATTCATCGTAACCGTCTCGTTGGCGGCATAAGATGTGCCTCCGCCTACGACGGTCGCGATGATTGCCGGTATTACGTAGCGTTTCATTGAAGCCTCTCTAAGCGGTTTTGTGGCACTGTATCAGCAAATGATGCCCGAGATTGCTGGGTGCACGCCGCGGCGCAACAAGTTGATTTAACATGTTTTGATCTCTACTTCAGTGCCTTTCAAAAGTATTTCCTAAAGTAGTTTCTTCATTAGAAGAGTTATAATGTTTGGTACATCTATTGACAGCAAAGAATATCGAAGCATACAGCTTACGGTGACAGAACAAGTTGCCTTTGGTTGCAGGGCCTTGAACCCTGCGTATTGGAGGATTTTTGTGACCAGTCTTTTCCGCGCGTGCGGGTTCGCACGCATGCTTCTAAATTTTGTTGTCTCAACTTATCGGAATATCGGAAGTGCTCTGACCGAAGCCAGGTCGTTCGATTCCAGGCAAATAAAGACCCGCCGTGTGGGGTTGGTGTTGATCGCCGCAGCGCTGACCAGCTTCGGGGCTACCAGCTCGGTTCACGCCCAGAACAATGACAATTTCTACGAGATCGAGACCAAATACATCTTCGGCTTCACGGAAGGTTCTGGGATCGGGTTGGAGGGCGAGAAGGAGTTCTCGCCGGAAATGTTCGCTGCTTTTGGCAAGCGGGATGGTCGATATGCGGCCACCGAAACCAAACTTGAGTATGAATTCACACCAAACCAATATGTGCAATTTGAGCTCGGCCCGATCGTTTCATCGCACAACATCCAAAATGTCACTGGCCTCGATGATCGCAGTCAGTTTGGTTTCGGCGGCCTCTTTGGCGAAATCAGGTATCTCTTGCTCGATCGCGGACCGTCATCGCCGCTTGCCGTTACACTCGCGGTCGAACCGGAATGGCATCAAGTTGACGAAACCAGCGGTGCGTATGTCGAGAATTTCGGGTTGGAAACCAGGATCGATGCCGACCTCGAATTGATAAAGAATCGCGCATATCTAGCTTTTAACCTGCTCTACGAACCGGAGGCGACGCGCAACGACACCGGGAACTTTGATAAGGAGTCAATACTCGGACTCTCGACCGCTTTTTCGTATCGGGTAACGCCTCAAGTCACGGTTGGAGCCGAGCTATGGTATCTGCGCCACTACGAAGGATCATGGTTGAATACGTTCACCGGTGATGCGGTATTCATTGGACCAACGCTATACGTCCAATTCACTCCCAAGTTTTTTATGACTGCGGCCTGGAACGTCCAGGTCGCTGGCAGCGAGATTACCGATAACGGGACGCTAAATTTGAACCTGAGCGAGTTCTCGCGACAACGTGCCAAGCTAAAATTTGCCTACGAGTTCTAATGAGCCGGAAGCCTATTTCCGCAAAAAGGGAGCGTCAGATGTGGTCTTTGTATAAGATTGTCGCGGCAACGGCACTCCTAGCTCTTCTGGCGATGTTGTCCTGCGTCAGGCCTTCGGTGCATGCTCAGGAGGCTGCGTTCACGATTCAAATTTCGGTTAAGGACCATCGCTTCCAGCCGGCGACTTTACAAGCGCCCGCCAACAAGCCAATCGTGTTGATAATCAAAAACCTCGATTCCACTCCGATGGAATTTGAAAGCGTAAGGCTAAGGGTTGAGAAAGTGGTTGCTGGGGGCGGCGAGGGCATCATTCGGCTTCGGGCATTGGAAGCTGGAGCTTACAATTTCTTCGATGACTTTCACCAACAAACGCAAGGCACGCTGGATGTGAAGTAGGGTGCTATTTATGTTGGCGGCACTGATCATTGTTTTCCGCGAGGTATTCGAAGCTGGCCTAATTGTCGGCATCGTCATGGCGGTAACCCGCGCCGTTGCGGGCCGGGGTTGGTGGATTGGTGGTGGCGTAGTCGGCGGTACGCTGGGCGCCTGCTTAGTGGCAGTTTTCGCCGGAGCGCTCTCGGCGGCCTTCGGCGGTTCCGGTCAAGAGCTATTCAATGCCGCAATCCTCAGCATCGCTGTGGCGATGCTCACTTGGCACAATGTTTGGATGGCGCGCCACGGCCGGCAACTCACCGCCGAAATGCGCGCTGTTGGTGAAGCTGTTGTTGCCGGGTCACGGTCCTTGGCGGGATTGGCCATCGTCGTCGGAGTTGCTGTCCTACGAGAAGGTGTCGAGGTCGTACTCTTCCTCTACGGCATCGCGGCTTCTGATGGAGGCTCTAGTACGGGCCTCTTGGTCGGAGGTCTAACCGGCCTCGTACTCGGCGCAATGGTTTGCGTTCTGACCTATCTCGGCTTGCTGACAATTCCCAGCCGATATTTCTTTAATGTGACAAACACCATGATTGCACTGCTGGCAGCCGGCATGGCAGCACAGGCAACGGCATTTTTGGAACAAGCAAATGTAGTGACCACACTCGATAGGATTGTCTGGAACAGCTCCTGGATTCTAACGGACAAGAGCTTGGTCGGCAGAGCTTTACACACTCTAGTCGGCTACACCGACCAGCCGACGGCATTGCAGCTGGTGATCTATCTGACGACGTTGGCGATTATTTTTGTTCTCATGAAACTCTTTGCACCAATGCAGATACCCAAGACACAGCAAACGACGATTTAAAATATCAGCAATTCAAAATACTCTGAGCAAAGATTGATATAGCAACGCGCCCGGTGGGGCGCGGCTTGGAGGCTCGCCCTAGAGGCCCCCGAAGGGGGCCGCTTCGACCGGAGACCACTGCACCGGTAACAGCCAGCAAGCCGTTGTCACAAACGATTTTAGTCGTCACCGGCCAGTTCGGTTAGACCCAAGCCGTTATGGTCGAAGTGCGACCCGATTCAAGGGCAGACAAAGTGTGGACGGCTCCAGCGAATCGGATTCCCGTAGGCATCGAATGCGATCGGACGGCGTGCCCAATGGCCGCCGGGACAGGCGACCGGATAAGGCTCGGCGTAGCCAGGGTACGCTGCATATCCTGGTCCCGGGGCATAGTAGTGCGGTTGACTGTTGGCTATAGCGCTGCCGATGATGGCGCCAGCAGCCAGCCCACTAACAACACCTACACCTACACCACAGCCGTAGCATCCCGCATTAGCGGTAGTGGGGACATTTACGGCACCTGCTGCGATCGTTGCAGCTGCTGCCATAACAATGGTGACATATTTCATGGTGACCTCCAGAATTCCCAGACGCGAGATGCAATGACTCAAGAGCCGCCCCCGGAGCCAAGCCCAACCACATAAACGATCGGAATTCGCTTACCCTGCGCTATCTGCATTTTTTTGGTCTTGTCGCCCAAGGTCTTCGCGATCCGTCACGTTTGGGAGGAGCATAAAAACCTATTCCCCTTCCTTAAGTATGATCGCGCCGTCCTATGGATGAAATGAGCGTGAAAACCATAAAAATTAAATAAATAGCGCAGGGTTTTCATATTTGGACCGTTGCGTTAACGGCAGTCCCATTGAGGGTAAGACGGATATGATTCGAGCCAACCGACGGCGCAGAGAGACCCCTCTTTGGAAACAAGACGTCCTTGTCATCTTCGCGGTTGCTTTATACTTCGCCTTAGCTTTTGGTGTGGTGCAGATATGGGAGCATTCTTAGTCATCAAGGCGATGCCTTCGCCGGTAGCGTTCTCAGAATAAATGACGATAAAAATAGATAAGTTCGACAGTCGTTGACGCAAAAGGCTTGTTCATAATCGTAACCCCTGTCTGTCATTGGCTCGAAAATTAATATTCGGGCGTGCAGTTGGTTCCGCGTCGCGGCTGACCTTACGTGTCCAAACTTTAACTTGAAAAGGCAACGCCGCGTTCCACTATTGGCACCATCTCGAATGCCATTGGAGGAAACGTTATGTGGAAGACTATTCTTGCGGGCTCGACCGCGCTCGCAATTGCCGGCGCTGCGCTCGCGTATGCGCAGCAGGGTCCAGGCGAACGCGACTTCGCGCCGAGGTGGCGCCCAAGCGCAGAGGACATCACTGCGTTCGGCGAGGCTCGTATCGCAGCTTTGCATGCCGGCTTAAAGCTTACCCCTGAGCAGGAAAAGAATTGGCCGGCTGTAGAAAGTGCGATGCGCGAGTTGATCAAACAGCGCTCCGCGCGACTTGCCGCACGCGCCAGCGCCGATCGTCCAACGGATCCGGTCGAACGGCTTGAATTGCTCGCTGACACGCTGACTCAGCGTGGTGCCGCGCTTAAGAAGCTCGCCGACGCAGCTGGCCCGCTCTATAAGAGCCTCGACGATGCACAAAAACACCGATTTATCGTGCTCGCACGACTTGAGGAGCAGCAATTCGGCGCCTGGCATGGAATGCTGGGGCAGCGCGGCTGGATGCATCGCGACTCCGGTGGCTTTGGAATGATGGGACCTAGCGACGATCTGCAGCCACAGTGAATCGCCGACGAAACGAGTAGCTGCTGACCCAATTGACCACCATTTCCGGAAGCCGCCGGCTGCGCCAGCGGCTTCTGGACCAGACCTCGCGATATCAGAGTTGAGTCCGCTTAATTGGGCCGGCGAACTCGACGAGGATTCGTACCTTATGAGTTTTGTCGGTCAGGCACGGTTTTCTGATGTGCGAATGCGGTACTTGCCGAAAACGCCACGAGTGCTGCACAAATTGCCGCGACTAAACTTACCCTGACCAGGGCCTCCTGCGATTCAGGTTTCTTTCTCGCATTTCGCCATAAAGCTATTTTTGGCCGCGCCTGACAATGGCTTGCCATCTTTGCCAATGGCCTTCGGTTCGCAAGCATCCTGCTTGCATTTTTTGACGAAGCTCGTTTTTGCCGCACCCGACAAGGGCTTACCGTCCTTCGACACGGCCTTGCTTTCGCACGATTGGGCCAACGCAGACCCAGCGGCGAACATGGAAATAACAACGATTAAGAAGATTTTTTTCATGGCAGGCTCCTTTTGAACAACATTTCTATTCCAGCATATAGACTTGGCTTTCGCTAGTGCGAATGTGACCATCTTCGTCGGTGCGAATGAGACCATGGTGTATGTGACCGAACTACGAAAATCGCCCTTACCAAGACCAGTATCTCGCTCGATCATGTGCATGGCCCACTTGTCAAGCACCAAGTGAGATTCTGCCTCGCATTTCACTCAATGCTTGAAAATCTCCGGTGGCATCGGTCCCGCCGACAATGGGCCTTCGCATGTGAAATTCCCCGTTAGATGGACTCAGTTTTCCTGTGTGGATGCAGATGCTTATTTGTGCTTTCCATGGGACATAAACTGGGGTATCGTAAAATACTTAGACGGATAAGTAATTTTTGAAAGACGCTTTTGTGCTCATGCCTGATGTCGAAATCTTTCTGAGGTCGGGGTACAGCTCGTTTGCGCTCGTTTAGAAACCGGAGTCGTTCACATGCAGAAAATGAACCTTAAAGCGAAACCTGCGACCGCCGATGTTATCGATCTACGGACGACGTTGGAGTGGCTGAAGTCACAAGGCGATCTGATCGAAACAGACAAGGCTGTCGACCCCGATCTCGAAATTACCGGCCTGCAGAAGCACATGGATGGGGGCTGCCCGATCATTTTCAACAACGTCAAGGGCAAGCCCAATCACAGGGTGATCACGAACCTGTTCGGCGACATGAACGTGATCAACAAGATGTTTGGCTGGAAGAACGATGTCGATCGCACGCGTAAGATTGCCGAAGCATTCCGCAAGCCGCTCAAGCCAGAGATTATTTCGCAGGAGGAGGCTCCGGTACAGGAGCACGTCATACTCAACCCGGATGACGTCAACAAATACATGGTGCCTATTCGGCACACGACCTACGAATCCGAGCTTACAGTCGGCTCTGGCATCCGCTGCATCAGCTTCGATCAATTCGATGGCGGTACAGACCTCGGCTATAATCGCATGAACTTCCGCTGGGGCAACGTCGGCACATTCCAGATCTCGCCAGGCTCGCATATGTGGCAAGTCGCCAATAAGTATTACAAAGATGACAAGCCGATCCCGATCTCAATGTGCTTCGGTGTGCCGCCCGCCTGTACGCTTCTGGCAGGCGCCGGATTTGATTATGCTATCCTTCCGATGGGCTGCGACGAAATTGGCATCGCCGGCGCCGCACAAGGCAGACCCATCCGCATAGTAAAGTGCCGCACGGTGGACGCTTACACGCTCGCCGACGCGGAACTGGTGCTGGAAGGCCACATCCATCCGCGTGACCGCCGGTTCGAGACCAAAGAAGCGGAAGATGCAGGCGTCCAAGGCCGCTTCCATTTCCACCCAGAATGGGCCGGCTACATGGGCAAAGCCTACAAGGCGCCCACATTTCACGTCACCGCCGTGACAATGCGCAAACCCGAGACGAAACCAATAATCTTTGTACTCGGCGTTCATATGCTCGATGACCACAACATCGATACAACCGTCCGCGAAGCGGCAATTTTCGAGCTTTGCGAGCGACTGCAGCCCGGCATCGTGCAAGACGTTGTTATCCCCTATTCGATGACCGATTGGGGCGGCTGCATTATCCAGGTCAAAAAACGCCATCAGATCGACGAGGGCTGGCAGCGCAATTTTCTCGGCGCAGCGTTGTCGTGTTCGCAAGGTATGCGACTGGCGATCGCCGTCAGTGAGGATGTCGATCCTTATTCGATGGACGATATCATGTGGTGCCTTACCACTCGGGTGAATCCACGGACAGACATTCTGAACCCTATTCCTGGGGGCCGCGGGCAAACCTTCATGCCGGCGGAACGGATGACGGCGGGAGAGAAACAATGGACTGCATCCAATACTCAATTTGAAGGCGGCATGGGGATCGATGCGACGGTGCCATTTGGATACGAGAAAGACTTCTTACGGCCGGTCTATCCAGTCGATCGGGTCAAGCCCGAGGATTTCTTCACCAAGAAGGACATCGAGAACGCAAAATCTCGCATGGTCGGTTGGGTCCACTCCCTGGCTCGCACTGGCCGCTGAGTACTATTTGATCCCGGGAGCCCGCGGAGCGCGGGTGTTCTGCCCTAAGCTGGTAGCGATCGTTTGATTGAGTTCTTATGCCTAAAGAAGCCGAGTTTGGTCCAAACCTGCTTCGACACTGGATCGATCGCAACGCGGATCGCGCTCCAGAGAAGGCCTATATTATCTCAGCTGAAGATGGCCGAACGCTTAGCTATGGGCAATTGCAGGCGCTGACCGGGCGAATTGGTGGCCTCCTAGGCGAGCGGGGTATTCGTGCCAATGATCGCATTGCATTGCTCGCTGAAAATTCGATTGAACATTTGCTCTGTTACGTCGGGGTCATGGCCTACGGCGCAACGATCTGCACCGTGCACGTTGAGACAAACCGTACTTACCTTACGGACATAGTGCCCGCCCTGAATTCAAAGCTGGCATTGTTCGATGCGAAATTAGAGCTCGATGGTGTCTTGGAAAAGCTAACGACGCCTCATCTGCCGCTCGGGGTCTTCGATGATGGTAGTGATCTCGGCTTTTTCGGCGCTGTTCGAACTTGCACAGCGACAAAGGCAGGTTTAGCAGATGCCGACCGGCACAATGATGCCTGCATTTTGTTTACGTCCGGAACCAGCGCTCGGCCGAAAGGCGTGGTGCTCTCCTTTCGCGAGCTTCTGGCCAATGTAGAGCCGACCGCGGACGGACTGGGTATGTCAGCCGATGACCGGATTTACGATTTCCGCTCGTTCAATTGGTGTTCGGCGCAGGTCTTAAGCGCTTTGGCTCCGCTCGCTCGCGGTGCGACCCTAATTCTTGGACACAAGTTTACTCGCAGCCGGTTCTTCCAATACGTGGCTGATTACGGCGTGACGATTTCGGCAGGCAATCCAACAACAATCAATATGTTGCTCAATGGCGATGACTCGGCGAGTCTCATACGGCCGACGACCTTGCGGTTCGTCATCTCAAGTTCTGCCCCGCTGCTGATCGAAGATTGCCGCCGTTTCGAAGAGCACTTTGGAATTCCCATTGCACAAAGCTATGGCTGCAGCGAAATCGGCTGGATCGCAACCAACCCAGGCGCATACCGTCGGATTGGCACCGTCGGGAAGCCATTGCCTTACCATAAGCTCGCGATTGTTAATGAGCGTGGCGAGTCGCTGCCCACCGGGGAGATTGGCCAGATCGAGGTCGGCGGCTTTTCAAATAACGAATATCGCTATATCGCTGACGATGGGACGATAAGGATTCATAGCCAGGGACGTTTCCGGACAGGGGATATCGGCTTCCTCGATGCCGACAGCTTCCTGCATATCACCGGCCGCGAAAAGGATCTGATCATTCGTGGTGGTATAAACATATCGCCGCTGGAGATCGATGCGATTCTGCTACAGCGACCCGAAATCGTTGAAGCGGCAACAGTGGGAGTTCCTGATCAGACTTACGGCGAAGAAGTCATTACGTTTGTCGTTGGCAAGCCCGGCGGTACGATCAACACAGACGATCTTTTGCGCTACTGCGGCCAAATGTTGCCCTCCTTCAAGACACCAAAACAGATCATAGTCACCACTGGTTTGCCGAAGACGGCTCGTGGAAAGCTCGATCGCAAGGCCTTAGCAGAGCAGTGGAAATCGCGAACGTCTGTTTCCGTATCTTTGCAACAACGGCCGCCTGTGGCGAGGAGAGAGGCGCAACTTTGAAGCGCAAGGAATTGTTGAAATCCGAGAGTGGCCGATCGGCTATAATCGCCGATCGCGACTCAGATTTGCCTTTTTCGAAAAGTGTCGGCTATCAAATTCGTTCCACGCACCGTGCCTTGCAGCGCTACCTGCAGCTCAAAATCGAACCGCGGGGCGTCACGCTGGGAATGTGGTACTTTTTGCGTGCGCTTTGGAACGAAGACGGGCTCACGCAGCGTGAGCTCTCACGGCGTGTCGGCACGATGGAGCCGACAACTCTTAATGCCATTTTAGCTATGGAACGGTGCGGGCTCGTTCGCAGGGAGCGCAACAAGAAGGATCGACGTAAGTCGCACGTATTTCTAACTGCAAAAGGTCGCAAACTTAAGGATGAGCTGATTCCTCTGGCGAAAGAGGTCGTTGACACGGCTGTCCAGGGTTTATCCCCGACCGAAGTAAAAGGATTGCTCGGAGGGTTAGCAGAAATCCAGAGAAACTTGCATGCCACGATTTCACAACTTGATGAATTCGAGTCGAAATTCGTGGAATAGAGACTCGTCATCTCTGAAGAAATCGCGAAGCCAGCGAAGCTAAAACGGCACCACTAAGGGAAGAGCAAATGAGAAGAGCGACGATCGCTTGTGCAGTTGCAATACTGACATCGTTCAGCATTTCGGCTGTTAGCGCCCAAGAGAAAGTCAGATTGGCAGTAGGCCAACGCGGGAATTGGGATACTTCCGTATCGGAAATCGGTCAGCTCGCAGGCATTTTCAAGAAACACGGGCTCGAGCTTGAGATCGTCTACACGAACGGTGCAGGCGAAACCCAGCAGGCCGTGATTTCAGGCAGTGTAGACATCGGTATTGCTGCCGGCGTGATGGGCGTGCTCAGTGCCTATTCGAAGGGAGCACCTGTCCGCGTCATTAGTGCGGAGACGACAGGCGCCGGCGACCTCTATTGGTACGTGAAGGCGGATTCTCCGATCAAGTCCCTGAAGGACACCGACGGTAAGATCCTTGCCTATTCGACAAATGGTTCATCTACCCATGGCATCGTCACGGCCTTCATGAAAGAGTACGAACTCAAGGCTATACCGACTGCCACAGGCGGCCCCTCTGCAAATCTAACGGCCGTCATGTCGGGACAAATCGACGTGGGTTGGGCCGCACCGCCGTTTGGCCTTGATCAATTAGATCGCAAGGAAATCCGCATGATCGCCACGGGCAACGATGCAGATGCGTTCAAAGGGCAGACGGTGCGGATTAACATCGTCAACGCTAGATATCTCCAGGCCCACAAGGATGTGGTTGAGCGCTATATGAAAGGCTACCGCGAAACTATTGATTACATGTACAGCGACCCGAATGCGCTGAAGGTCTATGCC
>Ga0207840_1000150_pt1 | contig 10850 bp, 7 predicted proteins | sample LuqExpMetageno65_FD_187822 | JGI IMG/M metagenome (GOLD analysis project Ga0207840, IMG submission 187822) | Tropical forest soil microbial communities from Luquillo Experimental Forest, Puerto Rico - Sample 65 (SPAdes) | ecosystem: Environmental > Terrestrial > Soil > Tropical forest ... | reverse complement strand
TCGGCATCGTATCGATTGGCGACGTGGTCAAAAGCCGCGTTGAAGAGATCAACCAGGAGGCCCAAACGCTGCGTGAGTACATCCAGACTGCATAAGAGACGGTTTCGCCAAGGAGAGGAGTTTAGATAGGTGCGAAGTCGTCTAAGCTATCGGCTAGCCGGCTCTTGATGGCTGGGTGCGGGATTTGGCGCGACAGTACCAAGGATTTATGTTTTACCTTTGTTTAGGTATTTTTGGCTTTTCAAATCTTTCTTTCCAGCATTTCGGTTGCGCGGTTGGGGCGCCGCGGTGATTTCTGGTCCCAAAGGCCGTCGCTTTTATCCGCAAGGACAGTCAAGATGCGCTCCGCAGCGATGTCCGGCGCCAAAGATCGGCTTGTTTCCTTATTGGTGGCCAAGACCATTTTCGTCCGCGATGTCGCGGCCACGAATATGCAGTGTTGTGGCCTGCGTCTTTTTGATCAGCACTCGGATCATATCCGCGGCGCCCGTAAGGCACGAACGTGCCGGAAACCCTGTCAAAGACGTTGTCAGCGTCCATCGTGCGATCGCGATGTGGGAGCAGAGTTCGCAGGTTCAAATCCTGCTCGCACCGGACCGATACTCAACCGATATTTGGCAGCACTTAGCTCTCAACTGGGAATATAGGTACGAAGTAGATACGTAGTCCTGCAGCCTACTGGTCCAATGACCTAATAGGCCAGGGGGCCTGCCAGAAGGCATGTCGCGGCACACCGCGCGCTGGTGATGACTATCGAAAACATCAACAGAGCTGCACGAGGTCCGATATTTTTGGGAAAAAATGCGCAAGGAGGAACACAACGCGTTTGGAGCAATCGTTGGCCTCGTTCGGGTAAGTGTTGGGCGACTCTTACGAATTTGATCTGCACTGTATGGCGCACCGTCACGCGCATCCCATCTTAATTTCTTGGTAACCGAATCAGCGTCACCGTCCGCCTACAGTTTGTGGAGTAGGCGTTTTCAATAACTTTTCTTTCAAAAAGGGGGTTCCATGCGTCGCTTGCCGCGTGCATTACTCGCCGCTGTCTCCATTATTACCCTTTCTCAGGTCGCATCAGCGGCTGATCTGCCGGTTAAGGCATGGTCAACGCCCGTTATGGCGCCAGGTTACAGTTGGACAGGTTTCTATATCGGCGGCAACCTCGGCGGCAGTTGGGGAGAGCAGAGCAGCACTAATCCCGACGGGGTCATTGGCGGCGGTCAGGCGGGCTTCAATTGGCAGGCCGACCAGTGGGTCTTTGGGATTGAAGCAGATCTCCAAGGTTCCGGCCAAAAGGCGAATGGTAATTTTTCTAATCCTGCGACCCTTACGAGCATTGGTTTTACCAACAAGCTCGACTGGTTTGGTACCGTTCGGGCCCGCATGGGCTACGCTCTTGATTGCTGGCTGCCCTATGTAACCGGCGGTTGGGCCTATGGTTTTAGCGAAATCAACGGCACAAGCACCGTCGGTATTACCACGACATCGTTCAGTGGCAGTCAGAGTTACCGAGGATGGACCATCGGCGGCGGTTTGGATTGGGCATTCGCGGGTAATTGGAGTGCAAGAGCCGAATATCTCTACGTCGACTTTGGCAATGGACCCACGATACAAGTCGCGCCTTCAGGAACTTCTATCGTTGTGGGCAATTCTATCGTTGTGGGCAATTCTATCGTTGTGGGCAAATTGACGGACAACATCGTTCGCGCGGGCATAAACTACAAGTTCTAATAGCTAGCAAACACAAGGCCGCCTGTCTTGGCGAGCGCGCGCCGACCAACTTTTCTGAGGCTGCCGCACGGTTTGGCCGCATTGCCAGCAGACGGACGCTGGCTTATACGACAGCGTCCATGTTCAAGAGCTCCACGCCATGACTGCGCGTATCTTCAAACCAGCCAGGACCGCCATGCAATCGGGTCAAGCCAAGACCAAAGATTGGGCGCTCGAGTTCGAGCCCGAGGAGCCGCGCACGGTGGAGCCGCTGATGGGCTGGACCTCATCCGGCGACACGCGTCAGCAGCTGCGGTTGCGGTTCCAGACGAAGGAGGAGGCGGTCGCCTACTGCGAGCGCCACGGGATCACCTACCAGGTGATAGAAGACAAGCCGCATGTGCGGCGCGCGATGTCATATTCCGACAATTTCGCTTTCAAGCGCCGCGATGCATGGACGCACTGACTCTAGCGAGCCGGCGCGCGGGCGTGCCCGAACGGTTATCTCGGCTCGCTGAGCAGGAAAAGCTTTCACTATGTCGCCGCCGAAGCTGGTCGGCGCCGCGGCGTCTGTCGGCAAATTTAAGCAATTTGGTCTATCGGGATTGACAGTTGGTAGCCGCGCCGTTCGCGTTACAAATCACATTTGGCGATTGCGTTGAGCCCAGTGGAGATGGGGACGCTTCCGCGGTCGCCTTGTCTCGCCCAGCGGCAAGACGTTGCCGGCATTTAGCGTAAAGTTCGGTTTGCGGATAAAGGAAATACTGTCGGCAAGCAAAGTCGTCCTTATCATCTTGAGTTTTAAGCGGCTCATCCCAATAGTGATTGTAGCCAGCGCATCCGGTCAGAGCCAACATGAGCATGCCGCCGGCTGCTTGTTTAATGCGTTTTTTCATCTGGTTCACTTTATTGGCGATCTAGAACGGGTCGATTGAGCAGCAACCGTTGTAGCGTGAACCTGCACAAAGTGTCTGTAGCCAATGGCCGAGCCCTGGTTCTCTTGAGAGCGGTCTGCGAGGTTAATGCACCCGGCGCGCCGGAACGAGTGCTCGCTTCGAGCCCAAGAGACGAGTTCAGTCCTGCGTTGATTATGGCGTGGATTCGGAAAGTGCAGTAGCCTCCTGCCGCATCAAAGCAGCAGCACAAGCAAAGTATACATCGGCTAGAATGCCGACAAGGCTCCCTAATCAAAGGTGAAACTCTGATGCGCGAAGCCAAGTCCGCCAATTTCACCATTGCTTCTCTGCTCTATTTTCTCACCGCAGTGATAGCTTCTTTGCCTATAACCGGAGCGGCATTCGGTCAGGAGAACAACTTTGTGTTGTCGTCTTCGGCGTTTGCTGACAACGGGACCATGTCACAGAAGTATATGGGGGAAAAACCCTGCTAACCCGAATTGCATCGGTGAGAATATTTCCCCACCTTTGCAATGGAACAATGCCCCTGCAGCTACACGAAGCTACGCCATCATCATGTACGATCAGGAGGGTAGGAACGGTTTGGGCCTCCTCCATTGGATCGTTTACGGCATCGATGCTTCTACTACTTCACTACCGGAGGGTGCCGGCGATGGCGAAAGGCCCGGCCTAGTCGGCGGCAGCAATTTTCTGGGCAAGGGGTCGTACTACGGTGGCTGCCCTCCAAAGGGGACCGGCCCGCATCATTATGTGTTCACGATCATCGCAACAGATCTGGATTCAACCGCACTGAAGCCCGGCTTAACGATGCAGCAAATGGTCGACGCGAGGCTCCCATGCCCTCGTCGCGGCGGGACTCGTGGGTCGCTACGGTCGATAACCTAGATGACTCACAGTGAGTGCCAAGGACACAAGGGGTCGCATTTACGGATGGTACCTCAAGAGATGCGGCAATGGGTGCTAAGTCTTGCCCCAAATGTTGCTCCCTTTTCTTCAACTTTCTATCAAACAAAATCCATTAACATTTTGATTTTATTTGGTGAGCGCGCCGGGACTCGAACCCGGGACCTACTGATTAAAAGTCAGTTGCTCTACCGCCTGAGCTACGCGCTCGCCAGTTAGCAGGCCGGCGGAGCTGCCGGCTCGCAAGGTTACGGCTGAATAACAGAACAACGCCGCGCGAGCCAATAGATAAGGCGAGCGGCCACGTTTTCGATCCGAGCACGCATGCCGCCATCCTCGCCGCCTTGCCTTCGTGCACCCGCTCGACCCGTTAGCACGGCAGGGAACGGAGAAAGAAGCATCGGCGCCGCCGTTAACGCAATTAGGAACGGCCATACCTGCCGGACATTATTCCCCATCTCTCCCGGTCGAAGAGGGTGACCAAGGACATGTTCGAAATGGCTTCACAAATCGTGAGGAGCAAGACCAAGAATTTTGAGTCGAAGAAATTCGGAGCACTACTAAGAAACGTTGAAAGAATTGCTGTGCAAGAAGGAGCACGGCCAGAAGATCGAGGTGCGGCGCGAGCGCGAGCCCTCGAAGGTGATCAACCTCCGATGGATGCCTTGCGCTGCAACGCGAGGGGCGAGCGCGCCCCGACCAGCGCGCCGCTCGCGGGCGCAAGCGGGGGATGTAGGACCGCGAACTCGCGCTCCTCGGGGCGCCATCGCAGGGCGGGCTAGCGCCGCTTCTTGCGCTCGGCGCGGAAAGGTACGACCTCGGCCGACTTGCCGGCGCTGCGGCGCAGCGCTTCCTTGAGGCTCACCGGGCGGCCGTGTTTCTTCAAGAGATCGCGGAAGGCCTCGTCGGCAAGCTCTTGGAACGTCATCATGCAGTCCTTGGCAAGCATGTCGAGCGAGGCCCACATCTCCTCGTCGATCTGAACGCGTTTCCCCGGCATCGTTGCCTCCGGTGGTATGTATAAGGAATGGACGGGCAGAATTGTTGCAAGCCGCCCAGTTCTTTATTTCGCTTCGCCCCCGCGATTTGCTAGACTGATGGTTTGTCAGGAAACTTGAATGCCGATTGTCAACCGCATCGCCGACCAGCACCGCGAGATTACCGAATGGCGCCGCGATTTCCATGCCCATCCGGAGCTGCTCTATGACGTGCACCGTACGGCGAGCAGCGTCGCCGACAAGCTGAAAGCCTTCGGTTGCGACGAGGTGGTCACCGGCATCGGCCGCACCGGAGTGGTCGGCGTCATCCGCGGGTGGAAGGGCAAGTCCGACAAGACAATCGGACTGCGCGCCGATATGGATGCGCTGCCAATCGAGGAAGCGACCGACCTGCCGTACAAGTCGACGGTGCCGGGCAAGATGCACGCCTGCGGTCACGACGGGCACACCGCGATGCTCCTCGGCGCCGCGCGCTATCTCGCCGAGACACGCAATTTCGCCGGCACCGCGGTAATCATCTTTCAGCCGGCGGAAGAGGGCGGCGCTGGCGGCAAGGCCATGGTGCAGGATGGCTTGATGGAGCGGTTCGGCATCAACGAGATCTACGGCATGCATAACTATCCAGGCATGCCGGTCGGCGAATTCGGCCTGCGCCCGGGCGCGATCATGGCGGCGGCCGACTACGTGCAGATCGACATCGAGGGCAAAGGCGCCCACGCGGCGCGGCCGCACCTCGGCATCGACACGGTGCTGGTCGGCGCGCAGATCATCAATGCACTGCAGTCGATCGTCTCGCGCAATGTCGATCCGCTGGAAGCGGCGGTGGTTTCGATCTGCATGTTCCATGCGGGCAGCACCGACAACGTCATTCCGCAGACCGCACAATTACGCGGCACTGCACGCAGCCTGATACCCGAGGTGCAGGAGCTCTTGGAAAAGCGGGTGCCGGAAATCGCCGAGACGACCGCTAAGCTATACGGCGCCAAAGCGACAGTGAAATACCGCCGCGGCTATCCAGTGCTTAAGAACCACGCGGTGCAAGCGGACTTTGCCGCCTCGGTCGCAGCCCAGATTGCCGGTGCCGACAAAGTCGACACCTCGCTCGCGCCGGTCATGGGCGCGGAGGACTTTTCCTTCATGCTAAACGCGCGCCCCGGCGCCTTTATCTTCGTGGGCAACGGCGACAGCGCCGGCCTGCACCATCCAGCTTACAACTTCAACGACGAGGTGATCCCCATCGGGACCTCGTATTGGGCGAAGTTGGTCGAGACGGCGCTGCCGGCCTAGACGGTCTTGCAGCGCACGATGCACGCTCGACTGCGCGGAGGCCTTCCTCGGTTTCGGCGACTATGGTTCAAAGAGCTAAGCATGACGAGCAAGGTAGAAGGCGACCCGAAAGAAATTGCGATCAAAAAAGATACTGACGATCTGCAGTCCGCAGATCGGCGTAAAGGTCATTCTTTCCGTGACTAGGTAGGGGAACCAACCGGCACTGCCTTAGGACACCACGTCGGTGCGCTCGACCGCCGGGGCAGACGCGGTCGCCGGCGTGGGCGCGGCGGTACGCCGGGCGACGAGCTCGCCCAACTGCGCCTCGAGCGAGCGCCAATAGGCGAAGTCGTTGAACCGCGTGCGTTCGATCGCCGCGAGGCCGACGGCGGCGAGGAAAGGCAGGCTCTGCACCACCAGGACCGCAGCGAAAATATTGATCTCGCGGATCTGCTTGACGTTGGTTGCAACCAGCACCACTGCGCCAGCGAGCAGCAGGACTGCCAGCACCGCCTCCCAGAAGGCCTGGAAATCTGCAGTGCGGCGCAAGCCGCCCTTGGACGTGCGCACGAACGGCAAGTGGTCGTTGATGATGCTGAGGCCAACCGCGCGCGCTACCGTCCATTGCACGGACATGGCGGCGAAGACCGCGCCAGCAAGCTGTATCCTGTCGGTCTTCACGCGCAGCCGGTAGAGCGTGACGAAATGCGTGAGCGAGACGGTGAAGCTCGCAATGATCGGTACCGTCAGGATGAGGTCGGGCACGGCAATGTCGAGGAAGGCAACGATCGGCACCCAGATGACGTTGAGGATGGCGACCGCGACGCCGAGACTTTCTGCGCCTAGCCAGTTGAGCCAGCCGAGTGTGAACTCGCGCTTCTGGTCGCGCGTCAGCCGACTGCCGCCGGGCAGAAAACGCCGCCAGTGCTTGCGCACAATTTGGAAGCCGCCATAAGCCCAGCGGTGGCGTTGCTTCTTGTAGGCTTCGAAACTATCGGGCAGCAGACCGTGGCCGTAGCGCTTGTTGGTGTAATGCGCGCGCCAGCCGAGCTCGAGGAGCGTGAGGCCGAGATCTGTATCCTCGCAGATAGTGTCACTTGACCAGCCTCCCGCAGCCTCCAGGGCGGTGCGACGCACAAGGCACATCGTACCGTGCGCGATGATGGAGTTATATTCGTTCCGTTGCACCATGCCGATGTCGAAGAAGCCGGCATATTCCCCGTTCATAGCGTGGTGCATCACGCTGCGCTCGCCGTCGCGGTGATCCTGCGGCGCCTGAACGAGGCCCACATGAGCGTCGCGGAACAGCGGTACCAGATCCTTGAGCCAATCCTGCTGCACCACGTAGTCGGCGTCGATCACGCCGACGATCTCGGCGTCGGAGGCAGAGTGTGTCATGGCGAGTCGCAGGGCACCGGCCTTAAAGCCTTGCACGTTGTCGGCGCGGACGAACTTGAAGCGTTCGCCGAGCGCGCGGCAGTGTTCTTCGATCGGCAGCCACATGGATTGATCGGGAGTGTTGTTGATCACGACCACGCATTCGAAATTCGGATAGTCCAGCCTGGCGACCGCATCGAGCGTCTGCTTGAGCATTTCCGGTGGCTCGTTGTGCGCGGGCACTTGGATCGAGACTTTCGGCACAGGAGCTTCCGGTGCATGTAAAGACACCTCGATCAGGCCCAGCGGCTTCCGGCCGAAGGCGATGGCGGCTAGCTCGTCGATGCGCGCGAGTGCGATGATCACCAGCGGCACCAGCAGCAATACGCCGAGAGCGAGCGCGAAGGCAGCGCCGGGCACGAAATAATGTCCGTTCCAGTGGGCGAAGACGGCGGCGAACCAGAAACCGACGATGTTGGCGGCGGCGGCGAGCATGGTCGCCTGCCGCAGCGTCACGCCGTTCATCGCCAGGATCGGCAAGGAGAGTAGTACGCTGATCAGCAACGCCACGCCGGCCAGCCTCCAGTGGTCGGGATCGGTGATGACGCTGCTCCATTCGAATTTCGGACGACGCGCCGCGTCAAACAGGCCCCAATAGGGACCGACACCGCCTTCGAAGACCTTCCACGGCTGGTCGATGGCTTCGACGATGTTGTAATCGATGCCATAAGACTCGGCGCGGGAGACGAAGTCGCGCAACACCACCGCCTGCTCGAAGCGGCCGGGGTTGGCATTCTTCAGATTGTAGCCGGCGCTCGGCCAGCCAAACTCTGCGATCACGATGCGTTTGCCCGGGTAGGTCTGACGCAGCTTGTCGTAAATGAGGATCGCCTGGTCGACCGCCTGGCCTTCAGAGAACCCTTCCCAATAGGGCAGGATATGCGCGGCAATATAATCGACCGAGGATACGAGCTCGGGGTGCTCAATCCACACATGCCAGATTTCGCCGGTGGTGACAGGCAAGTTAGTCGCGCGCTTGACCCGCTGGATCATCTGGATCAGGTCGGGGACCTTTTGCTCGCCGCGGTAGATCGTTTCGTTGCCGACGATGATGCCGTTGACGTTGCTATTGCGCTTGGCGAGGTCGATGACCGAGGCGATTTCGCGCTCGTTGCGATCCTGGTGTTTGTCGATCCAAGCACCGATTGTCACCCGCAGTCCGAATTCGGAAGCGATCGCTGGCACGAGCTCGACGCCGCCGGTTGATGAATAGGTGCGGATGGCGCGCGCCAGCGGGGCCAGCAAATTCAAGTCGCGGCGGATTTGTGCGGTTTGCGCCTTGGCGCCTGAATCGGGATGTGCGGAGCCGGCGAACGGAGCGTAGGAAACGCTCGCTAGTTGGCCATCGAAGTTGGGAGCACTCAGGTGATGTTGGTCGAGAGCCCACAATCCGGCTTGCACGCACGCTACAAGGGCTATTATGGCAGCGACGCTGCGCATAAAACACTTACCAAATGGGGCTGAATGGTAGACCCCTGAGCCCGTCCCCTGGGCTCGGCCAAAGCTTCTAAACAACGATAGCTTGGCGTCAGGTAGCTATTCAAGTAACTAGGCCACATGGCAATTCATAGGCAGGCGCATGGCGGCTGCATGAAATTGCGATGAACGTTCGTTCAGCGAGGTGTCGCGCCGGAGGTAGCGGCGGGAGATTGGGCAGCGGCCGCAGTTGGGGCAGGCGTGAGGGCCGGGTTGAGCCAGCAGGCGTGGACCCGGCTGTTCAGACTTTCCGGCGCCTTGGGATCGATATTGCCCTGCCGCACCACGCATCGAAACGTGGCCTGAATATGCGAGCTTGGGCAGCCGAAGCGGTCGTATAGGTCGAGGTGGCGGAAAGCCGTATCGAGATCGTCCCGCCACAACAGGCTCACCACCCGGCGGCCCAACCAAACGCATTCCGGGTTTGCGGCCGGGCCCGTCACTAGGCGCGCCGCCTCGGCGATCTCGTCGATGCTCTTCTGGCCTTCCTTGACGGCTTCGCCGGCCTGTTTTTGCTGTTCTGGAGAGGACACGTTGCCACTTTGGGCGAACACCGGGCCGGACGCCAAGCCTAAGCTAAACGCGCACAGAACGGCAAAGAAGCGACGCAACATAAAGACTCTCGACATTGTCCCGCCGGTTTTGAATAGTCCGCCCGTCGTCCGACACCTTGTTTGCCTGGATTAGGTCAGGGTGCGGCACTGTCTGCCGGCTGCCCCGGCCTTGATTTGAGAACCCCGAATTCGCTTGAGCGGAATTTTTCTCGCCGCAGACTTGACCCTAACCGCCCGGCTTTGTCCAGCACGCGCAAGATGTTTGCTTAAAGGCGCCGCAACTTGGCAGGACGGGAGGCACACTATAAGCCCACTGCGTGGATCGCTCATAAATTCCGATCTAATCGAGTAAACCGATGCGCCTAGCTCCCGCCTGCCTCGCGATATCGGCAGCAATTATCGTGGGGTTTTGGGCATGGCTCGGCAGCCCGGTGGCCATGCCACAGGCCCCGCTGAAGCCCAGCGAGAAACTCTATTGCCTCTCTTATTCGCCATTCCGCGGCGGTCAGACCCCACTCGGTGCCGGGGCACACATTTCCGCCGCCCAGATCGAGGATGATTTGACCCGGCTGGCGCTGCTGACCGACTGCGTACGCACCTACTCGGTCGAATTCGGTCAGGACCAGATCGCCGGAATCGCCGCCCGCCACGGGCTGAAGGTGATGCAGGGCATTTGGCTGTCGAGCCACCCAGAACGGAACAAGGTTCAGCTGGAAACCGCGGTCGCACTCGCCAACCGCTATCCGGACACGATTAGGTCGGTGATCGTCGGCAATGAGGTGCTATTGCGGGGCGAGATGTCCACGGGCGACCTCGCCGCTACCATCCGGGGGGTCAAGGCGCGGGTGAAAGTGCCCGTGACCTATGCTGACGTCTGGGAGTTCTGGTTACGCAATCCGGACGTCGCCGCCGCCGTCGATTTCATAACGATCCATATCCTGCCGTACTGGGAGGATTTGCCGATTTCGGCGCACGCCGCCGCCGCGCATGTGCGGTCGATCCGGCAGCGGCTCGTTGACGCTTTCGCTGGCAAAGAGGTGATCATCGGCGAGGTTGGCTGGCCGAGCGCCGGCCGCATGCGCGCGGAGGCGCTGCCATCCCCCTCGAACCAGGCGCGCGTGATTCAGGACGTATTGGCGCTCGGCAAGCGCGAGAACTTTCGCGTCAACGTCATAGAAGCTTTCGATGAGCCGTGGAAGCGTGCGCTGGAAGGTACCGTCGGCGGCCATTGGGGATTACTCGACGATGTTGGCCGCTCGCCGAAATTCGTCTGGGCCGAGGCAGTCTCCGATCATCCCTGGTGGCGCTGGCAGGCCGCGGGCGGTGTGCTCTACGCGATTGTTGTTTTTGGCGCAGTGGCTGTCGGCCGGTACGCGGCGGCGATATCCGTCGGGCAATGGCTGGCAGTGACGGCGAACGCGACGGTTGGCGGTGCGCTGATCGGCTGGAGCATCGCCAATGTGTCTCTCGAATCCTTTGACGTCGGCGGATGTTTGCGGTCGCTGGCCTTCGTCGCGGTCGCAGCGCTGGTGCCCCCGGTGCTTAGCGCTGCATTGTTGCGGGAAGCGCCTCTTCCACGTTTTTCA
>Ga0207840_1000138_pt1 | contig 11548 bp, 10 predicted proteins | sample LuqExpMetageno65_FD_187822 | JGI IMG/M metagenome (GOLD analysis project Ga0207840, IMG submission 187822) | Tropical forest soil microbial communities from Luquillo Experimental Forest, Puerto Rico - Sample 65 (SPAdes) | ecosystem: Environmental > Terrestrial > Soil > Tropical forest ... | reverse complement strand
AGCCGAGCCAATAGACCGAGTCACTCCCCGACCTCTCGCGGATCGCCATCAGTTTGTCGCCGATCTCGTTGATGGCCTCGTCCCACTTGACGCGGATCCACTCGCCGTTGACGAGCTTCATCGGATATTTCAGGCGCCGCTCGCCCATCACCAGTTCGCGCACCGCGGCGCCCTTGGCGCAATGCGAGCCACGGTTGATCGGCGAATCCCAGCTCGGCTCCTGGCCGATCCAGACGCCATTCGAAACTTCGGCGGTGACGGTGCAGCCGACCGAGCAATGCGTGCAGATGCTCTTGCGGATAGTGACACCGGCGCCCTCGACGGGCGGCGGGCCGGCCTTGGCCTGCCGCACGCTGGCGAGCGGCAAGGCGCCGAGCGTGGCAAGGCCGCCGACGGTGAGGCCCGAACGGCGTAGGAAGCTGCGGCGGTCGAGCCCGCCGGTACTCTGGCTGGTAAGGGCGGCGAGATGTCCGCGTCGCGCCTGGCGGTCTGTTCTCTTGATCAGCACGGCGGGTCTCCCTCAGCTCGGATAGCGGTTGACGCGATAGAACGTCTTCACCTCGTCGGAGTCGGCTTTGTAGCGGGCCTTGCGCTTTTCATCGTCGTTTTCGCTATCCGCTGCGGCTCGCGTCACGAGGACGGCTGGCGTCGCCGCGACACCGGCGCCGACGCCAAGTGCGCGCAGAAAGTTGCGGCGGGCAAGATTGGCTTTGGGTTCTGTTTTCATTGCCAGTCCTCCTTGAAGACCTAAATTCCAACGCAGGCGGTTTATTCCGCCAGTGCAAAGGCCTCCGATTCGATATCGATGAACACCCGGCCGAGCGTTCCCACGCGCCGGTAGAAATCGGCAGCCTCGGCCCGCTCCAGGTCGGTGAAAAAGCGGCCGATCCAGGGCGCCAGATGCTTCTCGAACATCTGCCGGTCGGCGCCGGCGGGCGCCGGAAATTGGCGGCCGGCTATGCCGGACATGATTTCGCAGAGGATCGCCGCGTGATCTTCCGATTCGTATTGACCCTCGACGCGCTCAATGCCGAGCGCGGCGAGATCCTCGCGCAGCCGCGCCAGCGGACGCTCGTGCAGGAAGCCGGCGATGTAATAGGAGCCGTACGGCATCAATTCGCCGCGCCCGATCCCAATGAACAGCTCGAAGAATTCGCGCTCGACTTCACCGGCTGCCGCGCCGGCCGCTGCCTCCGCAAGGTCGACGTGGGCGACGCCGAGCAGCGTCGGATCGCCGCGGAGCTCGGCCAACTGCTGTAGGAATGCCTTATCCGGTGCGCGGGTCAGCAGCGCCGCTAGCAACGCATATTCCTGCGCGCGGGCGAGATCGGTTTCATTGACGCCGGTGGCCTGATGGTTTTCGCCGCAGAGATCGAGACGCGGGATAACGCGGGCAATACCCGTCACCGTTTCGCCCGTGAGGATGCGTTCCGCCGGGATGCGCGACCGGTTCACACTATCGGCAGCGCGAATCGCTTCCTCAAGTCCTCGGTCCGTCATTTTTCGTTTCCCTGGGCCGTTTCTTATTAATTTTTGTCGCCGTCACCGGCTCTAATCGGCCGATTTCCCCCGATTTTCCCGACTGCCAAAAGCTATCGCCGAGGGGACATAGGGGCAATAGACGAAAGTACTAAGCCACCTCGCTATTTAGGTAGTGCGCCGCCGTGCCGGCGTCCGCGGGATGGCGGAAAATATTTTTGCGTATCAAAATCGTTTTGCGATGCAGCATCACCATCGTTGCGCTGCACGAAATCTTTTTGCGTCGCAGCCTCTTTCGTTGACGCGGGTTTGTCTTGCGGCAAGTGCTGCGCCGCATCCGCGGGTGCCGTGCCGCGCTCGCTCTCAATCAACGCAACTTTTTGCGCAGCAGCTGGTTCCGGCGGTGCGCCTATTACTTGCGTCAGCAGCCTAGCGACGTCGCCCGCATCGATTGGCCCAAACCCGGGCATCCCGCTGGGATCGTTGAAGTCCCAGCCGTTCTCAACCGGACCGATAAAATCGCGAATCGCCGGATCGGTGGACCAGACGCGTCGCAGCGCCGCGCGTGCGAGATCCGGCGGGACACCGGGTTTGAGAAAGGCGCTGATGTCAGTTTGCGCGGTGATGGAATCGAGCGGCGGAAGGCTCGCCGGATCAAACGAGACCTCCTCCGTTTTGCCTTCACCCGACGGCGCAGCCGCAGCTTTGGAATCGGCCGGCGCGGATTCGCCGGGAGCTTCGCATTTGCGCCGCGACCAGCGATCGAGGAATTTTTCAGGCTCGCTCATCGTCGCTCATCGTTGGGTAAACGTCGTCCAAGCTTTTCCGGGTCGGCGCGGTCACGCTCGCGTTTACTGAACCTATGTTCGACATGGTGTTCAGAGACGAAGCTGGCAAGGGTCTGTTGCACCGCCAGCGGCATGGGAACCGTGTCGACGAGATTGTTGCCGGCCTCGGTCATGGCCTCGCCTTCGGCAGGATCGGCCGTCACCATCAGCAGCTCGTACGGGATGCTGGTCTCGCTTGGGCGCAGCACCACCCACAGCAAGGGCTGTTCGCTCAAGAGATTGCTTTGGTAATTGGCGGTTTCGGTCCGGTGCAACGCGATGTCGGCAACGCCGGCGAAAAAGCGCGTGTGCTCGCCGTCGTCGGACAGCTTGCTCCACGGCGCCGTCGCCGGCGCTCCGACGATCACGCTCAGCGGCCGCCAAAGGTAGTCGCTCCAACGGCTCGCGGCCTTGCTGCGCTCGACCACCACGCCGACCGCGATGGTTTGCTGCGGCACACTCAACTGACCACCTCCAGGTGCTTGATCGGCAGGCCGGTGATCAGATTCTGCGGCTTCATGCGGATGGCCTTGTCGGCCGTCATGGCCAGAATCAGATAGACGGGGTCGCCTTTCACTTTGTCGAGCATGACCGAGGCATCGCGGAATCTGAGCGCAAACAGCCCTACCACGGCCGACATGGCAGCATTATCAAGCGTCTCGCCGTTCCACAGTCGGTCGCCGAGCCTGGTGGAGGCGGCATCTAGCCCGACATACCAAGTGAGCGGCGCCTCGTGTAGCGAGGTCAGCGGCTTGATCGTCACCTCAAGGCCGAGCACATGCGCGATCCAGCGCCGCATCGCTTCACCGAGCGCGGCGAGCCCGGCGCGGCCGCCGCTCAGATCGAGCGCCATGTCGAAGCGGTCGCTGCGCTCCCAGTAGCTCGCTGCGTTGTCGTCGTTAAGGATGTCGATCTCGGCTTCGGCCGGAATGCCCAACATCGAAACCAGTGGCGTCACTGGCACAGGATTGATGCCGCCCACCGTTTCCTCGTCGGCGACGAGCAAGGATCCTTCGTGCAGGGTCACGCGCTGAGTGCGGAAGAACAGTTCGGCGGCGCGCACGACGCGGGCGTCGTCGACGCCGTCGAGCGCGTTGCGCAGAATCACGTGCACGAGCTGGCTGATGAACAGCGGCGGCGTCTTGCCGACGCCCTTGCGCACCAGGTTGGCATAGGCCGCTTCCAGGGTCCTGTGCCTTAGCAAGTGGTCGCGAAAGCCGATCAGCAATTGCCAGTTCTCACGTGCGTCGGCATCGGCGACTGCCGCAGTCTCGGCCGCCGTCACCGGCCGGCGCGGATCGGCGAGCAGCGCGGCATGCAAGCTGCGCTCCGCCGGGCACGCTTCCGCCGGCGGGATTACTTCCGGCCGCGCGAAATAAAGCTTGAGAAACTCGTCAGTCAGCAGCAAGCAGCCGCCTGGATCGCGATCGAGCAGATGATGGCCGCAGGAAAGCCAGAAGTCATTCATTTGCGTCCCCGCTCCGCCATTCCGATCACATCGACGACGTCGCCCGGCTGCTCGTCCGTTTCTCCTTCGACCTCGAAAAAGGAAAAGGCGCGCGCCAGCTTCTTGCCAGCCCGCGGGCGCAACGTGCGAAACGCTTCATGGATGCCGTCCCCCTCCGACGTGCGATGTACCGCCACCAGCGTGTCGACCGGATGATCGCAGAGCGAGGCGGCGAAGGCGAATTCCTCTTCCGCGGCGGCGACCGCATCCTCTATGGTCGGAGCGCCGAGCTCTATTACGAGGTGCTTCGCCAGCTTTTCGACCGCGGCAAACCGGTCGTCCTCGCTCGCCTCCACGATCTGCACCAGCGTCGACCATCCGAGCGAGGCGACGCCAAGGAACCCTGCGCGGAAGGCGGAGCGCGCCTTGCCTCCCAGTGCTGTCAGATCGCGATCCCAGAACATGAAGGCCCCCGACACCGCCCACTCGCCCGGCTCGGCCGCCTTTTCGAAAATGAAGGTGTCGGAGGTATCAAGCCGTATGGTGCGCAACCACTTCACGCGCGCGGTCCCCGTCGTGCCGGATCGTACCAAGCCGGCGCGGCCAAACGCGGCAACAACTGCTTGCGGTCGACCTCGGCCTGGCCCATTCGGCGCACCAACAGATCGCCGTTATCGTCGATGTCGCGGCGCAGCCCGCTCTCGCGCGGCAGCTGTTCCAGATAGCTCTGCGCTACCGCGCCGAAGCCCTTCTCCTGCCAGCTGTCAACGGCAACCATGAAATGCCGCGCGAAACTCTCCAGCACCTTGTCGGACATCGCGTCGGTGAAACCTTCTTCCTCGAGCGCGGTGACCAGCGGATTGAGTCCGGGCTCGATGGCACTCACGGAGACCGTGCGGATCATCGCGCCGAACACCAGCCACGGCGGCGTTTCATCTTCTTTGACGCCTTGCGGCCAGGCTAGGCGGCCGCCGCCCACAAGGCCGGCATTTACCGAAATCGAATCCGGCCAGTCGATGGTGATGGCGGTTTCCGGCTGCGCGTGCACCGCGAGCGCGTCTGCCAATGCCGTCATGCCGGCGTAGAGCGTGCGCCGCGCTTTGCGCAGGGGTTCGTCCGGCTCCAGCACCATGGCGAATTCGGCGAGGTCGAAACGGCCGACATAAACCAGCGTGCCGGCGCCTTGCTCCGCCGCGATCGATTGTGCATGCGCGAAGGCATCGCCCAATTCACGCAGACGCACCAGCGTGAACAGTGGCGGCAGCGTAAGTTCCGGCGTCAGTGCCCGCGGCTCCAGCGGCATTGCTCCCTGCTCTTACTTTCCCCTGTAATTACTTATAATTATAGCAACAGGAGATCTCGAAGCCCAATCCCGCGGGCGCGAGCATTAAAGCGGAAGCGGCGGTGTTCCGCCGAGAAATGCGGGTCAGCAAAAAGGTTACAAGCCGAATGGCCGAACGGCCGCGTAACATTCTCATCTGTTCCTGCGAAGACAGCATGCCGCTCGATGGAGCGGCGGTGCGCCGGCTCTGCCGCGGCGCCGAGGTGCTCGAGGGCCGCCAGTTTTGCCGCGCTGAGCTCGAGCGTTTTCGCAAGCTCGCTGCTAGCGGCGAGCCGACGCTAGTCGCCTGCACGCAGGAAGCGCCGCTTTTCGGCGAAATCGCCGGCGAGATCGAAGGCAGTGGCGCCGTCAGCTACGTAAACATCCGCGAGACCGCCGGTTGGTCGAAGGACGCGAGCGCCGCTGGCCCGAAAATGGCGGCACTCATCGCCGCGGCGTCGGAGCCCGCGCCGGACATCGCCTTCGTGCCGCTGAGCAGCGAGGGCGTAACGCTGATCTACGGCAAGGACGAACGCGCGCTCGAAGCCGCCGAACTGCTCAAAGAGCATCTCGATCTCACCGTGTTGATCAAACCGCCTGCCGATATCGCGCCGGTGCGAACGACCGACTTTCCCGTGGTGAAGGGGACTATTCGGCAGGCCAAGGGTTACCTCGGCGCCTTCGAGCTGATCGTTGACGACTACGCCACGCCCCACCCCTCCTCGCGCGGCACGCTTGCATTCGGGTCGGCGCGCAACGGCGCGGTTTCGCGCTGCGACATCGTACTCGATCTTTCCGGCACGCCATCGCTGTTTCCCGCCTCCGATCTGCGCGACGGCTATTTGCGCGCCGATCCGAGCGACACCGCCGCCGTGCTGCGCGCCGTGCTGAAGGCGCGCGATCTCACCGGCACATTCGACAAACCGCGCTACATCACCTTCACCGCGGATCTCTGCGCGCATTCGCGCTCCAAGATCGTCGGCTGCCGCCGCTGTCTCGATCTTTGTCCGACCGGCGCGATAACGCCGGCCGGCGACCACGTGGCAATCGACGCACAAATTTGTGCCGGCTGCGGCCAATGCGCCGCCGCCTGCCCAACCGGCGCCGCGGCCTACGCGCTGCCGCCCTCCGACGCGCTCATGCGCAAACTGCGCGCTTTGCTTGCCGCCTACCGCGAGGCCGGCGGCGAGCGGGCGGTGCTGCTGTTCCATGACGCAGAGCACGGCGGCGCGTTGATCTCCGCGCTGGCGCGGCACGGCGACGGGCTGCCGGCAAACGTGCTGCCGGTCGAGGTGAACGAAGTGACGCAAGTCGGATTGGAGTCAGTGGCAGCGGCCTTCGCCTTCGGCGCCTGCGCGATACGCTTCCTCACGCGCGGGAAGCCACGCCACGACTTGACCGGCCTGGTGAAAACCATCGCGCTGGCCAAGCCGATCCTTGCCGGGCTCGGCTTTGCCGGCGCTCGTATTGCCAGCATCGAGACCGACGATCCGGATGCCCTTGGCGCTGCCTTGGCCACCGTCGTGCCACTCCAGGCCGTCGCCAAGCCCGCCACTTTCTCCGCCGTTGGTGGCAAGCGCGACGTGGTGCGGCATGCATTACGCGAATTGCACGCCGTGGCGCTGACACCCGTCGACATCATTGCCCTCCCCGAAGGCGCGCCGTTTGGTACACTCCACGTAAATGTCGAAGGCTGCACGCTCTGCCTGTCCTGCGTTTCCGCCTGCCCGACTGGCGCGCTGTCAGACGATCCCGAACGGCCGACGCTCCGCTTTGCTGAGGACGCCTGCGTGCAATGCGGGCTGTGCAAGGCGACCTGCCCCGAGAAAGTCATCGCGCTGAAGCCACAAATTGACTTCCGCGCCGCCACAGTGGCGAGGCGCGTCATCAAGCAGGAGGCGCCATTCGTATGCATCCGCTGCGGCAAGCCGTTCGGCACCAGGAGCTCGGTGGAGCGCGTCGTGACCAAGCTTGAGGGCCAGCACTGGATGTTCAAGGATTCCAAGAAGCGGCTCGACATAATCAAGATGTGCGCCGACTGCCGCGTGATCGCGGTGACGGAGGATAATCTCGATCCATTCGGCGCGCCCAAGCGCCCGACGCTGCGCACCACCGACGATTATCTGCGCGAGCGAGAGCAGAAGCGCGAGGACTAGTTCTTCTTCCTAGTGGCCTTCGCCAGGAAATCCACTAACGCTTTTCGCTCCTCGGGCGACCCGATCTTCTGCTCGGGCATCTTGGTGCCGGGCGTGTAGGTCGCGGGCCCGACCTCGAACAATTTGCTCAACGTCTCCGGCGACCACATGATGTTGAGCTTCTTCAGGGCCGGCGAGAAATTGTAGCCGGGCAGCGTGGCGATGCGGCGGCCGAAAATACCCGCCAGCGTGGGGCCAGCTTTGTTGCCCTCGTCGGGCGAGAGCGTGTGGCAGGCGACGCACGCGCGGAAAACCTGCGCGCCGCGGTCGCCGGCATAGGCGGCAAGTGGATCGTCGGGAGCGCCGACGACCACCGAGTCGATCGGCTCGCCGCTCACCGCATTCCAGCGGCGGATCACGCGGTCGGCGCCACCGGTCAACAGCGTGCGGCTGTCGGGGAAGAAGGTTACCGACCACACCGGTAAACCGGGGCCGACCAGTGTGTGCTCGACCTTGCGCGTGCTGCGCTCGATGACCGCGACCGAGCCGCGGATGCCGGCAGCGGCGACCAACTTGCCGTCGGGCGAGACAGCGACCGCGATGACCGGCGTTGGCGAGGCTTGAACGTCGCCGCGCGGCTCGCCCTGCGCTGAGAGGAAATAGACTTTCCCGTCCGCTGCCGCTGCGATGATCTCTCCATCGGGTGCAACGGCGACGCTGTTCATCGGACTCGGCACGCTGTGAACGCTCGAATTGCCGTCACTGACTCGCCAAAGGCGTAGGGTCGCATCATAGCCGGCGCTCACCAGCACGCGCCCGTCCGGTGAGAAGGCGACGCCGTTCACATTTTGTGTATGGCCTTCCAGCACGCGGTTTGCACCGGATCGCGGCCACAGGCGAACTGTATGGTCCCACGACGCCGAGGCAAGCGTGTCGCCGTCCGGCGAGACCGCCAGCGCGGCAATCGGTCCGGTGTGTCCATCGAGAACCGCGTCGGGCTCGGGCTTGCCCTGCGTCCAGATCGCGATGTTCCCGTCAGCGCCGCCACTGGCGACGTGACCATCCTTCAGCCAGGCCACTGCGTTAACGGCGCCGTCGTGGAAGCGCATCACCTGCTCGGCAACATTGCGCGTGAGCGACCAGCGTATCAGCGAGGTATCGAAGCTGCCGGAAATCGCTTGGCTGCCGTCCGGCGAGATCGCCACCGCGCGTACCGGGCCGCCATGGCCGCGCAATTGCGCCCGTGCAGCATCGAGCGCGAGCGGCACCAACAGCAGGCCAATGCAAAGGCGTTTGATCCAGAGCGCCATTGGCCGGTCGAATACGCCAAAGTGGCGGCGGAATTTAGCCATCACTCGGCGTCATGCCGAGTGCGCGAATACGCTCGCGCGTCTTCTCGTCGCTCAGTGCCGCCAGGAAGGCCTGCACCGCCGGCCGCTCGCTGCGGCTCTCTACCACGAGAAAATCGTAATGCTCGGGGGCAACGGGGAGGAATTCGAGTCCGTAGAGCTTGGACACCGGCTCGATGGCGAGGCCCCAGTCGGCGCGGCCTTGCGCGATCGCGGCGGCGACCGCGTTGTGCGATTTCGGCTGGTTGGCGTAACCGGGAGGCCGCGCGCCCTTGAGCAGCTCGTCAATCAGCACACGCGTACCGGCACCGGCGTTGCGGTTGACCATCAGCACCGAAGGATCGCCGAGCGCGCCCTTGAGCGCGTCTTGTGCGCGGCGGCCCTCGAAACGCTTGTCGCCCGGCCGGAACAGAATACCCTGCATGCGCTCCCAGCCGCGCACCAGGCGCAAGCCCGGCGTCGCGAGATGCACATTGTATTGTCCGCTGTCAGGATCGATCAGATGCACCGGCGCGATGTCGCATTCGCTGCGCGTCGCCGCCGCGACGCCGCCGAGGCTGCCGACAGCGAGCGTGCGAGCTGAAAAGCCGCGGTCGGCCAGCGCGCCCACCACCACATCGAGCGCCACATCATGGCTGCCCATGATGACCAGGTCAGGAGCATGCGTGGCGCTGCCAATCAGGGTCACCTGCGCGGAAGTGCCGGCATCGAGCGCGGCAGCGAGCGCGTCGATCTCGAGAAAGCCGTCGGCCTGCGAGAAGCTGGTCACCGCGCCGGAGCCCTTGCCGGTCGGGAACGCAACGGCCCCGTTGTCGGTGTCGATCAGCGACACCAGTACGAACTCCTTGCGGCCGAGCTCGGAGGCGACGCGCACCGGCACGCGCGCGATGAGCTTTCGCGCGTCTTCCGACGGCAGCCCGGCGCGGGCGCGGATGACGGGTGCGACGAAGGCGTGGAAGGTGAAGATTGCCGAGGTCGGGAAGCCGGGCAGCACGACGATCGGCTTGTCGCCGATCACGCCGAGGCATAGCGGTTTGCCCGGCTTGAGCGCGACGCCGTGCACCAAGATGCCGGGCGGGCCGAGCCGCAATACGACCTCGTGCGAGAGATCGCCAGCGCCTTTCGAGGTGCCGCCCGACACCACCACCAAGTCACTCTTCGCTAGCGCCTGCCGCATCGCCTTTTCCAGCGAGGCCGCGTCATCTGGAAAGACGCCAAAAGAAAGCGGTTCGCCGCCGGCTTCGCTGATCGCCGCCGCTATGATCGCGCTGTTGCTGTCGTAGACGCCCGCCGACTTGAGCGGCGAGCCTGGCGCGACCAGTTCGTTGCCGGTAGAGAGCACCGCCACTTTCGGCCGCCGCACCACCTCAACAGCGGCAAGACCGCAGGCCGCCAGCATGCCGATCTCGCGCGAGCCGACACGCGTGCCGCGGCGGAGCAAGGTTTCCCCGCGCGCGATATCGGAGCCGGCGTAGGAGACAAACTGCCCCGGCGCGGCGGCGCGGCGCAGTTCGAGGCTGGGCGCGCCGTCGCTGGTAAGCTCGGTATGCTCGATCATCACCACTGCGTCGGCGCCGCGTGGCATCACGCCGCCGGTAGCAATGGCCGTGGCAGTGCCGCGCTCGACAGTGAGCTTCGGTGAATCGCCGCTAGAGATCACTTCGACGTTGAGGCGGAGGATTTTTGGTGTGGTATCGCCAGCCCCGACCGTGTCGGCTGCGTGCAGGGCGAAGCCGTCGACGTTAGAGCGGTCGAACGGCGGCGCGTCGACGGCTGCGACGACGTCATGCGCGAGCACGCGCGTGAGCGCCCGCGTCAGCGGTACGCTCTCTCCTGGCAGCGGGGTGATGTCGAGATGCCGCTCGAAACGCGTGCGCGCCTCGTCGGCCGAAATGACCTCAAGAAATTGTTCCTGCCGCGCCGCGGCGCGTACGCGCGCCAGCAGCTCGGTGTCGGCATCCGGTCGAGTTTTGCGACCCTCGCTCACGGCCACGGCCTCACCCGCACCGGCACGCCGGCGGCAAAACCTTCGCTGTTGGCCGGTATCAGAATCCATCCGTCAGAACGCGAGAGCGACGACAGCGGTAGATATTTCGAGGCGAGCGGCTCGGCATTCTCGCCGTTACGTCGCACCGGCACTACCTCGGCGAGACCAACCGTGGACGTGATCTTGCGCGCCAGCGTCAAAGTCTCCGCCGGTTCGGACTGAGCCTTAGCCGCCGCCAGTCGCTGCAGCACGTGCCGGCCGACCAGCATCCAAACTGCCAGCACCGCATCGAGCCGACCCGGCAGCAACAGCACGGGCCGCGTTTCGAAAAATCCGAACGCGGCTGTTTCCCCGGGGGTCAGCGCAATGCCGTGCACGGCGAGCCGGCCCTCGCAGGCCAACTTTTGGACGCTCGCATCATTGCGGCCGCTCCCGGTGCCGCCGATGGCGATGACGGCGTCGGCACTGTCGGCCGCAAATGCGACATGAAGGTCGCGGCCGGCTTCATCTAGTCGCGCCACGCCGCCGCGCCGCTCGATATCGCTCGCTAGCAGATGCGCGCTGGCGGTGACGATGCCGCTGTCGCGCAAGGGCATCACGCGCACGCGCGGCTCGCGCACGGTGACGCGCGCGCAGCCGGCGCAGGAAATAGCGGCGATGTCGCTGGCACGCAGTCTTTCGCCGGCATAACGCAGCGGGGTTTCCGGATCGCTGTCGCCGCCCGCGGCCAGAACGCCGTCGCCCGGGTTGACGGTGACGAGCGCCTCGGCGCGCCCGCCGGTCAACTTCACCGCATCGATCGGCGCCACGCTGTCAGTGCCGACCGGCATCGGCTGCCCAGCTTCGATGCGCTGTGGCGGGCGCGTCAGCGGCACGGGGGCATAACCGCCGGCGCCATATGTTTCTTCCGCAGTCAGCGCCCAGCCATCCTGCAAAGCCACGGGAGAAGTCGGCTGCGACAGTGCCCGTGCGTCGGCGGCGAGTATCCGCCCGGCAGCGGCTA
>Ga0207840_1000125_pt1 | contig 12168 bp, 10 predicted proteins | sample LuqExpMetageno65_FD_187822 | JGI IMG/M metagenome (GOLD analysis project Ga0207840, IMG submission 187822) | Tropical forest soil microbial communities from Luquillo Experimental Forest, Puerto Rico - Sample 65 (SPAdes) | ecosystem: Environmental > Terrestrial > Soil > Tropical forest ... | reverse complement strand
CCGTTGGCGCGGCCCGCGAGCAACACCGTCGCCGTGATCGCGCCGGGGCCAGCCATCAGCGGGATGGCAAGCGGGAAGGCGGCAATGTTGCGCACGTGCTCCTCGAGCGCTTCCTCGGCCTGGCGCGACTTTCGTTCGATGCGCAGGCCCAACACCATTTCCGAGGCGATCGAAAACAGCAGCAGGCCCCGGGCGATGCGAAAGGCCGGAAGAGAGATGGCCAGCGTGCGCAACAGCCAGTCGCCGATCAGCGCGCTGCCGGCGAGCATGGTGGCCGCAATAAACACGGCGCAGCGACGCGCGCGCTCGGGCAGGCCGTGCGTAATGGAGATGAAACTTGGCACCAGACCCAAGGGATCGACCACGAGGACCAGCGTGCGAATGAGGAGGCTAGGTAATCCAGTCGGCATGCGCGCCTCGCATCGGTTGCGGCGCAATTCGGGCAATTTTATCGGGCCAGACGGTACCATCGTAAGCGGTTGATTTAAAAGGAACAATTAGCGTGAAATGGAGCTGCTTTCGGGTGGCAAAGCGGGGATGAATCGGCTAAGAAAAATCAACTGAAAAACATCCGCGGGGAAACCCTCTTTGGCCGACACCGAAACTTCCAAATCGGGGGACGGCAGTCCTTCCGACGTACGCCCCGTCTCTATTACCGAGGAGATGAAGCGCTCGTACCTCGATTACGCGATGAGCGTGATCGTGTCGCGGGCGTTGCCGGACGTGCGCGACGGCTTGAAGCCGGTCCACCGGCGCATCCTCTACTCGATGAACGAGAACGGGCACACGCCGGACAAGAAATACGTCAAGTCGGCGCGAGTGGTCGGCGACGTGATGGGCAAATATCACCCGCACGGCGACCAGGCGATCTACGACGCGCTCGTGCGCATGGCGCAAGATTTCTCCATGCGCCTGATGTTGATCGACGGGCAGGGCAATTTCGGCTCGGTCGACGGCGATCCACCGGCGGCGATGCGCTACACCGAGTGCCGGCTGGCGCGGCCGGCGATGACGTTGCTCAACGATATCGACAAGGACACCGTCGACTTACAGCCCAACTACGACGGCAATGAAAAAGAGCCGGTTGTGCTGCCGGCGCGCTTCCCCAATCTCTTGGTCAACGGTGCCGGCGGCATCGCCGTAGGCATGGCAACCAATATCCCGCCGCATAATCTCGGCGAGCTGATCGACGCCTGCGTCGCGCTGATCGGCCACCCGAGTCTGAGTATCGACGATCTGATCAAGATCGTGCCGGGGCCGGATTTTCCGACCGGCGGTATCATCCTCGGCCACTCTGGCATCCGCGCTGCTTACGAAACCGGGCGCGGCTCGATCGTGCTGCGCGGCAAGGTCGCATTCGAAACTATCCGCAAGGAACGCGAAGCGATCGTTATCACCGAGATCCCGTATCAGGTGAACAAGGCCGGTATGGTCGAGCGCATTGCCGAACTGGTACGCGAGAAGAAAATCGACGGTATCGCTGACCTGCGCGACGAGTCCGATCGTGAAGGCTACCGCGTGGTAATCGAGCTCAAACGCGACGCCGAAGGCGATGTGGTCTTGAACCAGCTCTACCGCTTCACGCCGCTGCAGTCGTCCTTTGGCGCAAACATGGTGGCGCTCGACGGCGGACGCCCGCTGCTGATGACGCTAAAGGACCTGCTCACCGCCTTCATCGCTTTTCGCGAAGAGGTGGTGTCGCGGCGAACCAAGCATCTGCTCGGGAAGGCACGCGAACGTGCCCACGTGCTGGTCGGCCTCGCCATCGCGGTTGCCAATATCGACGAGGTGATCAAGCTGATCCGCGCCGCCAAGGATCCGAACGCGGCGCGCGCAGCCCTGATGGAACGCGGCTGGCTGGCCAAGGACGTCGCCGTCATGGTGACACTGATTGACGATCCGCGCCACAAGGTGTCGGACAAGGGCACCACTAAGCTGTCTGCGGAGCAGGCTAAGGCGATCCTCGATCTGCGCCTGCAGCGATTGACCGCGCTGGGCCGCGACGAGATCAAGGACGAGCTCGACAAGCTCGCCTCCGAGATCGCCGACTACCTGGAAATCCTGCGCTCGCGCGTTCGCATTCAGTCGATCATCAAGGACGAGCTCGCCGCGCTGAAGAAGGAATTCGCTACCCCGCGGCGCACCGTGATCGCCAATGAGGAGGCGGAGGTCGAGGACGAGGACCTGATCCACCGCGAGGACATGGTGGTGACCGTGTCGCACCTCGGCTACATCAAGCGCGTGCCCCTCTCCACTTACCGCGCGCAGAAGCGCGGCGGCAAAGGGCGCGGCGGCATGCAGGTGCGCGAGGAGGATTTCGTCTCCACCTTGTTCGTCGCCTCCACGCATACGCCGGTGCTGTTCTTCTCGTCGGCGGGCCAGGTCTACAAGGAAAAAGTCTGGCGCCTGCCGCTGTCGGCGCCGCAGGCAAAAGGCAAAGCGCTGATCAACATCCTGCCGCTTGATCCGGGCGAGATCATCACTTCGATCATGCCGTTGCCAGAAGACGAGACGACCTGGGGCCAGCTCGACGTGATGTTCGCCACTACCAGCGGCAACGTGCGGCGCAACAAGCTCTCCGATTTCGAGAAAATCCGGCCGTCTGGCATCATCGCCATGAAGCTCGATACGGGCGACGCCATCGTCGACGTAGCCATCTGCACCGAGAAAGAAGACGTGCTACTTACCACCGCGGCCGGGCAATGCATCCGCTTCCCGGTTCCGGAAGTGCGCGTGTTCTCCGGCCGCACTTCAGATGGCGTGCGCGGCATAGCGCTCGCTAAGGAAGACAAGATCATCTCGATGTCGATCCTCCGCCACATGGATACGGCCTCGGAGGAGCGCGTGGCCTATCTCAAGCGCGCTAACGCCATCCGCCGCGGGACCGCCGAGGAAGAAGCGGCGCCGGCGGCCGAGCACGAGGACGAAACGGAGACGGGCGCGGGGATCGAGCTGGGCGAGCAGCGCTACGTCGAATTGTCAGCGGCCGAGCAATTCGTGCTTACGGTTGCCGACCGCGGCTACGGCAAGCGCTCGTCGTCCTACGAGTACCGTACCACGCGGCGCGGCGGCAAAGGCATCGTGGCGATGAACGTCACAGCCAAGACCGGACGCCTGGTCGGCTCCTTCCCGGTCGAAGAGGGCGATCAGGTAATGCTGGTCACCGATCAGGGCAAGCTGATCCGCACGCCGGTTGCCGGCATCCGCATCGCCGGACGCTCGACGCAGGGCGTGATCGTGCTCAACACTGCCGAAGACGAGCGCGTCGTCTCGGTCGAGCGGTTGTCTGAAGAATCCGAAAACGAAGAATAGAGATTGGGCTTCGCTGAGGCTCAGTTCTTGCGCCGCACGCCAGGAATCATGTCCGACGGCAATCGTCATTGTTTCCGCATACCCGCTCGGGCGCACGAGTAAACGCGCTGAAGAAGGATTTCTTCTGATGAAGAAAACGACCTTCTCCGCCGCCGCCATCCTGCTGCTGGTTCCGCCAGCTACGGCCGCCAGACAAAGGGAATGTCCAGCGCGACACCTGGCAGGATTATGCAGGAGCACGTGACTAATGCGCGGTCGGCGAACGGACTGGGTTCGGTCCACCGTTTACTCGACCTTGAGGTCGAGCGCCTTTACAATCGGCCCCCATTTCTTGTTTTCGCCAGCGATGTAATCGGCGAGCGCTTGCGGTGTGCCGCCGTGCGCCTGCGCGCCGATTTTGGCGAGCGTTACGCTCATCTGTTCGGACTGCAGCGCCGCATTCGCCGCGGCGTTGAGCTTGGCGACGATCGCAGGAGGCGTCCCCTTCGGCGCGAGCACGGCCGTCCAGGCGCCGACCAGCAACGTCGAATAGCCGCTTTCTCCCATGGTCGGTACGTCGGGCAGTGCCGGCACGCGTGCGGAGCCGGCAATAGCCAGCGCGCGCAGCTTGCCGTCCTTGATTAGTGGCAGCGAGGTGGCGACAGGGTCGAAGGTCATCTGCGCCTCGCCGGCAACAACGCCGGTGAGCGCCGGCCCACCGCCCTTGTAGGGCAGGTGCACGATGTTGATGCCCGTAATCTTCTTGAACAGCTCGGCGGCGAGATGCGGCAGCGTGCCGTTGCCGCCAGTCGAATAATTGAGCTTGCCGGGATTGGCCTTGGCATAGGACACGAGATCCGCCACGGATTTGAACGGCAGCTGCGGGTTGATCACCAAGAGCTGCGGCGTCTCGGTGAGCAGGGCGATGGGCGCGAAGCTCGATGCGTCATAACCAGCGGTCTTGTAGATCATCGGGCTGATGATGAGCCCGCTTGCCGCCGAAACCATGAGCGTGTAGCCGTCTGGCGCCGCTTGGGCCGCCGCGCGCGAGCCGAGTGTGTTGCCGGCGCCCGGCTTGTTCTCAACGATGACATTTTGCCCGAGGCTTGCCGGCAGGGCGGCGGCAAAGAGCCGCGCCATTACGTCGACCGGGCCGCCCGCCGGTGTTGGCACGATGATACGGATTGGGTGGTCGGGATAAGTCTGCGCTAGCGCGGACGCCGTCAACAAGGGAAAGACGAGAAACACGAGCCAACGAATGACACCCTCCCGTAGGATCTGGCGCTAACCTTCGGCAATCATGGCACGCAAATATCGATATCGCATTCGTCGCTGTCGATGAAGCGCATCGGGCGTCGATGCAATCGAGGTAGGGTTAGAATATGCTGCTTGCCGGCGGCCGTCGCGTCGGCAGCCGGCTTTGCCAACGGGGTGGCTTCGACGTGGCAAACAGGGTGGTGCGGCGATGGTTGCAGCGACTACTCGTTTCTCAACTGGCCAAGGCCCCGGCCGGTAACAGTCTTGCGAGCAGCCAGGTGGCGGGCTAGACCCGCCAGATGTCCAGAACCGCCCTTTACGCCGGGTCTTTTGATCCCGTTACCAACGGCCATCTCGACGTGATGCGCCAAGCCGTGGCGCTGACCGACAAGCTGGTGCTGGCGGTCGGGGTGAACCCCGACAAGGCTCCGCTTTTTTCGGCCGACGAGCGGCTGGCCATGCTGCAGGAGATCTGCGGGCCGCTCGCCGAGGAGGCCAACTGCGAGCTTTCCTGCGTGACCTTTTCTGGGCTGGTGGTGGAGGCGGCGCGCAAGGTCGGCGCCACCATCCTGATTCGGGGTCTCCGCGACGGCATCGACTTCAATTACGAAATGCAGATGGCAGGCATGAACGCCGCCATGGCGCCGCAAATTCAGACCGTGTTCTTACCGGCCTCGCCCATGGCACGCCCGATCACCGCCACATTGGTGCGTCAGATCGCCGGCATGGGCGGCGACGTATCCGCCTTCGTGCCGGCCGCTGTAGCGGTAGGGCTAAAGAAGAAATTCTCACGCTAAAACCTCTACCGGGAGACATCATGATCCGTATTCTCGCTGTCATTGCTGTGCTCGTCTGCGCGGCACCCGCGTTCGCGCAAACCATTGAGCAGGCGCCGCCGACCTACAAGGTGCGCTTCGACACCAGCAAGGGTCCTTTCGTTGTGCAGGTGACGCGCGCTTGGGCGCCGCAGGGCGCCGATCGCTTCTACAGTCTGGTGAAGAGCGGCTTTTTCGACGACGTGCGCTTCTTCCGCGTGATCTCCGGCTTCATGGTTCAGTTCGGCATCAACGGTAATCCGGGGGTGATGGCCCGCTGGCGGGATAATCCGATCAAAGACGATCCGGTCACGCAGAGCAACAAGCGTAGCTACATCACCTTCGCCACGGCCGGACCGAACACGCGCACCACGCAGGTCTTCATCAATTTCGTCGACAACGACAACCTCGACCAGATGGGCTTTGCGCCCTTCGGCCGGGTGGTCTCCGGCATGGAGACGGTCGACAAACTTAACGCCGAGTATGGCGAAGGCGCTCCGCGCGGCCGTGGGCCCGACCAGGGACGCCTGCAGCGCGAAGGTAACGCGTATTTGACGAAGGATTTCCCGCGCATGGATTTCGTGAGGAAGGCGACCCTCGAGCCCTGATCGGCGGGGCGCGTAGCTAAGCAATAAAATAATAAGAGGAGAGTTCAATGGCCAAGCCGGAAGACACGCTCACGCTCGAGACCACCAAGGGCAAGGTAGTGATCGAGATGCGGCCCGACCTTGCGCCCAATCATGTTGCGCGCATCAAGGAGCTGGTGAAGCAGGGCTTCTACAACGGCGTTATGTTCCACCGGGTGATCGACGGCTTCATGGCGCAGACCGGTTGCCCGCACGGCACCGGCACCGGCGGTTCGGGTAAGAAGCTAAAAGCTGAGTTCAACAAGGAGCCGCATGTGCGCGGCACCGTGTCGATGGCACGCGCGGCCAACCCGGATTCTGGCGACAGCCAGTTCTTTATTTGCTTTGACGACGCGCGCTTCCTCGACAACCAGTACACAGTCTGGGGTAAGGTAGTCGAGGGCATGGAGAACGTCGACAAAATCAAGCGCGGCGAGCCGGTACAGAACCCCGACAAAATCGTCAAGGCGACGATTGGGGCTTAAAGCCTTCCCCCAAAATGGGGAGCCATGCGCACTGACCTCTTTGATTTCGATCTGCCGGCAGACCGCATCGCGCTGAGACCGGCGAGTCCACGCGATACAGCGCGGCTCTTAGTGGTGCGGCCGGGGGAGGCGGCTGAGCTAGAAAACCGGAAAATTTCCGATTTGCCCGGGCTGCTACGGGCCGGCGACTGTCTGGTGGTCAACGACAGCAAGGTGATTGCTGCGCGGCTTAAAGGGCGGCGGATTGGGCGGGGCACGACCGAGCCCGAAATAGAGGCGACCTTGCATAAGCGCATCGACGGCTCGCATTGGCGGGCCTTCGTCCGCGGTGCCAAGAAGCTGCTGGTGGGGGATAACCTTCGGTTCGGGACCGAGGGAAAGGTATGTTTCCTAGGCGAACTCGATGCTCAAGTTTCACGAAAAGATGAACGAGGCGAGGTAATCCTTTCATTTTCCTTCCACGGCCCTGTGTTGGATCAGGCTGTAGCCGAACGCGGGGCGATGCCGCTGCCGCCTTATATCGCTGCGCGTCGCGAGCCGGACGAGCAAGACCGAACCGACTACCAGACCGTTTTTGCCCATGAGGAGGGCTCGGTGGCGGCTCCGACCGCCGGGCTCCATTTCACCGCGGGGCTCCTGGCGCTGCTTAAGGAGCGCGGGATCGGCCTGCACAAGGTCACTCTGCACGTCGGCGCCGGCACTTTCCTGCCGGTGGAGACCGACGACATCGAAGCCCACAAGATGCACTCCGAATTTGGCATCGTGACTGCCGAGACGGCGCATGCCCTCAACGCCGCGCGCGCCAAAGGTGGGCTGATCGTCGCGGTTGGCTCGACCACTCTGCGGCTCCTGGAAAGCGCCGCCGGAGTGGATGGCAAATTACGCGAATTCAACGGTGAAACTGCGATTTTCATCACGCCGGGCTACCGCTTCAAAGCTGTCGACCTGATGCTGACCAATTTCCATCTGCCGCGTTCGACCCTATTCATGCTCGTCTCGGCCTTTAGCGGGTTGGACTGTATGAAACGCGCCTACGCGCACGCGATTTCGGCCGGTTATCGTTTCTATTCCTACGGAGACGCCTGTCTGCTTTATCCTCCCAGCCAATGAGCGCGCCGTTTTCCTTTAGTCTCCTCAACAAAACCGACAACGCCGCCCGCCGCGGCGAGATCGTCACGCCGCATGGTAAAGTACAGACGCCCGCGTTCATGCCGGTCGGCACGCAGGCGACGGTGAAAGGCCTCACTCCCGACGACGTGCGCGCGAGCGGCGCCGAGATCGTACTCGGCAACACCTACCATCTGATGCTGCGGCCCGGCGCCGAACGCATCGCCGCGCTCGGCGGTTTGCACGCCTTCATGAATTGGCCGCTGCCGATCTTGACAGATTCGGGCGGCTTTCAAGTGATGTCGATGTCGGCGTTGCGGCGCCTGGAGGAGAAAGGCGTCACCTTCCGCTCGCATCTCGATGGCACCATGGTCGAGCTGACACCAGAGCGCGCAATCGAGATCCAGGGGTTGCTCGGCGCCGACATCTCCATGCAGCTCGACGAATGCATCGGATTACCGGCCCCACGCGAGGAAATCGCGCGCGCCATGCAGTTGTCGCTGCGCTGGGCGGAGCGCAGCAAGAAGGCCTTCGGTGCGCGCAGCGGCCGTGCCTTGTTTGGCATCGTGCAGGGCGGCGACGACCGGGTGCTACGGTCGGAGAGTGTGCGGGCGCTGATCGATATCGGTTTTGACGGCTATGCCATTGGCGGTATGGCAGTGGGTGAGTCGCAGGAAGTGATGCTAAAGATCGTCGCCGAGACGGCGCCCCAACTTCCGCAGGATAAGCCGCGTTACCTGATGGGCGTCGGCACGCCGCACGATCTCCTGGAAGCGGTGGCGCGCGGCATCGATATGTTCGACTGCGTGCTGCCGACACGCAACGGCCGCCACGGCATGGCTTTCACCCGTTACGGCGCGGTCAATCTTGCCAATGCGCGGCATGCTTCCGATGCGCGCCCGCTCGACGACACGAGCGCGCATTCGACCGCGCGCAGCTATACGCGCGCCTATCTGCATCACCTGATCAGGGCGAACGAGATGCTGGGCGCGGTGCTGTTGTCGAAGATCAATCTCGCCTATTACCAGGAGTTGATGGCGGGTGTGCGCGCGGCCATCGCGGCCGGACGCTTTGCCGATTTCAAAACTGAAACGATGGCGGGCTGGGAAAGGGGGGATATCGCGCCGCTCCCGGCACCTGGCTAAAGGCAGCTGGATGAACATCAGCCTTCATTTCTCGCCAAGCGGAGCAAGCCGCGCTTCAAGCTTTCGCCGGGCACCACCGTCGCGGGCGTCCTCCGGCCTGTAGCGGCGGTTCGGAGCATAGGGGAATCTGATCCGGAAATTGCCGCCTCCTTGGTCATCGATCACATATGGGCCGCGTGCCGGGCAAGAAAGGCGCAAAGTAGGCGCCGCTCAAGGCGCTGCTGGAGTTCGGCCTGGCTTTATGGTTTCGCCTAGAAGAGAAGGAACGGGAGGGTTCGATGAAGAACACACTGCTCGCGCTGCTGGCGGCGGCTTTCGCGGCGGTCTTTGTGCCGCGAGCGCAGGCGGACTGGCCGGAAAAGCCGATTAGGCTCGTGCTACCGTTCGGGCCAGGCGGTGTCGCGGACGTTACCTCGCGCATTATGGCGGCGAAGCTCAGCGATAAGCTCGGGCAGCAGGTCGTGGTGGAGAACATGCCGGGGCCGGGTGGTATCGCTGCTGCGCGTGCCGTCGTGAACGCCCCGCCAGACGGCTACACCATGGCGCTGGTTACCAACGGCACCGCGATTAGCGTCGCGGCCTTCAGGAAGCTGCCATTCGATCCTGTGAAGGATTTCGAGATGGTGTCGATGGTCGGCACCTTCGATCTGGTGTTCGCGGTCAAGGCCGAATCCGAATTCAAGACCCTCGGCGATTTCATTAAGACGGCGCAGGCCAATCCAGGCAAACTCAACATCGGTACCATCTCGGTTGGCGGCACGCAGAATCTCGGTGGCGAGCTGTTCAAGATTCTGACTGGGCTCAACGTGCAGATCGTGCCCTACAAGAACTCGCCGGACATTGTGGTCGCATTGCTGCGCAACGACGTGCAGATGATGGTCGACTTCCCACCGGCGGTGCAGGGCCAGGTCAATGACGGCAAGCTGCGGCTACTGGCCTCCTCATCGCCGAAGCGCTCGGCGCTGCTGCCGAACGTCCCGACCGCCGACGAAGCTGGCGTGAAAGGCTATGAGGTGATCTCGTGGAACGGCGTCGGCGCGCCCAAGGGTACGCCGAAGGAGATCATCACGGCGATGAACAGGGCGATGCACGAGGTGCTGGCGGTGCCCGACCTGAAGACGCAGTTCGAGAAGGTCGGTGTCGAAGCGCACGCCTCGACGCCGGAGGAGCTGCTAGAGCGGCTGAAGGGTGATATCACCAAATGGGATGACGTCATTGTCAAAGCGGGCATCGATAAAAAGTAGCGCGGAACTGAATCGGCAAGTTCTGGTGATAGGGACGCCGGCAGTCCAAGCCAGCTGCCGCGTGGGGGAGGTGCCCATGCGCCGTTTGCTTTCTCGATTGCAGGTATAGCCACCCTCAGCGCCGCCGCCGTGCAGACAGCGACCGCGCCTGCATTTTACGTGGTCGACTGCGTCAATAGCGGGCTGCACATTCTGGAAGTGACCGGCGCGGCAAAAAGATTGGGGGCTGCCCTAAGTTTCATGGCCCGCCGTAGAGCCAGGCGATGCCGTCGTAACTCTGCTGCGGCGTGCGGCCGGAGAGGGTGATGTCGCGCAGCTCGGCGGTGACACCGCGCGCGTGATAGAAATCGCCGTAGACCCGCGCCATGATCTGCACGCGCGCGGTGCGCAGATAACGATCCTGCGTGTAGGCATTGAAAGCGGCCGGCAGGTCATCAGGATGTGCCCTCGCTTTCTCGGCGAGCAACACTGCGTCCTCCGTCGCCATGCAAGCGCCCTGCGCGAGGTATTGCAGCATCGGATGCGCGGCATCACCGAGCAAGGTGACGCGGCCCAGCGTCCAGTTCTTGACCGGCTCGCGGTCGCACAAGACCCACATGCGCCAGGTCTCGATGCGCTCGAGCATGCGCAACACCTCGGGGCACTGTCCCTTGAAGTGCTGCCAGAGCAGATCTTTGCTGCCTTCGGCGTTCCAACCTTCCTCGTAATGATCGGAATGGAAGACGGCGACCAAGTTGTAGAGTTCGCCACGCCTCAATGGGTAATGCACGAGGTGCGTGCGCGGGCCGGCCCAAAGCACCACTTCCGGTCGCCACAGATCCTTCGGCACGTCCTCGCGCTTGAGCACGGCCCGGTAGGCGATGTGGCCGGACACGCGCGGTTTGCCGTCGCCAACGATGCGTTCGCGGATCTTCGACCACATACCGTCGCAGCCGATCAGGGCACGGCCTTCCGCCTTTTGGCCGTCCTCCAATGTGACGGTGACCCCTTTGCCGGTGTCCTCGAAGCTGTCAACGCGCCGGCTCGTCTCCAGTGTGACGAGGTTGCTATTCTGGCACGCCTTCAGGAAGGTGCCGTGGATGTCGGCGCGGTGGGTGACGGCGTAGGGCTCGCCGAAGCGCTGGAAGAAGGCTTCTTCGAGCGGAATGCGCACGATGAGCTTGCCGGTAAGCGCGTCGCGCATCTCCTGCGCCGGCGGCCGGTGGGCGTCGGCGAGCACCGCGTCCTTGAGGCCGATTTTCTCCAGCACACGGAAGATGTTCGGCCCGAGCTGGATGCCGGCGCCCACCTCGCGAAATTCCGGCGACTGCTCGAACAGGCGCACTGGGAAACCTTGCCGCGCCAGTGCATAGGCGGTGATCAAGCCGCCAATGCCGCCGCCGGATATCAAGATCGGTGCGCTACCATTCGTGCCGGCCATGCTCGTTCCCCAGACTGTTCTAATAAGCTTGTGACCTCAGATTAAAACGCCACCCCGCCACAGGCCAAGTGCACCACCGCTGCAACAGCCATGAAGAAAACCCGCCGGTCGGGGACAGGCGGGTTGGCAATTGAGACTGAAGCCCGAGATTATTGCTTCAACTGGCCGCGGATCTCACCGCCCGGATTGGCTGCGGTGTGGACGTTTGCATACAAGTCGCCGTCCATCAGTGCCTTGGCCTGCGCGTCGTTGAGCGTGGCCGAGCCTTCAAACGTGGCGTCGTGCGGATTGATCGGCACCATGACGCCGGCGTTTTTGCCGGAGGGCGCTGGGCCGTGGAAGTGCGCGGCGGTGGCGGGGCCGGTCAGGTCCTTGTAGCTGCCTTTCCAGGTCAGCTTCTTGCTGCCAGTGTCATAGGTGGCCGTGACCGCGCCGGTTGCCTTGCTCGAATTCGGCGGCACTTCACTAGCGGCATTCATTTCGGCCGTGAAATTGACCATCGCCGCCATCGACGGGCTGACAAAGGCCACGGCACCGGCCACGGCGATCGCGTTCAGAACGGTCTTCGTCATGTTTGTTCCTCTCCTAAGTCGGGCGTTGGTAAGCCTGTTCTTGTCAAACACCACACCCTACCACGTATTCCGCGCATGGTCCGTCAACCCAGGAGACGGATCATGGCCGAGGAGGATTGGCTGCAGGCTCGCAGTCTCGATGGTGGTGGATTTCGCTGCCCTCGACAAACTGAGATAAGGCAAACGCAATCATCCAATCACTGGAC
>Ga0207840_1000124_pt1 | contig 12262 bp, 10 predicted proteins | sample LuqExpMetageno65_FD_187822 | JGI IMG/M metagenome (GOLD analysis project Ga0207840, IMG submission 187822) | Tropical forest soil microbial communities from Luquillo Experimental Forest, Puerto Rico - Sample 65 (SPAdes) | ecosystem: Environmental > Terrestrial > Soil > Tropical forest ... | reverse complement strand
GGCGCAGGAGTGCGGCGCGGGTCATTAGAACCGCCTGTGATGATTTGTCGCAGTTTGCGTCCCCAAAGGACAATAGCTGCGTGGGCGATAAACGCTTTAATGCTGCTCAGCGTCACAGGTTTTAGTCCATCAACCCTGGCCTGACCTCCTTTGAAGTTAGGGACGCGATGGAGTGAGCTATGGAGAATCTATTGTGGGACGGCGCGGTCTCATTAGCGCAGAATCCGGTTGCTCTGCTGTCAATCATACTCAGCATCGCCTTGATGTTCACTCTGGCTACGATCTATGAGCACTGAGGGTAACGCGAAACCCTAGTCGCCATATCCCGCGCTCGAACGACCCTCCAATCGACGCCGTCATGGGTCGGCGCGCCCGGGGCCACGCAGTGAGTGAGGCGACCGGTTCAAGTTCCTTCGAACTGTAAAATGTTGAGACCGGCATTCTGGTCAGTCAGGTACATCATCCCATTGCGATCGACGAAGCAGTCGCCCGACTGAATGACTTGCGGCCGGTTTGGGCGGGGATCCACCATGCGCGTAGGATCAGGCGGGACGTAGTAGGCGACCTCGTGCGGCTGAAATTGGTTTGCGATATTGAAGACACGGACGCCGGCATTGTAATAGGTCGCGAAAATAAGGCGCGAACTCTGGAATGCGCCGGGCCGGTTTTCGTGCAGATTATGCGCGCCGAAGAAGCCGCCTTTGGCGCAATAATCCATTTCGGACGGAACCGGGAATGTCGCGATGCTTACTGGATTGGTCGGCTCCCGCACATCGTACATCCAGATGTAGCGCAATCCATCCTTGCAGTTGGCGGAATTCGGCTCATCGGAAATGACGAGCAGTTTGCGGTCCGGCAAAGGTAATGGCGAGTGCGTGCCGCCACCGAATGGCGGATCCGTGTTGCGATGGGCGATGATTCGTGGTTTTTCCGGATCGCCGACATCGACCACGGTCAATCCACCGTCGCGCCAAGCGCCAAAGGCGAGGTTACCAGCAACGAGTGCGTGATGCAGCGCATAGCGTCGGCCCGCGCCCCACTTCGGCGTCTCGCCGCCCCCGCGCCACATGCCTGGAAGCCAGCAGCGTCCAACCACATGCGGCTTACGCGGGTCGGACATATCGATGATCGCAAGGATATGATCGGTAAAATCGGCAAAGTGAATCGAAGCGTAAGCGTAACGGCCGCCGACATACCAGATACGATGCGGCCCTACCCCCTCCACCGGCATAAAGCCGATCTCGGCTGGCTTCTCTGGCTTTGAAACATCGTAGACGCGGATGCCGGGCGTAAATTGATTTCCCGTGCTCTTCATCCGCTCCGCCCACGAGCCGCCGAAATAATCTTTGTCCGTTTGGAACTGCTGCATGTGCCAAACGCTGGGCGCGTTGACCGCAAGCAGCAGGTCGTCATGAGTTTGCAGGTGCAGCGCACGGGTCCCGGGCGGGCAGGCAATGAAGTCGACGACCTTCGGATGCTTGGCATCACGAACGTCAAGGGTGGTGATGCCATTGCTGAACCCATGGCCAACGTATGCGTAGCCGCGATGCACCATGATCTGAACGCCGTCGGCGCGGCCGTCCATGTCGGTGTGGCTAACGAACTTGATGTTGCGGGATGCAACAGCATTCATTTGAATTTCTCCCCAGCAGGCGGACACGTTATCAGTCGCGAACCCGCGGCCGCCAATCCGGATTTGGCTTCTCCGGAAATACGATGAACCGTCGTCCAGCAAAGTTTAAAACGAGAACAATGCCCGTCGATAAGATTTTTGCCATCGCTGGGGCAACACCAATAGCGACGAAAAAACGGGTGCAATACAGATCGACGATTCCAACCACCACGACGACTCCTAGGTAAACAAGGACCTCAGCAATCGTGTTCCATTTTGCCTTGTGGCGGAAAATAAGCATGATCGAAAGACAGTAATTAACGAACGCGGCGATGAAGAAAGCCGACAATGCCGATAGCGTCAGTCCCGTCCCCACATGGAGCAATGCTAAAAAGCACAGTAAATTGACAATTGCTGATAGTCCCCCGACGAAGGTGTAGAAGAAAAACTGCACAGGTATCGGGACTTTGGGTAAGTTATACTTGAGGATGCAGTACAGCGCCCACCAGCCGTCTCTAGTGGTGATTTTCTTTCCCTCGGCATAGGTACGCCCGCGATATGAAATCCCCATCTCGTACACGCGCAGTCTCTTCTGCGCGATCTTAGCCACGATCTCGGGTTCGAACCCGAAGCGATTCTCCTCAATCTCGATGCTCTGTATTATTTCCCGCCGGAAAACTTTGTAGCAGGTCTCCATGTCAGTAAGATTGAGATCGGTAAGCATGTTGGAGAGCGTTGTGAGGAACCAATTTCCTACAGAGTGCCAAAAGTAAAGCACCCGGCGAAAATCCGAGGATACAAAACGCGAGCCGAGGACTACATCGGCATCTCCGTTGCGAAGCGGGATCAGGAGCTTCTTTAGATCAATCGGATCATATTCGAGATCCGCATCCTGGATGGCTACGAAATCTCCAGTAGCGCGCGCGATGCCTGTGCGCAGAGCAGCTCCCTTGCCCTTGTTCACCTCGTGCCGCAACAACACCAGCCCCGGAATGCTCTCGGCCAAACCGCGCGCGATCTCCAGGCTTTTGTCGTTGGAACAATCATCGACGACAATGAGCTCCAGTTCCAGCGTCTCGTCCCGGATTGCAAGGACGCGGTCAACGCACTCTTCGAGAGTATTTTGTTCATTAAAGCACGGGATAACCACGCTGAGCTTTGCTTGCTTGGCGGCCTGTACGCTTTGATGAAGTGCTGAATTTTCAGCCGGAGCACGATGGAGCGAAGCGCGCGTCGGCACAGGCTGTGTATCCTGATCAAGGCTACGGCGTTTCATGCCGATTGGCAGACGGTAAGTGCCGCTTTGGCCACATAGCGCGCGCATATCATGGCACGGATGACCAACACAAGGGGCTCCCCTCTGAAAATCTCGAGCTCAGTGCAGCATCTTTGAAAATGCGAAGCGTGCGATTATGTGCTGAGATCACCGAACGCACGAAGATGACGTTTCACTTGTTTCACGCGGTGGCTCCGGCGTCTCAAGGCATGGCTACGACATGCTCTTGACGGGTTCGGCCATCGGCCTTCGTTCAGTCTCACGTGAACCCGTAGAGCCGCGCTGGGTTATCGACCAGGAAACGCTGCCGATCGGTAGCCTCTGGTGCAAACTGCGGAATGAGCTCTACGAGCTCAGCCTCGTCCGCATCGTGAGTGGCATTGGGATGCGGAAAATCGGTCCCCCACAGCACCCGCTCACCCCCCGCCTTGACCAGTGCCGCGGCGATGGAGATCGCTTCTCGATAGGGCGGCATCGAAATCCGTTCCGCGCCGCAGACCTTTATCCAACAGCGTTCGTTCTTGAGCAGCTCGAGCAACGCGCGGAACGGCGCCTGATCGACTCCGTCTTTAGCCGCCACGCGGCCCATGTGGTCGATCACGAAGGGAATTGGCAATTTCTGTAGCCACTCCGACATTGGAATGATGACGCCGCCATGGATATGCACCACCACGTGCCAGCCCAAATCTCTGATGCGGTCGATCACACGCCGCACCATTTCCAGGTCAGCCGATGCGCCGAGATGGGGCATGAAATTGAAGCGGACGCCGCGGACACCGGCCTCGTGCATCTCGCGATACTGGGCATCGGTAAAGCTATCGTCGACGATGGCGACGCCGCGGTACCGTGCCGGGTTGCTGCGCAGGCAGTCGAGCATCGCCCTGTTGTCGGTGCCATGGCAGCTCGCCTGCACGATCACCGCGCGCGCGATTCCGAGTTGGGCATGCAGCGCTTCCAGCGCCTCCTTCGGCGCGTCCTCGGGGGTATAGGACCGGGTTGGCGCATAGGGAAATTTGGAGGCAGGGCCGAACACGTGACAATGGGCGTCGCAGGTGTCGGGCGGCAACGCAAACTTGGGACGGCGGCGGGGCGAGGTACGAGGATCCGCGGTCACGGGTATTTCCGATCAGTGGCAACTGCGGGGCGATCGCCTTGCACGGCCGATCCGCCCCACGCCGACGCAGTATAGCTGCACTTGCCGAACGTTGCCGGCGTGGAGCGATCGACCGTCTACCGCCATTTTCCGTGGCGGCTAGCCCATCCGGTGAGCTTGCGGCTCACGCCGCGGCGGCGGCCGGCGTGGGGGCACTCTCGCGCCAAGACTTCAGCGCATATATGCGGCCAGACCATTCCTGCACACGTGGATATTGTGCGATCGGCATCTCCGCCTCTTTTGCATACACCAACACGGCAGCGACTGAGAAGTCAGCGAGCGTCAACTCCTGTCCAACCAAGTAACGCTGTTTCGCCAGATGTGCATCGAGCACACTCGCGTCGCGTTTAAACGCCTCGAGGGCTTTATCAACAATCGCTTGATCGGGCGGACCGAGGTTGAGGCGCTTCTTCACCAGGCGCTGGTAGGTGAGCGGCACGCAGGCGTCCGGCCCAAAATGTTGTAGCTGCCAACTCTGCCAGCGCATGATGTCAGCGCGCACGCGCGCATCGTTCGGCCAAAGCGAATTTGTAGATCGGCTCGCGAGATACTGCATGATCGCAGTCGATTCCCAAAGCTTGAAGTCGCCATCGACCAGCGTTGGTGTCCGGCCCGTCGGATTGAGGGCAAGATAGCTAGGTGTCCGCTGCTCTCCCTTGCGTAAGTCCACCAACTGCAACTCAAGCTTAATGCCAAGCTGCGCGGCGACCGCTCGCACCTTCCAGGTATTGGGTGACGGTGGGAATCCATAGAGTTTCATGACGTCCTCCGTGAATGGTCCTTAGGCGATGGAGGCATTCAAGATTATCGAGACTGCCAATCCAACCATCCTCTGAGTGCGATTACGCAGGAGCCAATCGAGCCAAAGAAAAAACGGCTGATTCTTCAAACATTTCTCTAGCAAGATGAAATTTTTGCGAGGTCGCCAGTTGGGCTTGGCGTGCTTGGCTTAGTTCCACGTTGTGCAAAACGGGTATAATCACCGTTTCATCACAAATTGAACGCGCCCGCGCCCTCTTAGTGCTGTCGGCCACCGGCAACACCCCCGAACTCTGTCGCCGGCGGCCTTCCCTTCTGGGCCGCACTGTAATGAGTACTGCGGCCCTCTTTTTTGCGCGCGGTTCCGCATATCACGCGCGCTTGCAAACTCGCTTGTGTACAGCGGTGCAAAACTTTCGATTCCGAGTTGGTGTTGCTTTTATGCCGTCAAACTGTTTTCATATTACGCAAACATCCGGAGTTGCCCGAACCATCATGCGCCGTTTAGCTGACGCGCATGGGCGCGACGCAAGTTCACTCCGCACCGCCATGTGCGATTTGCGGTAAAGCGATGGAGCTTGCGTATATTGAGCCGAGGGTCGCGTCATTGGCTGAATTGCACATCTTTCGCTGTTCCGCTTGCGGCGACGTGCGCTCTATTGAGCAAAAGACGGATCCGTTAGACCAAATCACGGTGCGCCCGAGTTTCTTTGACTGAAGTCACGGCTCTCTCGGCTCATCGGCCGGGATTCTGCGCGCTCGGTTCACCGCCAAACAAATCGACGAAACTCGGCTTCAGTAGCAAAGCGATCGACGACAAGCTGTTGACCGTCGCGGTACACAGTGCCTGGTGCGAGATTTAGTATTTTAGTGCCGCGCACCCGACACAAACGCTTTCGCAATTTTTTCGGCTTCATCGGCGGCAGCGCAACGTGATGCAGGTCGATCAAGCCACGCTCGCCATGGTTTGTTTACCGACACGCGTGGCGACGTTGATAGTTCTGTGTCGCTGAGCGAATTTTATTCTTGTCGTCCAGAGCAATAGTTATGGTTTCGCGACAACCACGACACTCATAGCTCTGCAATTCGGAAAGACCACCGACCGCTGGCAGACTGCGCGCGAAGCGCATTGGCTGGCCGCATTTGGAACATCTCGGAAGCTTTTTGAGCATCAGGGCAGATAGCCCGGCTAAGCGCCAAGCCACAATTCAGGAATTTCACGCTGAGGGAATCTACGGATAGAAGCGGCCACTGAATACCGTCGTCGTGTGAAGCCATGCCTATTTAATGGTGGACGGATCTAGGCGTGAACGAATCTTGCCGCCCGAGACTTGAAATAAAAATAATAATGCCACCGAGCTGTGCGCAATTCTGTCTATGTCACGCGAGTGTCATGAAGGTATGCGAGGCGTCAATCGTCCGAGTTACACCCCTTAGCTCGGATTTCTATCATCCTCTCAAGTCCCGCTTCGGCTCCCCCCGAGCGGGACTTGCATTTTGTAGTGTAGGCCGCGTGACAAGTCGGATTACCCCGCCTCCCCCGTTGTCGTTTGCACTGGTAACCATTCCAAAACAGACAAAGCCGCCAGGCGGGGACGGGGGTGCCTGACGGCTTCGCACTGAGATTCGGACAATCCGGGGGAATTGTCCGGCATAGGACGCTATCGATTTGTTGGCATACCGCAACACAAGTCGCTCATTAGGATTAATTTGTGCAGTTCATTCCTGGCAATCGGCGATTCCTCGTTTGGCGCCTGCCATAGCTGCACAACTCTCCAATTGCTTCCCCAGCAATTTGCTCGTTTGTCGGCCACATGCGCTCCGCGGAGTGCTGGCGCGAGCGCGTGGCGTATGAGTTCGGCACGGACGGATTTCTATAACCGGCGATGTATGACAAGCGATGTATGACAGGTGATGTATGACAGGTGATGTAATGCATCCAATCCTGCGGCTAGCCAGTTTCAGCGGCAAACATGAATGGTCGAGAAGAGAAATTTATGAGCGAATTAAATACACGTTTTCCGTCGGCAGTCGTCGTCGTGGGGTTAATGCTTCTTGGTTCGTTGCCCAGTAAGGCCGCCACGTACAATTTCGACTTCACGTCGGCCTTCGGTTACAGTGTTGTTGGTTCACTTACAACTGGCAATGCTGACGGGCCGGGATACGACATCACCTCAATCTCAGGCACCATCATAAGCGCCAACTCCGCCGCATCCGGTAGCATTCAGGGCTTGGTACCAGGAAATGCCACGTCACCTCTCTACTTGATCGCGGGCGCGGGCAGCTACGGCAGTTATTACTACGACAACATTTTCATCCCAACGGCGCCGTATTTTACTACGACGGGAGGTTTGCTGTTCACATCGAATGCAGGCTTTGAATACAATTTTTACGGCGGCGGTGGGTGTTGCGGCTCAGCGGCAAACACAACCTATCTTTCGACTACCGACGGTGGCGTCTCCTCCGGGTTTTATCCCGGCATCCCAGGAACGCTGACGGTGACCGATGCTTCTTCTCCTGAGGACCCCCCGAGTCCAGTGCCTCTCCCAGCCACACTGCCGCTATTTGCCTCCGGTCTTGGTACTTTGGGCCTACTCGGATGGCGCAGGAAAAAGAAAGCTGCTGCTTATTGAAAAACGCGTGGGATAGGAGTTCAGCGCGGGTCAGTAGCGGCTTCCTTATTTTGCAATGGCCGCTCTTTCCATTGGTTTAGGCTTTCGGCGATGACCTTCATGGCCGTTGCGGTCGCGTGGTTGAGGCTAGCATAACTGCTCACTTCCCGACTGACTCGGGCACCCTCATTGCGCAGCATGTCGCGTACGCTTTCCAGCTCGCGAATGACCCGGTCAATGTCCTCCATGGAATCTATGGCCATGCGTCGGATCATCACGTTCACGTTTTCAGCCGAAGCCGACTCGGCCATTGCGTCGGATCGTTGCTTACCAAGTAACTCCACAACATTTTCGACGTCATTCCGATCTTTCGGCGGACGTAGATGCGGTGGTGCGTATCTCTCCGGGCCAAAGTTCTCCGCCATATCGATCTCCGTATAACAGAAGACCAGGGCAATTCGTGTCCGCGCCCAAATCTTCGCGATATCCACTAAAGCCGCAACGTCTTGAAAGCCGCTTGCTCTTGACGACTCTATCTGTGGATTTCGGAGTTGGCCAATTTTTTCCTGAAATGCTGTGGAAAAACCGGAGGCAAACATTCATTACGCTTGGAGGCGTGGCGCAAGGAGTTCAGCGCGGGTCATGGAACTGCATTGATTCAGAAAAAAGCCGCCATTTGGGGCAGCCTCGAAAGAACAACTGACTGCCGAATGTCAACAGAACCGACGGCCGTAGTTACACAGGGTCTTGAGCGTTTTCTACTGGTCTGGCGCAAATATTCTTCTCTAAGTCCATGCTGCCGCGGCTTGATCATCGGATAAAACCAGCTAGCCAATAAACCAACCAATGGAATTGGTCTGGAAAGATTACAAAAAAAATAACGATAGCCGCTGGGATCAACACGAGTATCCACTCTCGCATAAGCTAACCCCCGTGCGGAATCGCCCCTGAGGCAGGTATGTGTTCGCCCCCCAAGTACGCCAGATTGCACCTCAAATCGTCACCGATGGGTTCTTCATGTTCTGGTAACCACGGCTCGAGGAACCTGAGTGTGTTCGGCACAACAGCAGCCCACCACGGCAAGAACGGCAGCTGCGCACGATAAAAAAGCCGTCAACACGGTGTTCTCGGCTAATAATATTAACAATGTGCTGCTTGCCAACGCGTAATGATGTATCGGGGTCTTATCAGATAATGTTCACATTAACTTACGATTCAAAATATGCCGAAAGTTACATCGACCCGCAGAAAGCAGATTTTCCAGCCAGGAGTTTGATTTGCACAATTCTAAGGCATCGAGAAAAATCGGCTACAGTTAGACCAATTTCTCGTCAACTGACTTAGCTAGTGCCCTTATCGACCTCCCTCCATTTTCTCGGGCCCAGCAAGCCCCGCTTGTCAGTCCCCAACGAGCGGAGCTTCCATTTAAATTCCCAGCTTGTGAAATACCTCACGTATCCGCGCGCAAGAATCCCGTTATTTGTAATCCGAGACCTCACCTCTCGGGTGTTCCCATGAACTACTCAATCGCAACTGCTGACCGCGTTACGCATCTGAAAATCGTTCTTCTCGCCTTGGTCTGGGCAATCGTAGTGACGGGCATCGCCCTCGCGATTCGATGAACATCGCCTTTTCGCGTTATTAGTCGTTGGGTTGATCGATTTCAATTTGCCTTGACGGTACCTATAGCGTGGCCGTCACGGATGAAGCGAGTTAAGAAGCGAAGATCCTTATCGCTATACCTCGGCACTGAGCGTTCGCTATCTCGCGCGGACCAGCTCCGGCAGCCACAACGATAAAGCCGGTAGATAGGTCACTAGCATCAGAACCGTAAACATGACCGCGTAAAATGGCCAGATCTTGCGCATAACCTCTTCAATCGAAACCTTTCCGACTGCGCAACCGACGAACAGAATCGCGCCAACCGGCGGATGACACAGGCCGATGCCCAAATTGAGCATCATGATCATTCCGAAGTGAACGGGATCGACGCCGAAGTTTATCATCACCGGTAGCAGTATCGGGGTCGAGATCAGGATCGACGGTGCCATGTCTACGAGCGTACCAAGGACAAGCAGCAGAATGTTGATCAGGAACAGAATGACGTATTTGTTGCTCGAGATGGTGAGGAAGAAGGCCGTGATTTTGGCCGGCATCTGCGTCAAGGCCATCACGTAACCCACGCTCGATGCGCAGGCGATAAGCGTCATCACCATGGCGACCGTACGTACTGTGCGATGCACGAGCGCGGGCAGATCACGCCATTTGTAGTCGCGATAGATGAACATCGTAACGAAAAAGGCCCACACACAGGCGACCGCACCGGCCTCGATCGCGGTGAATATACCGCCGAGAATGCCACCCAGGATGATCAGCAGCGTAATCAGGCCCCAGGCCGCGTCGATTGTAATCTTGACCGCTTCGCGCGCTGGCACCGAGGTGCCCTTCGGATGGCCGTCGCGATAGGCGATAACTAGGCATAGCATCATGATCGCAAAGCCAAGCAACAGTCCGGGCACCACGCCAGCCATGAAAAGGCTGATAATGGAGATGGTCCCGCCGGTCGCCAGCGAATAGATCACCGCGTTGTGGCTGGGGGGTACCAGAAGCGCCTGAACCGAAGCAGTGATTGTAACGTTGGTAGCGAAAACGCGTGGAAAGCCCGCCCTTTCCATCTGCGGGATCATTACCGAACCGATGGCGGAAGTATCGGCGACGGCGGAACCCGAAATACCGGAGAGGAACGTCGTCGCCAGCACGTTGACCACTGAAAGACCGCCGCGCACACGGATGAATCCAACCAGTACATCGGCGAATGCGACCATGCGCCGCGCCATTCCGCCCTCTGCCATGATGGCGCCCGCCAGGACAAAAAAGGGAATCGTCAGCATCGCGACCTTCGAAACGCCGTCGGAAATCTTCAGCATCACTGCCTCGAGCGGGATGCCGATCCAAAGGCAGCCGGCGATCGCCGCAAGCGCGAGTGAATAGGCGATCGGCACGCCGATGAAGAAGCAGAAGAACATCGTGAACAGAAGGATCGCGATGTCCATGCCCTGCGCCCATTCCGCTCCTGCTCAGTGTTCCCACTCGGGCTTTGCCGGCGGCCCGCACAGCATACGTTCGATAACGAACAGGAAAAGGATCGCCCCGCCGAGCGGTATCGGCAGATAGGTCACGCCGACCGACAGCTCGGGAAAATCCGCGATCGTATTAAGCCAGGTTGCCTGCACGAGCTTTAAGCCGTACACGGTCATAAACAACGCCATCGCGAGCATGAGCAGTTCGGCAAGCAGGTCGAATATCATCTGCACCCTCGTCGGCATCAGCCCCACGAAGAATGAGACGTTCATGTGCAGGCGCAGGCGATAGCACGCCGCCGCGCCAAAGAAGGTCAGCCAGATCGTGAGCAGGACTGCGGTCGGCTCGGGCCAAGAGGCTGCGCTGTTGAGCACGTAGCGCGTATAGACCGCCCATGGGACGACGGTCGAGATCAGCACGAGGGCGACGCCGGCTATAAGCACGCAAAGCAAATAAAGCGCATCCATCGCCCTGACATAAAGAGCGATCATCGGCGCGACCTGCTGTAAGGGGGCGGACGCTATTGGGTGTCCCTGATGCGCTTGACCATGTCAGCGTATTTGGAGCCGTACTTATCCCACACCGGCTTGACTGCGTCCTGGAAGGCCTTCTTATCGGCATCGCTGACCTGGATGATCTCGATGCCAGCGGCCTTCGCTTTTTCCAACGCCTGCTTCTCGTAGATTTCCCAAAGCTTGCGCTCTTCCAACTGTGCCTCGCGCGCGAACGTCTTCACCAGCGCCTGGTCGTCCTTGGACATCGCGTCCCAAGCCTTCTTTGACATCACCAACATCTCGGGGACGATGAGGTGCTCGTCAACGGTGTAGAATTTCGCGACTTGATAGTGGTTGTCGAACACGAAGCTCGGCGGATTGTTCTCCGCGCCGTCCACGACGCCAGTCTGCAAGGCGGAGAACACCTGGTCGTAACCCATCGCCACGCCATTGCTACCCATGGCGTTCGCCATATCAACGAACATCGGGTTGCCCATAACGCGGATCTTCAAGCCGCGCAGGTCGGCCATCGTCTTTATGGGCTTCTTGGTGTCGTAGAAATTGCGTGCGCCCGCATCCATCCAGCACAGGCCGACCAGGCCCTTGCCACTATTGGTCACCTTGTCGAGCAGCTCCTGCCCGATTGGGCCGTCGATCACCTTCTGCATGTGCGCAGTGTTGCGGAAGACATAAGGTAAGTTGAACACGTTGAGATCGGCGACCACCGGCCCGAGCGCACCGACCGAAACGCGCACAAAAGCGATCGCTCCGATTTGGGCTTGCTCGATTGCTTCCTTCTCACCCCCGAGCTGCATGGCGGGATACATCGCTATCGAAATTCGGTTATTGGTGGCGGCGGACAGTTTCTTACCCATGCTCTCCACCGCGACCACCGTCGGATAGCCGGCCGGATGTACGTCAAAGGCCTTAAGAACCTGCGCCTGAGTTGAGCTTGATGCGATCAGCGTTGCCGCAGCAAGTGCGCAGGCGGCAAACGATGTCTGGAGCTTCATGTTGTCCTCATAACCTATCGTGTCTTGACGCATTATAGCCGGGAAATCGGAATACAGTACATCCTCGTGACCGGATATCGGGCGAGACTGCGCAAATCTATCGCGTTCGCCGGAGCGACGTTCCCACAGGAACTCACGCCGGACGAACTACTGCTTCGCGGTGGTTTAACCGCAACGGGTAATGATCGAGGAATACGTGAGTTAGCGCAGGAGTGAAGCTTGAACAACTGCTGGTTCAACAGCAAACGACCGCCCAGCGCCA
>Ga0207840_1000120_pt1 | contig 12633 bp, 12 predicted proteins | sample LuqExpMetageno65_FD_187822 | JGI IMG/M metagenome (GOLD analysis project Ga0207840, IMG submission 187822) | Tropical forest soil microbial communities from Luquillo Experimental Forest, Puerto Rico - Sample 65 (SPAdes) | ecosystem: Environmental > Terrestrial > Soil > Tropical forest ... | reverse complement strand
CGGCGGGCGCGTGGGCTGAGATCCCGTTGCAAGGAGTAATCGATCGTAGGCGAGGACGCTTCCGTTCGCGAATCGGACCGACTTCGACTTGGTGTCGACGGTGGTAGCTCGACTCTGCACAAGCTCGATATTCAAGCGCTTGAAATGATCACTGGCATGACGGAGATAAGTGCCACTTTCCCCGATGGCGCCAGCGAGCAAGTAGGGAATTGCCATACGCGAGTAGGGCGGTTCGGGTTCATCGCCGACGAGCTTGATCGTATCCAATGGGCGATACCGGCGGATGATCTCCGCCGCCACCACGCCTGCCGGTCCATTGCCAAGGATGAGGTGCTGCATCGAGCTCTCGCTCCGACCTCGCCGCTCGAATTGCAAAAAGTGAGACCAACCCGAAGGAAGTCTCCCGCGCGTCATCAAGCCGGAAGATTCAATCTTTGCAGAGTATCGGCCCGCGGACGCCCTTCCGGGGTCCAGCCGCGCAGCTCGTAATATTCCGGCAGCATCTTGCCGAGCTCGTTGACCTTGCCCTTAGCGGGGCCGGTCTTCGCCGCCTCCTTTAGGAGACGATCCGGCAGTTTGTCGTCTGCTTTGGTGAAGCCTGCCGCGAGGTTGAACTGGCGTTCCAAGTTCCAGATGCGCTCGCCCACAACGTTGAGGTTCTCAAGCGACCAGTCGCCCTCACAAGCCGATTGCAGCTGGGGTGCAACATCCGCAAGCGTCCATGCAAACGAGGTGAAGAGGCAGATACCGGCGGAGTCAAAGACCGCCGTCGCGTCCTGAAACGCCTTGACCAGGGCTGCCTTGCCATCGGTCGACAGCGGATCCGTCTTGACGGGAACCCCCAGGATCTCACTCGCCACGGTGTAACCACGGAGGTGGCACGCGCCGCGATTCGCAGTTGCGTAGGCCAGCCCCATACCCTGAATGCCGCGCGAGTCATACGCGGGGAATTCCTGCCCCTTGACGGACATAGATAGTTCCGGGTGGCCGTATTTCGCACACAGTCGTTTTGATCCGAGGCCAACCTCTTTGCCGAAACCCTCGCCCCTCGCTGTCAACTCGGCGAGGTAAGTAAGCGCCTTGGCAGACCCGAAAGGAGCTTCGATGCCGATCTCTTTCGAGGTCAGCACCCCCATCCCATAGAGCTCCATCACGGCGCCTACGGTTGCCCCGAAGGAAATTGGGTCGAATCCATCCTCGTTGCAGAGGAAATTGGCGTAGGTCAGCGCTTCGAGATCATTGACCCCATTGGCTGCACCGAGCGCCCAGGCGGCCTCGTATTCCAGACCGCCCGACGCACCCCAGTATTCGGGACGGTTGACGACAGTAAAATGTGTTTCGTCAAGTTTCGAGATTCGGCCGCAGGCAATCGTGCACCCGAAGCACGCTTGGTTGGTGACGAGATTGGCCTTGCCGTCGGTCTTGCGCTTCTCATGCATCGCTTCTGCAGAGATGTCACGCGCGCCTTCGAATTGGACGTCGCGATGATTGCGCGTGGGCAATGCGCCCACCTCGTTGATAACGTTCATCAGAACCTGGGTGCCGTAGGTCGGCAGCCCTTGGCCGGTAACAGCGTTGTCCTTGAGGACCTTCTTGCCGGCGGCGGTCGCCGCCATGAAGGCTTTGAAATCGCGGATCTTGCCGACGCCCTTCGTCCCGCGCACGGCGATCGCCTTGAGATTCTTCGACCCCATCACTGTGCCGACGCCAGACCGGCCGGCCGCCCGATGAAGATCATTGATGATTGCGGCATAAAGGCATCCGGTTTCTCCAGCCCGCCCAATGGACGAGACTCTGATCAGTGTATCCTGATGCTTCTTCTTGAGCAGCTCCTCGGTCTGCCAGACTGTCTTGCCCCAGATCTCCGATGCGTCAATGAGCTCAGCCTTCTCATTCTCGATCCTGAGATAGACCGGTCGGGGCGAGCGCCCTTCCAGGATGATCATGTCCCAACCGGCCATTTTCAGCTCGGCGCCCCAATATCCGCCAGAGTTGGAACAGGCAATCGCGCCGGTCAGAGCCCCTTTCGTGATGACGGAATAGCGACCGCCCGTCGATGCCATAGTGCCGGTTAGCGGGCCCGTCGCAAAAATGAGTTTGTTTTCGGGTGAGAGCGGATCGATCTTGGGATCGACCTCTGTGGAAAAATATTTCGTGGCCAAGCCGCGCTGCCCGAGATATTCGAGCGCCCACGCCATGTTGAGCAGCTCCGCGTTGCAGGTCCCATTGGTCAGGTCGACGCGCAGTATCTGTCGTTGCCAGGCCATGACATCCTCCCTCAGGCATTTGCCGCCGGTTGCGTGTCGAGTTTTGCGGCCCAGGTTCGCATCCGCTCCAGGCCAGTCCAGTTCGCATCCACATAGGTGATCGCGCCGGTCGGGCACGCCTCTGCGCAAGCGGGTTTGCCGCCGCACAGGTCGCATTTCTGCACCTTGCCGGTTTCCTGCACGTAATTGATTGTTCCGAACGGGCAAGCGATCGTGCACACCTTGCAGCCAACGCAGGTCGCTTCGTTGACGATTTTTGCGCCGGTCGCAGTGTCAAGCGTGATCGCGCCGACCGGACAGGCGCGCATGCACCATGCCTCGTCACATTGCGTACACGTATAGGGCACCTTGCGGCCAGTCTCGTGAAAATCGAACACCTTAATGCGCGACTTGGCTGGGGCAAAAATGCCATAGTTCTCGTAGGAGCAGGCCATTTCGCACTGCAGGCAGCCCGTGCACTTCGAGGCGTCGATAAGCAGGGAATTCATCATGTGCCAGACCTTCCCCTCGATTTGTCACCGGTCCCGACGGCGAGGCTGCCATCCAAATAAAGCGAGAGATCTTCGAGGCGCAGAGGCCGTCGTCTTCCTGGAGGGACCAGCGAACCCAATCATGCCTCCGCAAAGTCGAGTTGTCCACGGAATGGAGGCCCAATGCTCGGCAAGTGTGATTTTCATCAAGTCAAGAAAGCAAGAGGTGGCGTTTCTGCAAAGATTCCCAGCCGTTCGCGTGTTGCCGGCACGGGGAATGAGCGGTAGGTTGAGTGCATCGGGCTCGACGTGCTGCTCTCGGTAATGCAGATCCTCCATGACGAGTTCGCCGATTCCAAATACCGGCCATGCCCGCTGCTGAAGGAGCTGGTCGCTGCCGGCCATCTTGGTCGCAAGTCGGGCCGAGGTGTGTTCACTTACTAAACAATTTGGAGGTGTCCTATGGCGAAAACGATGAGAGCCGGCGTGGTGCACACTTTCGGGAAGCCTTTAAGTATCGAGGAAATTCCCATTCCGACACCGGGGCCGGGCGAGGTTCTGATCAAGGTTGTTGCGAGCGGCGTCTGTCATACCGACCTGCATGCCGCCGACGGCGATTGGCCCGTAAAGCCTTCGCCGCCGTTCGTCCCAGGCCATGAAGGTGCCGGAATTGTTGCAGCTTGCGGGCCGGGAGTGGTTGGTTTGAAAGAGGGCGATCACGCAGGCGTTGCCTGGTTGCACGATGCATGCGGCCAATGCGAGCATTGCATGACCGGTTGGGATAGCCTCTGTTACGCGCAGCACAACACCGGCTACAGCGTTAACGGCAGCTTCGCCGAGTACGTCATCGGCGCTGCGCCCTATGTAGGGCGCCTGCCCGACAAGGCGGATTTCGCCGAAATGGCACCCATCCTTTGTGCCGGGGTGACCACTTACAAGGGCATCAAGGAAACCGAAGCGAGGCCGGGAGAGTGGCTGGCAATCTCCGGCATCGGCGGCCTCGGGCAGGTCGCCGTGCAATATGCAAAGGCGATGGGCTTGCATGTCGCGGCGCTGGACATCACCGAGGATAAGCTCGCGCTCGCCCGCGCGTCAGGCGCGGAAGTCACAGTCAACGCCAAATCTCCTGATGCGGCGGAGCAAATCGTCAAGCAAACCGGCGGGGGCGCCCATGGCGTCCTTGTGACCGCAGTATCCCCGGCAGCTTTCGCTCAGGCGATCAAGATGGTGCGGCGAAAGGGCACCATCAGCCTCGTCGGTCTTCCGCCGGGGGAATTTCAGACGCCCATCTTCGATGTGGTCCTGAACCGCAAAACCATTCGGGGCTCCATCGTGGGCGGCCGTGAAGACCTGGCAGAAGCCATTGCATTTGCAGCTGAGGGCAAGGTCAAAGCGGAAATCCACAGGACGAAGCTCGAGAATATCAACCAGGTGTTCTCCGACCTTAAAGCCGGGAAAATCGACGGCCGAGCTGTGCTGATGATGTGAGGGCCATGTTCAGGCGTAGCCGATGTCGGCCTGAATGGTCTGTTAACCGGAAAAGTCGGGCTTGTGACCGGTATCGCCAATGAGCGCTCGAAATGGGGAAATCGCCGGTCATGGGGACCGGTTCCATCCGTCCGCAGATATTGTCCCAGATATTTGGTTAGGCGATGGTAAGGCGTGGCAAATGAGAACCCATCGCAAGACGAACGACGCCAATTTGTCGTCCCGCCGTTTATGCCACTCCTTTTTTATTTGGGCCTAGCGGGGAATTTTTCGTTTTTTCCTATTATTTTTTATGTCCTAACACCGCGAACATCTGGAAAACTGCGGGCGTGGCGGAAAGGTGAGGCGGCCTTCACGAGTGGACTGTCGGGCAGTTTGAGATCGAGGGTTCTCGCGAGGCCTGCGATTTCGGTTGCGGCGTTCCTATGATCCCGCGCTAGTGTCGTCATAATTTACTCCCACACAGCTGCACTTTCCGCCGAACCAGCATCTTGACCATCGTCGCTTGGTGTCGCAAAGCCACGCGTCCAGTGATCAACTTGGGGGCGTCTCCCTCGGCTCAATCGTCATGGGTCGTCTCCTTGAGAGAGATCAGATGCGGAAAAGTCAGTCGGGAAAGCGGTCGCCGAACATCGGCAGCCCGCTGACGGATTGGGCCTTGGTCGCCTCGTCTTGAAGCACGTCCCAGTGCTCGGCGAGCTTGCCGTCCTCGATGCGGAGGATGTCGGCGGCGACCCAGGCCGCGGGCCGGCCAGTGCCGGAAAACCGGCCATGCGCGATCACATAGTCGCCCTCCGCGACGATGAGCTGGTTCTCGTATTTCAGCGTGTCCGGCAGCGTGCGGATCAGGTTGAAGAGACCGATGCGGCCGGGCGAGATGTGCGCGCTGTGCTGGATGTAGCGGTCCGACCAATAGCGTTCCGCGGCGGCGTAGTCGCGCTTGTTGAAGAGCGTGTCGAAGGCTTCAAGAACGAGCGTCTTGTTCCGTTCCGGGGTTGTCTTGGACATGAAAGGTCTCCTGGCTTTCTCGGAGTGCGTGGGTTCCGGTCAGGCACTAATCTTCCTTCCGATCCTTACGGCCTCGTTTGACGGGATTCCGCACAACAAAACCGACATGGCATCGGCTTTGATCAACATGGCGCGCAACACCGGCGGCTCGATCGGTATTTCGCTCGCTAACAACATTCTGGCGCATCGAGCGCAGCTTCATCAAAGCCGCCTGATCGAACTGGTCAATACCTCGACCGTCCAATTCCAGGCTGCGCTGAAACAGGCGACGGATTATTTCGCGGCCCAGGGAAGCTCACTGGCGCAGGCGCAGCAACAGGCTTTTACCTGGATCGCCCAGCAAGTGCAGACGCAGGCGACGTTCCTCGCCTACATCGATGTGTTTTGGGCGCTGATGCTGATCTCCGCCGCCGTAACGCCGATCGCTCTGACCTTGCGCAAGGTGAAGCTTGGCGCGTCCGACGAACTCAAGCAAGGCGCTGACAAATGAGCTCGGCTCGCAAGCCCCAACCGTGATCAAGGAATGGACTAACCAGAAACGGCCTCTTAATACGACTCGAAATTTCCCTGAATTGCCTTCCTGACTTTCCACGAAGAGCGTACTATGTGCAGTGTTACTGACGGCCGATTGCTGAAATTCCTCGTAAATTTTGAGGCTCCCGCTGGTCAAGATCACGGGACGCACGATCACCCAGTCGACTGCGGACGATGCGTTCATTTAAACTTAGACCATAGGCCCAGGCTGAGATAAATAATATGAACTATAATGCTCTTTCGAAAGACAGTGCTGCCGGCGATCGCGGGTTCATCGACTTCTTGACGTCGCCCGACCGATATCGGCACTGGAAACTTCGATTCGCGGGCGAAATCGCCGAGCTCATCATGCAGGTTGACGAGAACGCCGGCCTGTTCGAAGGCTACCAGCTCAAGCTGAACTCCTACGATCTCGGCGTCGACATCGAGCTGGCTGACGCCTTGCAGCGGCTGCGCTTCGAGCATCCAGAGATCAAGGTCGTAGTCCTGAAATCCGGTAAGGACCGAGTATTCTGCGCCGGCGCCAACATCCGGATGCTCGCTGGGAGCACGCATGCGCACAAGGTCAACTTCTGCAAGTTTACCAATGAGACCCGCAACGGCATGGAGGATTCCTCCGAGCATTCCGGACAGAGATTCCTTTGTGCGGTGAAAGGAACCGCGGCGGGAGGAGGCTACGAGCTGGCGCTGGCGTGCGACAAGATAATTCTCTGCGATGACGGTAGCTCGACCGTGTCACTGCCAGAGATCCCATTGCTCGCGGTTCTTCCCGGTACCGGCGGCGTTACCCGCGTCACCGACAAGCGCAAGGTGCGCCGTGACCGCGCCGACGCATTCTGCACTACCGAGGAGGGCGTCAAAGGCAAGCGCGCAGTGGAATGGCGGCTGGTCGACAAGGTGGTGCCGAGCTCCAAGTTCGATGCCGCTGTAGCCGAGATGGCAAGGGAGCTGGCGGCCACTTCGGATCGACCATCCGGGATCGAGGGCATCATTCTAACGCCAATTGAGCGCACGATTTCCGAGAACACCATTAATTATTCGACTGTCAAGGTCGAGATCGATCGCCGCGGTCGCCGCGCAACGATCACGTTGCTCGGTGCCATGACGCCGCCACCGGCCTCGGCAATGGCGATCCACGCCGAGGGCGCGCGATTCTATCCATTGCGGCTGGCACGCGAGCTCGATGACGCGATCGTTCACCTTAGGTTGAACGAGCGCGAGATCGGCACACTGGTATTCAAGTCGCAGGGCGATGCGGCCCTGGTTCTCGCCTATGACGCGGTACTCGGTGCCAACCAGGACAACTGGCTGGTTCGCGAGATCCTCAACAACTGGAAGCGCGTGCTCAAGCGCATCGATGCCACTTCGCGCTCGCTGGTGGCCTTGATCGAGCCCGGTTCTTGCTTCGCCGGTACGCTGGCCGAGGTCGCTTTTGCCTGCGACCGCGTCTATATGTTTGCCGGCAAGCGGGCAGGCGATGATCACCCCGAGGCCACGATGACATTGTCCACGCTCAATTTCCGGCACTACCCGATGTCAAACGGGCTCACGCGGCTCGCCACTCGCTTCATCGGCGAGCCGGAAAGCATCGACAAGGCGAGAGCGACCATTGGTCGGCCGCTCGATGCCTCGGATGCGGACGTCCTCGGGCTCGTGACTGAGAGTCTCGATGAGATTGATTGGGACGACTCCGTGCGCATCTTCCTGGAGGAGCGTGCTAGCTTCTCCGCCGACGGTCTGACTGGGCTCGAGGCGAACCTTCGTTTCGCCGGTCCCGAAACCATGGAAACCAAGATCTTTGGGCGCTTGACGGCTTGGCAGAACTGGATCTTTCAACGTCCGAATGCGGTTGGCACGGACGGGGCGCTTCGGCGCTACGGCACCGGCGTGAAGGCGGATTTCAATCCGGAGCGTGTCTAAGGACTTTGGAACTCGAATCGACGAAAAAAGCACCCGCCCAAGTCATCTCCGGTATTGCGCGGCGTGTGTCCCGATCTACGGCAAACCTGCAAGTTAAAAGGTGTCCCATGACCAACTCCTCCGCTGCTTATGTCGAAGGTGTCGTCGACTACTCGACCAAAATTCCGAACAATGTCGGTTTGGTGAACGACGCTCGCGTCCTGAAGGCGCTTGAGCAATGGCACCCTGGCTATATCGACTGGTGGATGACCATGGGCCCGGACGGCTTCCAGACGTCGGAGGTCTATCTGCGCACCGCCGTCTCGATTGATCCCAAGGGATGGGCGCAATTCGACTACGTCAAGATGCCGGAGTACCGCTGGGGCGTGCTGCTGGCAACGAAAGACGAGGAGCGACTCGTGAACTTCGGTGCCAGCAAAGGTGAAAAGGCCTGGCAGGACGTGCCTGGGGAACATCGCGCCGCGCTGCGTCGTCTAATCGTCATCCAGGGTGACACCGAGCCGGCATCGGTCGAGCAGCAGCGCCACCTCGGCAAGACTGCGCCCTCACTCTACGACATGCGCAATTTGTTCCAAGTCAATGTCGAGGAGGGCCGCCACCTTTGGGCGATGGTATACCTGCTGCACAAGTATTTTGGCCGCGACGGCCGCGAGGAGGCTGAAGGGCTGTTGCAGCGACGCTCCGGCGACCATGACAAGCCGCGCATGCTAGGAGCCTTCAACGAGGCAACACCCGATTGGTTGTCGTTTTTCATGTTCACGTTCTTTACCGACCGCGACGGCAAGATGCAGCTCGAATCGTTGGCCCAGTCCGGCTTCGACCCGCTCTCTCGCACTTGCCGCTTCATGCTCACCGAGGAGGCACATCACATGTTCGTCGGTGAGACCGGAGTGGGACGCGTCGTCGAGCGTACTTGCGAGGCCATGAAGGCCGCCGGCGCCGGGGACCCTTACGATATCGAGCGCGTGCGCAGGCTAGGGGTAATCGACCTGCCGACGATCCAGAAGAAGGCGAACTTTCACTACTCACTTTCCCTCGACTTGTTCGGCTCAGAGGTGTCGACCAACGCCGCCAATTATTACAACGCGGGCCTGAAAGGCCGCTTCATGGAGACCAAGATCGACGATGATCACCTTCTCAGCAATGCGAAGTACCCGGTATTCAAGCTGGTGGACGGGCAGCCCAAGCTGGTCGCCGAGCCAGCGCTGAGCGCGATCAACATGAGGCTGCGCGACGATTACAGTAAGGATTGCCAGGGTGGCATCGGCCGCTGGAACAAGATCATTGAGAAGGCCGGCATTAAGTTCGAGTTGAAGCTTCCTTCGGTCGCGTTCCATCGCGGTGTGGGAGAATTCGCCGGTGTGGAGACCACATCGGACGGCACCATCCTGTCGAACGACGAGTGGCTGCGGCGCAGGGGCGAATTCCTGCCGAACGAAGACGATGGCGCTTTCATCGCCAGCTTGATGAAGCCGTGTTGGGAAAAGGGAAAATACGCTCATTGGATCGCGCCTCCCAAAGTCGGCATCGACAACAAGCCGGGCGATTTCGAGTACGTGAGGATTCCCCGGGCCTAATCCTCGGCATCCTCGTTACGACAGAGGGCTTCTCATGTTGCACGACCTTACTGTGTCCGCCTACAAGAAGCAGCATCTTATTGATCCCGAGATCTGTATTCGCTGCAACACTTGTGAGGCGACATGTCCAGTCGGTGCCGTCACGCACGACGACAGCAACTATGTGGTCGATGCCGCCAAGTGTAACTTCTGCCTCGATTGCATCGCCCCCTGTCCGACCGGCTCGATCGACAACTGGCGAGTGGTCGCGCGCGCCTACTCGATCGAGGAGCAGTTCAAATGGAGCGAGTTGCCGGCGCAGGAGAATGTGGGCGACGCGGCATCAACCACAGCGGAGGCGATCGAGGACGAGGTCGATACGTTGCTCGCCACTGCGCATGCGGGCCTCGGCGGCAAGTCGGTGGCCCCGGCCTCGGCGTCCAAGCCAGTCATCAATCTCTATCGCCGCGACAAGCCGGCGATCGCTACGGTGCAGGGCAACTTCCGTATCACCGCGCCGGGCACGGAAAGCGACATCCGTCATATTGTACTTTCCTTTGGCAGCACGCACTTCCCGGTCCTGGAGGGCCAATCGATCGGCATCATTCCGCCGGGAATGGGACCGGACGGTCGCCGTCACGCCATCCGCCTCTACTCCGTCGCATCCGCGCGCGATGGTGAGAAGCGCAATGCCAACAACTTCGCCTTGACCATCAAGCGCGTCGAGGGCGGTGTCGCCTCCAACTATATGTGCGATCTCAAAATCGGCGAAAAGGTCGAGATCACGGGTCCCTTCGGTGCGACCTTCCTGATGCCGAATGACACGCAGGCCAACATTATCATGATCTGCACCGGCACCGGCTCGGCGCCGTTCCGCGCCTTCACCGAGCGCCGGCGTCGAGCGATGCAGAATGCGCCAGGCAAGGCCATCATGTTTTTCGGCGCGCGCACACCGCAAGAGCTCCCCTATTTCGGCCCGCTGCAGAAGGTGCCGAACAGCTTGCTCGAGAAGCATCTCGTATTCTCGCGCATCCCTGGCTCGGACCGGGAATACGTGCAAGATCGGATCCGCACGGAGCGGGCAACGGTAGCCGGACTGCTGGCAAGCCCAGCGACAAACATTTACATCTGCGGGTTGAAAGGCATGGAGACAGGCGTCGAGGAAGCCCTCGCCGATGTGTGCCGCAAGGAAGGCTACGACTGGAGTAAGCTGAAGCCCGAGATGCGCCAGAGCGGCCGCTATCACGTCGAAACGTATTAGATGCCGTACGGTCGTCTCTCTCCACGATCGACGTCACGCCCATCTGACCATGTGTTCTGAAGGTCCGCGATGACTGAAACTCAGCCGGGCGTGCTTGGAAATCCGCCCGTCCGACGACAGGTCAGCTTGATCACCTGCGCGCCAAACCCGTGTGTGTACCGAAAACCTTATCCGCGTTGATGAGGTGAGGGAATCGCCTAGATTGACGCGATGATTGCGCTGTTATGGTTTGTCTTGGCCATCCTGGCCTCACCATGTAGATGGTCCGCGACAATGACGTTCGCGGCCGGGCTGCATCACCAATACGTTGGGATGTGATTAATAAGTTAACGATCGATTAACAATCGATCGGCCGGAACCACAGGGCCGCGGCTTCGAACTGAGCTTCGAGATCCGCGATGGGCTTGACCGCAATGCCGACCGCAGTGGCGATTTGCTCAAAATCCGAGTGCCTGTACCATCTGACTTCCGCGCGATCCGGAATCATTGGAACTCCACACATAGAGAGACCACGCACGGCGCGGTTTAGCTTGTCGATCACCGACCTAAAAGGAATTTCCTTTCATAGGCGAAAACACGAACAGGCAAGAGCAAACACACGAGAGGCCAACCCAAATTTTGATCGCGTTAACATTCAGACTTTTTCAACAGAATCGGCCCAAATGCGACATTTCAATTGCCCTCACGAATGTTCGCTGTCAGGGGCATATTGTTGCTTATGTCCCGTAATATTTGGCATGCACGTGACGTCCAGGTCACCAGGGTTGAGTGATGAATGAGGTCTGCACGCGCGGTGTCGATACCGGGTTTGTGGCGCTGGGCTATGCGAAGGTCGCTATTCTGGGCGTGGTGCAGGGCATCACCGAGCTGATGCCTATATCATCGACCGCGCACATGCGGCTGGTCCCGGCAGTACTCGGCTGGCAGGATCCTGGCTCGGCATTCTCCGCCGCTATGCAACTTGCCGCTTTGGCCGCTGTCGTAAGTTATTTTTGGAATGACGTTCGTAGCTTGGCAGTAGGCTCGCTGAAAGCAGCTATCCGCGGCCGATTCCGTGATCACGACTTACGCTTCTCAGTCTGGATCATCCTTGCAACCGTTCCCATCGGCATTGCAGGGCTATTGCTGTCAACGCTGTTAAACACCTGTAATTCGCCGCTGCGACATATCAAGGTCATTGGTTGGGCGTGCGTGGTGCTGGCGTTGCTGCTGGCTATCACCGAGGTGCTGGCGCGCCATCGGCGCACGATCGAAAACGCTTCATTGCTCGATGCAATGCTCGTTGGCGTTGCGCAGATCGGCGCTCTTATTCCGGGCGTCTCACGTTCCGGCTCGACGCTTACCGCCGCGCTTGCGCTTGGGTTTCGGCGGGAAGAGGCGGCGCGCTTGTCATTTCTGCTTGGATTGCCGGCAATTGCGTTGGCGGGCCTAAAGGAAATTTGGGAGCTTCATAAGATCCATCTCGATAGCTACGGTTGGTCCGTCCTGTCGGTTGGATTGATCGTCGCATCGATTTCTGCGTTTTTCGCCATTTGGGGCCTGATGCGGATGCTCGAACGATTCTCGACCTGGCCCTTCGTCGCTTATCGCTTCTTGCTCGGCGTTGTTATTCTGGTCGGTGTCGCGACGCAATGGCTTGCATGAATTGTAGTCCACCTTTGGTGGATGCTTCGCGGGGACCGAGCGGCCCGCCGCACGGATGTCGCACGAGCACTACCATGATTGCTCCATCGACGAATTACCTGGACGGCTACCTTTCGCAATATGTCCAAAAAGAAGTTCCTCTCGCGGGCCGTTTGCGGATTCCAGAGTATGAGTATCTAACTCATCGGGTCCCGGAAGCGAGTTGGACCCTGGCCCAATAAACAAGGCAACAAACTCCGCTTTAGGTGATTGCCTATTGCGAGAGAGCGCCGTGCTTTTTTGAGCCTTTAGGTTGTGTCGGCGTAGCGACGAAATACGGGTTGGGACTACACCAGCCGCGATTGCCTCCCAAGACATTAGGCCGGCAATCTTCCAATGAGCGATACTGGCAATCCCAATGGTCACCATCTTTGACTACGGCGCACCAAGGTGCCACGTCAGCCGCCGCCGCGGGCAGGCTGAAGGTCAAGTAACCGGCAGCTACG
>Ga0207840_1000114_pt1 | contig 12868 bp, 14 predicted proteins | sample LuqExpMetageno65_FD_187822 | JGI IMG/M metagenome (GOLD analysis project Ga0207840, IMG submission 187822) | Tropical forest soil microbial communities from Luquillo Experimental Forest, Puerto Rico - Sample 65 (SPAdes) | ecosystem: Environmental > Terrestrial > Soil > Tropical forest ... | reverse complement strand
GGCGCGCTCGTCAACCTTCGCGCTCAACAATGCGACCTTGCCATTCGTGCTGGCCCTCGCCGACAAGGGCTGGCAGCGCGCGCTCACCGCAGATCGCAACTTGATGGCCGGGCTCAATATTCACCAGGGCCGCATCACCCACCGGGCGGTGGCCGAATCTCTGGGCGCGACCTTCGTCCTGCCGGAAAAGGCGGTGGAATCGAAAATCGCATAAGGATTTTAACTGCCATGCGAGCCCTGTGATGCAACGGCGGCGGCGAGTCGTTCCAACCGCCAGTTGTCGCTTCCAAAAACTAGATTCGTGCGTACCGGTGATGTAATCCGCCCAAGATTGCATGTGCGACGATGTTTCCGAAGCGCTCGATCGGGCGTCTGTTTGGTGCATCCTTCCCAAGCGAAACATGAGGACGCCACCCATTATAATAGGTGGAGAATTTCGCAATAATTCGCCGCAGGTGCTCTTCGTTGCCTGGCCATGGCTTTCATCGTCCGAAAGCCCGGCAGTCTTGGTCAATTCCTATTCCGCAAGATGTCCACCAATATGGGCGCACTCCAGTAGGACTAGCAAAATGACCCCCGAGAAACAGCAAGAGCGCGTTCGGTCGAGCTTCGCCAAGCAGGGGCTGATGACCACGTTAGGGGCGACTCTCAGCAGCGTCTCGCCCGGCATGGTAGAGATCGCGCTAAGTCCCCATCCAGCAATCTCGCAACAGCACGGGTTCGTCCACGCCGGAGCTGTGACCGCCATCGCCGACAGCGCGGCGGGATATGCTGCGCTTACTCTCATGCCTGCTGACACTGGGGTTCTCACCACCGAGTTCAAGATCAACCTTCTCGCTCCCGCCGCAGGCGAGCGCATCCTTGCCCGTGGGCGCGTGGTGAAAGCTGGCCGCACCCTCACCTTGGCCCAAGCGGAGGTGTTCGCGAATACCGGCGGACAAGAAAAGCTGATCGCTCTGCTCACTGCGACACTCATGGCTGTCGAAGGGCGTGACGGCATCAGCGACTGAGACCGCCTCAGTTGGTGGCCATGACGCAAGAGCCGCCATGAAGTACTATCGCCACCGAGATTTACCCGTCCAAGTTGGGGCTGCACGAACGCGAAGGTCACAGACCATGATCAATCCGCTAGACCTTTTGAACAAGTTCATCAGTGCAATCATTGCCTACGGGCCAAAAAACAAAACTAAAAAGGCCAGAATGGCGAGGAAGGCAGCACGCCGCAAAAAACTTGCGGCAATAAAACGCCACTAGCCGACTACTAATACCGTCGCGAAGTAGCATCGCCCAGGGCTACCCGGAGGTGACAAGAGGCATGGTGCCCGACCGCTATTGGGGGATTGTGTTGAAAAAGTCGGCAGTTGCGAAGCAGAATAATCACTGATTCAGTCGCTGCGATACGCAGGACTGAAGATAATGATGGGACATCGGCAAGTCGAACAGGCTACTTTGTTCTATGAGTTCTCGCTTGAGAGGCACATTCCGACCGACCATGTTCTGCGGTCGATTGACAGGTTCGTCGAACTCGGCGAGCTCAGGCGGGAGTTAGCTCCCTTCTACAGCGCGATGGGTCGACCGTCGGTTGATCCCGAACTGATGATCTGAATGTTGATCATCGGCGACTGCATCGGCATCCGCTCGGAGCGGCGCCTTTGCGAAGAGGTCCATCTCAATCTGGCGTATCGTCGTGTTCGCCGCCTTGTGGGCGTTCACGTCCAGCCTTCCAATGGACTAGTCTGCTAGGCGGTCATTCTATTTGACGCAGCCAGTCAGCTTCGGGCGCACTTCTCAAGACGGCTTGGTATCACCTGGGGATGGGAACGCGGCGGAGATTTATCCGCTTGTTACCGTCCTGCTGATCGCTGCGGCGATGGTAGTAGTCCGTATGACTTTATCTCTTGCTCCACCAGTCGAATATGCCGCCGATCCGCCCGCCAGTATCGAACGCTTTCTTCTGATTCGCGTCCAGGCTGTCATAAAACGCCTGAAGCTTGGGCTCGACTGCCTTCAGGCCGGCAAGTCTGGTATCGGCCATCTTTTCGGCGAACGCCATTCGGCCGGGCGTCGTAGAAAGATCTGGCTTGTCAGCGCATAGCGACTTCTGCGCAGAGGCGGCGGCAGACGCAGAAGCGTCAGTCAAGTCTTTCAGCGCCGCTTTTTGAGGATCGGTGAGATTAAGCCGCCTCGCCAGGCGATCGGTGTTGGCAACAGGGGTCGCCTCGCTGCTGCAAATCGCCCTAATCATTCTCGTCTCAAGCCACGTGCCTTGAGCGTGCGCCGGCGTCGTCGCAAAGGCCAGAATGGCAAAGAAAATCAGGATTGCTGAACTCACGACAGACCTCCCCTTTTGCGAGGCGCCAGACATCGGCCCTCAACAACGATATCCTCCGCACGACGCCAACTTCGCGTCTTTGATCTAGATCATGCTAATTGCGATGAAGCGCGGCGGATCGCGGTGAACATCGCAAAGCTGCCGGAGCTGCTGCGCAAAGGTTAACAGCGGTACTGTTCGTCGCCCGCGCCTGCAGCCGCGCCCGTTTATAACTAGACCGGCCTCCCGTTCCTATTGATGGATTTCAATTGCCTCCTTTGCTCATCTCTCCCCGCGATCAACTCAACTAAACGCGCGACCCTCTCTTGCTTTCGGTGCTTCACCGCTCTTCCGAATGCATCTCTGGTTTCCAGCTTGACCAGCTTCTCCTTTACCCTGAGACCTCTTCGTGGACGCGTCAGGACTTATTGTTCCCTTTGCACTTGAACGGGAACGCCGTGGTTATCGGGGGTACCAGGAAGGATCACTAGGTAGCGCTGTGGGATCTTGTCCTCGGCGCGCACCAATTGGCGGATCGGTCCGATTGTATTAACGATGGCTGCGCCCGCAGGGTTGGTCATGAAACCTTGCAGTGGCTCTAGAACGCCGGTGCCCGAAGGCTCACTCGCAAGCGCAAGCACATATGGCTTTCCTGGCTCGAGACCAGTGACCGCGGCCTCCAGCACTTGCACCAACCCCTGGTCAGAGAGCGAAACGCTAGTGGGCGCTTTTGCCTCCTTCTTTGCGCCAGGCGGCGCAAGCCACAGCTCCGCCGATTGGCCAGCTATGCCGAGTGGCTGCAAGTTGTCGGTTCCGAGACCTTCAGGGACGACCATCATCCTGGTCATTGCCGAGTTGAGGGCGCCGCTCGCAGCAGGTACGGCGTCCGGCACGTAAACCAGAGCCTGCGGAGCCTGACCGATCGGACTAGTCGCGATCACTTCGTTCTTCAGCGTATCGATCGCCGCTAGCTTGTCCTCGTTCTCGAGGCCGACGTACACCCGCGTGCCGTCCCCGGATGGCCAGATGCCGTGCGGTAACTTGCCCACCGGAATGGTCGCGACCTGCTCGAAATTGTCAGTGCGAAATACTTTAATTTCATTGAGCCCGCCGATCGTGACATAGGCGAACATGCCGTTGGCATTGCGCACGATATTGACGTGGTTGGTGATCGGCCCGGTGTCGAGGGTTTTCAACAGCGCAAACGGCGGTTGCGCATCGAACACTTGGGTCTTGCCGGTATCTTTCAAGGTAAACCAGACTTGCTTGCTGTCCGGTGTTGCGGCGATGTTAGGACAGAACGGGCTAGCTTGCGGGACCTTGCCGACAATTTTGTGATCGGCGACGGTTATAACTTCGGTCTCCGGTGTAAACGAGGAGCAGACATAGCCGTATTTTCCGTCCGGCGAGAAAATCGTCATACCGGGACCGCTGGGGACGCTTATCCGCGTCTTCTCCTCGTAGGTCGTGCCATCGAGCACGGAGACGTAGTTCTCGCCGCGGACGACCACCCAAACCTCACGGCCATCCATCGTATAGAATGCTTCGTGCGGAGAACGCCCGACATAAGTTATGTGCTTCACACTATTGGTCGCAGTATCGATGAAGTTCACCGCATTGGAACCGATGGCGACAACGGCAATGGTGCGATGATCGGGCGAAAACCCCATGCCGTGCACCAACAACTGGCCCTTATAGAGCGGACTGAGATTGGCCGGCAGCGGATCGCCAAGGCGGATGGTGCCAAGTAACTTGTTGTCGACGGGATCGGTGACGGAGACGGTGTTCGAGTACTGTTCAGCGGAGTAGACGCGATCCTGATGGCTGATGGGAATATCCTGGTCGGACGCGGCCGCGGGAGCCTGTCCGGCGAAGGCATAGCGGACACCGACAAGACCTGTCGCAACCAACAGAATGGCCAGTATTACGTTGTGTCGCATATCACGGCTCCTTTACCAGGGCTGCATTATCAGATTTCGAATCGTTCATCCCCGCGGGCGGGATCTGATCGGGCGATGTTACGGACGGCGGCAAGGGCTGGCCAAGCGACAACCGCATTGCCGTGATCTCTTGCAGCTGGGTGACGATGATTTCCTGGGCCATGCGGCGGAGTGGCTCATTGCGTCCGTAACGCAACTCAGCCTGCGCCATCTCAATGGCGCCCTGATGGTGCGGCACCATCATCGCCACAAAGTCAGCGTCGACATCCCCTGACGGCCTGATACCCATGTCGATCGTCATCTTTGTCATCGCCCTGACATTCTCGGCGAGGTACGGAGCCTCCGCGGCAGGCGCGGAGCCAAACGCCTTCGCGCAGATCGCCGAGATATAGTCTGCGAGCGATTGCGGGCCGGCTGAATAGACAGTCAGATATGCTGTAGCGGCAACGGCGCCGACCGCAATCGCTGCCACATTCGAGATGATTGATAAGCGAAAGGCTGACGACATGACTACCTCGCGTGCGGTGGTGCGTAACCGGCCGATTGGCTTGCGGGTGATGTTGCCAGAAGCAGACATCGACTGAAAGCACTTGTCCTGGTCCGGCAAAGGCGACGCCGACAAGCAACGCTGGCAGTGCCAGGACGATTGCAGTCGGGGACGTTGTTGGTTTTGAGGATACGCGGATCGAAATGCGCGACATGGCGAGCCTTCCAAGATCTAGGACCAACAGCCCTCTTGGCCAAAACCGATTCACTTGCTCGAACAATCGGTGCGATCAGGTCGAGCGCGGCAGGCTTCTAATGTACCTGTTCCCTACAGACGACGCCGTCAGAACTAATTAAACACCAATAAGTTCCACACGCTGGCGCACCCGCCGGACGCAGCTGACCGTTTCTCCAATCGTTGCTGGGCCTGATTCGGTGCCGGCTTGCAGGTGCACGCCGCGCGTTTGCCAGCAATCGGCGGAATGACCGCTTCAACCAATCACAGCCCGGTAGGCATCGCGCGCATGCCTGATTGACCACGCTAAGCATTCTCGGCGTTCGATTTGACATACCGCTCAACGAGAAAATCGACAAAAACGCGGACCTTCGATGCCAAGTGGCGAGTGTGTGGATAGACGACGTACATGGTCACTGGTGCCGCAGGCTCGTATTTCTCAAGGAGTCTAACTAGCTCTCCATTTTTCAAATTGTTCGGTGCGACAAAATCTGGAACGCGTGCGATGCCAAAGCCGGCGCGCGCCGCCGCAAGGCTGATATAAGGATTGCCAAAACGAAGTCGGCCGCTCACGCGCACATCCAAGCGCTTTGAGCCAGTGCCGAAAACCCAAATATGGGGATCGGCCATGTTCAGGTCGAGGATGGCTTCGTGTGCACGTAGGTCGTCCGGTTTTTGGGGAGTGCCTCTTTTGGCCAGATATTGCGGAGCGGCAATCGTGGCGGCCTGAACGTTCGCTAGCTTGCGAGCGATCAAAGATGAATCCCTAAGCGTACTGATACGGACCGCAGCGTCGAATCCTTCATCAACGAGGTTCACCAACCGATCTGTGAAAGATACGTCCAACGCAACATCAGGATAGGTGCTGGCAAAATCGAGGAGCGTCGGTCCGAGCTGCATTCCAAAGGAAATCGGCGCGCTGACCTTCAGGAGACCGCGTGGTTTCGCAGTTTCCTGCGCGGAGCGTTCGAGCTGATCGTACTCCTCGACTAGCACCCGCGCACGGGCGTGTAGCGCGCGGCCCTCGTCAGTGAGAGACACGTCACGGGTCGTGCGGTTGAACAGACGGCTGTTGAGGCGGTCCTCCAGGCGCGCGATCAGCTTCGAGACTTGCGCAGGCGAGATGCTCAGCCGCCGGCCAGCTTGGGCGAATCCCCGCAAGTCTGCGACAGCCACGAATACACGCAATTCCTCAATACGATCCATGGGTTAGACCAATCTAATTATTTCCATATTGGAAATAGAGTACCGATAAATAAGCTGATTATCAATCATTTGGAAAAGGGGCATGTTTCCGCACGAAACGGCGCAGTGAGCCGCTCTGAGATTCAAACATTGAGGGAGACAAGCCATGTCGGTTTTCAAGACCATCGAAACGAACGTAGTTCCGCTGACTCAAGCCGCGCTGCGCATCGTGTCAGGTGCGCTGTTTCTCGCGCACGGGCTCATCAAGGTTGCGGGCTTTCCTCTTGGCGCACAGCCCGGCCCACAGCCGCTATTCTCCTTGTTCGGCATCGGCGGCGTGATCGAGATCGTCGCCGGCACGCTTCTGATCATAGGTTTGTTCACACGCCCCGCGGCGTTCATTGCGTCCGGCCAGATGGCGATTGCGTACTGGCTGGTCCATGCGCCCGCGAGCTTCTACCCGGCGGTGAACGGGGGAGACGCGGCGATCTTGTTCTGCTTCGTGTTCCTGCAGATTGCGGCGGCGGGTTCCGGTGCCTTCAGTCTCGACAACTTGATCGCGCGCAATCCTTCACAACGCTTCAGTGCCATCGGCACGGCGGCTGCGCGCTAAGCGGCAGACGTTCGCCGATCCTTTTTCGAGACCCGGAAATACAAGGAGCCATCATGTCAGAAGTTCTCGTCCTCAACAGTAGCGCTCTCGGAAGCGCATCGATTTCCCAGCAACTTGTCCAGCATACGCTCGCTCGGTTGCGCGCACGCGATCCGGGCCTGAAAGTGGTCATCGCGATCTCGGCGCGAATCCAATTCCGCATCTGAACACCGACTCAGCCACCGCGTTGCGCGGCGCCGCGCCCGCGAACGAGGCGCAAGCTGCCGCGCTGGCGCTGTCGGATACGCTGATCGCGGAGCTGAAAACGGCCGATACCATCGTAATTGGTGCGCCGATGTATAACTTCGGCATCCCGTCCACGCTCAAGGCCTGGTTTGACTACGTGCTGCGAACGGGCGTCACGTTCCGCTACACCGAGGCCGGTCCGGTCGGGTTGCTCGAAGGTAAACATGCGATCGTCATCGAAAGCCGCGGTTTTTCAGAATCGCCTTGATTTGCCTGTTGGCATCATCGTCGATATGTCAGCCATTAATTTCGGCAATCGGATCGAGCTGATCCGGACGCATTCCGGAATATGAGCGGGGTGCCCCCATTCAAGCCCGGCTTGCTCGATAAGTTGCCTAACGACTTGAAGAACAGTCCAGAGGCGCAGTTGCTTCGCCCCGCTGTCGACCGCAAGGTGTACAATATCGTTCATCTGATCTATCGCGCAAAGAACTACGAGGGCCCTGCATTCCGGCGGAAGTCGTTCAACGACAAAAGGCGCACGCTGAGAACCCAAGGCATCGTGCCCCGGTTAGATGAGAGACATGCAATGGCGCTGAGAATCGAAGACTATGCCCTGATCGGCGACTGCAAGACAGCGGCTTTGGTCGGCCGCGACGGCTCGATCGACTGGTTGTGCTGGCCCCGTTTCGATTCGGCTGCGTGCTTTGCCTCTCTGCTCGGGTCAGCCGACAACGGCCGATGGCTCATTGCTCCGAAGGACCCGCCGCTCGCCGTGAGACGGCGATATCGTTCCGGCACACTGGTCCTCGAAACCGAACTCGAGACTGAGACGGGCCGCGCAGCGATCGTCGATTTCATGCCGCCGGCCGACGGCGCCGATCTGGTGCGGATCGTGGTCGGTCGATCGGGGCGAGTGGTTTTTCAGACCGAGCTTGTGGTGCGCTTCAACTACGGGGCGACCGTGCCATGGGTCAACCGACTCGATGACGGCTCGATCAACGCGATTGCCGGCCCAGAGCGTCTTCTCCTGCGAACCCCGGTCGCACTCTACGGCGAAGATCTTAGAACGGTCGGTGAGTTCGCGGTTGAGGCCGGCCAGTCCATTCCCTTTGTCCTCTCCTATGGAGCCTCCTTTCAAGGTCCGCCGCCGGCGATCGATCCCTTCGAGGCGCTGGAGCGCACGGAGACGTTTTGGCGCGAATGGAGCGATCGGTGTCCCGACGTTGCGCCTTGGACGGACGCGGTGAAACGGTCGCTGATCACATTGAAGGCTTTGACCTACGCCCCAACGGGAGGGATTGTCGCCGCTGCCACCACCTCGCTTCCCGAGCGCCTGGGCAGCGTGAGGAACTGGGATTACCGCCACTGCTGGCTGCGGGACTCCACTTTCACGCTCTTGGCCTTGATGCATCTTGGATACTACGAGGAAGCGCGCGCATGGCGAGATTGGTTGGTTCGGGCGGTCGCCGGCAGCCCGCGCCAGGTCCAGATAGTGTACGGAGTGGGCGGAGAGCGATGGCTACGGGAATCGATCGTCCCTTGGCTGCCCGGTTATGAGAATTCTTCGCCTGTGCGGATTGGAAACGCTGCATACCAGCAACTCCAGATCGACGTCTTCGGCGAGGTTGCCGACACGCTGTTTCAGACGCTCAAGGCGGGCATGCAGCCCTCCGAACGCGGCCGAGCGTTGCGTCCGGTCGTATTGGACTATCTGGCGACGGCGTGGCGGCAGCCGGACGAAGGCATTTGGGAGGTACGCGGAGGGCGGCAGCACTTTGTTCATTCGAAGGTGATGGCCTGGGTCGCGTTCGATCGCGCGGCGAACGAACTGGAGGCTCAGACTTTCAACGAGTCGCAGCAGCGGTGGCGCGCGATCGCCGACGAAATCCATGCCGAAGTCTGTGAGCAGGGTTTCGACCGCGAGCTTAACAGCTTTGTGCAGGCCTACGGCTCCAAGCGGCTCGACGCAAGCCTGCTGCTGCTCGCGATGGTCGGCTTTCTTCCTCCCGAGGACCCGCGGGTCCGCGGAACGCTTCGGGCGATCGAGGATCGACTCTTGATCGAGGGTGAATTCGTTCTTCGCTACGAAACCGAACACGCTGGCGACGGCCTTCCCGCAGGTGAAGGAGCTTTCCTGGCGTGCAGCTTTTGGCTTGTCGACAATTATGTACTGCAAGGCCGCTATGAGGAGGCTCGGAAGCTGTTCGAGCGCCTGCTTTTGCGCTGCAACGATGTGGGGTTGCTCGCCGAAGAGTTTGATCCATTGACCGGTCGTATGTTGGGTAATTTTCCGCAAGCTTATTGTCATGTGGGGGTGATCAACTCCGCGCTTAACCTTAGCCGAGAGGAGGGACCAGCAGAGGACCGCTCTCAGCCGAGCGACAGCGACGTTTCTATACTAGTCGGAGAACCTTGATCCCCTTGGCCCGGCTGACAGCGCCGCGACTCGGAAAATGTTGGTTGGGTTTCCTGGGCGAGGGAGAGACAAAATTTGAGTGATGAATATAAGCGTTGGGAAGCACGGTTCAGTGCGCCGGATTACATCTTTGGCAAGGAGCCGAACTATTTTCTTGCCAAATGCAAGCCGCTGCTGCCGGCGTCAGGCCGAGTATTGGCCGTTGCCGACGGAGAGGGGCGTAACAGCGTCTGGCTTGCAGAGCAGGGACTCGAGGTACACGCGATCGATTTCTCGCCGACGGCGCAGGACAAGGCGCGTGCGCTCGCGCGGGAGCGTGGCGTGAACGTTATGTTCGAACTTGCCGACGTCCACAACTGGGCATATCCGGAGGCCGCTTACGACGCGGTATGCGAAATCTTTACGCAGTTCTCAACGCCTGCTGAGCGAGCGTTGAAGTGGGCCGGTATGCGCAAGGCGCTTAAGCCCGGTGGCCTTCTTATCATTCAGGGTTATACCCCGAAGCAGCTTGCCTATGGGACAGGGGGACCGAAACAAGTCGACCAACTCTACACAAGGCCCATGCTGGAAAAGGCGTTTGCCGGCTTCCACGATATGATCTTTACAGAAGAAGAGTTGGAGATGCACGAAGGCACGTCGCATAGCGGCATGTCGGCGGTTATCGGATTAACCTGTCAAAAACCCAGATGAGAATTCAATGGCGGTGGTAACTCACCCTCATGCGCGTCGCAGATCTAAAGCTTGGATCGGGGTGACACAGTTGCGGCGCATGAGCGCGTGTAACCGTTTTACTGTTGCACCTTCTTGGCAGCGAGACTGTGGGCTGCACGACTCAAGTGGACCAGCCCACCGGCGTTTTGAAACTTGACAATTGTCCGACCGGTGGACGGCGGGTAATGCGTACATTTTTATACAATACACGAAAATAACCTAAGTAATTGAACGTTAAACTACAGTTATGATCGACCACCGAGAAATCATCGATCGGGCTAAGCGGGCGGCACAGTCTGCAAAGCGCGCGACGCGCCTTGCCCAGCGTGCGAACGACGATCTCGTCACCGAAAACGTTTTCGGGATAAACGAACCCACCGCGGCAACCCGGGCCACCGATGATGGCTTGTTGATTGGGGAACTGCTCGTTAAGGCGGTTACGTTCACGCCGAAAACGCCGTCTGCAACCGCGCTAGATCGTCGGCGGCTCTTCCGCGTAATTGTGGGCGGAAGGCGTTGAAAACGCAAAAGCGCCGGCTTCAAAACGCCGGTCTTTTACCGCCGCTGTAATTTCGGTGGCGGGTACACGCTGGCAAAAACGCTACCGACTGAGTTGTATAAGCCTTGACCTAGGACCGCGGCACGGAACCTGCGGACCATCGGAGCTTCCTTGTCGAGCGCCTGCCGGCCGCCAGTATAGTCTTATGCGAACAAGACCAATAATCAGCCTAAACGGCGCTGGCTGGGTCCCCGCTTTGCTTCACCAAACGCCAGGGATCAGCCGCCAGCGTACCCGCCCTGCGTATTCGCGGTAGCCGGGCAATTCGGCGAGCAGGACACGGTCCTCGGTAATCGCCCTGTAGAACAAAAACGGCAAGCTGGTGACGACCAGAAGCGCCGCCGCGAGCCAAGAGCCGAGCGCGATGCCGCTCGCCAGCACGATCAAGATGCCGGCCGAATAACCCGGGTGGCGAATAAAGGAATAGGGCCCGCTCGTCACGACGCGCTGACCGCGGTCAAACTGAATGCGAACGACTGATGAGAAGAACCGGTTGACCCGCATCGCCCATAAGACCAAAGCATACGCCGCGGCAACGACCGCTAGACCTGTGGCCTGGAGCCACGGCGGGATACCGTCGCTAAGGTGCAGCCGACCGCGGTCAAAACCGGCGACGATCAAATGCAGCAGTAGCACTACCGTGAACAGCTTCAGTCCGAGCGGCGGCGGCTTACCGCCAGGACGCATGCGCTCGCGTAGAAGTCCGGGGTCGAGCATGGCGAACGAGGCAACGAAGACCGTGGCCAAAATTGCCAAGTAAACCCAAAAGGCCGCGATGGCGAAGGTGCCCGCCGAGGCAAATAGCGCCGCTGCGGCGCCGATAAGAACCAGCGCAGACTGAAAATAAGCGGAAACCGGCATGACGTCTCCATTTCGACATTACCATGCGGCGGGGCGAATGAACCAAAAGCATCGAATTGATCATAATTGCACTTTGGAAATTCACGGTCGATAATCAGGATGTTCCCGTATTTAAGGAATTTCTTTTGCACAATTCGACTCTTGGATAGCCATGTACCGACCTGACGAATTTCGCATTGAAGACCTCGCACGGATGCACTCGCTCATGCGTGCCAGACCTTTTGCGTCACTCGTCTCGAATGGCTCGACCGGGCTCTACGCCAGCCATCTGCCGACTGTGCTCAAGGATGAAGGATCATGCGGCGTTATTGAGTGTCATCTTGCGCGGGCCAATCCGCATTGGAAAGAGGTCGCCAGCGGCAACGAGGCGCTTATGATTTTCCAAGGCCCCGAGGGCTATATCACTCCCAATTGGTATCCCTCTAAAGCCGAACACGGCAAAGTCGTCCCGACTTGGAACTATGCAATCGTGCATGCATATGGCCGCCCAGAAACGATGGAGAACAAAGATTGGCTGCGCCGGCATGTTGGCGAGCTTACCGCGCAGCAAGAGCAAACCCAGGCCAGACCTTGGGCGCTTTCGGACGCACCTCAATCTTACGTCGATGCAATGCTGCGCGGCATTGTAGGCTTCCGCTTCGTCATCACGCGGATTGAAGGCAAGTGGAAGATGAGCCAGAACCGCGAGTTGAACGATCAGTTTGGCGTTACGAAAGGCCTAGACCAGCGAGCCGAAGGCGACGATCTGGAAATTGCCGACCTCATTTTACGCAATCTCAAGACAAAAAATTAAGCGACGATCCGCGGTGCAATGTCCGCTTCGGCTGTGTAAAGCGCAGAAATTTGAGAAGCGTCGAGAATTATTTCGCCAAGGCTTGAGCGAAAGCGGAGCTTCGGAAGGTCATAATGTTAGAATCGAGTATCGGCGGGCGAACGATCAATACGAACAATTGCCGGCATTAGCCTCAGATTTAGTCAACGTGTAACCTTCATCATTGGGGACAGTTTTACACATTACACAAAAATAAACTTTAGCAATTGAACGTTATATTGCACAGCCAATTGCCCGGGACGGCGAAGACCGGGTATCAGGCAGCGGGCGTCGTTGCGACAATTAGGAAATTGAGATGGGTTTCTTTGGGAATTCAGCAGAGCAAAAAATAGCGCGCGGCGCTAAATCCGCGATGAAAGGTCAATTCGATCGCGCGATCGCTGATTTTGATGAGGCGATCCGACTTAACCCGAGTGCCGACGCCTTCTACAACCGCGGCAACGCTTACGCGGAACTAGGCCAGCACGACCGCGCCATCGCCGACTTTGACA
>Ga0207840_1000094_pt1 | contig 14194 bp, 9 predicted proteins | sample LuqExpMetageno65_FD_187822 | JGI IMG/M metagenome (GOLD analysis project Ga0207840, IMG submission 187822) | Tropical forest soil microbial communities from Luquillo Experimental Forest, Puerto Rico - Sample 65 (SPAdes) | ecosystem: Environmental > Terrestrial > Soil > Tropical forest ... | reverse complement strand
GCGATATGTTCACCCTCAGTCAACGTGTCGCCGATGCGCAGTGTGCCATGGTTGGGAATGCCAACCACGTCGCCAGCATAGGCCTCATCGGCGAGCGCGCGATCCTGCGCGAAAAAGAATTGTGGCGCCGACAGCGTGATCGGCCTCTCTGTACGTACCAGCTTCACCTTCATGCCTCGACGTAGCTTGCCCGAGCACAGACGCGCAAAGGCGATACGATCGCGATGATTAGGATCCATATTGGCTTGGATCTTGAACACGAAGGCGGTCATGGCTCCCTCGTGCGCATCGATAATGCGCTTGTCGGATGCCTGCGCGCGCGGCGCTGGCGCAAAGCTCGCCAGCGCATCGAGCAGGTCCTTAACGCCAAAGTTTTTCAAGGCCGAGCCGAAGAACACCGGGGTGAGATAGCCTTCGCGGAAGGACGTAAAATCGAAACGGCGGCAGGCGTCTTTTACCAGCCCTAATTCCTCGGAAATTGCGTCAGCATCGAACATAGGGTTTTTCGCCGCCAGCGCCACGAGGTCGAGCGCTTGCGGCACAACGGTCTTTCCGTCATCGGTCAAAAGCCGCATCTCGCCGGCGGCGACGTCATAGGTGCCGGCAAAATCGCGCCCGCGCCCGAGCGGCCAGGTCATCGGTGCGGTGTCGAGCGCCAGCGTCTTCTCGATCTCGTCCAAGAGCTCGAAAGGATCGCGGCTCTCGCGGTCCATCTTGTTGATAAAGGTGACGATCGGGATATCGCGCAGACGGCAGACCTCGAACAGCTTGCGGGTGCGCGCCTCGATGCCCTTGGCGGCGTCGATCACCATGACCGCCGAGTCGACTGCGGTGAGCGTGCGATAGGTGTCTTCCGAAAAATCTTCGTGCCCCGGCGTGTCGAGCAGGTTGAACACGCGCCCGTTGTAATCAAATGTCATCACCGAAGTGACGACTGAAATACCGCGCTCGCGCTCGATCGCCATCCAGTCCGAGCGGGTGGCGCGACGGTCGCGTTTGGCCGTCACCTGGCCGGCCAGATTGATGGCACCGCCGAGCAGCAAGAGCTTCTCGGTCAGCGTGGTTTTGCCGGCGTCGGGGTGCGAGATGATTGCGAAGGTGCGCCGGCGTTCGACCTCGGCGGCGAGCGGCGTCGAGGCAGCCGAATCAGCGGCGCTAAGCGGCTTGTTCATGGCGGTGCATGTGGCGATATTTGGTAACGAAATCAAGCGAGCTTGGCACCGGCCAAATTAGCGGACTTCGGCGAAGCAATCGGCCAAGCTCACCTTAGCGCATTTCCGGTCGGAATAACCGGCGCAAATTGAGCGAGCGGCTAGATACCATGAACATGCCGTCGCCGCGGTAATGAATTGTTTTAGGATACTTCGGCATTGGGCGCATGCGCCTTCACGACCTCGAAAAGGAATAAATTATACTGGTCGCGCAGCCGATCGTCGGCAAGCTTACATTCAAAGCTAGCATAACATTGCGCGATGAGGGCGCGTTGACCTGGTCAGCGACACATTGATCACGCATTCCCTGCTGCGGCTGATTAACCATAACTGTGGTTGCCCCTTGAGATCAGGCAGCCGACCAGCGACGGCGTGAACTCCATGACCATGTGCCAGCCGATGGTCCTGATGTAGCGCTCGTCTTTCCCCGCCGAGCTAACCAGCACCGCCGGGCCAGGCTCGAGAAAGCGCCGAATCTCGGAGACAAGAAAGTCGTGGCTTCTTGTAGATCTTCATCGCGTCTTACTTAAACGCGGCGGCGTATTCTTCCGGCTTGAATCCGATCAGCAGCCTCCCGCTGGAAAGCTCCAGCACTGGCCGCTTGATCATCGAAGGCTGCGCCAGCATGAGGGTGATGGCCTTCTTCTCGGTTAGGCCTTCCTTCTCCTTGTCGGGCAGCCTCTTGAAGGTCGTTCCGGCTCGGTTGAGCAACGTTTCCCAACCGGCTTTCTTCACCCAGCCGTCCAGCTTGACGCGTTCGATACCCTTGCTCTTGTAGTCATGAAAATCGTAAGCGACGCCTTTCTTATTGAGCCAAGCGCGCGCCTTCCCCATGGTGTCGCAGTTCTTGATGCCGTAGATCGTTACCGTCACCGCCTCACTCCCACTCGATCGTCCCCGGCGGTTTGCTTGTCACGTCGTAAACGACGCGGTTGATGCCCTTTACTTCGTTGATGATGCGGGTCGCTACGCGGCCAATGAAGGCCATGTCGAAGGGGTAGAAGTCGGCGGTCATGCCGTCCGTCGAGGTCACTGCGCGCAGGCCTACTACGTACTCATAGGTACGGAAATCGCCCATGACACCGACCGTTTTCACCGGCAGCAGCACGGCGAAAGCCTGCCAGATGTCGTCGTAGAGACCGGCGCGCCGAATTTCTTCGACATAGATTTCGTCGGCGAGCCGCAAAATATCGAGCTTGTCCTTGCTGATCACACCGGGGCAGCGGATGGCCAGGCCCGGGCCCGGGAACGGATGGCGGCCGACAAAGGCTTCCGGCAAGCCGAGCTCGCGGCCGAGCGCCCTCACCTCGTCCTTGAATAGTTCGCGCAAAGGCTCGACTAGGTGCATGTGCATGCGTTCGGGCAAGCCCCCGACATTGTGGTGCGACTTGATCATCACCGAGGGACCACCGGTGAATGACACACTCTCGATCACATCCGGATAGAGCGTGCCCTGAGCGAGGAATTGTGCGCCACCGATTTTCTTGGCCTCGGCTTCGAAGACGTCGATAAACAATTTGCCGATAGTCTTGCGCTTGACCTCGGGATCATCGACACCTTCCAGCGCCCTCAGGAACGTGTTTTCCGCATTCACATGTACCAGCGGGATGTTGTAGGTGTCGCGGAACAGCGTTACCACCTTTTCCGCTTCACCGAACCGCATCAGGCCATGGTCGACAAAAACGCAGGTGAGCTGTTCGCCGATCGCCTCGTGGATGAGCACGGCGGCAACCGCGCTGTCGACGCCACCCGACAAACCGCAAATGACTTTTCCGCGGCCGACCTGAGCGCGGATTTTCTCGATTGCCTCTTCCTTGAAAGCTCGCATGGTCCAGTCGCCGGAGCAGCCGGCGACATTGCGTACGAAGTTGCGGAGCAGCGCAGCGCCGTGCGGGGTATGCACGACTTCGAGATGGAATTGGGTGGCGTAGAACCTGCGCTTGTCGTCACCAATGATGGCTATCGGCGCATTCGGCGAGGTGCCGAGTACCTTGAAGCCCTTCGGCAGCACCGTCACCCGGTCGCCGTGGCTCATCCAGACAGGATGTTTCTCGCCCCGCCGCCACACGCCGTCGAATAACGGGCTCTCCGCCATCACCTCCACCTCCGCGCGACCGAACTCCCGATGGTGACCGCCCTCGACCTTGCCGCCGAGCTGCGCCGCCATCGCCTGCTCGCCGTAGCAGATGCCGAGCACCGGTACGCCCGCCTCGTAGATTGCCTTGGGCGCCAACGGAGCATCCTTATCGAGCACCGAAGCTGGGCCGCCTGAGAGGATCACCGCCTTCGGCCGCATCTCGCGGAGCGCAGCTTCCGCTTTGCTGAAGGGAACAATCTCGCAATAGACCTTCTCCTCGCGCACCCGGCGGGCGATCAACTGCGTGACCTGAGAGCCGAAATCGACAATCAGAACTTTGTCGTGCAGGGGCCCGTGCTGCGTATCGAGGACTTTGGCTGGTTGCATAGTCATGGCTTAAGGGACAGCGCCGCCGCGGGCAACTGGCCGTCGGAACTGTCCACGCTATTTGCTGAGAGCGGTCCTCGTCTCTATCTAATTGAAAATTAGATCGTTTCTAGGGGTCATCGGGACTGCAGCAGGTGCCGGCTCGGCGCCGACGCATTCAACGCAGGCTAGGCCCATTCGTTTAAAGTTTGGAACGCCAACAGAGAGCATGCGATCTCCTGCGCCTTCGACACGTCGCAGCTCTCGCGTGAGCCGAATACCTCGAAGTTCGGGTTTACCGTGCTCAACTGGCACCGGCGCATTGGCGCTTTACTTGCAACGACAGCAACGTCATGACGCTGACTTGCCACGATATGGGCTGCCACGACGTTCTAATATCCGAGTTTCTCAAGTGGCTGGCTCAGGCCGAACGTCGCGCGGGGAAGAGAGGGCGCTAGCGGTCGAAAGCTATATGACGACGGTTAGCCGGCTCGGGGCTAGCGGTTGTCCCAGACAAGACCCAGCAGGGGCACGCGCGAGACCAATCCTCCGAGCCACGATCTCGGCTCCTCATGGGCGGTCGTCTTTGCCTCCGCGGGATCAGGGATTGCGCGTGGCGGCACTGGGTGATCGGCATCGGCCTGCAGGCGCGGCGCAACCGATGGCGCAGGAGCAGGCGTCGTCGAAGGAGAAAGCGGCGCCGGAGCGGCGGCGGTCAAGGCAGGCGCCGGGACGGTTACTATCGGCTGGGCCGGACGCAGCATGGGAGCGGCTTCAATCATCTTAGATCTTTCCGCGGCTGTCTCAGAGTTACGCGTCGCCATCGCCTGCCGTACCGCATCGAGCCACTGCGTGTCGGAAACGGTCTGCTCTCGCCGCGCCGCCATTGGCTGTTTGGTAGGTTGTTGACGCGGCTCGGCCTTGCGAACCGTTTCTGTCGGTAGCGCTTCCGTCCGCTCAGCCTTTGTTTCTGTGACGACCGGTGCGGGCCCAGCGGGCAACTCCTTGTCCGCCGCCAGCAGCGCTTTGAACGCCTTGGTGGCATCTGGATCCACAGCGCCACAGGTCTGTTCGAACGCCTCGACGTCGCGGCGTACCAGAGCACGGCGAGTGCTCGCATCGACATTCTTGTCGAGCATAGAAATGATTCCAGCGCGCAGGCTCTGGCACGTCGGCTCGGGTGAGAAGTTGGCGCGGTAAAGAGAGTAAGCGCTGCCAAGCGCGACGGGCACCGCCAGCAGCGCGCCAACCAATTGGAAGACGTTCACCCAGGAGGAAAGCCGCGAGCCGTGCCAAGCAGCATAAGCCGGCGGAGAGTCGGGGAGATCGCGTAGCGAGCCGTCAAATTTCGGTTCGCGCCTCGCCTCCAGCATCTTAAGGACCCCATGCACCAATCCGGGTTGCCAATCACGCCATCATCGCGGAAAAATTTGGCCGGGAATGCGGCGCAAAAAGGGAATTCCCTTCCGGCTTTCTTACCCTTGAACTTCAACTCAGGCGGCGCAAAAGCGAGACGAAGAAGCCGTCGGTATCAGTCGTGCGCGGGGTCATCAGGATGCCCTCACCCCAGAGCCTTGCCGCCTTGGTAAATGCTCGCGCACGCTGGCCAAGCGCGGCAGCGATCGTAACCGGCGGTTCCGGCAGGAACTGCGGGTGGCGGGCGAGAAAGCCACGCACCTGCACGCGATTCTCTTCGTCCAGCACTGAGCAAGTCACATAAGCGATACGGCCTCTGATCTTAAGCAAAGGCACCGCGCGATCGAGGATCTCCGCCTGCTCCTTCAGCCTTTGCTCGACGGCACCGGGCCGCATGCGCCATTTCGAGTCCGGATTGCGCCGCCAAGCGCCGGTGCCGGTGCACGGTGCATCGATCAAAACCAGGTCGATGCGGCCGACAAGATCGACAATTTCGTCGCCGATCGACTGCGGCGTGCGCACCTGAACGTTGCGCGCGCCCGAGCGCTTGAGCCGGTCGTGGATGGGCGCCAGACGGCGCTTGTCTTCGTCGGTCGCGAAAATCTGGCCTTTGTTCTGCATCATCGCCGCCAAAACCAATGTCTTACCGCCCGCGCCGGCGCAAAGGTCGACCACCTGTTCGCCCGCTTTGGCGGCGGAGAACAGCGCCGCCAATTGCGAACCTTCGTCCTGCAATTCGATCATGCCCTTGAGGAACGCCGGCTCGGCGTGGATCGGTGGGCTCTTGGCGTCCGCGGCAAGACGGATGCGTAGGCCCCAAGGCGACCAGGGGCAAGGCTCCGGCTGCAGATCGCCTAGCAGCTCGGCGACCTTGTCGGGGTCGGCCTTGAGGGTGTTCACTCGCAGATCGACCGGCGCGCGTGACGCTAAGGCCGCGCCCTCTTCCGCGCGGTCCTCACCAAAGGCGCGCGTGAAATGTTTTTCCAGCCATTCGGGGTAATCCCCGGCGATGTGCGCGGGTGCTCCCGTGATGTCAGCGGCGTCAAGGCGTTGACGTTCGCTGTCACTCAACGTTTCCGGCGCGTAACGCGTGCCGTTAGCAAGTTTGGCAATCGCGTCCACATCGAGACCGCGCTCGCGTTTGAGCATACCAAGCAGAATGGCGCGTGGCGTTTCGGCACCCATCACATAGGCGCTCGAGGCGCGCCGGCGTAGCGCGTCATAGACCAGACCGGCAATGGCGGCGCGGTCACTGGATCCGGCGAAGCGATGCGCCCGACCCCACGCCTTGAGAGCGTCAGCGGCGGGCTGGCGCTCGCGCTCGATACTTGCGAAGACTTCGATAGCCGCGGCGAGCCGCGCCGCCGGCATCATGGCAGGCCGAGTAACATGCGTTCAATATGGATCAGCCACATCGTGACCGGAACCCCAAACCGTAAAAAAGCGTAGGCCAATTGGCTGACGCGCTTCGGCCAGTTCGGCTCGCGCATGGCTATCTGCTCGAACTCTCGTCGCGCCCGAGTGAGAACAGGCGTTGATGCATCATGCCGAACATGAGGTACCCGAAAGGTCACGCCTGGCTGGGATAATTTGGGCTCTCGCGAGTGATCGTCACGTCGTGCACGTGGCTTTCGCGCAAACCCGCGCCTGAGATACGCACGAATTCCGCCTTTCGATGGAAGCCATCAAGCGTCTTGGCGCCGACATAGCCCATGGCGGCGCGCAGGCCGCCCGACAATTGGTGCAACACATTCGCGACCGGCCCCTTGTAGCCGACCTGTCCCTCGACGCCTTCCGGCACCAACTTGAGCGCATCCTTGATGTCCTGTTGGAAATACCGGTCGGCGGAACCGCGTGCCATCGCGGCGACCGAGCCCATGCCGCGATAACTCTTGTAGGATCGTCCCTGATAGAGAAAGACCTCCCCCGGCGTCTCGTCGGTGCCCGCCAGCAACGAGCCGACCATGGCGCAGTCAGCGCCTGCGGCAAGCGCCTTGGCGAGGTCGCCGGAATATTTGATGCCGCCGTCGGCAATCACCGGCGTATCGCTTGCTTTCGCCGCCCCGACCGCATCCATGATAGCGGTGAGCTGCGGCACACCAACGCCAGCAACAATGCGTGTCGTACAGATCGAGCCTGGACCAATACCCACCTTGATGGAGTCGGCGCCCGAATCAATCAGCGCTCTCGCGCCTTCGGAGGTCGCGACATTGCCGGCGACCACCTGCACAGCATTTGATAGCCGCTTGATGCGCGTGATGGCATCGAGGACGTGCCGTGAATGTCCGTGCGCGGTGTCGACGACCACCAGATCGACGCCGGCTGCGATCAAAGCCTCTGTGCGCGCGAAGCCTCGGTCGCCGACGGTGGTCGCGGCTGCGACGCGCAAGCGACCGTGCTCGTCCTTGCACGCATTCGGATTGGCCACCGCCTTTTCAATGTCCTTCACGGTGATCAGGCCGACGCAGCGATACTGATTGTCCACCACCAGCAATTTCTCGATGCGGTGCTGGTGGAGCAAGCGCTTGGCTTCGTCCTGGCTGACGCCCTCGCGCACGGTGACCAGCTTGTCCTTGGTCATAAGCTCAGCAACGCGCTGCTGCGGATCCGTAGCGAAGCGGACGTCGCGGTTGGTGAGGATGCCGACCAGTTTGCCGGCCTTGCCATTGCCGCCGCCTTCGACGACCGGAACGCCGGAAATATGGTTATCCTTCATCAGATCGAGCGCCTGCTGCAGCGTCGCCGTCGGCTCGATCGTCAGCGGGTTCACCACCATGCCAGATTCGAATTTCTTCACTTGGCGCACCTGGGCGGCTTGGGCCTCTGGCTCAAGATTGCGGTGGATAACGCCCATACCGCCTGCTTGCGCCATGGCAATCGCCATCTGCACCTCGGTGACCGTATCCATAGCCGAGGCGATAATCGGGATGTTAATCGGAATCGTCTTGGTGATACGGGAGCGGATATCGACGTCGCCAGGCAGCACTTCAGACAGGCCGGGCTTGATTAGCACGTCATCAAAGGTAAGCCCTTCCCGCGGGCTTGCGTTATTTTTAGCGGCCATCGCCAACTCCGTCTCACCCGAAAGGAGAACGAGACCGCCGCCGAAGACTTACGAATTGCCCTTGCGAGGGGGCCCCTCGCCCGACGTCACGGCCCGCTTTTGGGTTGGCGCTGGTCGTTAGCACGGGATGGTACCGATTCCTAGACCATTATCACTGCGTCACCATCGCAACACGTCTCCTTGGGATGGCCGCTATGGGCCCCTAAAATCGGTCTTCCTTCCAGCAACACTTAGTCGTTCGAAAGCGTTATCTGAGCCGGAGCCGAGCTCCGCGAAAGTTTCGACGTCATCGGTATAGTGCTGGCCGGACTCGGGATTGCAGGTGTTGCTGTTTGGGCTGTTGGTTCTAAATTTTAAAGTTGCCATATTACGCCACGCTCGAACGTGCCAAGCCTAAGGACACGGCCAAGAACTTGCAGGGCGGCAAGCTGACAAAGTCACGACAAGAAGCAAGACCAATTTGGGCGGTCGATCGGCACAAGAATGACCGGCGCATAGTCCACACAGTCGAAGTGAGGCCCCGCCACTTCCACGCCAGCAAAGGGCCGTTGCGTTCACGCCCCGACACGAAATTCACTAGCATCTGGAACGAGCGCGACGTTCTTGCGTGTCGGCCGTGAAGCCCATCGCCAGAAGATAGAGTTCAGCCGACTCTGATCGGCTCGCGGCCGGCTTCACGTGCTTCACAGTTGCAAAATCGCGTTTGAGTACGGCGAGGAGCGCGCCTTCTGTGCCGCCTTGCAGCACTTTGGCAAGGAAACTGCCACCGGGGGCCAGTACCTCGCGGGCAAATTCGGCGGCTGCCTCGACCAGCCCGACAATTTTCAGATGATCGGTCTTGCGGTGGCCGGTGGCGTTGGCCGACATGTCGGACAGCACGACATCGGCCGGACCGCCCAGCATGGCTTTCAGTTTTTCCGGGGCGGCGGGATCGAGAAAATCGATCTGCGCGAAATCGACGCCTATAACCGGCTTCATCGGCAACAGATCGATAGCAATAATGTAACCGAATGGACCGACGCGCTTAGCCGCCACTTGGCTCCAGCCGCCGGGCGCGGCGCCGAGATCGACGACGCGCGCGCCCCTTTTCAGGATATGAGCCTTATCGTCGATCTCGATCAGCTTGAAGGCGGCACGCGAGCGGAAGCCCTCGCGCTTGGCGCGCGCGACGTAGGGATCGTTGAGCTGGCGCTCGAGCCATTGCCTGGAGGATTGCGAGCGCCGCTTGCTGCTCTTCAGCGTGACTTTTCCGCGTGCCGTCAATGCTCGCCCCAGACGCCGTCCTCACGCATCATCTGCACGAGAATACCTTCGCGCAGGCCACGATCGGCGACACGCAGGCGCGGACAAGGGAAAGCGCGGCGGATCGCTTCCAGGATGGCGCAGCCCGCGAGCACTAGGTCGGCGCGCTCCACGCCGATACAAGGACTGGCGACCCGGTCCTGGTAGTTCATCGAAAGCAGCCGTTCAATCACCGCGTTGATTTCGCGTTCGTCCATCCAGCAGCCGTCAACGCGATTGCGGTCGTACCGCTTGAGATTGAGATGCACTCCAGCAATCGTCGTCACGGTGCCGGAGGTGCCGAGCATGTGAAAACCGCGCAAGGCGGCGGCCGCGTACTCGTGCGCGAATGGCGCGATCAGCGCCGCGACTTCGCTAACCATCGCCTCGTAGATTGCCGGGGTCACCGAGACGCCCCCGTGGCGCTCGGCGAGCGTCACCACGCCGAGCGGCAGCGAAACCCAGCCGCGGATCTGCGGCAGCGGGGGTCCACCGTTGCATTTTTGCGAGCGATCGAGCCACACCAATTCCGACGACCCGCCGCCGATATCGAACAGCAACGCGCCCTCGGCTTGCGGGTCGAGGAGCATCGTGCAGCCGGTTGCAGCCAGCGTCGCCTCGGTTTCACGGTTTATCACTTCGAGTTCTAGGCCGACTTCTTCGGCAACGCGAGCCCGAAACTCCGCGCCGTTTTCCGCCGCACGGCAGGCCTCCGTCGCGATCAATCGGGCGCGGCTCACGCCCTTGTTTTTCATCTTGTTGCGGCAAATCGTCAGCGCGGCGATGGCGCGTTCGATCGCCGCCTCGCTCAGCCGGCCCGAGGTGGAAACGCCTTCACCGAGTCGGATGATGCGGGAAAACGCATCCACGACGCGAAAACTTTCGCCCGCCGGCCGCGCCACTAGCAGGCGGCAATTATTGGTGCCGAGGTCGAGCGCCGCATAACTGGGGCCGCCGCGATCGCTGCCCAAGTCTCTATCCAGACGTCCCAGCGACCACCGACCCCATCGGGGCCCTTCCTGCGCCCGATCTAAGGCAGGGTCGAGGCCGGTGTTGTCCCTGGCCTCGCCGCTCATGTCCAAAGCCTTCCTGCCGCCCCTCCGCGCGCCCAGTTGCGCCAATGTTCCTATAGATCAAGAAAAGTCTAACAGCGCCCTCGCTTCACGCAACCCTCATGGGCGAAACCTATTCTTGTAGAAGCGGAGGAGCTGCTTTATCGAGATTCAGTGAAACCCACGCCCATTGACCCGGTATGGATGACAGAAGCGTTGAAACGGCCCTGTCGCTGAACAAGCTCGGCGTCGGTCAGCCAGTTCCTCGCAGCGAGGACCCGACGCTGGTGCGCGGCGCCGGTTACTATGCCGACGACGTCAGCCGGCCGGGCCAAGTCTATGCGGTAATTGTGCGCAGCGTTGTTGCGCACGGTAATATCCGCGGCATCGACACGGCCGCCGCCAAGGCAATGCCGGGCGTGATTGCGGTCTATACGGCGGCGGATCTGACGGACTACGGTCCGCTCAAGTCGACCCTGCCTCTCAAGAACCGCGACGGGTCGCCAATACGTTACACGCCACGGCCAGCGCTCTCCGGCGACAAGGTGCGTTACGTCGGCGATGCGGTCGCCTGCGTGATCGCGGAGACCGTCGCGCAAGCGAAAGACGCCGCCGAGGCGGTCGTGCTCGACCTCGAACCGCTCCCCGCGGTGCTCACCCCCGCTGACGCGGTGAAGCACGGAGCTCCGCTGTTGTTCGACGCGGTGCCGAACAATATCGCACTTGATTATCACTATGGCGACACGGCGAAGGTGGCAGAGGCGTTCGCCAAGGCGAAACACGTCACGCGGCTAACCACTTCCAATCAGCGCATGGTCGTCAACGCCATGGAGCCGCGCGCGGCGATCGGCGAATACGACACTGCTTCCGGCAAGTGGACGCTGTATTCCACCAGCCAGGGCGTATTCGGCATGAAGACGTCTCTGATGGATATCCTCGGCGCCCCTGCCGACAAGGTGCGTGTCATCACCGGTCAGGTGGGCGGTTCCTTCGGCATGAAGGCCGCGGTCTATCCTGAATACGTTTGCATCCTACATGGCGCCCGGATGCTCGGGCGGCCGGTGAAATGGACCGACGAGCGTTCTGGCAGCTTTCTGTCCGACCATCACGGCCGCGCTCAGGACATGACGATGGAGATGGCGTTCGACGAGAACGCGCACATTCTGGCGATCCGTTTGACCGGCTACGGCAACATGGGCGGCTATCTCGCCCAGTTTGGGCCGCTGCTGTCGACCGGTAATCAGGTGAAGAACATCGCCAGTGTTTACCGCACACCGCTGATTGAGGTGGACGTCAAATGCGTATTCACCAATACGGTGTTCGTATCCGCTTATCGAGGCGCTGGACGACCGGAAGGAAATTATTACGTCGAGCGTACGCTTGATCTTGCGGCGGCTGAACTCGGCATCGACCGCATCGAGCTACGCAGGCGCAACATGATCCGCAAGAGTGACCTGCCGTTCAAAGCCGCCTCGGACGTGACCTACGATGTCGGTGACTTTCAGGGAGTGCTCAAGCAGGCCTTGGAGATGGCCGACTACAGGGGATTGAAGAAACGCAAGCGCGAAAGCAAGAAGCGTGGGGTGCTGCGCGGCTTCGGCGTCGGTTGTTACCTAGAAGTCACCGCCGGCGGCGGCAAAGAGCTAGGCTCCATTCATTTCGAGGAAGGAGACACCGTCACCATCATCGCTGGCTCGATGGATTTCGGCACGGGTCATGCGACGACCTATGCGCAGATTGTGAGCGACAAGCTCGGCATTCCGTTCGACCGTATCCGTCTCGTCGAAGGCGACAGTGACCGCATGAGCTACGGCGGTGGCAGCGGCGGCTCCCGTTCGGTGATGTTTACTGGCACCGCGCTGGTCGAGACGGCCGCCCTCGTTATTGAGAAGGGCAAGCAGGTCGCCTCACACGTTTTGGAAGCGTCGGTAAGCGACATCGACTTCAAGGCCGGACGATTCGTGATTGCCGGCACAGACCGCTCGATCGGTCTGCTCGAATTGGCCGCGCGGCTACGCCGCGGGTTCAAACTACCCGAGGGCGTGCCGACTTCGCTCGACGTCGACCATGTCGGTAACGATCCCGTGCCCTTCGCTTTCCCCAATGGCTGTCACATCGCTGAGGTGGAAGTCGATCCACAGACAGGCGCGGCACAAGTCGTGAAATATTCCGCCGTCAACGATCTTGGCACCGTGATCAATCCGCTGGTGGTGGCGGGTCAAATCCAAGGCGGTGTGATGCAAGGCCTCGGTCAGGCGCTTCTTGAGCAGGCGGTTTATGACGACGCCGGCCAGCTCGTGACCGGCTCGTTCATGGATTATGCCATGCCCCGCGCCTACAACGTGCCGATGATTGACGTGGCGAGCCACCCGGTGCCGACAAAGAGCAATCCGTTGGGCGTTAAGGGCTGCGGCGAAGCCGGAACATCCGGTGGGCTCCCGGCCGTTGCCAACGCCGTGATCGACGCGCTGTCCGAATACGGCATCCTCCATCTGGAAATGCCGATGACGCCGTCGCGCATCTGGCGGGCCATCGAAGACGCCAAGCGCGAAGCCGGACAAGCATGAGCCAAGCGACGGACTTGCTCGGCATCAGCAATATGCCGTATGTGCGTGTTGTCGGCGTGGTTAGCGCTGCGCATTTCGTATCGCACTATTACATCCTGGTGCTGGCACCGCTGCTGCCGTTCGTGCGTGCGGATTACGGCGTGAGCTATACCGAAATCGGCGTTGCCTTCGCTGCTTTCAATATTGTGTCCGCCGCCCTGCAAACCCCGGCCGGGTTCTTGGCCGACTGGCTGGGCGCGCGGGTGCTGTTGATCGGCGGATTGCTGCTCGGCGCATGCGCCTTCCTGGTCGTCGGTTTGGTCGAGTCCTTTTGGGTGATGGTAGCTATGTTCGCCCTCGCCGGTGTCGGCAATACTGTTTATCACCCTGCGGATTATGCGCTACTTTCGCAGCACGTTCCTTCCGACCGAATTGGTCAGGCTTTCTCATTCCATACTTTCGCCGGCATGCTTGGATCTGCAGTGGCCCCGGTCACTCTGTTGATGATGCAAAGCGTGTGGGGGTGGCGCGGCGCTTTCGTCGGCGCGGCCATGCTCGGTTTGCTGGTTGCAGTGCTTCTGCTTGCTGTGCGCGAGAACGCCGAGAAAAAAGTAGCGCCGCCGAAGCGACCTGAGGGAGACGCCGCTGCGTCCGGGTGGCGGGTGCTGCTGTCGGCGCCGATCCTGCTCAATCTGATGTTCTTTGTGTTGCTCGCCATGATGAGCGGCGGCACCTACAATTATTCCGTGGTCGCACTCGGGGCGCTCTATGGTACGCCGTTAGCCACAGCCAATGCTGCGCTATCAGGCAATCTGCTGCTGTCGGCGATTGGGGTGCTGATTGGCGGCCTCTTAGTCGGCCGCACCAGCCGCCACGGCCTAATCGCGACTCTCGGCCTTGCCAGCATCGCACTGTTCACCGCCCTTATAGCGCAGATCGACCTCGGTGCCCTGGCACTGGTGGCGGTGATGTCGGCGGGCGGTTTCTGCTCGGGTGTGATCATGCCCTCGCGCGACATGATCGTGCGCGCGGTCACCCCGCCCGGTTCGTTCGGCAAGGTCTTCGGCTTTGTTACCACGGGATTCAACATCGGCGGCATTATCTCGCCGTTGGTTTTCGGCGCCATCATGGATCATGGCAGCCCGCGTCTGGTGTTTTTGCTGGTTGCGGTGTTCAGTCTG
>Ga0207840_1000078_pt1 | contig 14941 bp, 14 predicted proteins | sample LuqExpMetageno65_FD_187822 | JGI IMG/M metagenome (GOLD analysis project Ga0207840, IMG submission 187822) | Tropical forest soil microbial communities from Luquillo Experimental Forest, Puerto Rico - Sample 65 (SPAdes) | ecosystem: Environmental > Terrestrial > Soil > Tropical forest ... | reverse complement strand
CCTCTTCTGCTTACTCCACCGCCAATTTGACCTGCTATCACAAAAATGGTTGGCAAGGCTAAGGCGTCGACCAAGCAGAAGCGTTGCAATGTGTTTTGCGAAGATCCCTCGTTTGCAGGAAATATGGTCACGCTGGCGCCACGATCAGGGGCCGTGCCCAACTATTGAGGGACGCATGTATGTTCTTGCCGCAAACGATCCCGTACTAATCGTTGTCTTACTTGTGGTGGCGACGGCGCTTGCGCAGGTGGTGCCGCTTGCGCGGTTTTTCCACATGCGCGCGTTCCTTCCGCGCCTCTTCGTGCGCAATGACCGCTGTCTTGACGGCGGCCGCGCCGGCCTCTTCCGCATTGTCCGCCTTCGGCGTCGGTTCCGATCCAGCAGCCGAGGTCTGCTTGGCAGGCGGAGGGGTTGGGTGCTCGATCACCGGCAGCTTCACTGGCATGGGCGGCGCCGGGTCGCCCGGTTTGATCTCGGTGCCGCGGCCGCCGATCTGTCGCTCATAGGCGGCGACCAGCGTCATGTAGGGATTGACCCATACCCAGCCGACCTTGGTGAAAACCTGGATATTGAAGTGAATGTGATAGGACGTTCCCTTGTCGAAATCGCCCCAGGTGCCGACCTTGCCGATGATCTCGCCTTCCCTCACACGCCGCCCGCTGAGGAGTCCGTCGGCGTCCATGAATCTCGGATTCATGTGTAGGTAGCGGAAGCGGATGAAATCATTCTTAGTGTTGACGTCGATATAAACACCGGTGTTGCCTAGGTTGCGCCAAAGCACGCCGTCACGCACCGCGGCTACGTTATGCCTGTAGGGCTCGCAGCGGTCAGAGCCTTCGTCGAATAGGACGCAATTGCCCGGACGAATATCCTCGCCTTGGTGGCCATAGCCGCCCGGGCATTGGCCGACCAGGAAATTGCGCAGTTCGCAGAAATTGTCGCGCCACGGATAGGTGAAATTAACCGCCGAGGACTCATCGAACGGCATCGGGATGCCGTTCACCTTGCACGAATACACTTTGTCCTTGCGGCCGAGTGGCCCATTGTGTCCGCTGCGATAGCAGTCTCCCCACGGCATGAAGGATTGCGACTTCACGTACGACGGCGCGTCCGCGATTGGCGAGCTCATGTGCGCGTAGACGTGGTAGTCGGCGCGCCCCGGCATTTTGTGCCAGCCGGTGTTGGGGATGAGATCGCCGGGGCTGTAATAGGTAAAATCGGATTTCGCCGTCGGGCGGGTGAGATCCATGTGCGGCTCGGCTATGTCAGCCGGTGTGCCGCCGGCGGTGTTCAACAGGTTCAGGAATTTTGCCGCCGCCGGATCAGCTTCCTTGCAAGATAGATAACGCGAAGAACGCGGCTGGTCATAACATTGTACCGAGACGACGTAAGGCACACCAAAACGCTCGAACGCGTAGCGTACATGTGATTCGCGTAGAATGCGTTGCATGCCCGGGAAACGCACTCCCAGTTCCTTCGGAGGCGGGAAAACTTCCTGATGATTGGGATCATCGAGGTCGTAGACGAAGGCACCACCGGTAATTTCGATCTCGATTGGCTTGGGGTAGGTGAAATCGAAACCGCCATCGTCATGTTTAAGGAAAAAGGTGGCGGTGTAGCCGGCTGGCCCCGGCAGGAACAGCTTGGACGGATGGAACGGCCCGAAATATTTGTCGGAGGTCTCTGCTTCAACCGTGCCCGCGACCACATCCTTGCGGTAACTATCGATATCGATCGGCAGTAGCACCGGCACCGTGCTTGTGGCAATGCCGGGGAAGCGCTTCTCGGTTTGCGCGTTGAGGCGGGCAAATTCGGCGGCGGGCGGGTCGATACCGTGATCGGCGAGCGAGATCGCCGCCTCCGCCCAATTCACTGGGCTGAGGATCACGCGGGGCGTTTGCATTTCATCGGCGCCGGCTGCGTTGGCAGAAAGCATCGCAGCGGCGGCAAAGACCGCCAACCTCAATCCACGCCCCTTACTGCCCTTTACGTGCCGCAAGACTAACGGCATAGGACTGCGGCATACAAGAGCCGGAGGGGTGCGGATGACGGTGCAACAGAGTCAGCAGGTGGCGGCGGCAAGAGCGGACCGCGCGGCGGAACTCATCGAGAGCGGTGGCACGGCGCGGCTGCATCTGACGCTCGCCACCGCCGACTACGACCATGTGCGCGACCTCACTAACGGCGCGGTGCGCGCGGAGGGCATCTTGCTCACAGGATTTATGCTACCGGTCGAGGAGATCTTCTTCCGCTTCATCAAGCATCGCGAGTGGGACATTTCCGAAATGTCGTTCGGAAAGTTCATCGGTTTCGCCTCTCAGGGCAATTCGCCGTTCGTCGGAATTCCCGTGTTTCCTTCGCGCGTGTTTCGTCATTCCGGCTTCTATGTGCGTGCCGATCGCGGAATTGCCGCGCCGAAGGATCTCGAAGGCAAGACTGTCGGTATTCCGGAATGGGCACAGACCGCTGGGATCTACGCACGCGGCTTTCTAGCGGAGACGGCGGGCGTCGATTTACGCAAGATCACATGGGTGCAGGCCGGGACGAACGAGGCGGGTCGCGAGGAGAAGGTCGAGTTTACGCTGCCGAAGGGCATCCTATACCAGCAGCGGCGCGATACGAGCATCTCCGCGCTGCTGCTTTCCGGAGAAATCGACGCTGCAATTTCGGCGCGGGTCCCTGAGGCCTACTACAAGGGCAAGGGCAAGGTCGTCAGGCTTTATCCGAACTATCGTCCCGAAGAGATGCGCTACTTTGCGGCGACCGGCATCTTTCCTATTATGCACATCATCGCCATGCGCCGCGCGGTGTTCGAGCGCTATCCCTGGGTAGCGATGAACATGTTCAAGGCGTTCGACAAGGCGAAGGCCCGCAGCCTGGAGCGCATTCGCGATCTCACTGCCTCGCGCATTCCGGTACCGTGGTCGGCCTCGATCGTGGCGGAGTGGGGTGCAAGCTTCGGCGCCGATCCGTTTCCCTACGGCCTCGAAGCGAACCGCAAGACGCTCGACGCGTTCTGTCGCTTCGCACACGCTCAAGGCTTGACCGCGCAGCGTCTTACGCCTGACGAACTGTTCCCTGAGGAAGTGCGCGCGAGCGTAAGGGTCTAGAGAATTGGGGCGTCGTTGTTTTGCCCGTCGTGCTCTTGACGCTTGCGACGGAAGGTCATGCTCAGACTGTTTCTAACTCTGTAAATTGACGCCGTAAACGGAGCTTAAGGCCTGGTAGTCCAAACGGACGGCCAGGTGGTTCGTCCACGTCGAGCAGAATTGATTTGTCTTTGAGTTCCACGGCAAGGGGCGCGGCTTCGCAAGACGACCACAGCAAACTGAGAGCTGGCGTCGGCATCCCGTTCTGATTTCTGGCGCAACTTCAATCCTTTGCCCGCTCGACGTAGGAGCCGTCGGTGGTGTTGATCACCACGCGCGTACCAACGGTGATGTGGGTTGGCACCATCGTGCGCACGCCATTTGACAACACTGCCGGTTTGAACGAGCCCGATGCGGTCTGACCTTTCACCACCGGTTCGGTTTCGGTGATCTCCAACGTGACCTTCTGCGGAATCTCGATTGACACCGGCGTGCCTTCGTGGATTGCGAGGTTCACGACCATCCCTTCCTGCAGGTATCTCTGATAGTCACCCACCACGTCGGTGGGCACCTGAACCTGCTCGTAGTTCTCCTGATTCATGAAGTGGAAACCGTCGTCGTCCTTGTACAGGTAGGAGAACTCGTGGTCCTCAACGTGCGCGCGCTCCACCTGGTCAGTAGTTTTGTAGCGCATCTGGGTCTTCACGCCGTCGGAAATCCGGCGCATATCGACCTGCGTCGTGGGAGTGCCCTTGCCGGGGTGAAAATTTTCCGCGTTGAGGACGACGTAAAGCTTGCCGTCGACGTCCACGATATTGCCTTTGCGGAGAGACGAAGCGATGACCTTCAATGGAACAATCCTTGAACTTTGGGTTATGAGTCTCGATTTCGGGCGGCACCATAGCGATCTTCTCGCCCAATGCCAGTCCTTCCGGCGCATGGCCTTATCGAGGTAAATCTTGGCAAAAGCCCGCTGGTCTCCTGGCAGTTATGCCGCTTTCCGGCCCTACCTGGCCGCACGCGGGCGTATCACGGCGGCTTTGCGCGCCTGGTTTGTCGACCGAGGCTTTAGTGAGGTGGAAACGCCCGCCCTGCAAGTCTCGCCGGGCAATGAAACGCACCTGCATGCCTTCGCCACCGAGCTGGTCACCACCGCCGGCGAGCGGCGGCCGCTCTATCTGCGCACTTCGCCGGAGTTCGCCTGCAAAAAGCTGTTGGCGGCGGGCGAAACGCGCATTTTCGAATTCGCTCGCGTGTTCCGTAACCGCGAGCGCGGCGCACTGCATCACCCGGAATTCACCATGCTGGAGTGGTACCGGGCGAACGAGCCTTACGAAACACTAGCGGACGATTGCACCGCGCTCCTGGGCGAAACGGCGCGTGCAGCTGGTGCCAAAGCGCTCACTTTTCGCGGAAGGAGCGTTGATCCCTTTGCCGCCCCGGAGCGCATGACGGTGGCGGAGGCCTTCATGCGGCACGCCGGCATTGATCTGCTGGCAACCATCGGCAAAGGACACGGTGATCGCGAGGCGCTCGCAACGCAGGCCGACAAGATGGGCGTCAAAATCGCGCACGACGATACGTGGGGCGATATCTTCAGCCGCATCCTCGTCGAGCGCGTAGAGCCGCATCTGGGCAACGACCGTGCAACACTGTTATATGAGTACCCGTTGCCGCTGGCGGCGCTCGCGCGGGCCAAGCCGGGTAGCGACAAGGTTGCTGAACGCTTCGAGCTTTATGCCTGCGGGGTGGAGCTGGCCAACGCGTTCGGCGAACTGATCAACGTAGCCGAGCAGCGCGCGCGCTTTTACACTGCGATGGCAGAGAAGCGACGCATCCACGGTGAGTGTTATCCGATCGACGAGGACTTTCTCACAGCGCTCGCGCAAATGCCGCAGGCGTCCGGAATTGCGCTCGGCTTCGACCGGCTGGTGATGCTGGCGACAGGCGCCAGTGATATCGCACAGGTGATCTGGATGCCGGTGGCGGAATTGGAGTGACGGTGATGAAAGCGACAGAATTAATTTTATCCGCGACGCAGATTTGCGGCCATCGTCTCGCGCCCCCCGGCCAGAGATCCGCTTTGGAAGCCGTCGCGGCTCGCTATCCCGTCAAGGTGCCGGAAGCTTTGGCCGAATTGATCGATCCGAAAAATCCGCGCGATCCCATCGCGCGCCAGTTCGTCCCTGATGCAGCCGAGCTGGCGCAGGAGCCGGGAGAGTTTGCCGACCCGATTGGCGATGAGGTTCACTCGCCGGTTAAAGGTATCGTGCATCGCTATCCCGATCGCGTCCTGCTCAAGCTCAACGCCGTCTGTGCGGTCTACTGTCGCTTCTGCTTCCGGCGTGAAACGGTCGGTCCTGGCAACGCGAAGGTGTTGTCAAAGGCGGCGCTGGCAAAGGCGTTGGATTATATCCGCACGCACAACGAAATCTGGGAAGTGATTCTCACCGGTGGTGATCCGCTGGTGCTTTCGGCACGACGGCTGCGCAAGGTGATGCAGCACCTGGACAAGATCCAGCACGTGAAGGTCCTCCGCATCCATACGCGCGTTCCGGTCGCCACGCCCAAGCGCATCACGGAAGAACTCACGCGCACGCTCAAGGTCAAGGGCAAACCGACTTATGTCGCCGTGCACGTCAATCACGCGCGCGAACTGAGTTCCGCGGCGCGCGCAGCCTGTGCCCGGCTGGCGGATGCCGGTATACCGTTGCTTGGTCAGTCTGTGCTGCTCGCCGGCGTCAACGATACTCCGGAAGAGGTCGCCGCGCTGATGCGCGCTTGCGTCGAGTGCCGCATCAAGCCCTACTATCTGCATCACGCCGATCTCGCGCCTGGCACCGCGCATCTGCGCACCGACATCGCCACCGGTCAGGACTTGATGCGTCGTCTGCGCGGGCGTCTCTCAGGCTTGTGTCAACCGAGCTACGTGCTCGACATCCCGGGCGGCCACGGCAAGTCGCCGATCGGCCCGAACTATCTCGAGCGTGCCAGTTCAAATGGCACCGCGCATTTCGTGGTCGAGGATTTCAACGGGCGGTGGCATCGTTATCCGCCGGCGCCGCAGGTCTAGTGACGGATCGCCAGCAGATCGAGCAGGGCAGCTGTCACCGCAAGCCCGACGAAGCCGACAAACATCACGGCGATCACCGCGCGCCAGAGAAAGGACACGTCGCGCCGTAACGTCGCCACTACATTTTGTTTTTTCAACATGGCCTGACTCTCCTGAGGAGAGTTCCTTGCTGGGCAACGCAAATGTACCTGCAAAGGAATCATCCGGCGCATAAAACCTATGTTAAATATCGCCCATATTCAAACATTGTCGCATGGCTGGCCTGCGCTAACGCCAGCGGCAGATTGGCGCGCCTGTGAAATGCGCCGAGATAACGCGAAATTCGATGCTTTGGCGCGCAACGGCCGTTCAAGCTGCGATGACTGGTAGTGAGCGCGGCTGCCCGGTCTTCTTTGCGGTCCTATGGCTGGCTGATCATTTACTAATCGAATTGCTATGCGGCGATGTTCAGATGGTGGGCACAGAGGCAAACGAGCTTGTTGCTTGTCGGTCCGTTCGCTTTGGTTTTTTTAAGTATGTCGTGCCCTCGCTCGCGTTTCGCTCTGCTTCCGGGCGGCCGGGGAGCCGAATCCAAAAAGTCTGTTGTGCGCAATAGCCGCTCCCACGCGCTCCCATTAGTCCTCTCTGGGGCGCAATAAAGCTAAATTCTCGGCGAAACTCGCTGCGTCGCTTATCACCCCAAAGTGCGGTTGCGATTTTAGGGCTGATGTGTCGTATCGCTACTAATGTAGCCGAGCCTTGTCCTTTGCGAGATCCGGGGGGCCGAAACACCGGCAAGCCGCGCAAATTGGCTTCCGAGACGGTTAGTCCTTGCACCGCTGGCCAGCCGCGGCCTCCACGCTTAGCCGAACACGCAAAGGCGCCGAACAAGGGGGGCGCCGGAACCCCGGTACGACACACCGATGCTTGACCGGGTGACGAGATGCTGGGCGCAGCGCATCGAGAAGCCTTGCTGCGAAACCAGCGCGCCGAGAATTATAACCTCAGCTAAGGACGGACCGCATACAAAAACGGTTGAAGGCCATCCGCCGCGAGTATCAAGAGCAAGTCGTGGCGGAGGCCGAAGCATCCGTTGATGAAATTCGCCGCTGCATCAAACCCCCAACGAATCTATGGAAGCCTAAATCCCAAAATGATGCCGTCTAATTCAAATTTGAGGATTTGCCGTACCGCGGGCTTAACCTTTGCCGGGCACGATCCAAGCCTATTCCGGCGGCAAGACCCGGCTCGGATCGGTGAAGCACCAATGATTGATGCGGATAGCGTTAGACGTGCAACCATGTTGCTTCAACGTGCCCAGCAGCTCACAGCGGCCGCTCATCGCGAGCCAGCCAATCGTTCATACTTGCTTAGTCTCGCGGAAACGTATCGAACGGCCGCCGACGAATTGGCGCCGGGTACACCCGATCCGGCGACGGAATTATTTTCGATCAGCGCCGTGAAGCCAACCCAATAGACCGCGCAAAACCGAATCCCCGGGCACTAGCTCGAACCCACAAACGGATCGTGTCACCAGCGGCGATAGACCCTTCTCGAATATCTGAACGGTGGGTAGGCTACGCACGACAGAGATACCGGCAGGATCCACGAACCAACCTGCCAGCCGCCATAGCGCCGCAGTTTCTTCAATCGCCTCGCCACCAATTCGCCAGTGGGTTCTTCCTCGTCGAGTTTTAGCCGTTTGTCACCGTTGCGAAGTGCCTGTGAGGGCGCGTGGTGCAGGAGTTCGACGTCATAACTGCCGTTCGGCGGCCGAAAATATTGAAAAAATCTATCCGACTTCCTTAAGCAGTTCTAAAGATCCGGCTTGTACCATGAATTGTCGTCGAACCTGCGGCCGCTTCGTCGGAGGACACCTTGCCCTTTCGTTCAACTACTGCCACCCGTTCGCGCGCCATGATCGAATGCGCCCAATGCGGCGAAGCACTCTACCTGCCCGAGTGGTCGGAATACCGCCACAAAAACTCAGTGCGGCATCTTTGGAAATGCGAAGCGTGCGATCATGCGTTTGAGACTACCGTTCGCTTTGAGCAGGTAGCTGCGTAGGTACTGCCGCTCGGCTCGGAAAGTTTCAGGCCGACATCGACGCCTTCTCTGAGCTGTTGCGCGTTGGTGCGCGGTGAGTCGCCCATGCGTTAATTTGGATTTGGCCTTCGGGGGAAATAGCGGCCAAGCCCGTAAAACGAATCCTGAGCGTCCTGGACTCGTTGCAGGCCATTTGAGTCCCAAAAGTGCTTAAACCGACCCGGAAGAACGGCTAGCAGCGCGCCCTGTACTTTTAGCCATCAGTGCATCGTGGCTAATTTTGCCACACCGATTGCCATAAATATGACTGCAAAAATCGCAATGTCGACTGCAAAGAAACCAAGAAGCCATCCCGTGAATGCATGTTGCAAGGACCGATGAGGAGGCGCCGATTTGGCTTTGCGGATCACAACGACGCTCAACGGCATAAAGACCAGTGCCATAATAAATCCCGCTATGCGGGAGGTCCCAATTAGTCCGCCGACAGCGCCGGCAATCACGCCAGCAATAAAAAACGAGCCAAGCCCAAACAGGAATCCGCGTTTCACGTCGTGCCCCTGGTCTTGACGTAGCGTCTGATGAGAAAAGCACCGGGATCTTGATTGGTTAGCTCCTCCGCCTGAAGTTCGGCTAACCGGGATTTGATGCCATCATTTGTCATCAATCTGGCCGCGTGTTTAGGACAGGGCTAACAGCGTCGATATAAGCCTGCGAGCGATAAGGGCGCCTCGGCACATTAGGTCTGCTCGGCTGGCGCAGAAAGCAGAAGGGTATTAACGTCACCAATTGATTGACCTGCTTGCCACATTTCCGGCTGAGCGTAGCAGTAATGAGCATCATCATTGCAATAGCCGCGTTAGTGCTGGTGCTGTGCGCCGCTGGTCTGATCGGCTCAATGATAGGGCGCAGCCATGCGCCCCTGGTCGAACGCCGCTTCGACCGGGAATTAAGAAGCATTGGGCTTTACAGCGGCATGACTGGCGCTGCGCTCGTAATCGTCCTCGGATTCGCACTTTGGTTGGCCGGGTATCTGCGCCTAATTTTGTGAAGCGCGCTTTTTTCTGAATTTCTGGAATTTCCTGATTTTTGATTTGGGATTTTTGGATTTATTTGCAGCGGAAACTAATTTAAGGGAGTTTATTTCGGATTCTTGGAATCTGATCCTCCAGACGGCTCCATTGCAATTATGTAGAACATCCACAAAGCAAAAATGAAGGAGACCACCAAAATCCAATTCTGGATTTCGACACCAAGAACGTTAAAATGCCCGACTAACCAATTCATAATGTGATTTTCTACTAAAATTTTTTAGCTTTGGGCTAAAGGGGGGCGGGCCTTAAGGTAAAATTTCCCCGACATCCACCGGCAATACGCGGCCCCCCGTCGCCTCGCGGACCCAGCCTGGGCATTTGCGCCCAAATTCCCGATTGCACTATTTCGCCCTAAATGGCCTCGTATTGGTAGACCGCAGGCCTGTGAGTCAGATTACGGTGCCCTCACCCGACAGCAGCCAGGCCGCCTGAGTCAGTCTAGTTGCGCCAGAAGTCCTTAAATGGCTCGGTGCTCAGTTCTGAGTAGCTTGCGGTGTGGTCGATATGGAACATAAATACCGAGCTTAGTCTTTTCGGAGCCACGTTCTGAAGGGCGTCATTACTCAAGCGAAATGGCAGACGCATGGAAAAGCGGACGCATGGACGAAAAAACTCAAGCTCAAACATGATAGCTTTGACAAATTTGCGTTTAGCTGCAGCCACCTGCGGTGATCTTAGCAGAACCGGTCAGCCCCTTTTTCTGAATTGTAATGCGCCATTCAGGCGGATGTGTAGATGAGGATTTCGGTTTGATTTCGCGCCATGCCGTTCTTAGGTGACGTGGGCGAACCGGTTCAACTCCAGTTGCCCTGAGTAGCGAATGTAAGCCGTCGATTTATTGCATGCGTGCAGGCATTACCGCCGGATCAGGCTGATGCATTGTGCCAAGAGGCGAGGGCGGTGCTGTGCTGATTGGGGATTCCGTTATGGGCCATAAACGGAAAGCAATTCTGCGCACGTAAAAATTCAATAAAAATCGGTGTTCTGTGAACCCAATCACAGAGAGCGCTCTCATTCCATCCTAAGTTGCAGATATCGCAATCCAAGGAACCGAGGCGACCCAATGCGAACAACACCCATTGTAACTGTCGTCGCCGTGGTCTTGGCCCTCCTGATCGTCGCCAAGAGCAAGACGGCTAACCTCACCGAAGCGACCCAAAACCCGCTCCAAAACACAGTGTCGATCTACGATCTTGGCGTCGGGCTGAAGAACCTACCAGTGCAGGAAGCGCCGCTGCCCTAACGATCTTTTGGGGCGCAGAGCCGGTCCTTTTCTAAATTTTTCTCGAAGGACGGGATAATGCTTACCGAACCCAGGGTGTGGCGCAGAGTTTTGAGCTATTGGTTTGGTTATTGGTGCGGGCAACATAACAGACCCTATTGTTGCCCCCTGTGGGCAAACAACGATGCCTACACGGTTGCTTACCTTGAGGCCAAACGGATCATCACATAGCGAATGGTCCCTCTTGCCGCCTTAGCGGCAATGGCTGCGTTACTTGGGAGAGTCGGTAACCGCCAAGCGATATTGGACCCCTTCCGGATCCGACGGCCGCCGAATTTCAGAAACGCCTAATTTTATTGGCGCGCCCTAGGGGATTCGAACCCCTGTTGCCGCCGTGAAAGGGCGGTGTCCTAGGCCTCTAGACGAAGGGCGCTTACACAGCTGAGATTGGTTAAAGTGGTCGGACGTATAAAGAGCTTCGCCGCCAGCAGCAAGGGAGCGGCCACATCTTACCAGTGCCCAGTATTTGGCATCGACTTCCACGGCTCCTGCGGCGGCAACGCGTTGCCCTTCTGCAGCAGTTCGATTGAATGTTTGTCGGGCGAGCGCACGAAGGCCATCATGCCATCGCGCGGTGGCCGGTTGATGGTGATGCCCGCCTTCATGAGCCGGTCACAGGTGGCGTAGATATCATCCACCTCGTACGCGAGATGGCCAAAATAGCGCGCTTCACCATAGTCCTCGCTGTCCCAGTTGTAGGTGAGTTCCACCTCCAGCCCGGGCCGGCCGGCCTTCTTGCTCTCTTCATAAAGTTTCTCGTCGCCCGGCGCCGCCAGGAACACGAGCGTATATTTGTTCTTCTCGTCGATCCGCCGGCGGGTCTCCTTTAGCCCGAGTATGTTACAATAAAAGTTCAGGGCGGCATCGAGATTGCGTACGCGCAGCATGGTGTGCAGATATCTCATGTACGGACCTCATGAACGAAGTAAGACGGGACTGGGGTTATCATAATGATTGCTCCCGATCTTGAAACCGCGGTCTCCGGCCTACGCGAATTGATCGAGAAAGCGCAGGCCATCGTGCCGTTCACCGGGGCGGGCATCTCGACCGAATGCGGCATCCCGGATTTCCGCTCGCCCGGCGGGCTATGGACCAAGAACCAGCCGATCCAGTTCGAGGATTTTTTGGCGAGCCGCGAGATGCGTGACGAATCCTGGCGGCGGCGCTTCGCCATGGAGGACAGTTTTGGGGGTGCCAAGCCCGGCCGCGGCCATCGCGCGCTGGCATCGCTCTATCGGGCCGGTAAGGTGCCCGGCTTGGTGACACAAAACATCGACAACCTGCATCAAGCATCCGGCATCGCCGCCAAAGACGTCGTCGAATTGCACGGCAACACTACTTACGCCACATGCCTCGACTGCGCGAAGCGGTACGAGCTCTTCTGGGTACGCCAGAAATTCGATGCCACCGGCCAGCATGCACCCGAGTGCGACTGCGGCGGCTTCATCAAGACCGCGACCATATCATTCGGGCAGCCGATGCCGGCCGAGGCGATGCAGCACGCAGAGGAATTGAGTCGCAACTGCGACTTGTTTCTCGCCATCGGCTCGTCGTTAGTGGTTTGGCCCGCCGCCGGGTTCCCGTTGATGGCCAAACGCCGTGGTGCGGCGCTCGTCATCATCAATCGCGAGCCGACCGATTTCGATGACGCCGCGGATTTGGTCGTGCATAACGACATCGGCGAGGTGCTCGGTCCCTTTATCGCCAACTGATTCGTTTTGGCTGTGCTGTGCACAGGCCTGTGCGCAAGCACATTTTGTACTTTGCTGCGTTCATGCCGGTGTTATCTTAATACCGTAAGATTCGGTGAAGCGCCCTTGAAGAGGCGCCAGAAATTCGGCGGCGTGCGGCGTCATGGCGTCGGACGGGATTGAATCAAAAATGCCTGGGACAAATCTCCGGCCGGGAACGGTCAGAGAACTCGTCGACGAAACAGTAACCAACCTCATCGAATTGGCGGGTGTCATCAAGTGGTTTGACGTCTCCAAGGGCTTCGGGTTCATCGTTCCCGACAATGGTATGCCGGATGTACTTTTGCATGTGACCTGCCTGCGCCGCGACGGTTACCAGACAGCCTACGAAGGTGCGCGGGTAGTATGTGAGGTGCTACAACGCCCCAAGGGATTGCAGGCTTTCCGTGTCGTATCGATGGACGAGTCAACTGCGATCCATCCCGCGCAGATGCCGCCACCGCGCACCCATGTGACGGTGACGCCGACCAGCGGCCTTGAGCGTGCCCAGGTGAAATGGTTCAACCGACTGCGCGGCTTCGGCTTCCTGACCCGCGGCGAGGGTACGCCCGACATCTTCGTGCACATGGAGACGTTGCGCCGCTACGGCTTCGCCGAGCTACGGCCGGGCCAGACCGTGCTGGTCCGTTTTGGGCCCGGTCCGAAGGGCCTGATGGCCGCCGAAGTTCGTCCGGACGGCGCCCCCCTCGGTCTCGCCCCGCACTGACCGCTCCGTTCCAGCCAATTTTTTCCATTGCCGGTCGGCCTTCGTCCGCGTAAAGGCGAACGCATGCGCGCTTTGCGTTGGACCGCTTTCGCTCTGTTCGCTCTTTTGCTTACGGCCGCCCCGGCGCGACCGGCGCAGAAGCAGACGCTCGAAATCACCAGTAGCACCGGCGTGCATACTTTCGTGGTCGAGCTTGCGGTAACCGAGGCCGAGCGCGCCAAGGGCTTGATGTTCCGCAGGGAACTGCCGGAAGGTCAGGGCATGCTTTTCGACTTCCGCCCGGAGCAAGATGTGAGCTTCTGGATGCAGAACACCTACATTTCGCTTGACATGATTTTTATCCGTGGTGATGGCCACATCCTGCGGATCGTCGAGAATACCGAACCGTTGTCTACTCGCCTGATCCCATCGGGAGGGCCGGTGCGGGCAGTGCTGGAGGTTATTGCCGGCACCTCGCGTAAGCTTGGGATTGAACCCGGCGACCGCGTGGCATCGCCCATTTTCAGCGCTCGGTGAGGCTTGCTTGCTGGCCTAGAGGGAAGCGTGTACGAACCCACGCGTCGGGGCGTAGCGCAGCCCGGTAGCGCATCTGCTTTGGGAGCAGAGGGTCGCAGGTTCAAATCCTGCCGCCCCGACCAATACTTAGCCGAAGATATGTAGCTCTAAATTTCTTCAAAGGTACGTACGTGGGGCAGGGCGCGGCACGCGTTGAATTGCCGGACAATTGCCAGCGCATCCTCGTAAGTCTTGCGGTAATGCCGCATCCATTCGAGGTTTAGCGCGTTGCCGGGACAGGTTTGACGCACCTTTCAACTGCCGCAAGTTTGGCAATCACATCAGCGGGAATTAGCCATTCGCGATAGTCTCTACCCTCTTCGACCCACTCGTAGTCGGCCAATTCAGACAACGGAACACTAAAGGTTACCGACAAAATGATTAAGTCTTCATCCGGTCCACCGAATTCATTGCTATCAAGTGGGCGGTTAGAGAGCCAAACTCCGGGCAATTCGTCATCGGTGCCGTGGTTTCCAGGTTGGTCCTTGAATCCCTCCCGGAGGATCGCCTCGGCCCTTTCCGCATTCGTTAGGTGATATAGGGTGCAATTCATTTGTGTTGCCCTGTCATGGGGCGGCCGTCGTTATTCGAACAGCCAAAATAGTAGGGGAACCCACAACATTGCTGGAAACGCCGGCACACCACGACGGTTCCCCTTCGCCGCGGTTTGATTTTATGCGCGGTAGCCGGGTTAAAACTAATCGGCACCACCGGGCCAAGTCGTTGCTGCCTTTCTGATACTTACTCGCATGATGTTGTGATCGCCGTGTACGCTTATCGCTGCCGGACACCAGGGGATCCAAATGGCGTACGCTGTCGGCCATTAGCCGCGAATTCGGCCAATCGACGCATTTCCTGAAATCTGGGCGAATTTTCGGTGGGCCCGCCTAGCGGTTTCAGCGCGGCAACTAATGTTGTCGCGCAGAGCGCTCTGCTTGTGCGTCTTCCCAGGTCATAGAGGCACGCTGATTATTGGCTGAAACTTTAGGCGAGCGCAGCCTTATTTAAAACAATAAGTTACTGATCGGATTAAATGCTATTGGATCTGTGCAACTCGCGTCCGGAAATTTCTGGAGGCCACCATGAGAAGTGTCACGATTATCATCGCAGCCGCTGCGACGATCGCTGCAGGTGCCGTAAATGTCCCCACCACCGCTAATGCGGGCTGCTACGGCTGTGGCGTGGGTGCCGGTGTTGTTGGCGGACTGGCTGCTGGCGCTATCATCGGGAGCGCTATAGCCAACAGTCAACCGCACTACTATGCCCCGGGACCAGGATATGTAGCGTACCCTGGCTACGCCGAGCCTTATCCGGTCGCCTGTCCCGGCGGCCATTGGGCACGCCGTCCGATCGCATTCGATGCCTACGG
>Ga0207840_1000043_pt1 | contig 19555 bp, 20 predicted proteins | sample LuqExpMetageno65_FD_187822 | JGI IMG/M metagenome (GOLD analysis project Ga0207840, IMG submission 187822) | Tropical forest soil microbial communities from Luquillo Experimental Forest, Puerto Rico - Sample 65 (SPAdes) | ecosystem: Environmental > Terrestrial > Soil > Tropical forest ... | reverse complement strand
AGTTTTTGACGGAACCCGTTGTGCACCGGATCGTTAGCTTTGTCCACATTGATTTCTTGGAGGCTTGATGGACTGGTACACATTCGCCGCTGATATGGCACGCGCGATTGCGCTTGTTACCGCGATCAACGTACCGCTCGCTGCGTTCCTGATATTTTTAGCTCGTCGGAGAAAGGTCGAGCAGCCCATTCTGCCAACGAAAAACCCCGGGACATTGCCCGGGGCTTAGTTTCTATCTGTCTGAAAACGACTGCGCAGTTTAAGGCGCGGAGAGCAGTAATCAACTTGGCTTTACAAGAATACGCTTGTGATTGCGCCAAGCGGGACACTGGCGCGAGTTAGTCGGAGGTGCGCTTTGCAGGGAGAGTGCGCCGGCGCCACATAACGTGACACGATTTCTAATCGGATACGTGTGAATATTTCATAACGGTGCGCATGGCGGTGTCCCTAGAATGTGGGGGCCAGCGCATGAGGCCGTGCCATGACGAGTTGGCGCGAACTGTTGATTTGGATCGTGGGCGTTATTTTACCGGTCGCTGTTCTACTTTCAGCGTTCTGGTTTCACTGACGGTATTGTATCGACCACAATAGCGCAAATCGCAACGGGAGGTATCTATGTTTAGACTGGTTACGCGTGGGCGGTTCACCCAGGAATATGCTAAGAGGTTGCTTGCCGCACCGGAGGACCGAGAACCGGCAGTGCGGAAGCTGATTGAGGCGGCCGGCGGCAAAGTTATCAGTTTTTACTTCACGACCGGCGAAGCCGACTTTCTGCTCATTACGGAGGCTGACGAAGCTGAATCCATCATCGCCGCGGTAATGGCGCCGGCGGCGGCGGGTATGATTTCCGACGTGACTACTTCACGGGCTTGGACCGGTAGAGAATTCAAAGAGGTTGCTGATAAGGCTTCCAAAGCAGCACGCGCGTACCGAGCCCCTGGCAAGAGGTGATTGCGCTTAGGATGCAGCCTTCTTTATTCCTCTGCCAGCCGAGCAAACAAATAGCCCCGATCGAGATTGATCGGGGCGGGTTGGCGGTGATGATCTTACAAACCAGCCTAACTTGCTGGATGCAAAATCAAGCAGCAATAACCTTGAATGCACCTGTTACACTTTTCGTTACAGTCTCGCCAAGGTCCTTCATCTGTTCACTGAACGTCTTCCATTGCGTCTGCATGAAATCGGCCTGAGTCTGCCAGAAAGATTGGACATCCTTAGCTTCGGATAGCTTCCGTACAAATTCGTTCGCAGCAGCAATATTCTTCTCAATGAAACTCTGCATTTTCTTGTTTATATCGGCATCAAGCCATGGGGAGGCTTTTATGCCTTTTTCGAACAAATCAGCATATTTCTCCATCGCCTTGCGAGTTTGCTCAAAATTCTGCGTCATCATGTCACTGATGCCCGCAAAAGGTTGGTCACTTTTTGCCATGTTCATCTCCCGCGTATAAAAGAAACCGGAGGCGACCCCAACCCAGGCGTCAGCGGTTTTGCGCCCGGCTGGGACCGCCCCAAGCAGAGCATCCGTCGCCCCGCTCACTAAAAATATTGAAACAATTGCTGGGGCTTCGCATTGATGAATCTCAAACGCCGCCATTGTCCTTTGCTGAACCGCCCCTATGGACAGTCACCGAACCAACTGGCTGGTACCGCGTTTGTAATTTGGCCGCTTCCATCCCCACTCCCCCCGTAGGCGGCTTAGTGTGCGTACCGAGGGTCGCCCCAAAAGCGCTGGGCGGCCCTCTCATTTTGCCGAACCTTTAGGAACGCGAAAAGAATTTCCCTTCCGGGGCTTTTTGTCGCACCCGCCTAATTTGATTTGACGATTTCTGTAGGACGGAGCGATTTCATAACTGACAAATAACAAAACTGCATCGGGAGGCGCCCCATGTCCAGCTTCACTCCGCACGAACATCTTAGGCGTTATCGCAAGCTACTGATAAGGACGTCAGACGAAACAGTGCGCAGTCAGCTCTTCAAGCTTATTGCTGATGAGGAACGGCAGCAAATTCTAGAGGAACGCGATTGGTCATCGTCAACAGAAATCCTTATTGATTAGTGATTACCGAGCAATGCCTCGGCGGTCGTCTGCGAAGCCCGATAATTTTTTGCAAACGGCGTATGCGGACTGCAACGCCGGCATGACAGCATTGGGATAAGACTCTCAATCGATGCGCTCGGTGACGATCGATCTTCCGCTGAGGCATCCGGCGATTCCCACGGATGATTCGAGGTAATAGCTAGATCAACCCAAGAGGTGATTTTGAAAAATAGACCTCAACCCCGAGGGCGCGCAGTTCGGCCGGCAGATTGACATCCACCTTCCTATCAAAGCCCGTGCGGAATTCTCCGCGCGTTGAACTCTCGGCGATGATAACTTCCTGATCCTCGATTTCGATCCTACGCACGTGACCGGCCCGGACCTCGGCCATAAATTCGGCTCGCGTCAGCTCAGGCAATGGTTCCGGCAACCGATAGAACACGGTCACCCCGACAATCAAGGCCACAAGGAGAGCGAACACGTGCCTAGCGGCAATGTGTCTCATCGGAATCAATTCGATCTTTGCGGCGTCAATGCCCCCTGAGGCAGCCTGAGTCTGCTTTATTAGGGTGAAGCAGACTTAACGCTCCCATGCAACTCTGTAAAACCTAGAAATTTGCGAAGCTTCGAGAATTATTGTTATCAGATCAAGCGAAAGCGAACCCACATACGAACTGCCGCGACTCTAATTGCGGTTCAGAGAAACGTTCATTCTATCGTCGTCGTGCGCCGTTGCGTTTTGAGGCAGCCAAGACCCAAAGCGGACACTGCGACTGCGAAACGTACATCGCAAGTGGAAATGTCATCTTTGAAAGTAACGATAGCTCTGCCGAAGGTGGCACAATTCCCCGTCGCAGCTCTAGTGCCCAGCTACTTGAAGCAACCGGTCTTGTGCCAGAACGCAAACCCACAGAACCGGATCCGGAATAATAATCCTCTGGCGTGCTAAACTAATCTGAACTAGGTCGTTGGTTACCATGACGCGCGGCCGCAAGATTGCGCCCGCGGTCCGACATGTTCGAGGGTAGCCGATAAAGCGCGCCATATTTTTCATGAAGATAATCAAGATACGGCCCCATATTCATCGCCGCGCCGGTTGCGCGCTTGATGAGATCGTTCGGCACGAACTTGCTGCCGTGTCGGTAAAGATTGTCGCTCAGCCAGGTGTGCAGCGCGCCGAATTCGCCGCTGGCGATTTCACGCGGGATGTCGGGATGTGCCTTGAGCGCAGCCGCATAGAACTGCGCGGATAGAATATTGCCGATCGCGTAGCTCTGGAATTGCCCGCCGATGTACCCGGAATACCAGTGCACGTCCTGCAGGCAGCCGTCGCGATCATCGGATGGCGCGATGCCAAGGTCGGCTTGCATTGCCGCGCGCCAAGCCTCCGGCAAGTCCTTCACGCGGAGCGTGCCCTCGAGCAACTTAAGCTCGAGATCGAAGCGCAGCATGATGTGCAGATTGTAGGTCAGCTCGTCGGCGTCGGTGCGAATGAGTGACCGCGCCACCCTATTGATGGCGCGATGGAACGCGGCAAGTGGAACGCGTGACAGCTGCTCTGCAAAAATTCGCTGGAGCAGCGGGTAAAAATGCTCCCAGAAACCGCGGCTGCGCGCCACCACGTTCTCCCAAAGCCGCGATTGGCTTTCATGGACGCCGGCCGAGGCACCTTGTCCGAGCGGCGTGCCATCGAGACTGGCGCTGATACCTTGCTCGTACATGGCGTGGCCGGCCTCGTGCAGCGTCGAGAAAAAGGCGTCGCCAAGGTCGTTCTCGTTGACGTGGGTAGTGATGCGGACGTCGCCAGCGGAAAACCGGGTGCTGAAAGGATGATGCGTGAGGTCGACCCGGCCCCGCTTGAGATCGTAACCCAGGCACTCCACAACACGCAGAGCAAAATCGAACTGGGCCGCTTGGGCAAACGTTTGCCGCAGACTGGAGTCATCGGGGGCAGGCTGCTCGCAGATTGAGCGCACCATCGGGACGAGCTGCTGTCTAAGCTCGCCGAACAGCTCCAGGATCGACGCCGTGGTCATACCCTCGTCTGCGATGTCGATGTGCGGATCGGCGATGTGCTTGTAGGGCGCAAAGTAGGAGGAATATTCCCGGCTCAGGTCCAGTGTCCGTTCGAGATAAGGCACCATAGTCGCGAAGTCGTTCGCTAGCCGCGCTCTCGTCCATGCATCATACGAGGCGGAGGCGTTCGCAGTCGCGCGCGCGACATGGTCCGGCGGTACCTTGATCTTCCTTTGATATTCGCGGCGTGCGACACGGATCAGGCTCGCGTCGTCGGAATCGTACGGCAGACTGTCGCCATGGGGAGTGAGCGCGTCGATTAGCGTGCCTAGCGCCGGTTCGACCGCCCGCTCATGCGCCAGACGGCGGAGCATCGCGCGCTGACGGCCTCGGGCGCCGGCGCCGCCTTCCGGCATATAGGTCGCTTGGTCCCAGTTCAGAACGTCGCCCACCGCATTCAGATCGCTGATCTCGCGTAGACGCTGCTTGAGCTCCACCAGCATTTGCTCGACAACGCGACGGTTGCGCGCAGGCTTGCCTGCGGTCCTCCGCGAGCGAGCGGCTGGCTTCGGTTTGCGAACCTGTTGCACGGGCCGACAGAGCTACCGTGCCGCCACCACCATGATCTCGACCTTGTAGTCAGGCGACGCGAGTTTGGCCTCAACGGTCGCCCGCGCCGGCGTATTGCCCGGCGACACCCAGGCATCCCAAACCATGTTCATCTCAGCAAAATTCGCCATGTCGGTGATCCATATATTGGCCGATAGTAGCTTAGCCTTGTTGGTTCCGACCATGGCTAGGAAGCCATCGATCTGCGACAGGATGCTTCTGGTCTGCTCGGCTATGCTTTTGTCTTTCGGGCTATCGGCAACGATGCCTGCAAGATAGACGGTGTCGCCGTGGATCACCGCCTTGCTCATACGCGGTCCGGTCTCGTGACGTTCGATCTTCATTGCTGATCCTTTCCAGCGGTCACTTCTCATCGATATTCAATCTGATCTGAGCGTGCTCGCCAAGACTTTGCGTATCCTTGGTGATTAGTCGAATGAGGATGCTTCGGCTCCATTAGAGCAGATTCCTCGCGTCGACAGCGTGCCGCCGTCGCCGCGCTTGGTCTGCGTCTGCGCGGGGTATTCCTGGACAGGTGATCAAGCCATTACGCTAGCGAATGTTCGCTTTGAGCGGCTCAGAAGCGCTCCAATGTCTGCTTTTGACCCACATGGCTGGACAGGTTTGCAGCTACTCCAGCCCTATCGAGGCCCTGGCTTGAGTCGGTACAATCCCAATACTTTGCCTGTCGGGAGGGCGTCCTATGCGGCGGCGCGATTTCATTCGATTTCCATGATATCTGCTCGTAGCCCTCAACGGACTTTCCGACTAAAGCACAATATCTGCATTTCGGGAGTAACCAGACATAACGAAAAGCTTGGAGACTCGGATGACAACAATGACCCCTGATCTGGTGCCGTTGGATGCCCTGCTAAAAGAAAAGTTTCAGAGTTTATTTGGGACAGGAAAACAAAACATCGTAGCCTTAGCTAAAGAGGCATACAACATTCATAGCCAACGTTATCATCGGAGCGATAGAAAATACGACAAGGAGTTTGAAACTTGGTGGAAAATACACGATATGGACCGGATTTTCGGCAACCGGACCAACTGGACAAAATGGTATCGCGCTGGCGAAGCAATAGAAAAGGTCCGGGCAGCATATCATGAACACCTTGATAAGCTGCCGATGAACCGCGATGCACTCTACGAAATCGCAATGTTGCAACCTGATGAATTGCGATTGGCTTTGGAAAATAACTACAGCCGCACTTCCATCATTCAATCCCAAGCCGCGTGGAAACATCCGCGAAAGCCACGCTCCGTGATCAATCACGAAGCTACTGCTAGTTCCATACGCAGTTGGCGAAAAAATTGGCGAGAGCCACGTCGCCCAAGTTCCGAAAAATGCACCATTCCATTTATCACGATATGCCTGCACAGTTCGCTATTTGATTTTGATAAATCCGGTCGTCCTTCTGGCGTGATCGCCCCGGGGCAAGCGGTAGAGATAAATCATAAGATTGTTGATCTATTGAAACCGCTCGATCCTTTCATTCGTGTTGACAGTAAGTTGGAGCACCTCTTGCGAAGCTACGATAAACGGAGAATCGCAGCCGAGAGAAAGGGGCGAAAATCCAAAAAGAAAAAGTAGCCTGTAAATTGAGCGGAGTCTCTCTCCCAGCGCCGAATTAGGCACAGAAAACCAAAAATCAACGTGCTGGATCTTAAAGACAAATCACAATGCAGGCGGAGGCTGGGTCCGTCAACTCGGCAGCGCGGATTTGTTTAGATTCGCCCATCGAAACGACAATTGGCTTTCGATGTCTTTAGACCTGAACAAAGTTCTAAAAGTGAACTTGATTTTTATGGCTCGTCTTCGACAGAACCGCATCATATAATCTTAACCCTCGAAGGCTGGCAGACTCCTTTTTGTGGCCGCGCTCGTGACAACCATCCCGCACCCTATAAAATGCGCGTATGCGGGATTTTTTGAAGCTTCATCCGGAATCGCCTTCTTTCGCAGTGTCAAACATAGAAGTAGTAGTGACGCGCCCGAGCGTTGATGATTTGATCTTGTCCTATATCGTGACTGGCAAGATGAACGAGGTGCGCATGCCGCCTGTCATGCCCGCTGGGCGCGCTGACGAGCTTTGGCGGCATACCTGCTTCGAGGCTTTTGTCCGCGCTTCGTCTGGTGCCGTATATTACGAATTCAACTTTGCGCCTTCGACCCAATGGGCAGCATATCGATTCACCGGATACCGCAGCGGAATGTCTGGGGCGAACGAGATCGGTTCGCTTCCAATCGAAGTTCGATCGAGTCCCGACCGTTATACGTTACAAGCCTCGCTGCCGCTCAATTTGTTGTCGGCTCTGCCACGTAACAGCTTCTGGCGCCTGGGCTTGTCGGCAGTGATCGAAGACAGAAGCGACCACCTGTCGTATTGGGCGTTGGCGCATCCACCTGGGAAGCCGGATTTCCATCACCCGAACTGTTTTGCGCATAACTTTCCAGCGACCGTGAAGCCATGAAGTTTGGCATCGATCGACTCATAACCGAGCCTGCATTGCGGGCGCCACTCGCGGGTAAGCGAGTGGCCTTGCTTGCGCATCCCGCGTCCGTCACCGAGGACCTAGCGCACTCACTCGATGCTTTGGCCGCGTGCGGTGACATAAAGGTGAGCGCTGCCTTCGGTCCGCAGCATGGCCTACGCGGCGACAAGCAAGACAACATGATCGAGTCGCCGAATTTCAACGACCCGGTGCATGGCATCCCGGTTTTCAGCCTCTACGCAGAGGTGCGCCGGCCGACCGATGCGATGATGGATACATTCGATGTCATCCTCGTCGATCTGCAGGATCTCGGTTGTCGAATCTATACATTTATCACGACGTTACGCTACGTCCTGGAAGCGGCATCGCGATATAACAAGACCGTCTGGGTACTGGACCGGCCCAATCCTGTGGGCCGGCTGGTCGAAGGGTTGACGCTTCGTACCGGCTGGGAAAGCTTTGTCGGCGCAGGACCGTTGCCAATGCGTCACGGGCTCACGCTCGGCGAGTTGGGTTTATGGTTCGTCAAGACGCTCAGGCTCGACGTCGAGTATCGTATTATTGAGATGCAGGATTGGCAGCCCAGCGCCCCGCCAGGATTCGGATGGCCCTTGGGCGTGCGCACGTGGATCAATCCTAGTCCTAACGCCCCGAACTTGTGGATGGCGCGCGCCTATGCTGGAACGGTGATGCTCGAAGGCACGACGCTCTCGGAAGGACGGGGTACAACGCGGCCGCTCGAACTGTTCGGCGCGCCAGATATCGATGCCCGGGGTGTCATGAAGAAAATGGAGACGCTCGCCCCGCGTTGGCTCGACGGTTGTCGCCTGCGCGAGTGTTGGTTCGAACCGACATTTCACAAGTATGCGGGCAAGCTTTGCCATGGCGTACAGATACACACGGAAAATCCCGGCTATGATCACCGAACGTTTAAGCCCTGGCGGCTCCAGGCGCTCGTCTTCAAGGCCATCCGCGCTTTGTATCCGAACTATCCGCTGTGGCGTGATTTCGCCTACGAGTACGAGCACAAGAGATTGGCCATCGATGTCATCAACGGTAGTCCGTTGTTGCGAGAATGGGTCGATGATGTGTCAGCCAAGCCCCAAGATCTCGATGTGCTGGCGCTAGCAGATGAGCAAGCCTGGTTGGACGAGCGTCAACAATATTTGCATTATGGAACGCAATAGAGCGAACAGGCTACTTTAGCAGTTCGCCTCGTTTTTCAAATTATCGGCGCTGCCGTCGACCCAGGTTGCAATGACACCCAGTTCCTGAGTGAGCGCAACAAGATCTGCGCGAGCGCCTGGAATGAGTATCCCGCGTTCATTATCTAAGCCAAGAAATCGCGCCGGCGTCAGCGAGGCAGCGCGCAGCGCGTGATCCAAAGGAATGTGAGCCAGGCTAACCGCATTGCGCACCGCCGAAGCCATATCGAGGTGCGCGCCAGCGAGCGTGCCCTCTTCCGTGCTCAGCCTTCCGTTCACAAGCCTGATCGTTCGGCCAACTAGCTCGAAACGATCGAGCGATGTCCCGACTGTCGGCATGGCATCCGTGACAAGAGCAATCCGGTTGGAGCCCTTCGCGGCGAAGGCCGCCCGAACAGAAACGGGATCGATATGGAATCCGTCGACGATGAGGCCGGCCGTCAACCGATCCTCCGCCAGTGCTACACCGATGATCCCCGGATCACGCGCGCTCAATGCCCTCATTGCATTGAAAAGGTGCGTTACGCCAGTTGCGCCATCAGAGACGGCCTGCATAGCGACGGCAGCGGAGGCCTCGCTGTGGCCGATCGAAACGCGCACACCCGAAGACGCCAGCTTCCTAACAAAGCCGTCTGGAACGCATTCGGGCGCCAGCGTGACCAACGACCGTCCAGCGCCAGCGAGTTCGCATAGCTCCGCCAGATCGCCCGCATCAGGCTTGGCGATCCGATCGGGCCGGTGGACACCTGGACGTCGTGGACTGATGAATGGCCCTTCCAGGTGCAAGCCAAGCACACCGTCCTGCCCGGCGATCGAGCGTGCCGCCGCGATCGCGGTCCGGAGTTGCTCGCGCGTGTCGGTGATCAGGGTCGGAAGACAGGCCGTGGTGCCATAGCGCCGGTGCGCCCGGGCGATGGCGCGCATGGCCACCACTGTCGGCTGATCGTTCAGAAGAACACCGCCACCCCCATTGACCTGCAGATCGATAAAGCCGGGAGCGACAAAAGCACCGGCTGGCAGACGCGTCTGCGGCCAGCTGGCTGGAACCTCCCCCACGGACCCAATGCCGACGATACGCCCATCCCGGACCAACACCGCGGCTTCGCCATGCCACCGCTCGCCGTCAAAAACTCGGTCCGCCTGGATAGCGTGCCGGCCGACGGTTGAAGGATTGGTCGGACTCAGGCTCATCTAGTTCACTCAAGGGCTGGATCAGGTGCGAAACAAATCCAATCTAAGTCAAATTTCGACGTATACCCAGGCAAAAGCGTGCCGACGTTAGTGGCGTTTGCGGATACTATGACGCGCCGATTTTGGCTCGCCCTGGTGCAAAGCCGTCGCTGCTTTGTTGTAGTTGAGGCCACGCAAAGAGAAACAGCATGGACCGATTGGTCATTCGTGGCGGCAGACGTATTGAAGGCTCGGTCCAGATTTCGGGCGCGAAGAACGCTGCGCTGCCGCAGATTACCGCTGCGCTGCTCAGCTCCGAGCCGCTGGAATTATCGAACGTTCCCGAAGTGACCGACGTCGACACTATGCTTGCCATGATGCGGGAGTTTGGCGTGGTTGCTACCCGCGGTCCTGGTCGGAGGCTGGTGCTGAATGCCGGCGGAGCGCGCAACGCAGAGGCGCCCTATGACATGGTGCGTCGCATGCGCGCCAGCATTCTTGTCCTGGCGCCCCTGCTAGCCCGTTTCGGTTCGGCATGCGTATCCCTCCCGGGAGGTTGCGCGATCGGCGCGCGGCCGATCGATCTGCATTTGAGAGCCCTTGAGATGCTTGGGGCTGAAGTCAGTATGGAGTCGGGTTACATTCATGCCCGGATAAAAGAAGATGGTCTGCGCGGCGCCCGCATCGTGCTGTCTTCGCCCTCCGTGGGGGCGACCGAGACGGCGCTGATGGCGGCCAGCCTCGCACGCGGCGAAACTGAGATCCTGAACGCCGCGCGCGACCCCGAGGTATGCGACCTCGCGCTCTGCCTCTCCGCGATGGGAGCTCGCATCGAGGGCGCGGGAACTCATCGGATTCTGGTGCAGGGAGTCGATGCCCTCCACCGCGCCCAGCACGATCTGATCACTGACCGCATCGAGGCCGGGACCTACGCCATCGCCGCGGCGATCACCGGCGGTCATCTCGAGATTCTCGGCGCCCATCTCGAACATCTCGGCTCGGTCGGTGCGGTGCTGGAAAGTGCTGGCGTCCGGATCTGGCCTACCGACCGGGGCCTGATGGTGTTCCGCTCCGGCCCTTTGCGCGCCGTCGACGTTGCTACAGAACCTTATCCTGGATTTCCCACGGACTTACAGGCGCAATTCATGGCCTTGATGACCATTGCATCGGGCGCATCGGTCGTCCGTGAGACCGTGTTCGAAAGCCGATTCATGCACGTACCCGAGCTCGGGCGGCTTGGCGCCAACATTTCGCTGCAAGGCTCGACGGCGCTAGTGCGTGGCGTCGAGCGCCTGCATGGCGCGGAAGTAATGGCCACCGATTTACGCGCATCGGTGAGCCTGGTCCTTGCTGCCCTGGTCGCCGAAGGGGAAACGACCGTCCACCGCATCTACCACCTTGATCGCGGCTATGAATCCCTCGACCGCAAGCTCGTGCAGTGCGGTGCAGAAATCCGTCGGGTATCGGGATGACCGCTGACTCGCTGTTCGTCGGAGTTGACGGTGGCGGCACCGGTTGCCGTACCCGCATCGAGGACGCAGAAGGACGCGTGCTGGGAACCGGGATTGCCGGTCCTGCCGCGCTGCGTATCGGAGTCAGCCGGGCGCTTGCCGAAGTAGAGAAAGCCTGCTGTGCCGCACTCAATGAAGCCGGCCTTGAGGCTGACGCGCTGAACTCTCTGCATGCCGCCGTTGGGCTTGCCGGAGTCGGCCGAAAGGGCGCGCTCAAGGAGCTTACGCTGCAACCGCATCACTTCCGTTCCGTCGTTTACACCGATGACGCGACAATTGCCTGCATCGGCGCGCATGGCGGACGCGATGGGGGCATCGTTATCGTTGGAACGGGCAGCGTTGGTTTTGCCCTTATCGGAGGACGCGAGGTCAGAGTCGGTGGATATGGTTTTCCAATATCCGACGAGGGCAGCGGCGCCGATCTTGGACTAAGCGCCATCCGCCTTGCACTGCGGGCCTATGACGAGCGCACCATCGGCACTAGCCTTACCCGCGACATTATGATGCGCTTCCACAACGATCCGTTCGAGACCGTTGCCTGGATGGATGGAGCAACTGCGACGGACTATGCAACGTTCGCGCCGCTGGTGATGCGTCATGCCGACGCTGGCGATCAGATCGCTCGGCGGATCGTGCGGGACGCCGCGGAGCAGATCGATGAATTGGTGCGTCGGCTCTCGGAATGCGGCGCGTCCCGCGTTGCCCTGCTCGGCGGACTGGCGTCTTCGATGCAGCCGTGGCTCGCCCCGGACGTGCAGCGTAGGCTGGTAACGGTCGAAGGCGACGCGGTGGATGGCGCCCTGCGTCTTGCCCGGCGCGGCATCATAAAGGTTTAGTGTGCGCCGGCGCAACGAAGCGAGTGTTGGCCGTGATTACAGCATAACGGAGGTCTGTCATGCGCACCGAGCAAATCAGCCCACGTTACGTCGAGCTCGATTCCTGGCCGACCGACGAGATACTCGCGGCCATATACGAAGGGCAGCTTGAGGCCGCTGCTGCCGTTCGCAGTGCCCTTGGCGCAATCGCGGCAGCGGTCGAGGACGCGGTACCCGCGCTACAGCGGGGCGGGCGGCTCGTCTACGCTGGCGCTGGTACCTCTGGCCGCATCGCGGTCCAGGATGGCACGGAGCTGCCGTCAACCTTTGACTGGCCCGCCGATCGTCTTGTGTTTGCTCTGGCAGGAGGGCTCGATGCGCTGGTCCGGAGTGCCGAGCAGGCCGAGGATAACGAGGCCGCCGGTGCGCAAGCCATGACCGACGCAAAGATCGGCGCCGATGATGTCGTGATTGGCATCGCAGCGAGCGGCACGACACCGTTTACGGTCGGCGCCTTACGGGCCGCCAGCGCCGCGCATGCGGTGACGATAGCGGTCGCCAACAATCCGGGCGCTCCACTATTCGAAGTTGCGCGCCATTACATTCTCACCGAGACGGGAAGCGAGGTAATCGCTGGTTCCACGCGTATGAAGGCGGGCACCGCCCAAAAGATCGTGTTGAACCTTTTCTCGACCGCCGTGATGGTCAAGATGGGTCGCGTCTATCGTGGATTGATGGTGGACATGCGGGCGCGGAGCGCCAAGCTGCGCCAACGCGCAGAAGCTATGGTCAGCGAAATTGTCCGCTGTTCGGAAAGTGACGCGGTACGCTATCTCCAACAGGCAGACGGGGACGTGAAAACGGCCGTGCTGGTCGGTCTGGGGGTCGGACGCAGCGCGGCTTCGCAACTGCTGCAGCGCCACGAGGGCAATTTGCGCGCTGCCATCCACGCGTTCACAGGCCAAGATGATTGAACCGCATACCGAAAGCTCGATGGGCCGCGAGATCACTGAAATTCCAGCGGCGGCCAAGCGTCTTCTAGCGCGTCGCGATGTGATCACTGAAATTGCTGAACGGATCGAGCATGCCAAGCCGCGCATGATAGTTTTCTGCGGGCGCGGGAGCTCGGGTCACGTCGGAGTTTATTTGCGGTACCTCTTCGAAGTCCGGTGCGGCATGCTTGCATCTGCCGCCGCGCCTTCTGTCATGACTGCCTATCAGCGGTCTCCAGATTTGCGCGATGCCCTTTTCCTCGTAGTTTCACAGTCCGGGCGTAGCCCCGATCTCGTCAATGCCACGGAAGTGGCGCGCAAGCTTGGCGCATTGACACTTGCCATCGTCAATGACGAAAATTCTCCCGCAGCCGTCGCGTCAGAGCTGGTCCTACCAATCGGCGCGGGGATCGAACACGCCGTCGCAGCAACAAAAACTGTCGTGCTGTCAATGATCGGTGGGGCTCAGCTGGTGGCGGCGTTAACGCGCGACGACGATCTAGACGGCAGCCTCCAACAGCTGCCGTCGCGACTGTTCAGCGCGCTCGCCTGCGACTGGTCCGCCTGGGCCGACAGCACGGCTGCCGCGGCGGCCGCCTTTATCGTAGGAAGAGGCTACGGCCTCGGTTGCGTCCGCGAGATCGCACTCAAGGTGGCTGAGGTATTGCGTGTTCCTGCGCTCGGTTACAGCGCGGCCGAGTTGCGACATGGTCCCCGGGCATCGATCACACTAGCAACACCGGTGCTTGTGCTGCGACAGAACGATGAAGCCGCCGCCACCGTTGACGATCTGATCCGAGACCTGAACGACGCGGGTGCGAGGTTATTTACTGCAGGAGGCGTTGCAGGAACCCTGCCCTGGATCGGGGACGGCCACCCGCTTTGCGATCCAATTATCATGCTCATCCCGGCCTATTGCGCCATCGAGGCAGTAGCGCGACGGCGAGGTTTCGATCCTGACAATCCGCCTTACCTGACCAAAGTGACGCGTACCTTATGACCCCCAAGCATGTCGCATTGAACGTCATCGCACTCGGCAAAGAGCAAAACCCTTGGACCTGATCAGGTGTGACCGTCAAAAAAATCTCGAAACCCTTAAAGCGGGGGATCAGCCTTTGAGGAACCGCGCAAATACAAGCCGCAAGACACGCGCCGAGATTGTCCGTTTCGCCCCAACGCAGGGCTGGCTTGAGGATGTTTGAAATGAGTCGCTTGGGGGAAGCACAAACAAAAGTCGTCCTCAGAATACTCCTGATATGGCTATCCTGGCTTTGTTTGAATCGATTGACGCGCAAGATATAGGGCAAGAACGTATAGGGTCTCAACACATATCTCATCGGACACGCTCGGCGGTGGGATACTTAGACAGAAGCGATGCCTCGAAAACCGTCGACGTGACTACAATTGTCGTCAGCGCTAAAACGATACTCCGATGTAAATATGAAATGGATCACTAAAAATGGATTTCTTAGTCACACAACAACAGCGAGACGTGCGCGATTTGGCGGAGCGCATTTGCGACGCGTTCGACGAGAGCTACTGGCTCGCGAAGGATGAGACCGGGGAATTTCCCGAGGAGTTCTATCGCGCGGCGGCAGATGCTGGCCTGCTGGGCATCGCCATGCCGGAGGAGTACGGCGGTTCAGGGCTCGGCATTGCCGAGGCCGCTGTGTTGATGCAGACAATCGCCGAATCGGGCGCCTGCATGAGCGGCGCTTCTTCCATCCACATGAACATTTTTGGGCTCAACCCGGTTGTGGTCTTCGGCAGCGACGCGCAGCGGCGGCGCATGTTGCCGCCGCTCATCCGCGGCGAGCACAAGGCCTGTTTCGCGGTTACCGAGCCGGATGCCGGGCTCAACATGGCGAAGATTCGCACAAAGGCGGAATGGCTGGGAGATCATTATGTCATTTCGGGACAGAAAGTCTGGATCTCAACAGCGCAGGTTGCCAACAAGATGCTGATCCTAGCGCGCACCACGCCCTATGAGCAGGTCAAGCGCAAGACCGACGGCTTGAGCCTTTTCTATACTGATCTCGACCGCGTGCATGTTGAGCTACGCGCCATCCGCAAGATGGGCCGCCATGCGGTCGACTCCAACATGCTGTTCATCGATGGCCTCAAAGTGCCGGAGGCTGACCGCATCGGCACGGAGGGTGACGGCTTCCGCATGATCCTGCATGGTCTCAATCCCGAGCGCATCCTCATTGCGGCTGAAGCCGTCGGCATTGGCTCTGCAGCCATCCGCAAAGCGGCCGCCTATGCGAAGGAGCGCGTCGTCTTCGATCGCGCGATTGGCGAATACCAAGGCATCCAGCATCCGCTGGCCAAGTGCTGGATGCAGCTCGAGGCGGCCAAATTGATGGTGATGAAGGCAGCCTCGCTTTACGACAGCAAGGAGGATTGCGGGCTCGAGGCGAACTCAGCGAAATATCTTGCCGCCGAGGCGGCAGCCGAAGCCTGCCAGACCGCAGTGCTCACGCACGGGGGCATGGGATATTCGGCTGAGTACCACGTTGAGCGCTATCTTCGCGAATCTTTTATTCCGCGCATCGCGCCGATTAGCCCGCACATGATCCTGAATTTTGTCGCCGAAAAAGCGCTCGGTTTGCCGAAATCCTATTGAGGCGCTCGTCGGCCTATTTCAGGCCGAAATAGGCGCGGCGCAGCGCATCGTTCTCATGCATCATGGCGACAGTGCCGGTAAATCCGATGCGGCCATTGTCGAGCGTGTAGACTTGATCTGCGAGGTTGAGGAAGCGGACATTTTGCTCGGCGACCAGCAGAGCGAGGTGTTTTTCACGCAATTGCGCCAGCGTGCGGACTACCTCTTTGACGAAAAGCGGCGAGAGGCCGGACGACGGCTCGTCCATGACCAGCAAGCGCGGCTTAGCGGCGAGAGCCTTGGCGACACCGAGCATCTTGCGCTGGCCGCCAGAGAGACTGCCAGCCAAGGCGCGGCGGCGCTCGGCCAGAATCGGGAATATCGCGTAGACCTCGTTGGTCACTTGCTGCAGTTCGCTCCTCGGCAGTAATTGCGCACCGACGGCCAGATTTTCTTCGACGGTCAGATCTGGGAAACCGGAGGTGTCTGACATATAGACAATGCCGCGGCGGACCCGCCGGTCGGTGCGCAGCTGCGTGATGTCGGCGCCGTCGAAACGGATATGGCCAGCCCTGGCTTCTATCAGACCCATCAATGTTTTGAGCAGCGTGGTTTTGCCGGCGCCGTTGGCTCCCAGCAGTACAATCGATTCGTTTTGTCTCACTGAGAGATCGACGCCCCAAAGGACTTGGATTTGTCCGTAGCCGGCGGTGAGACCCTTGACCTCAAGCAGCGGCTGGGAGGAGTCAGGCGGCATCCTCGCCTCCCAGAAAGACCTCAACGACATGGGAATTCTTTACCGCCTGCGCCAGCGCACCTTCGAAAATCTCCTTGCCGGCGTTCATCACTATGATGCGGTCCGTGAGTTGGTCGATGAAGCCCATCAGGTGCTCGACGACGAGCAGAGCGATGCCGGAACGCGCCAACTCCCTGAGCTTGCCGGCGATGCGATCGAGCTCGGACGGATTCAAACCGGCTGCAAGTTCGTCGATGAGCAGTAGCCGCGGTCCCGTCGCCAGCGCGCGGGCAAGATCAAGCATTTTTTGCTGCGCGCTGTTGAGTTCTGTGGCCGGCTGATTGCGGAAGACGGCGAGATCGACCTGCGCCAGCAGCGCATCTGCATCGACTGAGCCGTCGTGACGGCGCCCATAGGCGATGGCTATCTCCACGTTCTCGCGCACGGTGAGCGTCGGAAAGGGGCGCGGGACCTGAAACGTTCGATTGATTCCGGCGTGCACCAGTCGGTACGAGGCAAGGCCGCCTATCGGCCGTTTGTCAAAATAGATTTCACCGTCGTCCGGCCGGTAAAGCCCGGAGATCACGTTGATACAGGTCGTCTTTCCGGAGCCGTTGGGCCCGACCAGCCCAAGCACCTCACCCGCTGCCAAGCTAAAGCTGACGCCGTCGAGCGCGCGGAAGCCACCGAACTGTTTCACTAGGCCGTCGACGCGCAATATGGCAGAAGTCTCAAGGGACATTGATTCCCCACTGCCGCAGCAGCGACACTAGGCCGTTGGGCAAGAACAGCACCAGCAGCATGATTAGCGCGCCGTAAATGAGCTGAAAATACTGCGGCGTGGAAATGCCGACTGCGTTGTAGATACCGTAAAGGATAACCACGCCGAGGATCGGCCCGATCACCGTGCCGTTGCCACCGAACAACGCGAAGACGATGGCGAAGATCGTGAACTCGCCGCTGAACACGGTCTCCGGATAGAATACCGATACGTACCAAGCAAAGACGCTACCGGCCAAACCGGCAATGAGCGCGCTCAAGAGCCAGGCGATGATACGCTCGCGCACAACGTTAATGCCAGCCATGCCGGCGCTGATCGAATCCTCGCGAATCGCCTGTAGCGCCATGCCGAAGCGCGAATTCCGCAAATATATCACGAGTCCGAGCGTTGCCCCGAGGATGGCAAGCGTTGCTCCGTAAGCGAATGTCGGGTCAAAGACGCCGCTCAGACTGATGCCGTAGGGACCCTTGGTGAGGCTCTCGAGATTCGGATTAGACACCACCTGGAAGACGGCGAGCGCGGCTGCCAGATTGGCGATAGAAAAATACGCGCCCGAAAGTCGAAAAAGCGGAGTTAAGGTAAGCCCCAGCACCACCGCCGCGGCGGCGCCAGCGGCGAGTGCTACCAGCGGCGAAGCCTGCAAATGAATCACCATCAAGGAAAAGCCGTAGGCGCCGGCGCCGAAGAAGCCGACATAACCGAACGGCAGATAGCCGGTGAACCCGTAAATGACGTTAACGCCCTGCGCGAGCATGATGAAAATCATAAAATTGAACAGAAGCAAGTGGTTGCTGTATACCGTCGGCAAGATCGCGAAGGCGGCGACCACCGGCAGCAAAATCAACGTGACGTGGTGGAGCATTTTAGGCACGGCGCACCTGCCGTCCGAGTAAGCCGCTTGGCCGCACCAGCAGGATCGCCACCAGCAGCACGTAGGGCAACAGATTAGCCCACGAACTGTAATAGCTTTGCATGAACATATAGGACACGCCGTAGATGATACCGCCGAGTAAGGTGCCGAGCGGCTTGCCGAGCGAGCCGATGACGATCACCGTGAATGAAGTCACCGTCACCTCGACGCCCATCGCCGGCGTGATGCTACCCAGCATGAAGGGCGCGAATACGCCGGCCACAGAGGCAAGCCCGAGACCAATGCCAAAGGCGATCGCCGAGACGCGGTGCACATTGATGCCTGTTGCGATAGCTTCCTCGCGATGCACCATGACCGCGCGCGTGAGATAACCGAGTCGCGTCCGGTATAGATAGACGTAAACGAGTAGCACGGCGATCCCGCTGGCGATGCCGCTCGCCACCCAGGCGGCCGGAAAGGTCTGGCCAAAGATGTCGACTGGTCCATTTTCGACATGGTGACCGGTCAGTAGGCTGGCGACCGCGACAATTGCCCGTCCGAGTTCGCCGCCGGGGATCGACCGCTCGCTGGTGCCGAAAGCGATGGTGGCCAGCGCCTCGATCACCTGCGACAAGCCGAAGAACAAAATGAACGACAGCATTTCAGGATCTTTTGCCCGCAACAGGCGCGGCACCAACAGGTAATAGAGCGGCAGCCCGACGATGGCGAACACCACGAAGACAATGAAGATCGCTGGGATTGGATTGAGCGAAATCAGTGTGAATAGCCAGAAGGCGAGGAAGGCGCCGAGCATGAGAAAATCGCCATGCGCGAGATTCACGATGCGCATTACGCCGAACACTAGGTTCAGCCCGAGGCCAATCAAGCTGAAATAGAGGCCAAACAGTAGGCCGGCGAGGAGGCTATAGACGAGCATCGGGGCGCCTCATGTTCGAGCGCTCCGATGTCATGTGCCGCTTAAGGACGCGGGTAGATGGGCTTGCCAGTGGACACATCGTGCGGCCAAACGGTGACGAATTTGACGTGGTCGCCCTCCGCGATCAGTTGCCCGAGTGGGGTGATCTCGCCGATTTGCGCGCCGGCTTCGTCGAGCGCGAAGGTGCCGTCCAGCGTCTTGAGATTACCCGACAGGCTGAAAATCGCTTTGCGCAGTTCGAGCTGATCGAGGCTGGTGGCCGCCGCCAGCGCCTTTTCGAGCACGAGCCCGGTGGTGTAGCCAGCCACCGAGTTGAAACCGAATTCGACATTGGTGTTGCCGTATTTCTGTTGCCAGGCCGCCTCATATTCGTTCAACGACATCCCGAACTGCGACTGATATGCGATTTGGGACGACGGCACATAAGTGAACACGTAGTTCAACCCCTTGCTGCCGACATTCTTCTCCAACAGCTCGGTTTCCAGTCCGGGATAGATGCAGAACACGAAATTGAACTTGATGCCGCTATCCTGCACATTTCGCAAGAACGCGATGTCGTTCGAGGCGTAGCCGAGGTGGATCACCGCGTCAGGATTGCTCGCCTTTATATTGTTGAGTAGCACAGTGTAGCTCGAGGTTTCCGTCGGAATGCCCTGGTCGAAGACAATATCAACGCCGGAATTCGCTTCCTTAATGAATTTGCGTACCGCGTTGGCTTGCGTGCCAGTGAAGTCGTTGGTCGCGTAAAGGATCGCCACTCGCTTGATGCCGAGATGCGGGCCATCGTGGGT
>Ga0207840_1000041_pt1 | contig 20532 bp, 17 predicted proteins | sample LuqExpMetageno65_FD_187822 | JGI IMG/M metagenome (GOLD analysis project Ga0207840, IMG submission 187822) | Tropical forest soil microbial communities from Luquillo Experimental Forest, Puerto Rico - Sample 65 (SPAdes) | ecosystem: Environmental > Terrestrial > Soil > Tropical forest ... | reverse complement strand
GAGCCGTTCGAGGGCCTGGCGCCGGCGCTCGCGCGTCGGCTCGGCGAGGTGCTCGCCAGTCTGATGAACGAACGCGTATCGATGCTGATCGCAGAATCGAACGAGGTGCATGTCGTCGATCTATTGGCGCGCGCCTATTATATCGAGCGCGGTACCGTCACCGACAAGCGATAGCGCAGCGCAACGCCTGCATCTCGCTTTCAGCACGGCGCGCCACAGGGGCGCATCTCACTCGCTTCAGATTTCACCGTCCAAAAAATTACTGTCGTGGATATTATTTGGCAGGTCCGAAAGGATATAGAGACGAAGGAGGTACAAACTTTGCCTTCCCTTAATTAAAGCCTTTACGCGCGTGGTATTCCCTAAATTGCGCATTTAGACCCACCGCTGGTGCGCCGCGTCGTGACGGATGGGGGACTGGTCGATGTGATAACTGCGTCCGCTAAGACACCCAGACTTTCGCGTGGTTCGCGCCGCTTATCCTTTCATTGATTAAAATCAAGGCTGGGTGGCCACGCTCCATGAGGAAATAGTCGGCGAAATGCTGGAGGGATGCACGGCTTGGCCCGAAGACTTCGCGCGCCACCCGGCAGGAAGGCTATTGGGCAGGAATCGCGCTACACGAAATGCTGACCAGCACGCCCCCCAAAGGTTGGTGTCATGAAACTATTTGAGCCACTCGATATCGGCGGAACGCTGATCCCGAACCGCATCATGGTCCCGGCAATGGTGACTCGGCTTTCTGGTGAGGACGGTTTTGTCAATCAGGACATTACGAACCGCTATGTCCGCTATGCGCAAGGCGGCGCCGGGTTGATCGTGATCGAGGCGATGGCAGTTCATCATGCAAAGGCTGGACCCCTGCTGCGGATAAGTGACGATCGGTTCATACCCGGCCTTGCAGGCTTGGCGCAGTGTATCCACGACACCTCCGACTCTAAAGTGGTGCCGCAGATCATCCATTTTATGAAGGTGTCTAAGTCAGGCTGGCGGCAGACTATCGATATGCTATCCAATGCCGAAATCGATCGGATCGTCGAAGAATTCGGCGACGCTGTGGCGCGCGCCCGCGAGGCCAAGTTCGACGGCGCAGAATTACATTCGGCCCATGCCTACACCCTGGCATCATTTCTGTCGCGCACCAATTCGCGTAAAGACGAATATGGTGACGAAACGTTGGAAGGCCGTTTACGCCTGATCAGCCGAATTTTCGAGAATATTCGACGCAAAGTCGGCAAGGACTTCCCAGTCGGCGTTCGTTTCCTGGCAGATGAATTCATCAAGGATGGTTACACGGTAAACGATGCCAAGCTCATTGGATTGCGTCTGGCGCAGTTAGGCGCGGCCTATCTTTCGCTATCGGTCGGAGGAAAATTTGAGGATGCCATCCATCTACCTGGGCAAGTGCCATATCCCTACACTGGTTATTCCGGCGATCGTTGCATGCCTGGCGATTGGTATCCGGCCGTGCCGCATGCCCATTTTTCGGCCGAGATTAAAGCCTTCGTAAAGGCGCATGGTTTCAACACGCCGGTCGCTACGGCGGGAAAGATTTCCGACCCCGACGATGCCGAGCGCTTACTGAGCACAGGAGCGGTCGACATCATCGGCATCGCACGTGGTCTGTTGGCCGATCCAGATTGGCCGCACAAGGTTCGCCAGAACGAACGCGAGCGTATCGTCAAGTGCGATTATTGTAATGTCTGCAAACATCTCGACGGTGCGCATATGAAGGTCGTCTGTGCACTGTGGCCACAAGGTGCCTTGCAAGCGCCGCCCGACGATCGTCAAAGCACGGCACCAGGCTGGGATGCGACCGGTGCCAATCTCACGGTCTCTGCCAGTGACGGCAAAGCCGTGTTGAAATGGAACAAGGCTACTGGAGCGGCCCGCTACGATGTCTGTCGAACGGATCCTCTTGGCAAAGTCGAGGTAATAGACGCAGTCAAAGTGACGCGGTGGGAAGACCATAACCTCTTGGCAGGAATGCCGTATTGCTATCAGATACGCGCCTTTGGCGCGGCCGGACAGGGCGGCGCTAGTTCGAATATGGTGACGGTTAGACTGCCAGTGCTGGATTCCGAAATTGTCCGATTCTTTTGAAAAGGTCGCAAATACAACACCAACCTCACTACAACATTTAAGCATCCGGCCTTGCGGTCAGGACGCGAGCATTGGTTTGGTGCGAACCAAAGAGGGATCATCGCTGCGGGGCGATTCATAGGAAACCAGTCGCACCGAAAACCGCGATCCTTTTCCTTCAGCGCTCTCAACCGCAATTTCAGCGCTGTGCAAGTCGGCCACCATTTTGACGATGTATAAACCCAATCCGCTCCCCACAATGCTGGAGACGTTGCTGCCGCGCGAGTATAATTGAAATAACCCTTTCATTTCGCTGTTTGGAATACCCACACCTTTATCTTGTATGTCGATTGTAACGAATTCGGTTCCGCCAACGCCCCTGACTGTGATCGGGCTGCCGGCCGGCGAATATTTGATGGCATTACCAACCAAATTACTAAACATCTGAAACAACAATTTTGGATCGCCAGTCACCTTCGCAGAAATGGAATCAAAGTCTTCTATAATGTTCGATCCGGGCGCGATTTCTCGGTGAAGCTGACAAACCTCGCGAAGAATCGGTCTTATATCGATTGTTATGGGATGGAAATCCAAGCTTGGCTCGTGATCCATCAACCGCGAAGAATTAAGCAGACTGTCGATCATAGTAGTCATCCGGAAGACCGCTCGTCGGATTCGTTCGGCCCGGTCAACGATTTGCTCGGAGCTCGCCTTGCCTTTCGTTTTAATCAAGCGTTGGGCAAGAGCATCAACGATCGTCAGCGGTGTGCGGAATTCGTGGGAAGCCATTGAGACGAAATTACGTTGCGCCCGTGATATCTTTTGTTCATTACTCAGAGTTTCCGCAAGCATCGATGCCTCGCGTGCCAACCCGCGCTGCGTTCTCATGAGCTCAATCGCGTTGGCACGAAAGACCACAGCAGCACGTGCCATCTCGCCGATTTCATCCCGCTTTTGCGTATCCTGAATCTCGGTGCTTGTATCATTGGCCGCAAGGCGATGCATCACGCCTGACAGGTGCAGGAGCGGTCGCGAGAGAAAACCCTTCACGTACAGAAACGCGGCAGCAGTCATGCCGGCGGCAAAGAGCATCGCAGCGCTGATCAGCCAGCGCGCTTGGCGATACGTTTCATTGACTCTTGTAGTAGCTGCGCGAGCGTAGGTCACGCTGCGATCGGTTAATTGGCCCAGCGCATCACTCGCCGCATCATACGCCGATCGCGATGCCGTCATGTAGATAACGGTGGCTTCGGACGCCTGGCCGCTGCGAACCAGGTCGCTTTCGTGATCGACTATATTGCGATACTTCGTCCATCTCTGGGTAAAGTCACTGTATAGTTCGCTTTCAATCGAAGAGTGAGGTATCATTTCGTAGTTGCGGCGCGCTATTGAAATTGACTGCTCCAACTGAGCCATGTCCCTTTCGGCATTTGCGCGCTCACTTGAATTTGGTGCCAACAAGCGGGTAGCTTCGGCAGCCCGGAAATCAGAAGTATAATTGTTCAGATCACCAAGAAATTGCGTCTTCGGCAACCAGACTTCGCCCAGGTCTGACGATACGAGATTGATATCGCCGAGCCGACCGATGCCAAAGAAGCCCAAGACGATAATCAAAAAGAAGAACGAGAGAAAAATAATGGACAAGCGGAAGCTGATCGATTGGAATCGTCTCATGAAGACAATTTATACAATATTTACTGATACTGAAGCAAAGGGGGGTCGAATATGCTCTAAAGTAGCCGCGCATCGATTTGCACTCAAGTCTGACTCAGCTGTCTTTTTTATTGGATGCGCGATCGTATTGGCCGGTTGCAGCAGCATACAACAACCTACTAATCTTTCAGTCGTCGAATGTACGCGGACAGCAAGGCTCGCATTGCGCGACTCTGACTTTGCGCAAAATTTACGCGTCATACACTATAATGATAGTGGCACGGTGATTTCAGGCGAACACGGCGGCTATAGAGGCCAAATATTTTGCGCGCCGGGTCAACGAACTGTTGAGGTGACGGGGGCCGATATCAAACAAGTAGATTACTACGTAGATTACTACAAATATTCAATCATAAGGCGGTTCTGATAATGCCCATGCTGGCTAAACAAAGAATTCTGTGTATCGAGGATGACCGCGAGACCGCAGCTTTAATTGAGGAAGAATTAGCTGAACAGGGGTATGAGGTCCTTCTAGCGCATGATGGTCAGGAAGGATTTGGCGCCGTTCTGAAACTAATGCCTGACCTCGTGCTTTGCGACATCAATATGCCCCTGATGTCGGGGTTCCAAGTGCTTGAGCAACTGACCGCGCTTGAGCCTCGTTTCAACGACATGCCCTTTGTATTTCTGACAGCACTCGCTGATAGAGAAAGCGAACTACGTGGCCGACAGCTGGGTGCTGACGACTATGTAACCAAGCCAATCGATTTTGAGATCCTGGGTGCCATCATAAGGGCGAGACTTGCCCGCGTTGCTCGGCCTGCGCTGTGGGCAGCGCGCATAACGCTCAGCGATCGCGAGATAGAGACATTGACTTGGGTTGCGCGAGGGAAAACGTCGGCGGAAATTGCGCAAATACTGGGATTGAGCAAACGCACCGTGGATTTTCATGTCGAAAATGCACGGACCAAGCTCAGTGCGACGACGCGCATTGAGGCCGCGGTCAAGGCAGCGACCGGTCGCCTAATAGACGTGTAGCTTGCGTTAGATCACCAGATGGCAATTGTGACGATTAATGCAAATGGTAGAAGCGCCAAGCCAAGATAAGTCCAGGTTTTGTAAGCGCGCGGATCGTTCGGCAGCCTAAACAGATGGAATGCGATCCACGCGCAGACGGCCAATCCCAGGATTAGCCTGATCAAATCACCGGTGGTTTCGTAAACGGACCAGATGGTTTCGTTTTGCGGGGCGCTGAGATGAATTACCAATACAAATAAGAGTATTACAAAGCTGGACCTTACTGCTATTCCAAACCTCCTGAAATGTCTCGCAGTACTGCTTTCATCGGCAGCGTCTTTATTACCTAGCTTCTGACGGAGCGCTCGCATGAAAGCGATCTCGTGCTCGGGAGCGACTCAATTTATATAGTAAGGATAAGCACAATTTGTGCCAAGTCAAAGTCAGGGATGCTGCCCTTCTATCTAGCCGAGGCGCTCAGTGCCGTGATGCTGCGCCGTTTGTACCAAAATGGCTTCCATTGATCGGCAGCGTGTTTTTTGCTGGCCCGCCGATAAAAGCAGGACCCAGACCGCGGCGCATCACATTCGTTCCGGATACCTGCGCCGAATTCGTACCTGCGGATTGCATTCCCGTCGATTTGTTTGAACGCGAGGCCGCCGGCTCTTGAGCGTTCGCACTAGGGATCGCTGAGGCGGAGGCCATCAGCGCCACTAAGAGAGGATGGGTCGCTTTTTTCACGTTTGCCTCGGGGATGGCCGGCTCATTTGGCAGGAATAGTTTCATTGTCCTCTGTTCGGCTGTCCTGCCTGAGGAACAGCAATTGCAAGGCGGGGACAACCAACAGCAGCATAATAGGGCCGATCAACATCCCCCCGACAACGACGGTGGCAAGCGGCTTCTGTACCTGACTGCCGATTCCGGTCGAGATGGCAGCCGGCAGGAGCCCAATACATGCCGACAATGCCATCATGAAGATTGGACGCATCTGCTGCTCGACCGCATTGAACATTGCCTCTGTTTTCGGAAGACCGGCTGCCGCGATCCGATTGAAGCTAGAAATTATAAGGATGCTGCTCATCACGGAAACACCCAACAACGAAACAAAACCTATTGCTGCAGAGATGCTGAAATTCAAGTCGGTAACATAGAGGGCCAACACGCCCCCCGCAATTGCAAACGGGATGCCGACGAGTGCCATAAGGCTATCGCGCAGCGAATTGAACAGCCCGTAGAGCAGCATAAGGATCAAGATCAGACTGATCGGTATAATGATTGCAAGGCGCCGTTGCGCTTGTTTGAGAGATTCAAATTCGCCGGCAAATTCGATGCGATACCCGGTCGGTAATTTCACGTTGTTGGCCATTCGTTCCTTGGCTTCCTCAACGGCGCTGCCGAGGTCACGATCGCGCACGCTAAATTTTATTGGAATGTATCGCTCATTGTGTTCACGGTATATGTAGGTCGCACCCGTATCCAAGCTTACGTCTGCGACGTCGCTCAATGGGATATAGGCATTGCCTCCACCGGGTGACGCGACTGCGACCTTGAGATTTTGAATGGTAGCAATATCGCTGCGATCGTCAGGCGCCACTCGGGCGGTCACGTTGAACTGACGGTCAGCCTCTAGAAGGCTCGTGGCTACCTGACCGCCCAACGCAGCCTGAACCGTCGTGGTGATGTCGCCGGCATTGAGCCCGTAGCGGGCAGAGCGCTGCCGGTCGACTGTGATGTTGAGATTCGGTTGACCAAGGACGCGGAAGACACCGAGATCTGTGACGCCTTTGATTTGTTGCATTTGATTGAAGACCTGATCCGCCAAGCGTTCCAAGGTTGCGAGATCGCGTCCGACGATTTTGACTGAGTTGGCGCCTTTCACACCAGACAATTGTTCCTCAATATTGTCCTGAATATATTGTGAGAAATTAAAGCCTATTCCGACAAATTCCTTGGCAAATTCGGCCTGTAACTCTTCGATCAACTTTTCCTTGGTCATCCGTGGTGGCCACTCCTCGAAGGGCTTCAGCGGCACAAAGAACTCAGCATTGTTAAACCCCGCTGCATCGCTTCCATCGTCTGGGCGACCTTGCTGAGAAACCACGGTAATTACTTCTGGGTAGCGAAGTAAAATCTGCCTGATCCGGTTGACGATTGGCATTCCTGCTTCAAGCGAAATTGTTGGCGGCATCGTGGCACGGATCCATAGATTGCCCTCTTCAAGCGTGGGCAGAAACTCTGTTCCTAAACGGAGGCCAACGACGCTGGCTATCAGGAGAAAAACCGTAGCGAGCGCGACCGTGATTTTCGGATTGAGCAGTGATCGCTGCAGAAGCGGTGTATAGACTCGGCGCAGTGCCCTCACCAAAGTAGTTTCGATTTCGCTGACCTGTTCGGGCACCAATAACGAAGTCAGGCAAGGGGTTATCGTGAAAGTCGCAATTAAGGCTCCGACAAGTGCGTAGCCGTAGGTTCGCGCCATGGGTCCAAAGATCTGTCCCTCGACACCCTGCATTGTGAACAAGGGAATGAAAGCGGCCACAATGATAACGGTTGAGAAGAAGACGGCGCGATCGATCTGTAATGCGCTGATCAGAATGAGACGAAGCCGGTCGGTCCAGCGTTCAGAGGCGGTGCTTCCTGTGCGAGTTGGATCGGCTCCCCACGTTCCCTCGCCCAGCCTGTGAAGGAGATGTTCTTTCTCAGCAGGACTCGCCTGCAGATTTCGGTAAACGTTCTCAACAAGGATTACTGCCGCGTCGACGATTATCCCGAAATCGACTGCTCCAAGAGATAACAAATTTGCATCCTCACCGCGCAGAACCAGAATTATGACGCTAAAAAAAAGTGCGAAGGGAATATTGATCCCAACAATGATGGCGCTGCGCAGGTCGCCTAAAAACGTCCACTGGATAAGAAAAATCAAAAGACAGCCGAAGACGAGATTATGTAAGACTGTCTTGGTCGTGATGGAGACGAGCGATCCGCGATCATAGTAAGGCACAAGCCTTACCCCCGGTGGCAACGTTCCATCGTGATTTATCTTCTGAATTTCCGCTTGGACGCGCGGCAGCACGTCGTTGGTATGCGCAGTTCGATTCATAACCACGATGGCGGCTACGACATCGTCGTTTTGGTCGCGGCCGGCCTTTCCTAGACGCGGGACATTTCCCACATAAACCTTGGCGACATTTTTGACTTGGACTGGCACGCCATTCGACTGCGAAAGAACGATGTTTTCGATGTCGCTGACCCTGAAGCCCTGAGTCAGATTCTCATCACCTCCATCGTTGATCAGCCCAACGCCTCTAATATTGACCGACTGTTGACCAATGTTAATTGTGCGCCCGCCTACGTTTACATTTGCGTTACCGATAGCGGCAATCACCTGGGGAAGCGTTACGTTGTAAGCATCGAGCTTATGTGGATCGATGTCGACGTCGAATTGTTTGGTTGTGCCGCCCCAGGTATTTACCTGAATAACACCCGGAACGGTCAGCAGGCGGCGCTGTACGATCCAGTCCTGCACCGTGCGAAGGTTGGTCAGTCCAAAATTTGGCGGTCCGACCACTTGGTAACGGTAGATCTCTCCAACTAGACTGGAGCCCTGAATTATCGGTTGCACATTATTAGGAAGATTGACGTTCTGTTGGAGACTGAAAGCGGCCTGGGTTCGAGCAAAATAATAATCAACGCCGTATTTGAACACGACACGTACGAACGACAAGCCATAAAACGATGTCGAACGAATGACATCGACACCAGGTGTAGTCGCAAGGCCCACTTCCATTGGAATCGTGTAGTAGCGCTCCATCTCTTCGGCAGAGAGGCCAGGTGCCTGTGCCGTGATTTCTAGAATTACCGGAGCCGGATTCGGGTACGCTTCAATATTGAGTTGCGTAAATGCCACAAATCCGCCAGCGATAAAGACAAGCAGCAATAGCAAAATTATTGGGCGCCGGGTCAGTGCGAATGTGAGGAGCGGCTTTAGCACGAGCGGATCCTAAGCAGCCGTTTTAATCGTTTCACTCAGGGGATGCGGCGGCGAAGGAATTGCTTAGGAATAGTGCTCCCTCAGTGGCCACTAGTTCGCCAGCCTGCAAGCCATCGACAATTTCATCGTACCCGCCGTGTTGCAGACCTATCCTTACGGTCCGTCGCTCAAAACGATGTCGGTCCTTTGTCACCCAAACCTTCATCGTTCCGTCGCCTTCGCGAACCACGCCACTAAGCGGAACAGCTAAGGCGCGGACGGGATCCGCTGTTTGGATCACAAATGTCGCAAACATGCCGGGCCGCAATGCGTGCAAGGGATCCTTAATTTCCGAGCGCACCATTAGGCGACGCGTATTGGTATCGACCGCTGCACCTATCGTGGTGATCTTTCCATCAAATGATCTGTCTGGGTAGGCCGATACATTGGCCGAAATCTTCTGGCCCACGCGGATTTGTGGGATGTCAGATTCCACTATATTCGCTGTCAGCCACATCGTTGAAATGTCTGCGACCGTGAAAGGAGCCGGCGTGCCACCGGGTTGCATGAAAAGGCCCGGCGCGGCATTGCGAGCTGTTACACGGCCCGAGATCGGGCTTAGCACGAGGAGTGAGGAGTCAACTTGACGATTGGCGATTACCCGATCGATCTCCATATCGATCTTGCCAAAAATGCGCACGGCATCACGGGCGGCCTTGAGTGCACCTTCTGCGGCTTGCTGTTCGGAAACCGCCTGCTCCAGCTCTCGTTGCGCGAGGGCGCGAGTCTGAAAAAGCTCGCGAGCGCGCGACAATGTTTTATTGTGCAGGTCCAAAGTCCCAGCTGCTGCTATCAAAGTCGACTCAGCCTGCAACAAATCCGGGCTGTCGATAGTAAACAGCCGTTCGCCGCTTTTTACTTCGTCGCCGACTTTAGCGAACAAGCCGGTTATCCGGCCCTGATAGGGAGTGAAAACCTGTACGGACATATCCTGGTTGAAATCAATACTGCCGACGGCCGCTTTTTCGATTGGAAATAATTGGTACCCGACAGGCGAAATCTTCACCAAAGCCTGCTGCTCTTCTGAAAGTGTGACACTTGACGCGTCGTGCGAGTCGCCAGCTTGAGTTGTATCGTTCGTAGGTCCACTCTCGTCTCCACCCTTGCTCGCCGACTGGATCGATGTCGAGCCAGCGATGTGTGGACCTGACCAAATTCCAAGCCCGCCAACGAGATAGGCTGCAATAGCGAGGACTATGAGCGTGGCTCCAACCAGGAGGTCGGGCACAATCGGTTTTCTGTCCCAGATCATTGACGAATCGTAAGGTGACTGTGAGCGTTTTGGTCTTAACGATTGCCGTGCTCGGAGCGACGTGGTCAACTGCGATTAATGACAGTTCCACAGCCAGGCCCGCTATCTTAAACTAGGGCCGCGGGGATCACTCGGCCAATAGAATTGCCTTCCACTTCAATGGATTAGCCGACCCGGGGACAGAGTTCGGTACGCGGAAGCTGGTGGCATGTTCGGGGTGAATCTTCCCAAAATTGCCGCGTCAATAGGACTTGCCGTATGCGTGTCCGGCTGCGCCGTCGGACCGGATTTCAAGCCGGTAGCGCCCCCGGACACAACAACATATAGCAAAGAGCCCCTGCCCAGTCATACCGCTTCGGCCAACATCGCTGGCGGACGGAGCCAGCGGTTCGTCAGGGACCTCGACATTCCTGCCGAATGGTGGACCCTCTTCCGATCGCGCAAACTCAACGCGCTGATTGAGCGATCGCTAAAATCAAATCCGACACTCGAAGCTGCACTCGGCGCGTTGCGGCAGGCGCAGGAAAATGTCCATGCGCAGGAAGGTAAATTTTTCCCCCTCGTCCAGGGCAATTTTAATCCGACCCGACAACAGGTGCCGAACACGTTGACCTCGCCCCTTTCCTCGGGCGCTTCGATATTCGACATTGTCACAACGCAAGTAATTGTGTCGTATACATTCGACGTCTGGGGCCAAAATCGACGCGCCGTCGAATCCTTGCGGGCGCAGGCCGATTCTCAGCGTTTTCTGCTTGAAGCCGCTCGCCTGACACTCACCTCGAATGTGGCACTTGCCGCAATCCAGGAGGCGTCGCTGCGTGAACAGATCGCTGCTACTCGAGAATTAATCAGCGTCACCACAAAAATACTGACAACGCTACGTCGGCAACTATCTGCCGGCTATGCGAATCGAATTGACGTCGCCGTGCAGGAAGCACAACTGGCACAGACCGAGGCAACCCTGCCACCCCTGCAAAAGCAACTCGCCCTGCAGCGAGACCTTCTCGCGGCTCTTGCCGGGCGATATCCGAGCGAAGAGCCCCCGGAAAAATTCATGCTATCAGCCTTTCAACTGCCGCGCGATTTGCCAGTCAGCCTGCCATCGAAACTCGTAGAGCAACGTCCCGACGTTCGCTCATCCGAAGACTTGATGCATGCGGCAAGCGCCCAAATTGGTGTGGCGGTAGCGAACATGCTGCCAAACTTTACCGTAAACGGAAATGCTGGTTATACGGCGCCCGCGCTGGCAAATCTTGCTAACTATCTTTCGCCGGCCAATGAATTCTTTTTCTTAGCGGGAAATGCAACGCAGACAGTCTTAGACGGTTTTACGCTGCTGCATCAAAAGCGCGCAGCGGAAGCGGCGTTTGATCAGGCGGCCGCGCAGTATCGGGTAACGGTTATCAGCTCGCTGCAAAATGTTGCAGACACCTTGCGCGCACTGCAGGGTGACGCAAATTCTCTCAAAGCAGCGGCCGAATTCGAACGTGCGGCAAAGATTAGCTTTGATCTCGTACGCCAACAATTCGAAACGGGCTACGCTAATGTGATATTGCTACTTAACGCCCAGCAGACTTATTTGCAGGCAAGGATTGCGGTTATACAGGCAAGGGCAAACCGTCTTGCGGATACCGTCGCGTTGTTCCAGGCGTTGGGCGGGGGCTGGTGGAATCGCGAAGAGGTACTCGCAGGCGTAAAAAGTGAGAATTAAATTGCATTTCGGGCGGCGAGCTTTACCTCTATGTGTCCTGTTATGTGTCCCGTTGACTAACTAGACCGGTCAGGTGTCGGATCCACCGGGAGGATGTGTAATGTACAAGATGGACAAGTCGAATATAGCGTGGCGAACACTTGGCGCCGCAGTCGTTGGTTTGATTTTCGTGACTTCCGCCCTCGCGCAGCAGCCGGGGCGCATCCGCGGTCAAATCGAGAAGATTGACGGCGCCGTATTGTTGGTGAAGACGCGCGAGGGCACCACACTCAATGTGAAGTTGGCTGACGACGTGAGAATTTTAGCGCTGGTCAAAGCTTCGCTCGCAGATATCAAACCCGACTCTTTCATCGGGGTCGCTGGCATGCCGCAGCCGGACGGCAGCATACAGGCATTTTCGATACACATTTTACTGCCGGCGCAGCGGGGCGTCGTTCCCGACCGGCACGGGCCGTGGGACGCGAGACCAGGTAGCACCATGACTAACGCTTATGTGCAGAGCGCGGTCGCTGCCAAAGATGGCGAGATGCTGACGGTGAAATATAAGGACGGCGAGAAGAAAATAGTGGTGACGCCACAAACGGTGATCGCTGCCGCTGCCCCCAGCGCGAAAGAAGACCTCAAGGCCGCGGCACAAGTAATTATCTTCGCTTGGGACAAGCAATCTGACGGCTCGGTACTTGCGAAGTTGATGTATGTTGGCCGCGACGTGGCGCCGGCGATGTGATTATATTCCACAGCCACGAGTGTTGGTTTGTCGGCGCCTAGTTCGGCCTAAGCTAACTGCCAACATTGCGATATTGGGACGCGCGTGGCTCGGGTCGTCCTTTCGAGGAGCTTTTAGTTCGGTTGGTCCGCTACGATGACGCGAGTCTTTAGAGGAGTACGGTCGTAAAGGTAGATCACGTCGTCGTTGACGAGCCAGATACAGCCCTCAGGTAGAGACAGTCCGGTCGATGTGTCGAAACCGTGAATACGGTAATCCTCCTTATCCAAGTAGAGGACCCGCGAACCGAGCGCATTTCTCGTAGCATCGATAACGGGAGCGGCCGATTGTTGGCCGGACTGTTTCCCGTCGGTAAATTCTTCCTTTCGTACAACGTGATAGAGCCCAGCCAACGCGGCGCATTGGGTGCCAACGCCAATGCTGTAGCGCAGCGCGGATAGATTGGGCCGCACGACGTAGAGAAAGGTCTGCGATTTATCGACAACGATCGTCCCCACCGGCTGATTTGTCCGGTAATAGACCAGTTGCCGCAGACGGACATAGTCTGATTTGGTATCCGTTGGCACGGAAATCGAAGAGACATTTCGTGGTTTCGCGATGGTGCGCACTTCGTCCAGACTGCGCGGCCAGAATGAATAGGCAGTCGCACCAACGATGAGAATGAGCGCGACGCCGAATGTGCCGGCGACAATGCGCAGCCGCTTTCGGCTATCCTTCAACGGCGGCCTACCCCGATAATCATAGCGCTCATAGGTAGGTCGCGGTTGAGGTGGCGCGGCGCGGCTAACCGCATCTCTCTCGACGCGCAGGATCGCCGCTTCAAGTGCCGTTTGTTCCGCTCTCAAATCGGTGTGCAACAATATCGGGTCGTTAACGCGGAGTTTGTCAGCCAGAGTCTTCCGGGCGCGCTCATAAAGCGCCTGACGCTGTTCGCGGGTATTTGGGTTCAGCTTCGCAACTGCGCGACCAATCAGCTGAACATAATCGACCATCGGTTCTCCCTACATGCTCGATTGGGATCTAACGCTCAAGCTGAGCGGGCACACACACGCAATCAGCTTACTACTCGCCATTGACGAACACATCATCATACTTCGCTAACCTGTCTCAATGACCGTTGTGATTCAATCACCGGATCGGTGGGGCATAAAGAATGCCACCCTTGCTCCACAACTGATTCATGCCGCGTGGAATGCCCAGTGCTGAGCCGATGCCTATGTTTCGCTCAAACACCTCGCCATAATTGCCGACAAGCCTGACGACGTGGGCCACCCAATCTTTGCTGAGGCCCATCCGCTCACCATAGTCGCCTTCGGTTCCCACGAGACGTTTGATGTCGGGGCGTTCTGACTTTAATGCTTCGTCGACATTTTTCGATGTCACGCCGAGTTCTTCGGCATTGACCATGGCGAAACACACCCACTTCACAATATTGAACCATTGCATATCGCCTTGGCGCACCGCAGGGCCAAGGGGCTCCTTGGAGATGACATCCGGAAGAATGACGTGGTCATCGGGTTTCGACAGCAAAAGCCGGATACCAAAAAGCGCCGATATGTCCGCTGTAAGAACATTGCATAGACCGGAATCGTAGCCTGTGATTGCTTTTTCAAGGGTCGGCGAGATGGTCACCTCGTATTTCATTTTGTTGATACGGAAATAATCGGCGAGATTAAGCTCAGTCGTTGTTCCGGATTGCACACACACTTTTGCACCGTCGAGGTCAAGTGCAGTTTCCTTATCCATGGCCCTACGAATGAGGAATCCTTGCCCGTCGTAATAGTTCGTCGTCGCAAAGCTGAGCCCAAGATCGATTTCTCGCGACATCGTCCATGTGGTATTGCGCGAAAGGACGTCGATGTCACCCGATTGAAGCACTTTAAATCGACGGTTGGCATCAAGCGGAATGTATTTAACCTTGCCGGCATCGTGAAAGATCGCAGCAGCGATCGCGCGACACAGATCGACGTCAAACCCGCTCCAATTTCCGTTACGGTCGCGAGCAGAGAATCCATATAGGCCCTCACTCACACCACAATTGAGCACGCCGCGATCCTCAACCGCCTTGAGGACCTGCGCACGCGCCGACGTAGCAATAGAATTCGCCGCCAGTGCCGCGCCAGTTAGAAATGTAAAGTACTTGTGCCACCTCATTGCTGCCCCGAGCCTCAAGAGAGAGCGTCATATTGATTCAAACTACCATAGCGCAAGGACTTACGTACGTAGTCTTATGTCTACTTTGTAAAGCTGTCGGCTCCCGCTCAAATAACGAATAATCAAGCCATCTGCATCCAAGTCATTTCATCACGCAGACGCCAGCATTCCCGGCCCGTTCGCGTGCCTTATTGCATTCCTGAAGCGTGTTATAAGGAACGCCGTTTGTGTCTCCGGGAGGATAGTAGAATAGGCGGCGAGGTCGTTCCGGCGATGCGAGGCTTCGATCTGGCGTCAACGATATTACGTCGCTCATTTCACATGCAGCTTTTAATTCCTCCAATCGTCGCGGCAGTCCAGAAGTACTAAAATTGATATCTCTGTGGGAGCCCAGAGTCCCATATTCGTTGAAATGCAAGCTAACGGCGTCTGCGATTTCGCGGGATTGTTCAAAACTGAGATTAAGGACTTTTACCTGGGAGTTTTCTACGGAGCCGACGGTTCGGAGCCGGTATACGTGCTGATCAGATCCGAGTTGTACCTCTGGAGTGGAGGCGCCACCTTTCGGCAATAACAATCGATAGGTGAGCTGGTTCTGCTGTCCGTTAGGTGGAATACAACTGAAAAAAACGGTTCTCGACTCATATACATCCACATTGCCTTCGGTCGGAGCCGTAACCGACTTCGCAATCAGGGCTCCCTTTGGCATTTGCGGTACGCCACGCATTAAAGTCCAAGATGTTTCATAGTAACTATTTGTCTCAATGCCAAACTGGTCAATCTCTCCTCGGCTCATGGCGTGTGTTCGCTCAAAGGGAACCGTTAAAGCGGCATCTACGAGACTCGTATCGACGCCCATTGTGATTACGAAGTGTTTCAAAAGGGCATTGTCAACATCCTGGCGTTGGTCACCAGATAAGTAATACGGTGAGTGAATAAGGAGCGCCGCTTCTGCGCTTACATGCCGCGTAGAGCCACCTATAAGCGCGAAAACACAAGCCGAGTCGCAGCGTGCCTTTTCATAGATGAGGGTTGCTTGCTGCTCATGTGCCCGGATGATCAGATCGCGGCACGCATTTGAAATTGGCGCCGTGGGCTTGCAGTCCAAGGGAACTGTACGTCCAACTCCGGTGGTCATTCGATGCTCCCGTAAGAAAGAGCCAATGGAAATAGCTTGTGAGAGGAAGCCACCGTTCGAGTTTAAAAAGACCGGGAGGTCGTATCGATTGAGGTTAATGAGGAAGTTCTTGATCCTCTCTGCTGCCTGATTATCAAAGAATCCCTCTATTGCGATCCACTCGCTGCAGCCTGCCCCGCAAGCGCGACTGTCGCCTTTAGCAACAAAAACTAGCAACGGTTTACGTGCGATGCTTTCTTCAATTTTTTTCGCGCTCTCCTGATCAACTTCGGCGAAGCCTGGCGAAAATGGAATAGAAGCAGCCATAAATACTATTATTGTACGAAAGAGAATCACGAAGAATGACCGGCTCATTGGAAGCGTCCAGGCGGCGTGCGCAAGTTGCTTCAGGTGTCGCTGCCTGGGCACTTGTGATTGTGCCTGGAGGTCCCGAAGTCTGCTTTGACCAGAAAATGGCCACTGCATTCAACAGCCAGCAAGCCGTTGTCGCAAACGATTTTAGTCGTCACCGGCCAGTTCGGTCAGACGCCGTTATGCTCGAAGTGCGACCTGATTCAAGGGCAGATAAAGTGTGGACGGCTCCAGCGAACCGGATTCCCGTAGGCATCGAATGCAATCGGGCGGCGTGCCCAATAGCCACCGGGACAGGCGACCGGATAAGGCTCGGCGTAGCCGGGGTACGCCGCATATCCTGGTCCCGGAGCATAGTAGTGCGGCTGACTGTTGGCTATAGCGCTCCCGATGATAGCGCCAGCAGCCAGCCCGCCAACAACACCGGCACCCACGCCACAGCCGTAGCATCCCGCATTAGCGGTGGTGGGGATATTTATGGCACCTGCTACGATCGTCGCAGCGGCCGCGATGATAATCGTGACACTTCTCATGGTGGCCTCCAGAAATTCCCGGACGCGAGATGCAACGGATCCAAGAGCATTCAATCCGATAGGTAACTTTTGTATTAATAAGGTTGCACTCGCAAGAAAAAATGAAAAGTCCTCAATCTGCTGATCGAATTTTTAGCGGTGTCGGGGGTTAGCCCGTTTATCCTCTAAGTTGCGAGATCGCGTTGCGGCGTGCGAAGGGCAGTAATGAGCCATAAGCGATCATCGGGGGCTCGGGTTCCTGGAATTTTAGCGAACTTGGCTCAGGGCGCCACGTCAACAACATCAAACTATGGTGCCATTACTACGCTGCAATGCAACATAATAAAAAAAGGGTTCACATTTGTTGATCAGCATCAATGCAAATCGTGACGCAAGAAAAATATGATGTTTATCAAGCGGCAAAAACAATAAAAACCAAGGAGGCGACGACCATGACAACGGTAGCGTCCACCCGTCGTGCAAGCGACGAGATAACATGCGAGAAATGCGGCGAACCGCTAATTGCGCCTGAATGGGCCGAATTTGTCAGCGAGACACTGGTGCTCAATCTGTGGTCCTGCACACGCTGCGGTTATCGATTCGAAACAGAAGCATGCGCGCCTGCCGATCCCGAGTTCAAGCTTGATAGCAAGGTGCTGGAAACGCTTTTCCCGTCGCTATTGGTAGCGTGAGGATTTTTGATGCTAGGACCGTGAACGCCGCTGATTCAAGCCACTAATCCGCCGCTCCAAGGAGCAATGGGACAAGAAGGAATCAACACTATGCCAACCGAAAACGAGCCGATTACAGCGGAAAGAATACGCAAAAAGAAATTTGTCGCATTACTTGGGCAGTGCCTAGACTGCGGACAGCCCGTTATCGAAGGGCAAGCCTTCTTTCGTTCCGATCATGGAATCCGGCATGCGCTTTGCGAGTTCGATCCAGCGTACGCCAAACGGGCCCGCGAACCAAAAGTAAAGACAGAGTAGTGTGCCTAAGCTTCTTTTGAGGAGGCGGGTATTCAGCGACTGAAGTCACTGAACAATTTGAGCTCCATGTCCGATCCGGGTACAGATCAGGAGAAATACGATGCGCTGTAAACATATAGTTGTCGGTGCGGCCGTCGTCAGCCTAGTCGGCACCTTCGCCCTGATTTCGCAGGCTGCCGCTGACACCCTCATACCGCTCTTCACCTATCGCACCGGTCCGTTCGCGAATTCGGGCATCCCGAACGCCAACGGCCTGCATGATTACTTCAACATGCTCAATGCCCGCGACGGCGGCATTGGCGGCTCCAAGTTGGTCATCGAGGAATGCGAGACCGGCTACAAGAACGAGAAGGGCGTCGAATGCTACGACTCGCTCAAGAGCAAGCATCCAGCGATCCTCACGCCCAATTCCACCGGTATTACGCTGGCGCTGATTCCGAAGGCCACGGCCGACCACATCCCGGTTTTGTCGATGGCCTACGGCCTCTCCGCTTCGGCGGTGGGCAAGGATTTTCCATGGATATTCAATCCACCAGCAACCTATTGGGATGGTCTGTCCATCATCCTACGCTATATCGGCGGCAAAGAAGGTGGGCTCGATAAGCTCAAGGGCAAGACCATAGGTTATATCTACTTCGATGGCGGCTATGGCCTCGAGCCGGTTCCGCTGTTGGAGCAGTTCGCCAAGGACTATGGCTTCGAGGTTAAGAAGTATCCGGTGCCGCCGGCCCAGATGCAGAATCAGTCGAGCCTGTGGCTCAGCGTTCGCCGCGACCGTCCGGACTACATGATCATGTGGGGTTGGGGCGCGATGAACCCGACCGCGGTACAGGAAGCCGCCAAGACCGGCTATCCAATGGACCACTTCATCGGAGTCTGGTGGTCCGGAAGCGAGGATGACGCCCGCCCAGCCGGCGCCGCTGCCAAGGGCTATCTCTCGCTCAACTTCAACGCCGTGGGCGCAAACTTCCCCGCGCTCCAAGACATTGAAAAGCACGTGATCGCCAAGGGCAACAGCCAGACCCCGAAGGGTCAGATGGGCGAGAACTTCTACAATCGCGGCGTGATGAATGCCGCGGTGATCGCCGAGGGAATTCGCAACGCGCAAAACATCAGCGGCAGAAAGGACATAACCGCCGAGGAAATGCGCCGTGGGATGGAATCGCTGGAGATCTCGGAAGCTCGCTGGAAGGAAATGGGCCTCGACGGTTTCGCAGCCTCGATCTCGCTAAGCTGTAGCGACCACAACGGCCACCACTCCGCCTATGTGCAGCAATGGGATGGCGCCAAGTGGGTGAAGGTCTCCGATTGGATCTCGCCCATGAAGGACAAGGTCATGCCGCTAATCGATGCGGCGGCGCAGGACTATGTGAGCAAGAACCAGCCTTGGCCGAAGCGCACGGAAGCTTGCGACAAATCTTCGTAAGCTAAATGAAACAGTTCCTCTCCCCGCGGTCGCGGCGGGGAGAGGCTCCCGGTGACTTACCTGCAGGTGTGGCACTAATCTCTAAACAAATTTTTGAAGCGTATTGGGCCTGCTCGGCTGGCGCAGGAAGAAGAAGGCTGCACATTTAAATGCGTAGTTGGTTTTAGATGGCGAAGACTTAGCCCCGGACAACGTCCGGGGTTTTTGTTTGCCGCCGATGCAAATGCGCGTGGCCTGCGCGAGCGATCTATATCGAGCGATGTATGACAAGCGATGCATTGCAGCGGTCGGACGCACTATATCCAATCCTACGAGCTGGCAGGGCCTCCATTTGACCTCTGATCATTTGCCAGCCACCCCGCTTGCACCGTTGCGGGGGCTTTTTTTGGTTGGATCATTCCGGCTTCGCCGAAGCAGGCAATAAAAAAAAGCGAGACCGCCAATCGGGGGGACAACCGGGCGGTCTCGCACTTCCAGACCAGATAAGGGACGGGGGAATTCGGGGATGGGTCGCCCTTATCCAGTTGCCCTCATTGGAACGTGGGCACGCCCGGCTCGCCAGTTGTACTTAGGAACAAGGTCGCTAATGCTTTCCTACTAGACGGCCATCCTCTGTTGGCATTTCAGCGCCGCGCGACGCGCCGTGGTTCTGGGGCCTCGAATTCCACGAGTGGCGGGGCAGCGATGGATTAGGTGGATACAATGACCGCGTTGGTTTCGATGATCGGGGCCTCCTGGGGCAGTCCGGAGAAGGCAGTGATCGAAGCGCTGGTGGTCGGAATCATCGCAACTCTGGCGACTGATCTTTGGCAACGGCTGCTGCAGATAGCCGGCGTTCCCCCCGCAAATTGGGCAGTGGTCGGTCGGTGGGTGGCATGGATGCCGCGCGGCGTGTTCGTGCACCGGACGATCGCTGCGACGCCTTCGATTCGCGGCGAACTCGCGATTGGGTGGGGTTTTCACTATGTGGTGGGCATTGCTTACGCAGCTGTTTACTTAGCAATAACTCGCCTGGTGCTCGCTTCAGGGCCGACGCTCGTCTCCGCACTAGTGTTTGCAATCGCGCTCCTCGTTGCACCATGGTTAGTCATGCAACCCGCGCTCGGACTCGGATTCATGGCAGCGAAGGCGCCGCACCCGAGCGCAACCCGCATCATCAACATTTCCGGGCATGCAGCTTTCGGGTTCGGCCTCTACCTCGGCGCCATCTTGATCCGCGTCCTTTGAGCCGACGCGCGGTCATTACCCGCGCGCGTGGCGTAGGAGTTCGGCGCGGGTCATTGCGGCGTGCGCTCGTCCGAATACGCTCGTGGGTGCCGGAATAAACAGGGCACCGGGTGGCATTGTGTTGCATCAAAGCAACAAGGCCCTGTTTCTTGTGTGAAATACCCGGATCATGTGTTGGGTCAGGACAAGCTAAGATGTTACTTCACTTTGCGTCTGGAGGGCCCAGCTTATGTTATGTCGGCTTCTTATCGCGCTTGGCGCGC
>Ga0207840_1000034_pt1 | contig 21579 bp, 19 predicted proteins | sample LuqExpMetageno65_FD_187822 | JGI IMG/M metagenome (GOLD analysis project Ga0207840, IMG submission 187822) | Tropical forest soil microbial communities from Luquillo Experimental Forest, Puerto Rico - Sample 65 (SPAdes) | ecosystem: Environmental > Terrestrial > Soil > Tropical forest ... | reverse complement strand
GAGCGAGATGCCGCCTGCAGGCCAACGGTCGGCTGTAGCAACACCACGCCCAATTTGCCCGTCACGTGCCCGCGTCAGGCGACGGCACATAAGCGTGCTGGCCCTTCTTGCTCCGGTCGCTGCGCTGCGCCAACACTTGCCGCAGATAGTTGATATTGGCTTCGACCTCGTTCGGCGGCAGATCGGCTTTGGCGATCTGCTCGGCCTCGGCGAAACGGCCCTGTAGGCCGACGACGAGCGCTAGGTTCTGCCGCATTTTCGGCGATGCGCCGGGACGTCCCACCGCCTGTCGCAGCGTCGCCTCGGCGCGCCGCAGGTCTTTGGCCAGGGCATAGGATAGGCCGAGATTGGAAAGGACCGAGGGTTCATTTGGCACGATCTTGAGTGCCGCCGCATAATGCTGCTGCGCTTCGGAATAGCGGCCGAGTTGATCGAGTACCGCACCTTGCGCATTGAGGATTTTCCAATCGGGTTGATCGGGCGTATGCGCGCGGCTCAAGACCTCGAGCGCCTGGTCGTAATTGCCAGCGTCGGCCAGCGCGCGTCCATAGGCACCGAGCACAGGCTTGTTGTGCGGATTGCGGATCGAAGCTTGCTCCAGCACGGCGACGGCCTGAGCACGCTGCTCGGTGGCGCGCAATGCCCGCGCATAATTGATTGCCACCTCGGGATCCGCCGGATTGTCGCGATAACGGGAGCCCCAGGTCTCGACCGATCCTTGCCCATCAGAATCGTTGCGGGGGCTACTGTTGCTGATTGAGCCGGTGATGTCGTTGCCGTTGGTGGTTTGGCAGCCAGCGGCGGCTAAGGCGAGTGCGGCCACGAAAACGGCCGAGACAAGTCTACGTGTGGCGCGCGCCGTTCCAGGACGTATCCGATATTGAGATTGGCGTTCCAGCGGCATCCCGCGAGCAATAAAATACTAACCCTAACGACTGGTTAACTTGTATTCTGATGGGGCTATCGGACTTTTAATTGCGGCATGGAATTGATTCTTTCCCCCACCGAAACCGCCCTACAGGCGCGCGCCCGCGCGTTTTCGCAAGGCGTGGTCCGCCCGCGTGCCGCAGCCATTGACCGTGACGAACAGTACCCGTGGGATATCGTGACGGCGCTGGCGGAGGCCGGCTTCCTAGGTATGACCATTCCGCGGACGCTGGGCGGGAAGGACGCGAGCTTCTTCGACGCCGTGCTAGTGATCGAGGAGATGGCGAAGTCCTGCACCGTCACCGCGCGCATCGTGGTCGAGACCAATTTGGGCGCGATCTCCACGGTAATGGCTTACGGCAACGAGGCGCAGAAGAAGCTCGCGGCCCGTCTCGTGCTGGAAGGCGACAAGCCGGCGATCTGCATCACCGAGCCGGACGCCGGTAGCGACGCGTTGGCGATGACAACACGCGCTGACAAGCACGGCGATACATACGTCATCAACGGGCGCAAGCATTGGATCACCGGAGCTGGGGTCTCCCGGCTGCACCTGATCTTCGCACGTGTTTACGACGAGCGCGGCGAAGACCTCGGCATCGGCGGTTTCCTGGCGGTGCGCGACGAGACCAAGGGCCTGCGTTTAGCGCGGCGCGAGCTGACCATGGGTTTGCGCGGCATGCCGGAGGGCGAGCTGGTCTTCGAGAATCTCGAAGTGCCGGCCAGCATGGCACTGCTACCGCCCTCCGGACTTCGACGTGGCTTTGCTGACCTGATGAATGCCTACAACAGCCAGCGGGTTGGCGCTGGCGCGGTGGCCATGGGCATCGCCGCTGGCGCGCTTGAACACGCCGTCGAATGGGCGAAAACTCGCGAGCAGTTCGGCCGGCCGATCGGCGAATTCCAGGGCTTGCAATGGATGCTCGCCGACATGCAGACGCAACTCACCGCCTCGCGGCTGATTCTCTATGCCGCGGCGCGCTCGCACGGGCCGGACGGCAGTGCCTTTCCCGATCCGATGCTGGCGGCGCAGGCGAAGATCTTCGCGGCGGACACCGCGCTCAAGATCGTCAACGACGCGTTGCAATTCTTCGGCGCGCGCGGTTATTCGCGCGAACTGCCGCTGGAACGCATGGCGCGCGATGTGCGCATGTTCTCGATCGGCGGCGGCACCACGCAGGTACTGCGCACCTTGGTCGCCTCTAAAATGCTGGGCTGGAAACTGCCGCAAACGCGCGACGGCTATCGCCCCAAACCCTCAATGCCCGACGCGGCGGAGTAACCATGCATCCCATCTTCGCCAGCGCCGGCGAGCAAGCACTTCCGATCCTCTTCGTCACCGCCGCCACCTTCGAAAAGACGATCGAGAACATCGACGACCGCGAACGCGCGTTCGTGCTTGCGGCGGGCTATGAGCCGAAGCCCGGACACCATCTGATCGTTTCCGCCTCGGACGGCAAACTGGCCGGCGCGTTATTTGCCATCGAAAATGCGGACGAGCCGGTGAAAGACCTGTTCCGGCCAGGCCAATTGTCCAGCCTGCTGCCGCCGGGCACTTACCGTTTCGCCAACCCGCCGCATGATGCACGCCTGGCGGCGCTCGCCTTTGCGCTCGGCGCTTATCAATTTACGCGCTACCGCAAAGGCGATAACCGCAATGTGCGGCTGGTCGTGCCCGACAGCGTGGACGGTGACGAATTGACGCGCATTGTCGAGGCCGTCTCGCTGGCACGCGATTTAATCAACGCGCCTTCGAACGATATGGGTCCGGCCGAGCTGGAAGACGCCGCGCGCACAGTGGCCAAGCGGTTTGACGCCAGCATCGAGGTCACTACCGGCGAAGAGCTCGCCAAGAAGTTTCCGCTGGTGCATGCCGTTGGTGCGGGATCGACACGTGCGCCACGACTGCTCGATTTCAGCTGGGGTAAAGAAAGCGACCCGAAAGTCACGCTGGTCGGGAAAGGCGTTTGTTTCGATAGCGGCGGGCTCGACATCAAGCCCGAGCCCAGCATGCTCAACATGAAGAAGGACATGGCCGGCGGCGCCACCGCCTTGGCGCTGGCACACATGGTCATGTCACGCGAGCTTAAGGTACGGCTGCGCGTCATCATACCGGCCGTAGAAAATTCGATTTCGGGCACCAGTTTCCGGCCGCGCGACATCTACACGTCGCGCAAGGGCATCAGCGTCGAGATCGGCAATACCGATGCCGAGGGCCGGCTTATCCTCGCCGACGCGCTGACGCTGGCCGACGAGGACCAGCCGGCGCTGGTGGTCGATTTCGCCACGCTCACCGGCGCCGCGCGCGTCGCGCTCGGGCCGGACGTGCCGCCGTTCTTCACCGACGACGATGCGCTCGCCGAAGAACTCATGCGCTGCGCGGTGGCCGAAAGTGACCCGCTCTGGCGCATGCCGCTGTGGCGGCCCTACGAATCGATGCTCGATTCCAAGGTGGCCGACACCAACAATGTCGGTAGCGGTGGCCAGGGCGGCGCTATCACCGCGGCGCTATTCCTGCGCAAGTTCGTTACCGCGAAGTCGTGGTTGCATCTCGACATTTTCGCTTGGACGCCGGCGGCCAAGCCGGGCCGGCCGGAAGGCGCCGAACTGCAGTCGGCACGTGCGCTTTATGCGCTGCTTTGCGCGCGTTATTCCTGATCCATGGTGGCGCTCGACCCCCGCATCAATCCGTTCCGCCCAGAGATCGCCGCGGATTATCTTAAAGGACAGGTCGAGGCCGCGCGCTTCGTTGAAGGCGTGCGCCACGAGGTAATCGAACCGATCGCCGAGCTTCGCCAGACTGCCTCGGAGGAGGCGCGGCTCCTTACCGAGGCGCTGATCGGCGAATGCTTTATTGTCTACGAGGCAACCGACAAAGGCTGGGCTTGGGGTCAGCTTGAGACCGACGGTTATGTCGGCTGGTTGTCCGCCCATGCGTTGGCCAAACCCGGAAAGGCGCCGACGCACAAAGTGTCGGTGCCGCGCGCTCTCGCCTTTGCCGGCCCGGACATCAAGCTGCCGCCAGCGACGGCCTTGCCGATGGGGGCGCGGCTCGCCGTCGCCCACCAGGGCGAGCGCTTCGCGGTCACCGCCAATGGCTGGCACGTGCCAACAATCTATCTGGCGCCAATCAAGGCGAGACGGCTGGATTTCGTTGCCGTCGCCGAGGAATTTCTGCATACGCCCTACCTGTGGGGTGGTAAGACCTCGCTTGGCATCGATTGCTCCGGGCTGATACAGGTCGCGCTGCACGCCGCCGGCATTGCCTGCCCGCGTGACAGCGACATGCAGGAGCTCGCGCTCGGCAAAACGTCCCCTCTCGGCGAACTGCGGCGTGGCAACTTGGTTTTCTGGAGAGGCCATGTTGCCATCGCGCGCGATCCTGAAACGTTAATCCACGCCAATGCCCATCACATGGCGGTGGCGATTGAGCCGGCAGCCGACGCCATCGCCCGCATCAAGGCGGCGGGGAGCGAAATTACAAGCGTGAAGCGGATCTAGCGCAACAGTTCCGTGAGGCGAGCGCGGTTGAGTGCCAGCCATTGCAGCGCGATGACCAGCAGGCCATTGCAGACCGTTCCGCGCGCCAGAGCACCAAGCGCTGCGTCAATCGAGACACGGATCGTCTCGATCTGCTCGCCTTCCGACGCGGCGCCACTGCGGGCTGGTACGCGCTCGGCATCGATGGCGGCAAGAAAGACCGTAACCATCTCGTCGGTGATCCCCGGCGTGGTCATGAAACTGAATAATTCGATCAGCTTCGCCGGGACGACGCCGATCTCTTCCTGGCACTCGCGCCGCGCTGTCTGCTCGAGCGATTCGCCCACCTCCGCTCGTCCGGCCACGGTCTCGACCATATCGCCGCAGTCATCAGCAAGATGCGCCGGCAGCCGGAATTGCCGGATCAATAAGACCTCGCCCCGCGCCAGATCAACCGGCAACACCGCCACCACCCTGCCGGCCAGTAAAATGTCGCGCGTCTGTAGCACCGTGACATCCGGCCCCTTAAGCGTCACGCGATAGCGTTGATAAGGCAGGAAGCCTTTCGCCAGCAGTTCCGGCGCCGAGACCGCGACCTCGGCGGAACGATCAGCCAGCTTGTATTCGTCAGCCATGTTTATTGCGCCACCAAGCCCTCGGGCGAGGTCTCAAGCTTGAAGGCCGCGGCAAAAAGTGCACGGGTGTAGTCGCTCTTCGGATTCTTGAACAAATCCGCCGCGGTGCCCTCCTCCACCATCTTGCCGTTTCGCAGCACCAAGAGGTGACTCGCTAGCGCCGCTACCACGCGTAAATCGTGCGAGATAAACATGTAGGTTAGGTCGCGCCGCTTCTGCAGGTCGCGCAGCAGATCGACCATCTGCGACTGGATCAGCATGTCAAGCGCGCTGGTTGGCTCATCGAGCACGATGAAGGTTGGCTCAAGCACCAGCGCGCGCGCGAGTGCGATGCGCTGGCGCTGGCCGCCAGAGAATTCGTGCGGATAACGGAAGCGTGTTTGCGGATCAAGCCCAACGTCGGTGAGCGCCGCCACCACGCGGCGCTCGTGCTCCGCTGGCGCTAGATTCGGGTGATGCACCCAGAGGCCCTCCTCGATGATGTCGGACACCGACATGCGCGGGCTGAGCGAACCGTAAGGATCCTGGAAAACAATCTGCATGTTGCGACGATAGGGCCGCATCTCCTTGAACTTCAGTCCCTGGATCGTGTGACCCATGAACACCACCGGCCCGTTCGAGGAGATCAGCCGCAAGATCGCGAGGCCAAGCGTAGTCTTGCCGGAGCCGGACTCGCCAACCACGCCCAGCGTCTCACCCTTGCGCACCTCGACACTGATGCCATCCACCGCCTTGATGTGGCCGACAATCCGGCGCAGCACGCCGCGCTTGATCGGAAACCAGACTTTGAGGTCGTTCGTCGAGACCACCACAGGTTCGTCTGGTTGTGGCGGTGCCGGATCCGGCTTGGGCTCGGCGGCGAGCAGCGCGCGCGTGTAGGTATGTACCGGCGCTGTGAATACACGCTCGACATCGCCCTGCTCGACGATCTTGCCCTTCTGCATCACGCAGACGCGGTCGGCAATCTTGCGCACGATGCCGAGGTCGTGGGTGATAAACAGCATCGACATGTGAAGGCGTGTCTGCGTGTCCTTAAGCAGCTTTAAGATCTGTGCTTGAACCGTCACGTCGAGCGCGGTGGTCGGCTCATCGGCAATCAGCAAGTCCGGCTCGTTCGCCAAAGCCATTGCGATCATCACGCGCTGGCGCTGACCGCCGGAGAGTTGGTGCGGATAGCTCGCCAGCCGCCCTTTCGGATCGTGAATACCGACCTGGCCGAGCAGATCGACGATCCGCCGGCGCGCCGCCTCCCCCGTAAGTCCCTGGTGCAGCAATAATATCTCGCCGATCTGTTTCTCGATCGTGTGCAGCGGATTGAGCGAGGTCATTGGCTCCTGGAAGATGATTGTGATGTCGTTGCCGCGCACATGGCGAATCTCGGACTCCGACATTGTCAGCAGCTCGCGGCCCTGAAACTTGATCGAACCGGACGGATGATGCGCGGCTGGATATGGGAGCAGTTTCATGACCGAGAGCGCTGTCACCGATTTCCCTGACCCAGACTCACCGACCAGCGCGACAGTTTCGCCCTTGCCGATGTTGAACGAGACGCGGTCAACCGCCAGCACCTCGCGCTTGCCGCGGCCGAAAGCGACCGCGAGGTCGCCCACCGACAGAAGGTTTTCTTTTGCTGTGCTCATCGGAACGTCTTTCTGGGATCGAAGGCGTCGCGCACCGCTTCGCCGATGAAGATCAAGAGCGACAGCATGATCGCGATCGAGAAGAAGCCGGTAAGACCGAGCCACGGTGCCTGCACGTTGGCCTTGCCCTGCGACAGCAATTCGCCGAGCGAGGGCGAGCCCGGCGGCAGGCCGAAGCCAAGGAAGTCGAGGGCGGTCAGGGTCATCACCGATGACGACAAGATGAACGGCAGGAACGTCATCGTTGCCACCATGGCGTTGGGCAACAGGTGGCGGAAAATGATCACCGCGTTCGACACGCCAAGCGCCCGCGCCGCCTGAATGTATTCAAAATTGCGTCCGCGCAAGAATTCCGCGCGCACGAGCCCTACCAGCGACACCCACGAGAATAGCAACAGAATCCCAAGCAGCACGAAGAAGCCCGGCACCAGCACCGAAGAAATGATCAACAGCAGATAGAGCGACGGGATCGACGTCCAGATCTCGATGAAGCGCTGAAACAAGAGATCGACCCAGCCGCCGAAATAGCCCTGAACCGCACCGGCCGCGACGCCGATCGCGGACGACACGATGGTGAGGCACAGCCCGAACAACACGGAGATACGGAAACCGTAGATCAGCCGCGCTAACACGTCGCGCCCACCATCGTCGGTGCCGAGCCAGTTGTACTCGAGCTCGCCGCATTTGGCGAAGCCATGGCTGGCGGCAAACTCGCAATCCTGCTGCGTCAGTGCCCAGGTCGGCTTGGACGGGAAAGGCGACGGCGGCTTGCTGACCTGCGTGTTGTAGGAGAAGCGGATCGGCGGCCAGACCACGGTGCCGCCCTCCTTTTGAATGAGACCCATAAGATAGTCGTCGCGATAGTCGGCCGCGGTGCCGAACAGATTCGGATCCTTGTCCCTGGCGAAAGCCGTGTCGGGATAGGTCACGATCGCGGGAAAAAACCATTGGCCGTTGACGTGAATGAAGATCGGCTTGTCGTTGGCGATGAACTCCGCAAACAGCGACACAAGGAACAGTCCGAGGAAAATCCATAACGACCAGAAGCCGCGCCGGTTGACCTTGAAATTGTCCCAGCGCCGGCGGTTGAGCGGCGACAGCGCAAAGCGCGGCTCGGCCATCGACTCCACAAGGGCCGCCGGGGCATTGGCGGCGAGCTCGGTCAGATCGCGGCGGGTCGGCGCGTCCACCTCAAACCTCCCGCGTTTCGAAATCGATGCGCGGATCGATCCAGGTGTAGGTCAGGTCGGAGATCAGGTTCACGATCACGCCGATAAGCGAGAAGATGTAAAGCGTCGCGAACACCACCGGATAGTCGCGGTTAAGCACGCTTTCGAAGCCGAGCAGGCCAAGTCCGTCAAGCGAGAAGATCGTCTCGATCAGCAGCGAGCCGGTGAAGAAGGCGTGCACGAAGGCACCGGGAAATCCGGCAATGACGATCAGCATGGCGTTGCGGAATATGTGCCCGTACAGCACCTGATTGCGCGTGCAGCCCTTGGCGCGGGCGGTGAGGACGTATTGCTTACGGATCTCCTCGAGGAACGAATTCTTAGTCAGCAGCGTCATGGTGGCGAAGGCGGACAGCGCCATCGACACGATCGGCAACGTCAGGTGCCAGAAATAATCGGGAATCTTCTGCCACCACGGCAGCTGATGCCAGTTCTCCGATACGAGGCCGCGCAACGGAAACCAATCGAAGAACGAGCCGCCGGCGAAGAGGATGATGAGCAGTATGGCGAACAGGAAGCCGGGGATGGCGTAGCCGATGACGATGACGCTCGATGTCCACGTGTCGAAGCGCGACCCGTCCTCGACCGCTTTGTGGATGCCAAGCGGGATCGAGATCAGGTAGGTGAGCAGCGTCATCCAGATGCCGAGCGACATCGACACCGGCAGCTTTTCCTTGATCAGCTGCATTACGCTGACATCCCGGAAGTAGCTCTTGCCGAAATCGAAGCGGACATAATTCCACAGCATGATGCCAAAGCGCTCGTAGGCTGGCTTGTCGAAGCCGAACTGTTTCTCCAGCTTCTTTATGAAGTCCGGATCGAGCCCTTGCGCGCCGCGATATTTCGAGGTCACGGCATCGACACCGGAGCCGCCCTGCACAGCTCCGCGACTGCCGAAATCGCCGCCGGGCGAGCCAGAGATGCGCGAGGTGGCGCCCGTGTCGCTGCCGGTGAGCTTTGCAATCACCTGTTCGACCGGACCGCCGGGTGCGAATTGCACCACGACAAAGGCCACCAGCATGATGCCGAGCATAGTCGGCACCATGAACAAGATGCGGCGGATGATGTAGGCGGCCATGGAGCTATCAGTATGTTATTCCGGGGCGACGCGAAAGTTCCGCCCTGGGCTCCATAACTATAACCCGCCAACGGGCGATTGTTCGCCGGTTCTAGCCGCTCTTTTCCAGTTTGGTCGCCTTATCGCGGTCGTACCACCAGGTATCCGGAATGCCGCGGAAATAGCGCGGTTGCGCAGGCGGGCGGCCGAACACGTCCCAAAAGGCGATCCGATGGGCGGGCAGGTACCAGTGCGGGACCCAGTAGCGCCCTGCGCGGATGACGCGGTCGAGCGCGCGACAGGCAGTGGTGAGCTCGTCCCGCGTCTTGGCGCCGATAATGATGTCGATGAGGGCATCAACCGCCGGATCGGCGATGCCGGCGAGATTTTGCGAGCCCCTGGTTGCGGCGGCTCGCGATGAAAAATAATTACGCAGCGAATCGCCCGGCGTCGACGGAAAGCTGAAACGCTCCACCGTAACGTCGAAATCGAAACCGTCGACGCGGGCGCGATATTGCACCGGGTCGACGACCCGCAGACTGGCGGCAATACCAAGCGTACCGAGATTTCTGATGTAGGGCAGATGGTGTGGTGTGAAGGTCTGTTCGTCGACCAGAAATTCGATGCTGACAGGCGTTCCATCCGGCAGCACGCGCTTGCCGTGCATGAGCACTATACCGGCCTCCTCCAGTAATTGCGCAGCGCGGCGCAGCCATCGGCGATCCTGACCACTGCCGTCGGTAACCGGTGGCACATAGGGCTCGCCAAAGACCTCGTCCGGTAGCTTGCCGCGAAACGGCTCAAGCAACGCGAGTTCGGCGGCGTCGGGTCTGCCTTGCGCCATGAGTGGCGAATTCTGAAACACCGACACTGTGCGCTCGTAGGCGCCGTACATGATGTTCTTGTTGGTCCATTCGAAGTCGAAGGAGTCGATCATCGCCTCGCGTAGCCGCCGGTCTTTGAATTGCGTGCGGCGCGTGTTCATGAACCAGCCCTGCGCGCCGGAGAGCGTGGCGTCGGGAATTTGATCGCGCTTGACGCGGCCGTCCTGAAAAGCCGGGAAGGTATAGCGCGTCGCCCACGTGCGCGAGGTGAACTCTTCACGGAATAGGTAATTTTTCGCGGTGAACCCTTCGAACCCGACGTCACGATCGCGATAATATTCGTAGCGGATGATATCGAAGTTGTTCACGCCGCGAGACACCGGTAGGTCAGCGCCCCACCAGTCCTTCACCCGCTCAAATTCGATGAAGCGCCCAGGCTCGAAACGCCCGACCTTGTAGGGACCGCTGCCGAGCGGCGCTTCCAGCGTCGATTGGTCGAACGGCTGCTTGGCGTAATAGGCCCGCGAGAAAATCGGCAGACCAGCAACGAACAGCGGCACGTCGCGGCCGCGTTTTTCGGAAAAGCGGACCACCGCGGTTCGCTCATCAGCCGCCTCGGCGCCTTTGAAGTCGCGCAGATTCTGGCTGATGATCGGATGCCCCTTCTCCTTCAACATGTTGAACGAGAAGGCGACGTCCTGCGCAGTGATAGGCGTGCCATCGTGAAATTTGGCCTCCGGCCGTAACGTAAAGCGATAAGTCAAGCCGTCGTCGGAGATGACGACGCCGCGCGCGGCCAGACCATACATGGCGTCCGGCTCATCCCCCGAGCGCACCATCAGCGCCGCGAAGGTCAGCTCCATGCCGAGCGCGCCCTCGCCCTTGAGAATGAAGGCGTTGAGCGAATTGAACGTCTGGAATGAACCGTTGAAGCCGCGCTGGCTGACGATTTCCGAATACGTGCCGCCCTTCGGCGCGTCGACGTTGACGTAACTGAAATGTGCGAAGTCGGGCGGATAGCGCAAATCGCCGAAGGCGGACATGCCGTGGCGCTCGGTCGCTTGCGCGAAGGTGGACATTGGCAGCCTTGCCGCGACGAGAGCGCCGGCCGACAAGCCGAGAACCTTGCGGCGGCTGATCATCCCGTCAGGACCGCTGCGGCAGCTTGGCCGCCTTTTCAGCGTCCCACCACCAGATCGTGGGGAATCCCGACAGCCCATATTTCGGCAGCGTGGTTGGTCGCCCGAAGCGATCCCAACGCGCCGTGCGCACCACGCTGGATGTCCATTGCGGCACGACGTAGAAATTCCACAGCAGCACGCGGTCGAGCGCGTGAGTGGCGGCGACCAGCTCCGCGCGGTCCTTCGAGAAGATGACGCGATTGATCAGCTCGTCCACCGCGGGATTCTTGATGCCGACCAGGTTGCGCGATCCCGGCTGGTCCGCAGCTTGCGATCCCCAATAGCCACGCTGCTCGTTCCCGGGCGAGAGCGACTCACCCCAGTTGGCAACGATAATGTCAAAATCGAATTGCCGCAGGCGGTTTTCGTATTGCGCTGAATCGACCGTTCGCACCGCCACGTCCATACCCAGGCGTTCCAGCGACGGCTTGAAGAACAGGACGATGCGTTCGGTCGTCGGGTCTTCGGCGAGGAATTCAACGCTGAACGGCTCGCCGGTCTTGGCGTGAACGAGCTTGGTATCGCGGATCTCGTAGCCGGCGTCGCGCAACAACGCGACCGCCTCGCGTAAGTTGTTGCGCACCTTCTGCGGATCGCCGCCGACCGGATTGGTGTAGGGGTGCGTGAACAGCTCCGGTGGCACCTTGTCTTTCACCGTCTCCAAGATCACAAGCTCCTGGCCCTCAGGTACGCCCGAGCAGGCAAGCTCAGTGCCTTGGAAATAGCTGGAGATCCGCTGGTACAGGCCGAAGAAAATCTGCCGGTTCATCTCCTCGAAATCGAAGCCGAAATTGAAGGCGCGGCGCACGCGCGGATCCTGGAATTTTGGCCGGCGGATATTGAAGGCGAACGCCTGCATCACGCCGATATTGCGGATCGGAAATTCCTCCATCACCACTTTCTTGTCGCGCACGGCGGGAAAATCGTAGGCAGTCGCCCAATTCTTGGCGCTGTTCTCGGTGCGATAGTCGACCTGATCGGCCTTGAAGGCCTCCAGCGCGACCGTAGAGTCGCGGTAATATTCGTAGCGCATCTGCGCGAAATTATTGGTGCCGATATTTACGTTGAGGTCCTTGCCCCAATAATCGGCGACCCTCTCGTAGACGAGTGTGCGCCCGGCGATGAACTCCTTCAGCCGAAAGGGGCCTGAGCCGAGCGGCGGCTCGAGTGTTGTCTGTGTGACGTCGCGCTTGCGGCCCGAGCTGTCGGTGGCTTCCCACCAATGCTTCGGTAGAATCGGCAACTGACCGACGATCTGCGGCAGCTCGCGGTTGCCCGGTCCATCGAAAGTGAAGGTGATGTCGCGCTCGCCGGATTTCTCCGCTTTGGTGACGTGGCGGTAATAGGCTCCGAGCTCCGGACTGTTCTCTTTCCAGGCAAAGAAGGAAAAGATCACGTCATCGGGCGTAACCGGCTCGTCGTCGTGCCAATGCGCATTGGCGCGCAGTCGGTAGGTGACAGACGAACGGTCCTCCGGGAAGCTGACGGCTTCCGCAAGCAACCCATACTCGGTCGACACCTCATCAAGCGCCGGCGTCATCAGCGACTCGGTGATCAGCTCGGTACCCATGGCCAGGCTGCCCTTCACTCCGGCAACCACCTGATTGAAATTGTCGAAAGTACCGAACGCGATCCGCCGCACGGTGCCGCCCTGCGGCGCGGATGGATTGACGTAGTCGAAATGCTTGAAGCCCGGCGGATACTGCGGCTCGCCGAAGAGCGAGAGGCCATGCTTCCATTGCCGCCCCTGTGCCGCGGCGCTGACGCTGAATGTCCCTGCGCCGAGCGCACCGAACGCCGGCGCAGCCAGCACGGCGGCGGTGCTGTGCAATACCGAACGGCGCGTTAGTTTCATTGGCAGGCTCCGGTACGCTCCTGTTGCAATTGCGGGGGATTGCAATTGCGGGGGATTATGTCGGTTTTTCGGTCCTCGGCCAGCGTCCGCACCCGGAATCCCCCTCGAGTATTAAACAAAACGGCCAGGCGCAAAGCCCGGCCGCATCACATCTGCGCTAACGCCTACTTTTTCTGCTCGGCCGGCTGATTGGCCGCCGCCTTCGGCAGCGGTTGCGGATTGTCCGATAGCGTATGCAGGAAGGCGATGATGTCCGCGCGCTGATTGCCGCGCGGCAGGCCAGCGAACGTCATGGCCGTGCCGTTCATGGAGCCGCGCGGATTGGCCAGAAACTTGTTGAGCTCATCATCCGTCCAGGTGCCGCCTTTGGCCTTCATGGCGGCGGAATAGTTGAACCCCGCCTCGGAGGCGCGCTGCCGACCGACGATGCCCCAGAGATTGGGACCGACGCGGTTCGGCTCACCCTTCTGGAAGGTATGGCACGCTTGGCACTGCTTGGCCGTAGCCTGGCCCCGCTCGGCGGAGGCGGAAGCGAGCAACGTCTCGATCGGCTGCTCCTGCTCCTTTGGCGCGCTCGGACCAGCCGCGCCCGTCTCCTTGACGGCGATCGCGTAGCCGGCCTTGGCCGGCTTCTCTGGTGCAAAGATCGCGTTGGCGCCGATATTGAGTGCAAGCGTCACTAGGCAGGTGCCGAGGATGGCGCCAAGGATTTTGTTCAACTCGAACGAATTCATCGAAAAAAGGACTCCCAGAAGGGGCGCGAGTCGGGGTTAGACGGATGGCCGTCGGGGTCCCAGACGGCGGCGGACAGATACCGTTTTGCCTCCGGTCTGGCAACCCGTATAAGCGCGGCGGCATGCACAGGACCGCCACCATCATCCTGATCCCGGCCCGCATGGCCTCCACCCGCCTGCCCGGCAAGCCGCTGGCCGACATCCACGGGTTGCCGATGATCGTGCACGTGCTACGTCGCGCGCGTGCCGCCCAGATCGGCGAGGCAGTGGTGGCAACCGATTCCGAGGCGGTCGCTGCGGCGGTGGAAAAGTCAGGTGGGCGCGCGATCATGACCCGCGCCGATCACGTTTCCGGCTCCGACCGCGTCTACGAGGCGCTGGAAGCGCTCGATCCCGAGCACCGTATCGGCGTCGTGGTCAATGTGCAGGGCGATCTGCCGACCATCGAACCCGCCGATATCCGTGCGGTTCTCGCGCCGCTCGCCGATCCCGCCGTTGATATCGCGACCCTCGCCGCGGTCATCGCCGACCCGGCCGAGCGCAGCAATCCAAACGTAGTGAAAGTGTCAGGCAAGATGGTCGCACCCGACCGCATGCACGCGGCGACATTTACCCGCGCCGATGCCACCGGTCCGGGCCCGCACTATCATCACATCGGGCTTTACGCTTACCGGCGCGCCGCGCTGGAGCGCTACGTCAAGCGTCCGCCGTCGGCCAACGAGCAGCGCGAGAAGCTTGAGCAACTACGCGCGCTCGATGCCGGAATGCGCATCGACGTCGCCATCGTCAAGAGCGTGCCGCTAGGCGTCGATACGCCGGAAGAGCTCGCCAAAGCGCGCAAAATGCTCGGTGGTTGACTCGAAACGGAAGGTCTCGCAAGGAACGTGCTTGATAGGTGGGCTATGGCCAAGAAAAAGATCATTTTCCAGGGCGAACCGGGTGCGAATTCACATCTCGCCTGTCGCGAAGCCTATCCTGATCACGAGCCGGTGCCCTGCCCGACCTTCGAGGACTGCTTCTTCGCGCTTTCAGGCGGCGACGTCGATCTCGGCATGATCCCGATCGAAAATTCTGTCGCTGGCCGCGTCGCCGACATTCATCACCTGATGCCGACATCGAAGCTGCACATCGTTGCCGAGTGGTTCTTGCCGATCCGCAACCAACTGATGGCGCCAGAGGGCGCCACATTGAAAAGCATCAAGTCCGTAGAAAGCCACGTGATGGCGCTCGGCCAGTGTCGCAAGATCATTCGTCAGCTGAAGCTCAAGCCGATCGTCGCCGCCGACACCGCCGGTTCCGCGCGCGAGGTCGCCGAGAGCAAGGACGTCACACGCGCGGCCATCGCGTCGCGGTTAGCGGCGGAGATTTACGGCCTCAATATCCTCAAGGAGAATGTCGAGGACGAAACCAGTTCGACCACCCGCTTCGTCGTGCTCTCAAAGGAAAAGAAGTGGGCGAAGCCCGACAACAGAAAAGTCATCACCACTTTCGTGTTTCGCGTGCGCAACGTTCCAGCCGCGCTTTACAAGGCGCTCGGCGGCTTCGCCACCAACGGCGTCAACATGACCAAGCTCGAGAGCTACATGATCGGCGGCAATTTCTTTGCCACCCAGTTCTACGCCGACGTCGAGGGTCACCCAGATGACCGTGCGCTTGTGCTCGCGCTCGAGGAGCTCGCCTTCTTCTCCAAGGAACTCACGATCCTCGGCGTCTATGCCGCGCATCCTTTCCGCGAGACTTTCAAGGAAGAGACCGACTGAAACCTCGAGCGCCGGGTATGAGCACAGAACCCCAAAAAGTCGCGCTGGTGACCGGGGCTGCACGTGGCATCGGGCTTGCCACGGCCAAACGTTTCCTGGCCGACGGCTGGAGCGTCGCGCTGCTCGACATCGATGGCGACAATCTCGGTCGCACCTTCACGGCGCTGGCCAAGCCTGCCACAACGGTGGCGATAACCTGCGACGTGGCCGACGCGGCGGGTGTGTCGCGCGCGATTGAAGCGATCGGCCAGAAATTTGGCCGCCTTGATGCGCTGGTTAACAATGCCGGCATCGCCATTTTCAAGCCGATCCTCGAGGTAACCTACGAGGATTGGTCGCGCGTGCTGGCGGTCAACCTCACCGGCCCGTTCCTTTGCACACAGGCGGCAGCGCCATTGTTGCGCGACTCGGGCGGTGGCGCCATCGTCAACATTACCTCAATCTCGGGCTTGCGCGCCTCCACTCTGCGCACGGCCTACGGTACCAGCAAAGCGGGCCTTGCGCATCTCACCCAGCAGCAGGCAATCGAGCTTGCGCCCCTCGGCATCCGTGTCAATGCCGTGGCGCCGGGACCCGTCGACACGGCCATGGCCAAAGCCGTGCACACGGCGGAAATCCGCGCTGCCTACCACGACGCGATTCCGCTCAACCGCTACGGCCTGGAGAGCGAACTGGCCGAGGTGATCTTCTTCCTGTGCAGCGAGCGAGCGAGCTATATCACCGGCCAGACGCTGGCGGTCGACGGCGGATTCGAGGCGACCGGCATCGGCCTGCCGGCATTGCGCGGAGAGCGGCGCAACGGCTAGCCTTCCTGCAGAGCATTACGCGGCGACGGCCGCTTAACAAAAACCAGGTGAGGACGTCATGCGAACCATGGTGCGCGTGCTCGTTTTCTGCATTGCGATCTTCACCGGCGGAAGCGCCGGCGCGCAGAGCTACCCAAACCATCCGGTGCGCATGGTGGTCGGCTTCACCGCCGGCGGCCCGACCGATGTCATTGCCCGCATCGTCGCGGAGAAATTGTTAGCTTCGCTCGGCCAGCAATTCTACGTCGAGAACAAGCCTGGCGCCGGCAGCAACATCGCCAGCGCCGAAGTGGCGAAGGCACCGCCGGACGGCTACACACTGACCGTGGTGAGCACCGGCTTCATGGTAAACATGAGCCTTTACGCCAACGTGCCCTATGACGCGGTGAAGGATTTCGCGCCGGTTACTATGGTCGCCTTTTCGCCGAACGTAATTACGGTCAATCCATCGGTGCCGGCGAAGAACGTCAAGGAGCTGATTGCGCTGATCAAGGCCAACCCGGGCAAATACAGTTTCGCGGGGCCCGGCATCGGCTCGACGCCGCATCTGTCGGGTGAATTGTTCAAGCAGATCTTCGGACTCGACATGGTGCACGTGCCGTTCCCCGGCGCGGCGCAGGCGGTTCAATCGACCGTCGGCGGTCACACACAGATCGCCTTCACCGCGTTGCCGCCGGCGCTCGCTAATATCAAGGACGGCAAATTGCGCGCGCTCGCCTTACTCGCGGTCAGCCGCAGTACCGAGCTGCCTGATGTGCCGACTATGCAGGAAGCCGGTTATCTAGACCAAGAAGCCGATACGCTCACTGGCGTGCTGGCGCCCGCAGGTACGCCGAAGGAGATTGTCAACGTCCTACAGCGCGAGATTGCCAAAGCGGTGGCGCAGCCGGACGTGACGTCGAATTTGCTCAAGCTCGGCTTTGTCCCGGTCGCGGACAAACCGGAAGTGTTCGGGGCGCGCATCAAGAGCGAGATCGCCAAGTGGGGCAAGGTCGTGCATGAAGCGCATCTGCGCATCGAATGAGAGGCTAGCCACGCTCGCGCTCAAATCGTTCGACGAAGCGCGGCGACAACTTGCGCAGCCGCTCGATATTAATTCGGCCGGAACGGATAATGTAGCTCATCGCGAAATCGACCGGGCTCAGCTTCATGTGCTCGGCGAAATGCTCGTACCACTCGCCGCTGCCGTTGGCGCCGGCCACCAGCTTATCCAGGATCGGACGCCGCGCAGCCCCGTAGGCCTGGAGCGCTGTAGGCAAGTCCTTATGCGTCGCCAAGGCCTTGTCGAGCGCGATCGCGTCTTCCATGGCGAGCCGCGTGCCTGAGCCGATGGAGAAATGCGCGGTGTGCAGCGCGTCGCCCAGCAGCACGTGATTGCCATAAGACCAGCGCTCGTTGCGCACCAGCGGAAACCGTCGCCAGATCGAATTGTTGGAGATCAACGGATGGCCGCCGAGTGCATCGGCAAAAACGCGCTCGCACACTGCGCGCGCGTCTTGCTCGCTCATCTTTGCAAAGCCGGCGCGCTCAAAGGTTGGCGCATCGACTTCGACGATAAAGGTGCTCAAATCAGGCGTAAAACGATAATGATGCGCGTTGAAATGACCGAGATCGGTCGCGATAAAGGTCTGCGTCAGCGTCTCGAAGCGCTTGCCGGTGCCAAACCAGGCGAAACGATTGGTGAGATAGCAGACGCTGGCGCCGAATTGCTCCGCGTGAGTCCGCCGTACCAATGAGTTCACGCCATCGGCGCCGACGATCAGATCGAAGCCGGTGAGCTCGTCGAGCGTATCGACAGTGCGCCGGTAGATCGGCGCAATGCCGACCGAGAGCGCCCGCTCCTGCAAGAGTTGCAGAAGCTTCAGCCGGCCGATAGCAGCAAATCCGACACCGTCGATGACAATGCGCTCGCCGCGATGCACCAAGGTGATGTCGTTCCAGGATTCCATTTGTGGGACGATTGCCGCATAGGTCGGCTCATCGTCTTCACGCAGGAATTCGAGCGCGCGGTCGGAGAACACCACGCCGAAGCCGAAGGTGGCGTCGGCCGGATTCTGCTCGATGACGGTAATGTCGGCTTCCGGCCTGCGGCGCTTGAGGAGAAAGCTGAGATAAAGCCCGGCCGGTCCGGCGCCGAGAATGGCGATGCGCATGCTTGTGTTCTAACGCTTCCGCTGCGTCCCGTCATGGTATGCTGCCGGACCGCCGATGATCCAGGATCCACTTATGCTCAGCACCGCGCTTGCCCTCACGCTCCATGTTCTCGGTGCCGTCGTCTGGGTCGGTGGCATGTTTGCGGCCTACGTGTGCCTGCGCCCTGCCGCTGGCGTGCTCGAAGCCCCGCAGCGGCTGCGGCTGTGGCGAAACTTCTTCGCCAAATTCTTTCCGTGGGTGTGGGTCGCAGTGCTTCTGCTGCTCGCTAGCGGTTACTGGATGTTAGTGACCACGTTCGGCGGTTTTGCCGGCGCGCCAATCTACATTCAGCTGATGCAAGGTCTCGGCTGGCTGATGATCGTGCTCTTTGTCTGGCTGTTCCACGGACCGTGGCTCGCCTTGAAGCACGCGGTCGACGCGCAGGACTGGCCGGCCGCCGTTCCGCAGCTCGGCCGCATCCGTCAGATTATCATGATCAACCTGCCGCTCGGATTGATCGTCGTCATTATCGGCGGCACCGGACGCTATTGGGGGATTTGAATGGCGATCAAATCGTCTGGTTGTACTCGCCAACTTCCGGATGTTGGCGCAGCACGCAATCGATTGCCTTGAACATGTCGCGCATGCGCTGCTCCGACACCGGGCTTTCCACCACGACCACCAACTCCGGCTTGTTCGAGGAAGCCCGCACCAGGCCCCAGGTGCCGTCCTCGACGGTGACGCGGATGCCGTTCACCGTGACTAGGCTCCGGATCTTCTGCCCGGCCACCGGTTCGCCTTTGGCCATAGCTTCCTCGAAGTGCGCCACAACGGAATCGACTACACCGTACTTCTTCTCGTCGTCGCAGTGCGGCGACATGGTGGGCGAGCCCCAGGTCTTCGGCAACCCTTTGCGCAGATCCGCCATGCTCTTCCCCGGATTGCGGTCGAGCATGTCGCACACCGCAAGGCCGAAAATCATGCCGTCGTCATAGCCGCGGCCGAACGGCTTGTTGAAGAAGAAGTGACCGGACTTCTCGAAGCCGGCTAGCGCACCCAGCTCATTGACCCGACGCTTGATATAGGAATGCCCGGTCTTCCAGTAGTCGGCCTTAACGCCGTTCGCCTTCAGTACCGGATCGGTGAGAAAGAGGCCGGTCGATTTGACGTCCACCACGAAGGTCGAGCGCTTGTGCAGGCTCGACATGTCGCGCGCCAGCAGTACGCCGACCTTGTCGGCGAAGATTTCCTCGCCCTCGTTGTCCACCACGCCACAGCGGTCGCCGTCGCCGTCGAAGCCGAGTGCCACGTCAGCCTTGTTGACCAGCACCGCGTCACGCATCGCGTGCAGCATTTTCATATCTTCGGTGTTGGGATTGTAGCGAGGGAAGGTGTGGTCGAGCTCGCAATCGAGCGGGATCACGTCGCAGCCGATCGTCTGTAAGATGCGCGGCGCAAAGGCGCCGGCGGTGCCGTTACCGCAGGCGGCGACGACCCTCAGCTTACGCTTGATCTTCGGTCGCTTGACGAGATCGGCGATGTAGCGCTCGGGGAAGTTCTCGACAAACACATAGGAGCCGCCTCCCTTGAGATCAAATTGGGCGCCGAGCACGATTTCCTTCAGCTGCTTCATCTCCATCGGCCCGAAAGTGAGCGGCCGGTTGACGCCCATCTTCACGCCAGTCCACCCGTTATCGTTGTGGGAAGCGGTGACCATGGCGACGCAAGGGACGTCGAGCTCGAATTGGGCGAAATAGGCCATCGGTGTGATCGCCAGCCCGATATCGTGCACCTTGCAGCCAGCCGCCATCAGGCCGGACACCAGCGCCATTTTCACCGAGGCCGAATAACTGCGGAAATCGTGGCCGGTGATGACTTCCGGCTTCACGTCCAATTCGTGGATCAACTTGCCGAGGCCCATCCCGAGCGCCTGCACGCCCATCAGGTTGATTTCTTTTTCCAGGAGCCAGCGCGCGTCGTATTCGCGGAAGCCGGTCGCCCTCACCAACGGCGAGGATTCATAGGCGTAGGTATTGGGCTTGAGCTCGGATTTTGGCGCCGGGAACATCAGGTCCTCAAAAGGGCTGGGCAAGTTCGCGGTTAAATAGCCTAACGCCGGAACTGCGCAAGCGCTCCGTCAGCCTTAAGTTTCATGAAGGACAGATGAGGGCTATTGCTCGAAAATCATGCGGCCGTCGGCATATTCATAGCGCCGCAGCCGCGACAGAAATGAGACGCCGAGTAGGTTGGTCGACAGCGCCTCGTCGGGCAGCACCAGCGCCGGTACATCGAACACGGTGATGTTGCCAATCTCGATGCGGGACAGCTTTGTCGGCGCGGCCTTGATCTTGCCGTTGGCGGTGGTGACGGTGGCCGTGTAATCGCGCGGCATAGGATGCACGCCGACCATCGACGCGCTGGTCTCGCGCAGGATCACGAACGAAGCGCCGGTGTCGACCATGAAGTCGATATGGCGGCCGTCGACACGGGCGTCGACGCGAAAATGGCCGTCACGCCCGCTGGTGAGCTCCATCTTGTGCTGGCCGATCGATTCGTGTGTCGGCTGCTCGACGGGTTGTACCGCCGCCGCCGCCTGCGTAGCCGGGGGTCCCACCACCGAGTTGTCGGCATAACGGGCAATATAGACGCTGCCGACGAGCGTTATGGCGGCAAAGATCAGAGCCTGACGCATGGATCAAGCGTCGCATGCAGTTGCCGAAGAGCGCCTTAACGCAACGCCGTCAGCTGTGCCGCGCTACAGCGATGGTGACCGACCGGTTAAGGCAGTGCCGACAATTTTATGCACCGCGCGGTTTAGCGCGCCGTGTCGCTGGGGCGCTGAGCGGATCGTCGGGCCAGGGATGCTTAGGATAACGGCCGCGCATCTCTGTTTTGACATCCTTATAGCTGCCGCGCCAAAACCCTGGCAGATCGCGTGTCACCTGTACCGGCCGGTGCGCCGGCGACAGCAGCTCGATCACGAGCGGTACGCGCCCACCGGCGATGCTAGGATGCGTTGCCAAACCAAATAGCTCTTGCACTCGGATCGATATGGTCGGCCCCTGCTCGGCGTCGTAGTCGATGGGTACCGCTGAGCCGGTCGACGCGGTGAAATGCGTCGGCGCCTCGGCATCCAGCCGGTGGCGCAGATTCCACGGGATCAACGCGTCAAGCGCCGCGGCGAGGTCGTCGGCGCCAATTTGCGCGAGCGCAGTCTTGCTGGTCAGGAACGGTGCCAGCCATTCTGCCACTGTGCGCGCCAACGTGTTGTCTGATAGATCGGGCCATTCGGCGCCTTCCGACCGGCGCAGGAAAGATACA
>Ga0207840_1000006_pt1 | contig 35195 bp, 35 predicted proteins | sample LuqExpMetageno65_FD_187822 | JGI IMG/M metagenome (GOLD analysis project Ga0207840, IMG submission 187822) | Tropical forest soil microbial communities from Luquillo Experimental Forest, Puerto Rico - Sample 65 (SPAdes) | ecosystem: Environmental > Terrestrial > Soil > Tropical forest ... | reverse complement strand
TCCCGGTGCTGCTGATGGGCGGTATGGTCGGGCGCGTGTTCCGCGAATTTGCAGTGTCAATATCCGTGGCGATCGTCGTCTCCGGCTTCGTCTCGCTGACGCTGACGCCGATGTTGTGCGCGCGCGTTCTCAAGGGCTATCACGGCGAGAAACAAAATATCTTGCTGCGCAATTTTGAGCGTCTGTTCGAGCTGATGCTGCGCGCTTACGAATGGACGCTCGATCTCGTGCTCAGAGCCAAATCGATCATGCTGGGGCTCACGCTGGTGACCATCGGCGGCACGCTGTGGCTTTATGTAGTGGTGCCGAAAGGATTCTTCCCAACCGAGGATACCGGCTACGTCGTCGGCATCACTGAAGGCTCGACCGACATTTCCTTCCCGGCGCTAAGCGTACTCCAGCGGCGGGTCGCCGACATCGTGCGGAAGGACCCAGCGGTGGCTTACGTCAATTCAACCGTCGGCGCCGGCGGCCCGAACACCGTTGGCAACAGCGGGCGCATGCTGGTGGCGCTCAAGCCGCGCAAAGAGCGCGACAGTCTGGCGACAATTACCGCGCGCTTGCGCAAGAACGCCAATATTGTTCCCGGCATTCGGATCTTTTTCCAGCCTATCCAGAACATCAACCTCGGTGGCAAGCTCGACAAAAGCCAGTATCAGTACACGCTGCAATCGAACGACACTGCTACACTGTATCGGCTGGCGCCGGAACTGCGCGACAAAATCGCGCAAATTCCTGGGTTGCTTGACGTCACCACCGACCTTTACATCAAGAACCCGCAAATCACGATTCAGGTCGACCGCGAGAAATCCGCTGTTTATGGGCTAAGCGTCGATCAGGTGCGACAGGAGCTCTACAACGCCTTCGGTGCGCGGCAAGTGGCGACGATTTACTCGCCGGTTAACACCTACCAGGTCATCCTTGAGGCGCAGCCTGAGTTTCAAGCGGGCCCAGACGACCTCGCGCGCATTTATCTGAAAACCACCAACGGCACCGTCGTTCCACTGTCGGCGGTCACAAAATTCGAGCCCACGGTTGGGCCGCTGCAGGTCAATCACCAAGGCCAGCAGCCGGCAGTGACCATCTCGTTCAACCTAGCGCCGGGCTTCTCGCTCGGGCAAGCGGTTGACGCGATCCAGAACCTTGAGCGTGAACAACGGCTGCCGGCGACGATCACCACAGGCTTCCAAGGCACGGCGCAGGTGTTCCAGGATTCATTGCGCGGCCAGGGTATACTAATCCTGGCGGCGATTTTCGCCGCCTACGTGGTGCTTGGTATTTTGTATGAGAGCTTCATCCATCCGATTACCATCATCTCGGGTCTGCCGTCCGCCGGCATCGGCGCGATCCTGACCCTGATGCTGTTCCGCATGGATCTGTCGGTGATCGCGATGATCGGCATCGTGATGCTTGTCGGCATCGTGAAGAAGAACGCGATCATGATGATTGACTTCGCCATCGAGCGCCGCCGCGTCGGCCTTTCGGCGGAGGCCGCGATCCGCGAAGCCGCCATGCTGCGCTTTCGGCCGATTATGATGACAACCTTCGCGGCGATCTTCGGCACGCTGCCGATCGCGCTCGGCACGGGCGCGGGCGCCGAGCTGCGCCAGCCGCTCGGCGTCGCGGTGGTCGGCGGTCTTTTGCTGAGCCAGTTGCTCACGCTTTACATCACGCCGGTGATCTACCTCTACCTCGACCGCTTCGACCGGATGCTCAGGCGCCGGCTCGAGCCGCAGCTTGCCGAGGTACAGGAAGCTCCGCCGGCCATCGCGGCGGAGTAGGGGTTATAGCGCGAAGCTGGTGCCGCAGCCGCAGGAGGCGGTGGCTTTTGGGTTCTTTACCTTGAACGAAGCGCCGATGAGGTCGTCAACGAAATCGATCTCGGCACCGGCCATATAATTCATCGAGACCGGATCGATCACCACGGTAGCGCCATCCCGGGTGATGGCGAGGTCGTCGTCAGCCCTGGCGCGCTCCATGTCGAACTTGTACTGGAAGCCTGAGCAGCCGCCGCCTTCGATGGAGACACGCAACATAGTGCCCGGTGGCTCGGCTTTCAGAATCTCGCCGATCCGCTTGGCGGCCCGTTCGCTGACTGTGACGCTGGCGTCCATCGTCATTCCTTCCGCCGCAATGGTATTGGCATGCGGCCTGCCGAATAGTTAAGTGCGCACATCCACAAGGTCAATCTGCCGATGGCGATCGAAACCGGGCGCGCACGAGCCGTTTATGCCGCCAATCCGGCACAAAGCCGGGGCCGACGTTACGTCGAGCCGGCAAGCCCGACGCGCAACGCGTTCCGGCGCGACTGCGACCGCATCATCCATTCCACCGCATTCCGGCGGTTGGCACATAAGACGCAAGTGTTTGTCTACCACGAGGGCGATCATTACCGCTCGCGGCTGACCCATACGCTGGAGGTGGCGCAGATTGCCCGCTCGCTTGCCCGCGCGCTCGGGCTCGACGAGGACCTCGCCGAAGCGCTGGCGCTAGCGCACGATCTTGGCCATCCGCCGTTCGGCCATGCCGGCGAACGCTCGCTCGACAAGGCGCTCGCGCGCTTCGGCGGCTTTGACCACAACGCGCAGGCGCTGCGCATCGTCACCGATCTCGAGCGCCGCTACGCCCTCTTTGACGGGCTCAATCTGACCTGGGAGACGTTGGAAGGGTTGGTCAAGCACAATGGCCCGCTCACCGACTGCGCCGGCGCGCCGGTCGGGCGCCATGCCCAGCGCGGCGTTCCGGCCGCGATCTTGGCTTATGCGCAGATACAGGATCTCGAGCTGTGGTCCTTTGCCGGCGCCGAGGCGCAAGTGGCGGCGCTATCCGACGACATCGCCTATGACGCGCATGACATCGACGACGGCTTGCGCGCCGATTTTTTCACGCTCGAGGACATCGCTGTAGTCGATCTAATCGGCGACATCGTGCGCGAGATCGACAAGGCGCATCCCAGCCTAGAGCACGCGCGACGTGCGCACGAAATGGTGCGCCGGCTGATCACCCGCATGATCGAGGATGTCATCGCCGAGAGCGGTCGACGCTTTGCCGCGCTGGGGCCGAGCTCGACGACGGAGGTGCGCGAGGCCGGCGGACCGGTGGTGGCGTTTTCGCCGGCGATGGAAGGAGCCGACGCCGCAATCAAGGGCTTCCTTTATCCGCGCATGTACCATCACGTGCGCATCAAGCAGGTGATGGGCGAAGCCGAGGGCGCACTAAGCGACCTGTTTGCGCACTACACTGTGACGCCTGACGACCTACCGGCGGAATGGGCGGAGGGCTTCGACCGCGCCGGCGATAGTATTCGCGCCCGCCGCATCGCCGACTACATCGCCGGCATGACCGACCGGTATGCGCTTATCGAGCACGCCAAATATTTCAAGACCACGCCTGAGTTGCGCTAGCGCTCGCCTGTTAAGGCAGGGGGAAAATCTCATCGAACCATGGCGCGATTGGCCAGCAGGGTTGAATTCATCACAGGCGGCGGCATCGGCCGCGCCACCGCGGAGCGCTTCGCCGAAGAGGGCGAAGACCCATCTCTCGAGCTTGGGCTACCCGAACCACATGGTATCTTGCGTCGGACCAGTCAGTCATCACCACCGGCCAGATCCTTTCGGTCGATAGCGGCGCGCCGATTATCTAGAAAGCTAAGTGAACGCCATTTTGACTAATGACAATAATTCCTTTACTCGCAGCCGCAATGGCGCCCCAGAGTAAAAGCACCAATCTATACGAAAGAGTGCACGAGTGCGTAATCGGCTCTACTGCAGCATCGTTGCCGCCCGGCACCGATCTGTCACGCGTGGTCGTGGAGCCGCCGCGCGATCCAACGCACGGTGATTGGGCTACCAACGCAGCAATGGTGACGGCCAAGGGTGTCGGCAAGAAACCGAAGGAAATAGCGGAAGCAACAGCCAATGCGTTGCGAAACGCTGAGATAGTCGAGAGGGTCGATGTCGCGGGCCCCGGCTTCATTAATTTGAGGCTCAAGCCGCACGTTTGGGGCGAGGAACTGCGCGTCGTGTTGGAGAGTGGCCTCAACTACGGACGCAGCAATATCGGGCGGAGCCAGAAGCTCAACGTCGAATTCGTTTCTGCCAATCCAACTGGCCCGATGCATGTCGGACACGGACGCGGCGCGGTGTTTGGCGACGCGCTTGCCAATCTGCTCACCTTTACCGGCTACGACGTCACGCGTGAGTACTACATCAACGATGCGGGCGCGCAGGTCGACGTCCTGGCGCGCTCGGCCTTTCTGCGTTACCGCGAAGCGCTCGGCGAGAACATCGGCGAGATCCCGGAGGGACTTTACCCCGGCGATTACCTGAAGCCGGTCGGCGCCGCGCTCAAAAGCGAGCATGGCGCGACGCTGAGCAAAAAGCCAGAATCCGAATGGCTTCCGGTTGTGCGGGCCAAAGCCATTGCGATGATGATGAACGCGATCCGCCGCGATCTCGCCGCGTTGAACGTGCGCCACGATGTGTTCTATTCGGAGCGCTCGTTGATCGAAGGCGGCGATCAAGTCGCCGCCACCATAGAAAACCTGCGCAAGGGCGGCGAGGTCTATGAAGGCCGTCTGCCGCCGCCCAAGGGGGGCAACCTCGAGGATTGGGAAGACCGCGAGCAGACGCTCTTCCGCTCAACCGATTTCGGCGACGACGTCGACCGGCCGCTAAAGAAGTCGGATGGCAGCTACACCTATTTCGCTTCAGACATCGCCTATCACAAATCGAAGTTCGACCGCGGCTTCTTGAACCTGATCGACGTGTGGGGCGCCGACCACGGCGGCTACATCAAACGCATGCACGCGGCCGTGAAGGCGGTGAGCGGCGGTAAGGCCGTGCTCGATGTGAAACTGATCCAATTGGTCCGCTTGCTGCGCGCCGGCGAGCCGGTGAAGATGTCAAAGCGCGCTGGCGAGTTCGTCACCCTGCGCGAAGTTGTGGACGAAGTCGGGCGCGACGCTGTGCGCTTCGACATGCTCTACCGCAAGAACGATGCAGTGCTTGATTTCGATCTCGCAAAGGTGATCGAGGCGACGCGTGAGAACCCGGTATTCTATGTGCAATACGGCCATGCCCGCGGGCAGTCAGTATTCCGCAATGCCCGGGCGGAAATCCCGGACCTGCCGGCGGATCCGGAAGAACGCGTGCAGTGGCTTACGAACGCGCCGCTCGACCGGCTCACCGACCCCGGCGAACTGTCCATCCTCCGGCGGATCGCGCTTTATCCACGCCTCATCGAGGCTGCGGCGACGGTGCACGAACCGCATCGGGTTGCATTCTATCTATATGATTTAGCTAGTGAATTTCACGTTCATTGGACCCGCGGAAAGGACTTGCCTCATTTACGCTTCATTATCCAGAATGATTCAAAAATGACGGCGGCGCGGCTTGCTTTGGTGCAGGGGATCGTTACCGTTCTGGCCTCGGGGCTCAAACTGCTCGGGGTCAAAGCGCCTGAGGAAATGCGGTAATTCTCGTTCGATGGACAACCTTGTATCGCGATTGAAGGGGCAAGGGTGCGATCAAAAACGGGGACCGAATGGCGGACGACCAAATTCAAAGACCCAATCGAACCAATGAAGCATCGGCACGCGGCGCGTCCGCTACCTCAGGTAGCGATCCGCTCGCCGAGCTTGCCCGCTTGATCGGACAGACTGACCCGTTTGGCGAATACGGCCGGGAAAATGCGCGCCGCGCCGCCGCGCCACAAGCGCCGACGCCTGCCCCGAATTTCGTGCCGAACGAGTATCAAGCCGCGCCAACTGCGCCTGCAAAGACTCCGCTCAGGCCATATGCAGCGGCGGCGCCTAACGCCACCGCGCTCGATCTCAATCAAAGCGAGGCGCCCGGCTATACGGCCGAGGAAGCCTACGAGGCGGATGGCTATGATGAGCATCAGCCGCCGTCTCACATCGGCGAGCAGGAGGATCTCTATGATGATTTGCCGCCGCCACGTCGGCGCTTAGGCATTCTGGCGATCGCCGCGGTGTTTGCGCTCGCCGTCATCGGTACCGCCGGCGCGTTTGGGTATCGCGCCCTGTTTGGATCGTCAGGATCAAGCCAGCCGCCGCCGGTGATCAAGGCCGACACAGCGCCGAGCAAGATTGTGCCTGCGACCACGGTCAAGACGCCGAACAAGCTGATCTACGACCGGGTCGCCGATCGCGGGCAGGATGAAAAGCTTGTTTCGCGCGAGGAACCGCCCGTCGAACTGAAGGACCAGCAAGCCCCGCCGCCGCTGGCGCCGGCGCAAGACACCGCACAGCCGGTCGCCGCGCCGCCGACGGCGCCCCTCGGGACCGGCGTTATCTCCAACGAGCCGAAGAAGGTCCGCACCATCGCCATCCGGCCCGACCAACTGGGCGTGGGAGACAGCCAACCGGCTGCAACTCCGCTTGCGGCTCCACCGCAAGCGCCTCCGCCGGCAACGCAGGCGGCAACGCCGCCGGCGCCAGCGCCAGCGCCGGCACAGAGGATCGCCAGCAATCCGCCCGCCGCGCAGCAGCCGACTAGCTCATTGCCGCGGCAGACCGCGGCCGCGCCAGCGCCGCCCCCGACGGCGGCGGCTCGCACCCCTACGCACACTTCCTCGGTTGCGCCGGCGCCCACAAACGGCAGCTACGCAGTGCAGGTCTCCTCGCAGCGTAACGAGGCCGATGCACAGGCGGCTTATCACAGCCTGCAGGCCAAATACCCTAACCAGCTCGGCGGCCGCCAAGTGCTGATCCGCAAGGTGGACCTGGGCCAAAAGGGGACCTTTTACCGCGCCTTGGTCGGACCCTTCGCTACCGCTGGCGAGGCGAACGAATTGTGTAGCGGTCTCAAGGCGGCCGGCGGCCAATGCCTCATCCAAAAAAATTAGCGTTGGCTTTGCTTGAAGCCATTACGGGCGAGGGCTAATCCGCGCTGATGCTGGCGCGTGCATTCATCACCGGATTGAGCGGGCTCGCGATCACGGTCAACGAGCGCGCGTTCATCCGGGAAGCCCAGCCCTGGGGTCTCATCATATTCAAGCGAAATGTGAAAACATTTCAGCAAGTAATTGAATTTATACAGTCATTTCGAGAGATTGTGGGCTGGCCAGCGCCGGTTCTCGTGGACCAGGAAGGTGGTCGCGTGCAGCGCCTCGGCCCGCCCCATTGGCCAGAGTATCCGCCCGGGGCACGCTACGGCACGATCTACGACCGTGAGGTGGCCGCCGGACTAGCCGTTGCCCGGCTTGCAGGGCGACTGATTGCCGCCGACCTCAATGCCCTTGGCGTGGATGTCGACTGTCTTCCGCTGGGCGACGTTCCGGTCGAGGGCGCCGACGCGGTCATCGGCGACCGAGCCTATGGAACCGAGCCGGTCAAGGTCGCGGCCCTGGCCGGTGCTATCGCCGAGGGGCTCATCGCGGGGGGCGTCCTGCCGGTGCTCAAGCACCTGCCCGGTCATGGCCGGGCAACCGCCGACAGCCACCACAGGCTGCCTCTAGTCGACACCGACCGAACCACCCTAGAAGCCACCGATTTTGCTGCCTTTCGGCCGCTCAACGAACTCCCGCTGGGTATGACCGCACATGTTGTGTTTTCCGCAATTGACCCTGATGCACCGGCCACCACTTCAGTCACAATGGTGCGCGAAGTGATTCGCGGCTTTATCGGGTTCCAAGGCCTGCTCATGAGCGATGACATCTCGATGAATGCCCTTTCCGGCACGATCACGGAGCGCAGCCGCGCTGCTTTTGCGGCCGGCTGCGACGTCGTGCTTCATTGCAACGGCGATCTGCGCGAGATGAGCGCAGTCGCCGGGGAATCGCCAAAGCTTACGGGGGACGCCGCAAAGCGGGCGGAGGCGGCGCTGGCGCAACGCAGGGCCCCGGACGATTTCGACGTCGCTGCCGCCCGCAAGATTTTCAAGCAGATGGTGGACGCGGAAGGATCCCCATCGCAACGGAAGACCGGCTGATGACGCCAGAGGATTTCGACACCACGCTGGAATCGGATCGCGGCACTACCGAGCCGGCGATGATCGTCGATGTCGAAGGCTTTGAAGGCCCGCTTGATCTACTGCTCGCGCTCGCGCGCACGCAGAAGGTCGATTTGTCGAAGATATCCATCCTAGCGCTCGCTGATCAGTATCTGAATTTCATTGAAGCCGCACGCCAGTTGCGGCTCGAGCTTGCCGCCGACTATCTGGTGATGGCAGCTTGGCTCGCCTACCTCAAATCGCGCCTATTATTGCCAGAATCGGCCGCGGGCGAGGGGCCGAGCGCGGAGGAAATGGCCTTGGCTTTGGCGCATCGCTTGCGTCGGCTGGAAGCCTTCCGCGACGTGGCTACGCGTCTGATGGACCGCCCGCAGCTGAATCGCGACGTATTCCCGCGCGGCTCGCCGGAGCCGATCGAGGAAATCAAGCAGCCGGAGTGGACCGCAACGCTTTACGACCTGCTCAGCGCCTATGCCACGCAGCGGGCGCGCAGCGCGCTTTCGCGCGTGCGCTTCAAGAAGCGGACGGTATGGTCGCTCGCCGAAGCACGCATCGCGCTCGAGCGGCTGATTGGCATGTCGGACGACTGGTCGCGCATCGATTTCTTCCTGATTTCCTATGTGGTCGAGCCCGCGCTAACGGCGACCGCCATGGCCTCATCTCTCGCCTCCGCGCTCGAATTGGTGCGTGAAGGACTTGCCGAGATACACCAGAAAGAGTCGTTCGCGCCGATCTACATGCGCAAGCGGGTCGGCATGAACGGAAGTGCTGCGACGCATGACGCGCAAGAAAACGCATAAGGAGAAAGGGTCGATGCCCAGCGCCGCTAAGAAGCTCGTTATTGTCCAGAACAGCGAGGCGCCGCCTCACGAAGCACCGGTCGCGGCGCGACCGGAAGAATTGCGGTTGCTCGAAGCCTTGCTGTTTGCCGCGGGCCAACCGCTCGACGAGGCGATGCTGGCGCGCCGCCTGCCAAACGGCGTCAACGTCAAAGAGGCGCTCGCTGCGCTGAAGGCGGAATACGCCACACGGGGCGTCAACTTGGTGAAGGTGGGGAAGAAATGGATGTTCCGCACCGCCGACGATCTGTCCTGGCTGCTAACCAAGGAGACGGTGGAGACGCGCAAACTGTCGCGCGCGGCAATCGAGACACTCGCCATCATAGCGTATCACCAACCGGTCACCCGCGCCGAGATCGAGGAAATCCGCGGCGTGGTGACTGCGGTCGGCACGCTAGATGTGCTGCTGCGCACGGGGTGGATCCGTCCTCGCGGCCGCCGCAAGGCGCCAGGCCGGCCGATCACCTATGGCACCACCGATCAGTTCCTCACCCATTTCGGGCTGGAGGAGGTCGGCGACCTGCCCGGTCTCGACGAACTGAAGAGCGCCGGCTTGTTGGAAGGCAATCTGCCGCCGGGCTTTGCGGTGCCGTTGCCGTCCGATGACACGGCCTTGCGCGAGGACGAGGATCCTCTGGAGCCGAGCGACCTCGACCTGGGTTTGGCGCCTCCGTCGTCGCGTAGCGACACGTAAAGTCCGGGAATTGAAAGCGAATACCGGCGGGGCCCAGCTTAACGCCGGCATTACAAAAGGGCGTAAGTCCTTGTTTTTGCCGCTTGCGAGGCCTACTTTCGTTTTAAACTAGGGCGGGGCACGTCAGCCGCCGCCGCGGAGGGTTCTATGGGTTCCTTGAGCATCTGGCACTGGATGATAGTAATCGTGGTGGTGATGCTTCTGTTTGGCGGCCGCGGAAAGCTTTCATCGGTAATGGGCGACTTTGCCCAGGGCATCAAGGCTTTCAAGAAGGGCATGACGGAAGACGATAAAGCGGAGGCCAAGAGCGAGCCGGCGAAGTCCATCGAGCATCAATCCGCCGCCGCTGCCCCGAAGACGGAAACCGAGCGCGCGCGCTCATAAAGGCTCCTGCATCGTCGGCCATAACGGGCGGCAGCGCCTGGAGTTGATCTATCCATGTTCGGTCTAAACTGGGGCGAGCTCGTCGTCATCGGCATCGTCGCGCTGATCGCGATCGGGCCGAAGGAGTTGCCAACCGTTCTGCGCACGCTGGGCCAATGGATGGGCAAGATCCGCCGTATGGCCAACGAATTCCAGACCCAGTTCAATGAAGCGCTGCGCGAAGCCGAATTCGCCGACCTGAAGAAGCATGCCGACGAGCTTTCGATTTCGGTGGCCGAAATAGGCAAAATCGATCCTATCGCCGATGTGCAGCGCGACGTCGAGCGCAGCTTCCAGGAGCCGCCGGCCGAGAAACAGGTGGTCGGCGCGCCGGCCACCGATATCGGCAATCCGGCGCCGGTGACCGCACATCCATCGTCACTGCCGCCGATCGACGTGCCGCTGCCGGAGCCGCCAGCTCCCGTCACCCATGAGGATCTTGCGCCTGCCGAGACGGCGCCTGCCAAGGAGCCAGCGAAACAAGGCGGGAGCAGCGCATGACGCAAGAGGACATTGACGCCACCAAGGCGCCGCTGCTCGAGCACCTGATCGAGCTGCGTTCGCGTCTGATCAAGGCGCTGATCGCCTTCGGCGTGATGTTCGCGCTCTGCTTCGTCTTCGCAAAGGACATTTACAACGTCTTGGTCTGGCCCTTCGTCTGGGTAGCAGGACCGGAGAATTCCAAGTTCATCTACACGGCACTGCTCGAATATTTCGTCACGCAGCTGAAACTCGCGATGTTCGGTGCCGCTTTCCTGTCTTTCCCGGTGGTCGCGACGCAGCTCTACATGTTCGTGGCGCCCGGCCTCTACCGTCACGAGAGAAAGGCCTTCCTGCCGTACCTGATTGCGACCCCGATCTTCTTCACGCTCGGCGCGCTGGTGGTCTATTTCCTGGTACTGCCCATGCTGATCCGCTTCTCGCTGCACATGCAGCAGCCGGGCGACACGCATGACGCGGCGATTTCGCTGCTGCCTAAGGTTGGCGAGTATCTGTCCCTGATGATGACGCTCGTGCTTGCCTTCGGCGTGGCGTTCCAATTGCCGGTGATCCTGACGCTGCTCGGCCGCGTCGGACTGATCACCGCGCAGCAGCTCAAGGAAAAGCGGCGCTATTTCATCGTCGGCGCCTTCGTGATCGCCGCCGTCCTGACGCCGCCCGACGTCATCAGTCAGATGTCGCTCGCGGTGCCGCTGATGGCGCTCTATGAGGGCTCGATCTGGTCGGTGCGCATGGTGGAAAAGAAGGCGCAGGCCGACGAGGCCGCCAAGGCAGCGGCGGCAACAGCCAAAGCAGTGCAATAGAAATACTCTGGCTTGCCGTGACAAGCCCGCCCATGACGCGGTAGAAGCCCCGGCATGTACGATATGAAATGGATTCGCGAGCATCCGGAGGCCTTTGACAAAGGCCTGAAACGGCGCGGACTAGAGCCTTTGTCCGGCAAGCTAATCAAGCTTGATGAAGAGCGTCGGGCGGCGATCACCAAATTCGAACAGGCGCAGGCGCGGCGCAACGCCGCGTCGAAGGAGATCGGCGAGGCGAAGAAAAAAAAGGACGAGGCCTCGGCGCAGAAGCTGATGGCGGAAGTCAACGAGCTGAAGTCGACACTGTCGGCGCTGGAAGAAGAACAGAAGAAACTCGCCGACACCCTCGACATGGAACTTGCGGAAATCCCCAACACGCCGGCTGACGACGTGCCGGACGGCGCAGATGCCAGCGGCAATGTCGAACGTCATGTATTTGGCAAGAGGCGCGATTATGCGTTCAAGCCCAAACAGCATTTCGAATTGGGCGAAGCGCTCGAAATGATGGACTTCAAAATAGCGGCGAAACTATCCGGCTCGCGCTTCGTCGTTTTGCAGAAAGATCTCGCGCGCATGGAGCGCGCGCTCGGGCAGTTTATGCTCGATCTGCACACGGGAGCGCACGGCTACATCGAAGTTAGTCCGCCCATCATGGTGCGTGACGAGGTGATGTTTGGCACTGCGCAGCTGCCGAAGTTTGCCCATGATCAATTTCGAACGACGAATGATTTCTGGCTCATACCCACTGCCGAAGTGCCGCTCACCAATCTTGTACGAGGGTCAATCATCGAGGGAGCGCAACTGCCGATGCGGTTCACCGCCTGCACTCCCTGTTTCCGGGCGGAAGCCGGCGCCGCCGGCAAGGATACGCGCGGCATGATCCGCCAGCACCAGTTCATCAAAGTCGAGCTCGTCTCTGTCACCGCACCTGAAAAATCCAGGGAAGAGCATGAGCGCATGCTCGCCTGCGCCGAAGAGGTGCTGAAGAAGCTCGTCCTGCATTATCGTATTATGACTCTCTGCACCGGCGACACGGGTTTTGCCTCGCAGAAGACCTACGACATTGAAGTCTGGCTGCCAGGGCAGGGCATGTATCGGGAGATTTCCTCATGTTCGAACTGCGGGGAATTTCAGGCCCGCCGCATGAACGCGCGCTACCGCTCCAAGGACGGCGTGCGCCACGTGCACACGCTTAACGGCTCCGGCGTCGCGGTCGGCCGCGCGCTGATCGCGGTAATGGAGAACTATCAGGACGATCACGGCACGATCGTGGTGCCGGACGCGCTCAAGCCCTATATGGGCGGAATGACCAAGATCGAGCGGGCGTAATGCGCATCCTCATCACCAATGACGACGGCATTCACGCGCCGGGCCTCGAGGTTTGCGAGAAGATCGCGCGCGAATTGTCCGACGAAGTGTGGGTCGTGGCGCCGGAAACCGACCAATCCGGCGTCTCGCATTCCTTGTCGCTCAATGATCCGCTGCGCCTGCGCGAAGTGGCCAACCGGCATTTCGCGGTGAAGGGCACGCCGACCGACTGCGTGATCATGGGCGCGCGCTACATCATGCAGGAGATGCCGGACCTGGTACTGTCCGGCGTCAACCGCGGCCGCAACGCCGCGGAGGACGTGACCTATTCGGGCACGGTCGCCGGCGCGATGGAAGGCACCGTGCTCGGCATTCCGTCTTTCGCGCTATCGCAAGCCTATGCCGCGTCAACCCGGCGACTGCCGCATTGGGACACCGCGAGCGAGTTCGCGCCCGATATCATACGTCGCGTACTCAAGGCCGGCGTGCCGCGCGACGTGCTGGTCAACGTCAATTTTCCCGATTGCTCCCCGCATGAGGTTGCTGGCGTTTCCATCGCGATCCAGGGCAAACGCGACCAGGAGCTCTTGCGCATCGACGCGCGCCACGACGGGCGCGGCAATCCTTATTACTGGATCGCGTTTGGGCGCGGCGGCATCGTCGGCGCTGCGGAGGGCAGCGACCTCGCTGCGCTCGCTGAGAAGCGCATCGCCATCACGCCGCTGCGGCTCGATCTCACCGACGAGCCGTTCATGACTAAGCTTGCCGAATTGTTCGAGCCGGCGCAGGCGCGCATGCGCCGGGGCTAGGCGAGCAGCGTGCTCAGCGCGTCCTTTAGTTGCCCGGCCTGGAACGGCTTCGGCAGTACCAAGTGATCGCGATAGGGCGGCGCGAGGCTGCGCTCGCCGTAGCCGGTGACAAAGACGAAGGGTACGCCGCGTTTGGCCAGGATGTCGGCGACCGGATAGGTGTCGCGGCCGTCGAGATTGATGTCGAGAATGGCGGCGTCGAATTCGCCTTTGGCGGCCTGTGCACTCGCCTCGGCGAACGTGCCGACCGCAGCAGCCACGTCGTAGCCGAGGTCGGCAAGCATGTCCTCCACCAGTATGCGGATCAGATATTCGTCCTCGACCACAAGGACACGTGCGCGCGACTCAGGCATCGGCTACTCCAGGACGCGACGCCCCCGTGCGCCCAGCGCAGCTTACATGATCGGCGGGCAAACGTGCTAGATTTGCCATGATGGGAGTCGGCCGTGGCAAAACGACCGCGGGATGGCCAAGACGAGGACCGTATGGAGTTCCTGCTGACGCTGCGTCGCCGCGGCATCAGCGACCAGGCGGTGTTGCGAGCCATGGACGAGGTGCCGCGCGGACAGTTCGTCACCACGCAGTTTGCCGACCGCGCCTACGCCGACCAGGCGTTGCCAATCGACTGCGGGCAGACCATCAGCCAACCCTATGTGGTCGCCTACATGACCGAGCAACTTGGGCTGCGCCCGCACCATCGCGTGCTTGAGGTCGGTACCGGCTCGGGCTACCAGGCAGCGGTGCTCTCGCGGCTGGCACGCGAAGTGGTCAGTGTCGAGCGCTATCGCACGCTTGCCGAGCAAGCTCGTGAGAGGCTTAAGGCGCTCGGCTATGACAATGTCGAGGTGGTGATCGGCGACGGCTTCGCTGGCGTGCCGAGGCGGGCGCCCTACGACCGCATCAACGTCACCGCCGCCGCCGAGACCGTGCCGCAGGCACTGCTCGACCAGTTGGCCGAGGATGGCGTGATGGTCCTGCCGCTCGGGCAGCACGGCGGATCGCAACACATTGTCAAGCTTACCAAGTTGCAAACGGGCATCGAGCGCGAGCAGTTGATCGCGGTGCGTTTCGTGCCGCTCTTACCCGGTGAGGCTCAGGAGCTGTGACATTTTTGCTCGCGCCTGCGACCCTCGTAAGGTTCCGCTAATCCTTAAAACGTTGTTTACCCGCCTCTGCTTTAGTTAAAGTCTCCGGTTTTTTGTGTACTAGTGAGTAACCACATGCCGCGTTCCGACGTGCCTCCGCGTTCTTCCACTTGGGCGCGCGTTGCAGTCCTCGCCTTGGTCGGCATTGCCACCACCGCTTGCTCAGACTCCGCACGCTTCCAAAGCAGCTCCTACAGCCGCGCGGTACCGCCACAAGAAGTGACCGGTTCGGCCGTCACGCAGCCGGCGCCAAACGGTCGCGTCGTAGCGCAACCGCTGCCGACGCCGAGCCGGCAGCAGACCGTCGCCGCCTCCAGCGTCTCCAACGGAGCGCAGGGTCTCGGCGCTTATCCTGTCACCACACCGCGTGCAGAATCCACGGGGCATTGGACTTGGGACGGCGGCTCGCCGGTGACGGTCGACGCGGGGGAGACGGTCGAGAGCATTGCACGCAAATACGGCGTGCCGGCCTCGGCATTGCGGCAGACTAACAACCTGAGCGAGACGAATGCGATCCGTCCCGGCCAGCGCATCGTCATTCCGCGTTACGTGTCGTCGAGCGCGTCCGCGCTACGAGCCGCGAAGTCGGCGCATGTCGCACAGGGCGTGCATGTGGTTGCGCCCGGCGAGACCATGATCGGAATTGCTCACAAGTACGGCATCGCGCTGAATGCCTTAGCGCGCGCAAACAACATGCAGCCCTTTGGTAAGATCAGCGTCGGGCAGCAGTTAATTATCCCGGGCAGCCATTCGGTTGCCGTCGCGCACGCGCCGGCGGCGCCGCCGCCCACGCCGCAGGTGGCGCAGCCCCGCACGATACCGGCCGAGAAGGCGATCGCTAGCGCCGCCCCTTTGCAAAGCGCGCGCATCGTCACGCCTGAAACGCAGACCACCACTCAAAGCGTCGCTACCGCAGCGGAGCCGGCTGGCAATCTCCCATCTTTCCGCTGGCCGGTGAAGGGCCGCATCATCGCGGCGTTCGGTTCCAAGATGGACGGCACGCAGAACGACGGCATCAATCTGGCGGTGCCCGAGGGCACGCCGGTCAAAGCGGCCGACGACGGCGTTGTCGCCTACGCCGGCAACGAGCTCAAGGGTTACGGGAATCTGGTGCTGATCCGCCACGCCAACGGCTATGTCTCGGCCTATGCCAACGCGAGCGAGATCTTGGTGAAGCGCGGCGACACCATCAAGCGCGGGCAGGTGATCGCGCATGCCGGGCAGACCGGCAACGTAACCTCACCGCAACTGCACTTCGAGATCCGCAAGGGCTCGACGCCGCTCGATCCGACCAAGTACCTCACCGGCGCGTAAGCCATGGCATATTCTCCGTGATGGTTGGGTTCGTCTCTACCATTTGCACCTTAGTCCCTCAGCTCGACGCCGAGCCGCCCAGCGAGATCCTGCACGAACTGCCAGGCCACCCGACCTGAGCGAGAGCCGCGCGTTGTGGACCATTCCAATGCGTCCCGGTGCAGTTCTTCGGTGGGCGCGGGAATCTTGTAGTGAGCGATGTAGCCGTCGACCATCGCAAGGTATTCGTCCTGGCTGCAGCGGTGGAAGCCGAGCCACAGCCCGAAGCGGTCCGACAGCGAAACTTTCTCTTCTACCGTCTCGCCCGGGTTAATAGCGGTCGAGCGCTCGTTCTCCATCATGTCGCGCGACATCAGGTGTCGGCGGTTGGAGGTGGCATAGAAGATCACGTTGTCCGGCCGCCCCTCAATGCCGCCCTCCAAGAGCGCCTTGAGCGACTTGTAGGTGGTGTCTTCGGCGTCGAATGAGAGATCGTCGCAGAAGATGATGAAGCGGTACTTTGAGCCGCGGATGATCGCCATCAGGTCGGGCAGGCTCTTGATGTCCTCGCGGTGGATTTCGACGAGCTTGAGTGGACCGCTATTGGCACCCCTGCGCGCCAGCATGGCATTGACGCCGGCATGCGACGCCTTCACCAGCGATGACTTGCCCATGCCGCGCGCGCCCCAGAGCAGCGCATTGTTGGCGGGCAGCCCCTTGGCGAAGCGCTCGGTGTTCTCGACCAGTACGTCGCGCACGCGGTCGATGCCCTTGAGCAGCGACATCTCGACGCGGTTGACGTGTTTGACCGGCACCAGCCGTCGGCCGTCGGGGTGCCAGACAAAAGCCTCCGCGCTATCGAGGTCGGGCGTCGATCCACGCTGCGGGGCCAGCCGCTCTAGTGCATGGGCGATGCGCGCGAGCGCTTCGGAATTGCCACCGCCTTTGGCGGCCTTCGACTTGGATTTGCGAGACGGTTTGGAGATCGATTTCACCATGGGGACTCGATTCAAAAAAGAGCGTTGCTCTTAGCGCGGCGAGGATCGCTCCCGCAAGCATCCCTGCCCGCAAAGGGCCAAAAATGGCCGATTCTTAAGGGACTTCTGGCGTTGCAATTGGGGCAGCGGCGGCTATAGTCCGCGCAAATTACGCGATGGCTGGCAGGGACACTGACCGGCGTACGCCAACGACGCAAGGAAAGCTTCGATGTTCATATCGCCGGCGTTTGCGCAAGGGCTGTTTGGCGGCGGCACTGGCGAGAATCCCTTTACGTCGTTCTTGATCCCGATGGTCGGGATCTTCGTCATTATGTACTTCCTTATCCTGCGCCCGCAGCAGAAGCGTGTGAAGCAGCACGCGGAAATGGTCAAGAACGTCCGCCGCGGCGACACCGTCGTCACCAATGGCGGTCTTGTCGGCAAGGTCACCAAGGTGATCGACGACGATCAGATCGAAATCGAGATCGCGGACGATGTGCGCATCCGCCAGATGCGGTCGATGCTCGCCGACGTCCGCGCCAAAGGTGAACCGGTGAAGGACGAGGCGGCGGCCAGCTGATCGCAGCAGCGGCGCGATTTAACGGTTAGTCGGGAAGTCATGCTCTATTTCACGCGCTGGAAGGCGGCCGCGGTTCTGCTCACGGCATTGGTCATTTGCCTGTTCGCTGTTCCCAATTTCCTACCTGAAAAAATGGTGGCGAGCTGGCCGAAATGGGCGCAGCGCCATATCGTGCTCGGCCTCGACCTGCAGGGCGGCTCGCACATCCTGCTGGAAGTCGACACTCGCGCGGTGCGTCGGGAGATGCTTGAGGCCTTGCGCGACGATGTGCGGCGCGTACTACGCGAGGCGCGCATCGGCTATACCGGGCTGGTTCTGCGCGGTAACGGCGTGGAGGTGCGCATTCGCGAAGGTGCCAATGCCGATCAAGCGCAGAGCAAGCTCGCAGCTCTGTCGCAGCCGCTCGGCGGCTTCCTGGGCACCACTGGCCAGCGCAGTATCGACGTGACCAGCGAGCCCGGTGGACTTATCCGGCTGACGCTCACCGACCCGGCGATCGTTGAGCGTGTGCGCCAATCGGTCGACCAGTCGATCCAGATCATCGAGCGGCGCGTGAACGAGCTTGGCACCGTGGAGCCACTGATCCAGCGGGAAGGCACTGACCGCATTCTGGTGCAGGTGCCCGGCCTGCAGGATCCGACTCGGCTGAAGCAACTGCTCGGCAAGACCGCCAAGCTCGATTTCCGCATGGTCGACACGAATGGCTCGGTGGAGGAGGCGTTGCGCGGCACCGTGCCGCCCGACGATGATCTCTTGTACAGCTCGGCGCAGCCGAAGACGCCCTACCTTATCGAGAAACGCGTGCTGGTTTCGGGCGCCGATCTAACGGACGCGCAGCCCGGTTTCGACCAGCGTACCAGCGAGCCCATCGTTTCGTTCCGCTTCAACACCTCGGGCGCCCGCAAATTCGCCCAGGCAACACAGGAGAATGTCGGCAAGCCTTTCGCGATTGTGCTCGATAACGAGGTGATCTCCGCCCCGGTGATCCGCGAGCCGATCCTCGGCGGCTCCGGGCAGATTTCAGGCAGCTTTACCGTGCAGTCGGCAAACGACCTTGCCATCCTGCTGCGCGCCGGCGCGCTGCCGGCGCCGCTTACCATCATCGAAGAGCGCACCGTGGGTCCCGGCCTCGGTCAGGACTCGATCGCCAAGGGCAAGATCTCGTCCTATGTCGGCGCCGCGATGGTGGTTGTCTTCATGCTGGTCACCTACGGCCTGTTCGGCCTGTTCGCCAATATAGCGGTAGCAATCAACGTTGCCATGATCTTCGGCGTGCTGTCGATGCTCAGTGCCACGCTGACCTTGCCCGGAATCGCCGGCATCGTACTCACCGTGGGTATCGCGGTAGACTCAAACGTGCTGATCTACGAGCGCATCCGCGAAGAGGTGCGCGGCGGCCGCACCCCGATCAACGCCATCGATTCCGGCTTCAGTCGCGCGCTCGCTACCATTCTCGACTCCAACATCACCACGTTCATTGCCGCGGCGGTGTTGTTCTATATCGGCACCGGCCCGGTGCGGGGCTTCGCCGTCACGCTCGGTATCGGCATCATTACCACGGTGTTCACCGCCTTCACTCTGACGCGGCTGATCGTCGCGTATTGGGTGCGCTGGCGGAGGCCGCAACGCGTACCAATCTAGGAGGCTCGCTTGCGCCTGCTTCGTATTGTTCCCGACAATACCAAATTCGATTTCATGCGTTTCCGGCGCATCAGCTTTCCCACTTCGGCCCTGATGTCGATGCTTGCGATCTCGCTTTACTTTTTCCACGGGCTAAACTTCGGCATCGACTTCAAGGGTGGCACCCTTGTCGAAGTGCAGAACAAGGCTGGGCCCGCCGATCTTGCCTCGATCCGCTCAACGCTGAGCACGCTCGGCCTGGGTGAGGTGCAATTGCAACAATTCGGTGCTCCTGACGACGTACTGATCCGCATCGCCGAGCAACCCGGCGGCGAGCAGGCGCAGCAGGAAGCGGTAAACAAGGTGCGCGGCGCGCTCGGCGATGGCGTCGACTATCGCCGTGTCGAGGTGGTGGGACCGCGCGTTTCGGGCGAGTTGCTCTCCTACGGCACCATTGGCCTGATCTTGGCGATCCTCTGCATCCTGGTTTACCTGTGGTTCCGCTTCGAGTGGCAGTTCGCGCTCGGCGCCATGATAGCCAACGTGCACGATATCGTGCTCACCATCGGCTTTATGTCGATCACGCAGATCGACTTCGACCTGACCAGCATCGCCGCACTGCTCACTATCCTCGGTTATTCGCTCAACGACACGGTGGTCATCTACGACCGCATTCGTGAGATGTTGCGCCGCTACAAGAAGATGCCGATGCCGGAGCTGCTCAACGCCTCGGTGAACCAGACTTTGTCGCGCTCGGTGATCACGCACGTCACCGTGTCTCTGGCGCTGCTGGCCCTGCTCCTGTTCGGCGGGCAGGCAATTCACTCCTTCACAGCCACCATGATGTTCGGCGTGGTGCTGGTCGGCACGTATACTTCGGTATTTATCGCTTCGCCGATCCTGATCTATCTCGGCGTCGGACGTGGCGGCGACGCGCTCACCCGCGTTGAGAGATCCAAGTCCTGACAATGGCGGGCTGGGCCGACGCCCCGCATTTGCCTCGCCCGGCGATGATCGATGCCTATGGCAATGGCGGCTTTCGTTTTGCCGGCATGTCGCATCGCGGCTCATTGCTGTGCCTGCCGGACGGCATCTGGGCCTGGCCGGTCGCCAGTATCGCCGAAGTAACGGAAGCTTCCTTGACGCCGGTGTTCGATCGGGCCGGGACCATCGATCTTTTCTTCATCGGTGCCGGCCGCGACCCCTTCGCGCTCCCGGCAGACTTACGAGAGAGGTTCCGCGAACGGAACATTGCAGTCGAATGTCTGGCAACCGGTGCCGCGGCGCAGAGCTACAATATCCTGCTCGCGGAAGATCGACGCGTCGGCGCAGCACTGATCGCCGTCGAGTAATTCGGATTGGCAGGATGCGGCCCAATTTCGAGCACTGCATGAAGCTGGTGCGCGAGGGCGACCGCGATCGCTATCTCGCAACGCTATTCGCGCCAGATGTGCATCGCGACGCGCTGTTCTCGCTCTATGCCTTCAACGTGGAGATTTCGCGGGTCCGCGATCTGGCCCGCGAGCCGATGCCTGGCGAGGTCCGCCTGCAATGGTGGCGCGAGGCGCTGAGCGGCGAGCGCGCGGGCGAGACGGCCGCGCACCCGGTGGCGGCTGCGCTCCGCGAAGCTCTTGAACGGTATGGTTTGAGCGCTGAGCGGCTGATCGCCCTGATCGACGCGCGCGCCTTCGATCTCTACGACGAGGCGATGGCAACCCTCACCGATCTGGAGATCTATGGGATCAAGACGCAATCGGCGCTGTTCGGCATGGCGGCAGAAATTCTTGGTAGCCGCGGCGCGCAAAGCGAGATGCTGACGCTGGATGCGGGAATTGCTTATTCGATTACCGGCATTCTCAGCAATTTCGCGCGGCACGCTTCGCGGCGGCAACTCTATTTGCCGCAGGATGTCTTGAATCACCACGGTATTGACGCCAACCGTATCTATGCCAGGGAGGACAGCGAGCCGTTGCGTGCCGGGCTCGCCGACTTGCGCGCGCTAGCACGGCGGCATCTTGGGTCCGCTCGAGAGAAGTTGAGCGCCACGCCGCCACAGATTCTGCCAGCGCTTTTGCCGGCGGCGCTGGCGGGGCCGACACTGCGGGAGATGGAGAGTGCTAGTTATCGGCCGTTCCAATTCGAGCCGCCCGTGGCCTGGCGGCGGCAATGGTGGCTGTGGCGTGCCGCGCGCAATCCCTCCCGGATTTTTCAGTCCTGATTATTCCGCCGCGGCGGCAGACCATTCGTCCGCGATCCAGCGTTCGAGGTCGTTGAGCGCACGCCGGCTAAGCGCGCTCTTGCGCGCGCGATTCCTGGCCGAGCCGCGGCCGAACCCGCGCGTGTCTCGGTCGTAGTCGAGGGCGGACTTGAGCGGCGGAAACAGGCCGAAATTCACGTTCATGGGTTGGAACGAGGAGGGGCCGACGTCGATCGTCTCGATATGGCCTCCAGTGATGTGGGCGAGCAGAGCGCCGTGGGCCGTGGTCGGCGGCGGCGGCACGATGTGCTCGCCGCGCCGCTCGGCGGCGGCAAAACGCGCAGCGAGCAGACCGATGGCGGCGGATTCGACGTAGCCCTCGCAGCCTGTAATTTGGCCGGCGAAACGCCAGCGTGGATTGGCTTTCAGCCGCAGCGTATCGTCAAGCAACTGCGGGGAATTGAGGAATGTGTTTCGGTGTAGGCCGCCTAGCCGGGCAAATTCCGCATTCTGCAGGCCGGGAATGGTGCGGAAGATACGCACTTGCTCGCCATGCTTCAACTTGGTCTGGAAGCCGACCATGTTGAACAGGGTGCCGAGCTTGTTGTCTTGACGCAGCTGCACGACCGCGTAGGGCTTCACACTTGGCCGGTTGGGATTCGTAAGGCCAAACGGTTTCATCGGGCCGTGGCGCAAGGTTTCGCGGCCGCGTTCGGCCATTACCTCGATCGGCAGGCAGCCTTCAAAATAGGGCGTGGCCGCTTCCCAAGCGTGGAACACAGTCTTGTCGCCGGCAAGCAGCGCATCGACGAACGCATCATATTGCTCGCGCGTGAGCGGGCAGTTGATGTAGTCGGCGTAGGAGCCGGCGGGGCCGATCTTGTCGTATCGAGACTGGAACCACGCTTGCGACATATTGATGCTATCGCGATGGACGATTGGCGCGATGGCATCAAAGAAAGCAAGTGCGTCTTCGCTAGTGAAAGCGCGAATGACGGCGGCGAGATCGGGCGCGGTAAGCGGGCCAGTGGCGACAATGACGTTGTCCCATTCTTCCGGCGGCCGGGCGACTTCGCCACGCACCAACGTGATTAGGGGCTGGGATGCGAGGGCCACCGATACTGCAGCGGAAAAGCCGTCGCGATCCACGGCGAGTGCACCACCAGCTGGCACCTGACTGGCGTCAGCCGCGCGCATGATGAGCGAGCCGAGCCGCCGCATTTCCGCATGCAGCAGGCCGACCGCATTATGGTCCTTGTCGTCGGAACGGAACGAGTTCGAGCAGACTAGCTCGGCATAGCTGTCAGTCTTATGGGCGGCGGTCATGACCGAGGGTCGCATTTCGTGCAACACGACCGGGACGTTGGCTTGCGCCAACTGCCAGGCGGCTTCCGAGCCGGCGAGCCCACCGCCGATGACATGAACCGGTTTGGGCATGCCCGACTCCTGCCACTCCTGTCAGATAAATCAATAGGTTGTTGACTGGGTCGCTAGAGAACAAAAGTGATACGGGATCGTTTTTGGTCCAATGGGCCTCATGGTCAGTTCTGTAAAATTCTTCACTGCCACCTTAGGAAAAGTGCGCTGTTATGTGCTGTGCGCTGTCATGCGCTGTGCGCCGTGGAGGTAAGAATATGACTTGGTGGCCCGGATGGAACTCGGCCGAGAGTGTCGGATTTTGGTCGCACTTTTGGTTCTGGTTTGGGATCGCCTGTCTTTTTGTTGCAGGCGCGTGCGAGGTCATCTCGCATATCTATGGATTGCGAAAAGATGCACTTGTCGCTCGTGAATTGGTCGCTCTCGCCGACCGCGTTGCCGATCAACGACGCAAAGCCGACGAAGCCACACACAGATCCGAAGTGGGAGCGCCGCAAAAGGAGCGTGAACAAGCCAACACGAACGTCACTGAACCGCAGAGGGGTTCGACGGCAAGAGTGCTTACGCCCGAACAACAGCGAACTCTTATCGCGGCCCTTGCCCCATTTGCTGGTCAAAAGGTCAGGGTAGATACGGTTATGGGGAGCGACGATCGGCTCGCGCTAGCTAAAGATTTTGTTGAAATCTTTCGTGCCGCTAAGTGGGACGTTGATCCCATAAGCCCAATGCAGGTTGCCTATAAAAAACCGCCGATTGGGCTTGAGCCAACGATAAATCAGGCTGGCAGCGTTCCCCCAGCCTTTCCTACATTAGTTGATACGCTGGCCGCTCTCGGACTGGGTACTAATACCGGGTTCGCCGACAAAAAAATACCCGTTGGGATCATTGATATGAGGATTGGCGTTCCGGCTAGCCCCACTGAAAAGTAAAAGTTGGGTATTTCTCTCACGCGTGCGTTTTGTCTCCTATCATCGAGTGCAAAGAGCGCATCGTCCTATTGTTGAAAGATCAATACCTTAGAAGACGTGTTTCGTTCTAAACACGAAGTTAACCCGCATTTTTGGTGGTGGACGTCGAGCTTCGAGACCGCGATCTCGTCATCGGTCGATTCTCTGCGATGACATCGTAATGTCGCAAAAATAGAAAACGCCCGCGACTCCCGCAGGGCGTTTTCGATCAGACCCAGATGCGCTCAGCGCTCGTGGGCGGCGTTCCAGGCCACCCGCGGAATGTCGCAGCGGCTAATGCCGATATCAGCGAGTTCGCGGTCGCCCAAGCGCGAAAGCTCATTCAGGCTCCGATTGTAGCGCTTCCACTCGCGGATCAGGCGGATAATGTAAGTAAACATAAGCACCCTCTTTCCCGATGTGTTCCCTAGGAAAATAGGCTCGTTCCAAATTTTGAGTAGCAATTTTGCTGCGTCGCAGCATTGCGCAAATTGCATACATGCGTTAACTGATTCCTAAGGAGAAAAAGGCTCTTTGCGCGGTCAAACAGAATTCTTAGCCACTTTGCATTGCGCTATGCGCATTACTGAGCCAACTGGGGAACCTTGGCCGATTACTTGGCTGGAAGCGGATGTAAAGCACGCTAGCGGAGGGCGCTTCCCTTGCCGTTGCCTTCCACCACCAAGGAATGAGACCGCAGCGCATCGGCCAAGGCTCAACCTGATCGACACCGCGCGGGACCAGCACGGCTCCGGCCGTTACAAAACAGATCGACAACTGGCAGAAGACTGTCGGTCGTTTTATCACCCCTGCTTCGCCGCGCGCTTTGGCGGCGTATCGGGCGGCAAGGAGACCCAGGGGTGGCGTGACTCCTCCCACACCGCCATGTTTGGTGCGGGGAAACTTGGATCGGCGAAGTTGCCGATGGCAACGTTGACGTATCCCGGAAAGCCCATGTTCTCCCAGTAGACAGTGGAGCCACATATCGGACAGAAGTGATAGGTCAGCGCGTTGCCGCTTTCGGCTGTCCGCACCCACGTCGTGGAATTACCGGTGATGGCAACCTGCTCGCGGCGGAAGCGTGCTTGGTTGCTAATCACGGCGCCGGTGCGGCGCTGACACGCCAGGCAGTGGCACATGGCGATGCGCGTTGGTTCGCCCTCAATCGTAAGGTAAAGCCGCCCACAGCTGCAGGCGGCGTGTCGGGTGGTCATAGGTCGGCTCCGCGGCTGTCGATGTGTGGGGGAGTGTACGCTGGACTTCAGAACGATGCACCATGGGCAGCGGAATCGCGCCGGCGTCGGGCCAATGTTGTAGCGCGGCTGCGGGATTAGCGCCGGCTGCGTCACAATTCGCGCCAAGCGTAGGCTTGGCGGCCGCACAATGCTATTGGCCTCCTGCCGGTAAGCAATTTGCTGCTACAATTTGTCATAACCAGCGGGCGTAAAATTTCGTTGCTTGTGCTTCCCAACGCCGATTTCGGGAAACAAACGCAACACAATTGGAGATGAACGATTGGAAATATTAGAATTGCGAATTCTGTATTTTGAAGACTTAGCGGTCGGGATGACCGAACGGCTGACCAAGACTGTTGCCTCCTCGGACGTTGTCGGCTTTGCCGCGGTCACCGGCGACCGAAATCCGATCCACTTGTCCGAACACTTCGCCGCCAAGACGCCGTTTGGCACGCGCATCGCGCACGGCCTCTATACGGCGAGCCTCATCTCCGCCGTGCTCGGCACGCGGCTGCCGGGCCCCGGAGCGGTCTATATCTCGCAGACGCTGAACTTCCGCGCACCGGTGAAAATCGGCGATACGGTCGAGGTGAGTGTGGTGGTCGCCGAACTTATGCCGGCAAAATTCCGCGCGCGGCTTACCTGTACCTGCGCAGTCGATGGCGAAACCGTACTCGATGGCGAGGCCTGGGTGAAAGTGCCTTCCAAACAAGCCGGCGGGCGCCCGTTACCGCGATTTTGAGCGGGCGCACGAGATCAAGGGTGGCCACGGAGATTCACTACAATCATTAATTCGAAACGGTGCGGGCGAATGAACCCACTGCTGCCCAGAAGAAAGTCAGTTTGCCCCAACCGCAAGCCAGAGCAGAGAAGACCTCGCGATTTGGTCGATCAGTATCGGGCCTGGCCCGCTTTCTTGATGTATTTTTCCATCGAGCGGTCAGTACACCAAGATGGTCAACTGATCCATCAGCCTGCGGCGGCAGCACCGTAGAAAAAACTTGTAAAACAGAGCCGATCAACTGGGTGTGACGGTTCAGCGAGCCCGAAATTTTGCAGGTTAGATTTGCAGACGGTCCAAGGCCGCAATTGCGCGTCCGCCATCGGCGTTGTCCAGCGCGAATCTGTGTCGTTGGAAGATGTTAGAGCCCCGGTTTAAGCCCGAAGACACAGCGACGCGTACCGTCAGGGCGGCGGCAGATGGTCACTTGGCCGTCGGGCGGGGCCACCGGCATTGCTTCGTCGTAGGGCACGAGCTCGCCGTCGATTATCCATCCGGTAGCGGTGGAGGATGTCTTCGTATAGCTCTTGCAGTCGTAGTCGCCGCAGCACCATTCTCCCCCGGCGTTCCTGAAAGATCCACGACTGATCCAGGAATCGTGGGCCCAAGCTGCTGAGCTCAACACGGATAAGACGAGTACGAGCATTGAGCTTAGCAAAGTGCGCGACATACGGTGGCCTCCTCTTAAATAAGTCCGCCGGCGCTGCGTAACTCGGCTGCTTCGCTGCTCCTCCTAGTTCCCGTAACCGTCCGCCGCCGGTTTAGTTCCAGCGCACAAACCCTTCCGCCCAATATTGGGGGAGATTGTAACGAATCGCTCTGATATGAAAATCGTATCACAATTTGTCATAACCTGTGGATAAATTGTGCACTGCGAGATCTCGGCTATGCGAGATTGGTCTGTCCGTAATCCTATCTTTAGCCCGTGCACCGTGCCGTGAGACCGGCTTGGCAAGTATGGCTGGACCGGCACGGCCGACTGTCGCTACTGCGCATCTGCGCGCTAGCGCTACTACTTTGTCCGCTCGCCAAAGCTCTGATCGACGCGCACACCATCATGCACGGCGCACGACCGATAAACGACATGATCCATCGCGCTGGCTTCTGGGCTCTGCTCTTTCTTGGCGTAACACTCGCGGTGATGCCGTTCCGGCGCATCCTGCGGTATGCCAATCTGGTCGATGTGCGCCGAATGCTTGGAGTCGGCGCCTTCTGCTACATCGCAGCGCATCTCACGCTGTTCGTCGCCGACCAAACGTTCGATCTCGGCAAGGCGGCCTACGAGATCAGCCATCGCTGGTATCTCATCGTCGGCGGGACCGCCTGGCTCGGTCTGGCGACGCTGGCCGCGACGTCGACCGACGGCATGGTGCGCCGTCTCGGGCCGATGCGCTGGCGGCGATTGCATCAAATCATCTATGGCATCGCGCTGCTGGCGCTGATCCACTATTTCCAGCAGACCAAGGCCGATGTGACGGTGCCGACCTTCGCCGCCAGCCTTTTCCTGTGGCTGTTCGCCTACCGGCTGGTCGCGTGGTGGCAAGAGGCGAGCGAATTATCCACGGTGACGCTGATCGTGCTGAGCGTCACCGTATCGGTGCTCACGTTCGTCGGCGAGGCGATCGGCATCAGCATCGCCTATCATGTTTCGCCGATGCGCGTGCTTGAGGTCGCCTTCGACTTCGATCTCGCTATCCGTCCTGGATGGCGGGTACTCGGAGCCGGCCTTGTGGTGGTCGCGATCGACTTCGGGTGCGCGCGCTGGCAGGGCAGAGCGCTGCGCATGCGGACCGCGGCCGCGGAATAGGTCTTAGATGTTGCGGCTGTCATAGGCCCAATGCAGCAACGCCTGACGCTGCCGGCGCCGGCACAAGAGATCACCCGGCTCACAATGCAGGTGGATTTGCCGCACGTGCCGGCGGATCGCCTTCCAGCGACCGATCTGCCGCGCGTCTTCGTCAGGACTGCGCCGGCCCATGTAGTAGCGGCAGTACCATTGGAACCAGCCGCGCGGATCGTCCGGATGAATCCAGCCCTTGCGCGTCCATTCCGATAGCGGCTGGCTGGCATCGACGCCGAAGAAATTGATTAAGGGATCGCTTCGCTGCAGCGATAGCTTGGCGTGCGTGAACCAGCTCTTGGGGAATTCGCGCCGGCAATCGGTCATGTATTTGCCACCGAACACGCCGAGCCGCAGCATCTGCGCAGGCGTGAGCTGCGGCTTGAAATCCGGATCAAAGCTCTGTCCAACCGGAGCGGAGCGTACGTAGCGATAGCCCCTTTGCATCTTATCATTGACAGTGACGGTGTGCTTCGGCATGGGCGCGCTTCATGGCAAGGCCTTTGCGCCAAGTCAACGCGGAACGTGCGGCCGTGGCTAACGTTGCCCTCGAATGGTAGCGGGCGCCAGCTCACGCTTGCACGGCAGCAGCGGCTTGAGATGGCCGACGGCGTTGCCCACTGGGTCGATATCAGCTCACCTTAAACGTGTGTGCGTCTTGATGATCGGGGCAAGCCGAACGTAAGTCGCTCGCTCTCCTTCTCCGCACATAGAGCGTGTCGAACATCCAGTCCCACAGCGCCAAGCACGAACCGAACTTCTTGCAAGTGCTTCGGATTGCTCGAAATGGTGCACTTGGTGATGCGCGGGCGAAACGAAAATGCAGCAACAACATCACGGTGGTGATCGCAGCGTGACGTAAGCGAATGGCGCTCAGGCCAGCAAATCTGCGTATTCCGGGTGTTTCTTGATATAGCCGGCGACGAAGGGGCAGAGTGGTTTCACTTTCAGCTTCTGCGTGCGCGCGAGATCGAGCAGGCCGCGCGCTAGTGCCGAACCGATGCCGCGTCCTTCGAGCGCCTTCGGCACCTCGGTGTGCCGGATGGTGAGCCTATCGCCGGTGCGCCAGTACTCGGAAAATGCGATGTTCCCGTCGACGTTGATCTCGAAGCGACTGCGTTCGGTGTTGTCGCGCACGTCCGACATGAATTCGATCTAGGATCTGCGGCCAACTTCAGCAAGAGCTCACGATTTGTTGTTTGTGAGCCGGCTTGACCCGGCTTTGCCATTCGGACACGCAAGAAGGCTATGAAAGAGGAGGGTTTTGCATGGCCACTCTGACGCTCTATCACGCCGCGCCATCGCGCTCTTCGGTCACCCTTTGGATGCTGGAGGAACTTGGCCATCCTTACGACCTTAAACTGATCAACTTGCAGGCCGGCGAAAATCTGAAACCCGATTATCTCGCCATCAATCCGATGGGCAAGGTGCCTGCACTCAAGCACGGGGACACGATCATCACCGAGCTCGCCGCGATCTGCACCTATCTGGCGGACGAATTTCCCGACGCCAAGCTGAACGTGCCGGTCGGCACGCCACGCCGTGGCGTCTATCTCAAGTGGCTGTTCTTTGGGCCGGGGTGCCTCGAACAAGCGGTAATCGACCGAGCGGCACCACGTAAGGAGGGTGCGCGGCGGGCGATGCTAGGCTACGGGGATTTCGACACCACCATGAACGTAATGGCCAAGGCGGTGGAGAAGGGGCCCTGGCTGATGGGCGAGCAGTTCACCGCCGCCGACGTGGTGATCGGGGCCAATATCCGCTGGGGCATGACGTTCAAGATGATCCCGGAGCGCAAAGAGTTCACCGACTATGCCGCGCGCATTGCGGCGCGCCCGGCGGCGCAACGCGCCGAGGCGAAAGACAAGGAGCTGTTAGCCAAGGCAGCATAAGTTTCACGCGGGATGCGACCAAAGGACGCTTGCGCGCGGACGCAGTATCGGCCCTGATGACGGCCCCGCCACTGACTTCTTCAGGACTATCGTCATGAGGGCTGTCTGCAACGTCGTCGGAATCATTTTGCTTGGCGTCGCCGTGATTTATTTCATCCTGCCGGCCGACCAATTGCCGATCTTCCTGCCGGGGTATGAGCCAGACCTGGCGCGCGTGCACGTCAAGCATGGGGTCGTCTCCGGCGTCGCCGGACTGGTCGTGCTGGCGATCGGCTGGTTCTTGGGCCGCCGCTAAAGCGGAACATCGCGACACAATTCCGGTTATGCGCCCGTGACTCATGCGGCTGCATTATCCAGAAACGCCAGGCTACGAGTCAGTGATACGTCAGAATAGGGCATGCCCATCAGAGCAGCTAACCGACGCCTGATCCTGCATCGATCCGGCTGGCCTGTCTGCCTCTCCCTATTCGAGCCGTTTTAAAATTTATCATTTTTTGGACCCGTATTGACCCACTCACGATGACCGCCTCACAGTACGAAATCAGGGGCGCGTTAGCGTGAGTGGGGCCATGTGGAAGCCGAAGAAGGGCGAGGCAGCTGAAATTTATGCAACATATTGGACCGCCAGGCATGGGAGCGGAGCCAGCAGTGCGGCAAGGGAAATCGCTAAATCCCACGAACTGAACGGCGATCTAGAGGGTCGTAAGGCCTGGAATGACGTCGCCGATGCGATTGAGCGCCGAGAACAAGAAAGCCGTCGAGTGGCGCGTCAAGAAAGCGTCATCGGTCCAAATTAATAGATTATCTGCTGCCTCCGTTTCCTCCGAGGGTTTTGCAACTGAGCCCCGGCACGCCATGCGGGGGCTTTTTGTTGCCGCTCCGCCCAGTACGCCTCTTATGCGTCGCGCTGACTCAGAAAACCCGGTCTGGCTTCGTTTTGCGAGCTCTGTCTGACTCACGTACGGGCTTCCCAATGAGAACCTCAAACCAAATTTGAGATTTTGATCAGGGCGGTCCGACCGGAGTAGCATTTCGGGCGGCCCAATTTGCCACTACCTTAATTTAGGAGGCGAGCATGAAACTTCCAGAAATCATTACCGGCCTGCCCGAAGTGGAGTTACCGTTCCCACCGACGATAGTGAAGACCAGCGCGCTGAAATCCGACAAGGGTTTGCTGGTATTTTTCCAAATCCTAAAGGATGTTGATTTGCCCGCGCATAGCCACAAGGGCCAATGGGGCACCGTGATTGACGGCAAGATCGAGCTTACGATCGGCGGTGAGACTCGAACATACCGTCCTGGCGATTCGTATTATATCCCTGCCGGGGTCGTACACGGCGGCAAGCTTTTCGCTGGCGCGAAGATTATCGATTTCTTTGAAGAACCTGGCCGTTACAAGTTGAAGTGACAAACCGGGCAAGCACAGTTCGGGCCTATCTCGGACATACCACGAATGCTTACTCCGCCGCCTCCACCTGCTTTTTGCCACGGCCCGAGCCGCGCGCCAGCGCCGGCTTCAAGAACTCGCCGGTATAGCTGCGCTTGACCCTCACCACGTCCTCCGGCGTGCCGGCCGCGACGATCTCGCCGCCGCCGTCGCCGCCTTCGGGGCCAAGGTCGATGATCCAGTCGGCGGTCTTGATCACTTCGAGATTGTGCTCGATGACCACCACCGAATTGCCGGTCTCAACCAGCTCGTGCAGCACGTCGAGGAGCTTCGCCACGTCGTGGAAGTGCAGGCCGGTGGTCGGTTCGTCGAGGATGTAGAGCGTGCGGCCGGTTGCGCGTTTCGACAGTTCCTTGGCGAGCTTGACGCGCTGCGCCTCGCCGCCCGATAGCGTGGTGGCCTGCTGGCCGACATGGATGTAGTCAAGGCCGACGCGGTGCAGCAGCGCCAGCACGTCGCGAACGCGCGGCACCGCCTTGAAGAACTCGAGTGCCTCTTCCACCGTCATGTCGAGCACGTCGGCGATCGACTTGTCCTTAAACAGCACCTCCAGTGTCTCGCGGTTGTACCGCTTGCCCTTGCAGACGTCGCAGGTGACGTAAACGTCGGGCAGGAAGTGCATCTCGATCTTGATTACGCCGTCGCCCTGGCAGGCCTCGCAGCGGCCGCCCTTGACGTTGAACGAGAAACGGCCGGGCTCGTAGCCACGTGCTTTCGACTCTGGCAGTGCGGCGAACCATTCGCGGATCGGCGTAAAGGCGCCGGTGTAGGTCGCCGGGTTCGAGCGTGGCGTGCGGCCGATCGGCGCCTGGTCTATGTCGATGATCTTGTCGATGTGCTCAAGGCCCTCGATACTGTCGTGCGGGGCAGGGACCAACGAGGCGCCGTTCAGTTTGCGTGCGACCGCGTTGTACAGCGTGTCGACGAGCAGCGTAGACTTGCCGCCGCCGGAAACGCCGGTGACGCAGGTGAACAGTCCGAGTGGGATCTCGGCGGTGATGTTCTTGAGGTTGTTGCCGCGCGCGTTGACGACGCGCAGCAGGCGGCGCTGATTGCGCGGACGGCGATCTGGCACCGGCACGGAAAGCTCGCGGGAAAGGTATTTCCCGGTCCATGACGCCTGCGTCTTGATCAGGTCGTCGACCTTGCCTTCCGCGACGATGTGGCCGCCATGGATGCCCGCGCCGGGGCCGATGTCGAGCAAGTGGTCGGCGGCACGGATGGCATCCTCGTCGTGCTCGACCACGATCACGGTGTTGCCAAGGTCGCGCAGGCGCTTCAAGGTTTCGAGCAGGCGCGCATTGTCGCGCTGGTGCAGGCCGATCGACGGCTCGTCCAGCACATACAGAACACCCGTGAGACCGGAGCCGATCTGCGAGGCAAGGCGAATGCGCTGGCTCTCGCCGCCGGAGAGCGTGCCCGAGGCTCGCGCGAGGGTGAGGTAATCGAGGCCGACATCCACCAGGAATTTCAGGCGCTCGCGGATCTCCTTGAGCACGCGCACTCCGATCTCATTCTGCTTCGCGGTGAGCTTTTTCGGCAACTCGGTGAACCATTCGCCGGCGTGCTTGACGGAAAGCGCGGAGACTTCGGCGATGTTCTTGCCGGCGATCTTCACGCACAACGCTTCCGGCTTGAGCCGCGCGCCCTGGCAGGTCTTGCAGGGTACGTCGGTGAAATATTTCAACAGGTCCTCGCGCGCCCAGTCGCTTTCCGTCTCGCGGAAGCGGCGCTCGAGATTGGTTATGACGCCCTCGAACCCCTTTTTGGTCGTGTAGCCGCGCAACCCATCATCATAGACGAATTTGATCTCGTCGTCGCCGGAGCCATAGAGGATGGCGTCCTGTATCTTTTTCGACAGGTTCTTCCACTTGGTGTCGAGCGTGAAACGGTAATGCTTGGCGAGAGCGTCGAGCGTCTGGATGTAATATGGCGAAGACGATTTCGCCCAGGGCGCGATGGCGCCGCGCTTTAAGGTGGCGTCCTTATCAGGGATGACGAGGTCAGCGTCGATGTGCTGCTCGACGCCCAGCCCGCCGCATTCCGGACAGGCGCCAAATGGGTTGTTGAACGAAAACAGGCGCGGCTCAATCTCCGGAATTGTAAAACCGGAAACCGGGCAGGCGAATTTCTCGGAGAAGATCAGCCGCTCGGCATTGGCGTTGCGGCCGCGGTTGGCGGCGGCGCCGGTCGCCATCGTGTCGGCCAATTCGATGACGGCGAGGCCATCAGCAAGTTTGAGGCATTGCTCGAGCGAGTCCGCGAGCCGCGTGCCGATGTCCTTTTTCACCACGAGGCGGTCGACCACCACGTCGATGTCGTGGGTGAATTTCTTGTCGAGCGGCTTGATGTCTTGGATCTCGTAGAAAGCACCATCGATTTTCACGCGCTGGTAGCCCTTGCGCATGAACTCGGCGAGCTCCTTCTTGTATTCGCCCTTGCGGCCGCGCACGACCGGCGCCAGCACGTAAATGCGCGTTCCTTCCGGAAGCGCCAGCACGCGGTCGACCATCTGCGACACGGTCTGGCTCTCGATCGGCAGGCCGGTCGCCGGCGAGTAGGGCAGGCCGACGCGCGCCCAGAGGAGGCGCATGTAATCGTAGATTTCGGTGACGGTGCCGACCGTTGAGCGCGGGTTCTTGGAGGTGGTTTTCTGTTCGATGGATATCGCCGGTGACAGACCGTCGATTTGGTCGACGTCCGGCTTCTGCATCATCTCGAGGAACTGGCGGGCGTAGGCTGAGAGCGACTCGACATAGCGGCGCTGGCCCTCGGCATAAATGGTGTCGAATGCGAGCGAGGATTTGCCCGAGCCAGACAGGCCGGTGAACACCACTAACTTGTCGCGCGGAATGAGAACATCGATGTTCTTGAGATTGTGCTCGCGCGCGCCGCGGATCGCGATAACGCGGGTATCGCCGACATTTTTCCTCGGAGTTTCGCTCATGGAACTCTGCGCGTGTGCCATCCTGCCGGCGGCAATTGGAGGGCCGCGACAGGAAGGAACGTAGTGAGAACAGCGCGCTTTCGCCAGCCCCAACTCCAGGGCGGGGGATAACGGGAGAACACAAGGCCGGCGCGAAGACCGGCCCCGGCTCAGATCTTGATATGGGACACCGCAACCAGAAGCGACAGTTCACACCGGCGTGCGCTAGGTTGGTGCGGGACTTGTAACGTCGGTGCGGTGTCGCACCAATGTTGCCGAGATCGACGCAGAGTTACTCGATTTGACCAGGCCACTTGAAACCCCTGCACATTCCCGGCAATTGCCGATAAGGCAGCAGCCGCTGGTGACTTAAGGGAGATACCCACGGGGCCGCGGGCAGGAGGCCGGTTGTTGGTTGCCTTTCAACCAACTCCTGTCGAAGTCGCTGGTCTAAGTAAGACGCTTCATTCGAACTGTGCCAAAAGCGAATTTCCGTAGTATCAGTTGCCTAAATAGGCATCAGATTTTACAGTAAAAAAAGAACACGGTTGTGTTTTCCGGGTGGAGACGCGACATCGCAGAAGTCTTGTGGATTAAAGCCAAACGCGCTTGCCGCATGAGGTCCCAGGGCTGAGAAGGTTGACTTTTGGGCCGGACGCGACAAAGCGGCCCCTTACCGGCGAGCAGGCAACCGCCGCCCACGGAGAGTGTCATGGCAGGTAGCGTCAACAAAGTGATCCTCATCGGCAATCTCGGCGCCGATCCGGAAATCCGCCGGACCCAGGACGGCCGCCCGGTCGCGAATCTACGGGTGGCGACCTCGGAGAGCTGGCGTGACAGGGCGACCGGCGAGCGGCGTGAGAAGACTGAATGGCATCGCGTAGTGATCTTCAATGAAGGCCTCTGCAAGATCGCCGAGCAGTATCTCAAGAAGGGCTCGAAGGTTTACCTGGAAGGCTCTCTGCAGACGCGCAAATGGCAAGACAAGGACGGGCAGGAGCGCTACTCCACCGAGGTCGTGCTGCAGGGCTTCAATTCGCAGTTGACCATGCTCGACCGCGCCGGCGGCGGAGCGGGAGCGGGCGATGACTTTGGCTCGTCCGGTCCGAGCGCTTCGCGCGAGCGCAAGCCGGCGCTTGCCGGCGCGAATAAGTCGACCGACATGGACGACGAGATCCCGTTCTGACGCCGCTTGTCGCGGACGGGGCGCGCCGCATCTAGCGAGGCGCCGCTGAATCGGATCGTTCCGATTTCTAAGCGCTGCCCTGGGCGATGCATTATCCCGAAATCGCTGCGCGCACGCCATCGACTATGTACTGCACGGCGAGCGCCGCCAGAATCACGCCGAGCAGGCGCGAGAGCACGACGTTGCCGGTGGCACCGATGAAGCCGGCGATGCGTGCTGCGAGCGCGAACACCACGAAGCACAGCACCAACACGATCGCGATGACCGCAGAAGGATTGCAATCCTGACGGGCGCACCGTTGGCGCGGCCCGCGAGCAAGACCGTCGCCGTGATCGCGCCGGGGCCAGCCATCAGCGGGATGGCAAGCGGGAAGGCGGCAATGTTGCGCACGTGCTCCTCGAG
>Ga0207840_1000003_pt1 | contig 41776 bp, 45 predicted proteins | sample LuqExpMetageno65_FD_187822 | JGI IMG/M metagenome (GOLD analysis project Ga0207840, IMG submission 187822) | Tropical forest soil microbial communities from Luquillo Experimental Forest, Puerto Rico - Sample 65 (SPAdes) | ecosystem: Environmental > Terrestrial > Soil > Tropical forest ... | reverse complement strand
AAAGTCGCGCTCGGCCAGAATAGCGAGCATCTCACGCCCGACATTGCCGGTGGCGCCGACCACGGCGACCTTGTAACCCATTGTTAACGCTCCAAAAAATATCCTAATCAGACCAGGTCTACATGGAACTGGATTAGCGGCGCTTGTAAGCGAGAATGACCCGCATGACAACGGCAGCGATTCAGTGATGTATCCGGCCCTGCATGTTCAGAGCGTGTAGACAGGGCGTGCAGAATTGCCGGTCGTTTCGCGCTGTCGATCCCGGAAGTCGCCCCCCGTAGAGCTACGGCATTAGCCGCCACGGTAGGGCGACGGGCGCACGAACATCCTCGCGCGCCGACGGTGTCCGCACCCTATCTGAAGGTGGGAACCTACTGCTCAGCCAGATTCGCCGCTTCACCGGCCCGAAAGCCGCGATTGTCGGGGCGGCAGCTCTGCCTTGGTTTCATGCATAACGATCCAATACTGCAATTGTTCGACTTTGTTCTCCCAAGATAGGATTAAATTTTCGAGTGCTCGACGCTTGTCTGCACGCTTGATCATTGACGCTGCTCTCCGTCGGCAGCGAACCGAAGGTCGGCGCACTGTTCGCCCAAGCTGAGCTCAACCGTAGCTGTTGCGACGAGCACAATCCAATACTCAAGCTGACGTGCCAAAGAGGCGTCTCGGGCCGATTCGGGTATTTCCTTAATTTTACGCTATAAGTGTCCGCGATTGGCTCTGTCGCAGTGAACCAAAGCCCGCTACAATACATTCACACTGGACCAAGAACGAGAGACTAATGAAGTTGAAACTGATCACCGCCTTCGTTGTTGCCGCCGCAATTGCAATGCTGACCGCGCCGGCCGATGCGCAGACCAAGAAGAAACGAGTGGTCACCTCGTCCGGTCAAACCGTGTTCGTCAGCCGCCACGAAAACGGCCGCACCCGTACCCACATCGTCATCCAGAAACGCTCTTATCTCGATCCTGGCACCGAGACTTTCCCCGGTGAGCACAACAGCAGCACTGATTATGTCTGGCTGCCGAATCACCGGGCAGGAGGCGTAATCGACAATACCATCTACGGCCTGACTAACACTCAATCGCCACTGCCCGGGCCGTGGACGCTGCCGGGCAAAAATAATCCTTGGATCGGATATTAGCCGGGAAGTGCTTCCAGCTCGGCGAGTATCGCCGAAGCCATCTCGGTCGTCGAGACGACCTTGCAGCCCTCCGACTTGATGTCAGCGGTCCGAAGGTCCTTAGCCAAGGTCGCCGCGATCGCCTGATCGATCATATCGGCTTCCTTGCCGAGATTGAACGAATAGCGCAGCGCCATCCCGAACGAAGCGATCATGGCGATCGGATTGGCAATACCCTTGCCAGCGATGTCGGGCGCCGAGCCATGCACCGGCTCATACAGCGCTTTGCGCTTGCTCGTCTTCGGGTCGATCTCGCCGAGCGAGGCGGACGGCAACATGCCAAGCGAGCCGGTCAGCGTGGCGGCGATGTCGGAGAGCATGTCGCCGAACAAGTTGTCCGTGACGATCACATCGAACTGCTTGGGCCAGCGCACCAACTGCATGCCGCCGGCGTCGGCAAGCATGTGCTCGAGTTGTACATCCTTGTATTCGCGCGCGTGCAACGTCGTCATCACCTCGTTCCACAAAACGCCGGTCTTCATGACGTTGCGCTTTTCCATCGAGGTGACCTTGTTGCGCCGCTTGCGCGCCAGTTCGAAGGCAACCCGTCCGATGCGCTCGATCTCGTAGGTGTCGTAGACCTGCGTGTCGATCGCGCGCTTCTGGCCGTTGCCGAGATCGGTGATGGTCTTCGGCTCGCCGAAATAAACGCCGCCGGTGAGCTCGCGCAGAATGATGATGTCGAGGCCTTCCACCACCTCGCGCTTGAGCGAGGAAGACTTGGCGAGCGCAGGATAGACGATAGCCGGACGCAGATTGGCATAGAGCGCGAGATCTTTGCGCAAACGCAATAGACCGGCTTCAGGCCGCATGTCATAAGGCACTTTGTCCCATTTGGGCCCACCGACGGCGCCGAAGATCACCGCGTCAGCGGCCTTAGCCTTGTCCACGGTCGCATCGGTGACCGCCACGCCAAGCGCGTCGTAGCAGCAGCCGCCGACCAAAGCCTCCTCGGTAATGAACTTGTCGATCCCCTTTTTGTTGAAGAAGTCGATTACGCGCTTCACCTCGGCCATCACTTCAGGGCCGATGCCGTCGCCGGGTAGCAAGAGAACATGGTGGGTGGTCATATACGCCTCGCTGCTACTACGCCGCGCGGATTGCTAATGACCGGCGCCGCGCTTGGCAAGGCGAGTGGCGCTTATAGTCCCGAGAACCAGTTGTAGCCCTGATCTTCCCAGTAGCCGCCCTTGTCGGTGTTGGTCACCTCCATCGCCACCACGTATTTCGGGTTCTTGAAGCCGAGCTTGGTGGGGATGCGGATTTTCATCGGGAACCCGTAGGCCCGCGGCAGAATCTTGTGGTCGAACTTGAACGACATCTGTGTCTGCGGATGCAACGCCGTCGGCATGTCGATGGTGTTGGAGTAACCCTCGGCGCATTTGAACCACACGTATTTGGCGCTGGTGTCGGCACCAATGCGCTTGAGGAAATCGGCGAGAGATGCGCCCTGCCAGGAGCCGATAGCACTCCAGCCTTCGACGCAGACGTGACGTGTGATCTGCGACACCTCGGGCAAGGCGTGCAGCTCATCGAGCGTCCATGACTTCTTGTTGTCTACCAGGCCAGTGACCTCGAACAAATAGTCGTTGACGTCGACCTCCGGCGCCTCGTCTTCTTCGTAATAGGCATTGAACGGGAATGGCCGCGTGAGGGCGTTCTCAGGGAATTCCGGTGCCAGCTTGGTGCGGCTGAACAGGGCGGCCTGCGCACCATCGTTGAATGCGGAAATCTTGCGCAACACGCCTTCGGCTGTGTCGCCGTCGATGATGTCGCAGCCGGTCAGGAAGGCGAGCGCGCCGAGACTGGCGGCGCCGCGCAGGAAGCCTCGCCGCGTCCGATCGGGCATCAGCTTAGCCGCATCCTTGATCAGCAGCTTGGCATCAACACCGGGAATTATCTTGCGCTGACGCATGCTGCCCTCCTATCGCCCGCCGATAATAGCGCGCAGGCTCTTGGGGACCACCAGCGCCAGCGCCACGTGCACGACGAGGAAGCCGACGATCGCCACCATGCAGACAAAATGCACGTAGCGGGCGAAATCATACCCGCCGAACAGCGTGGCTAGTTCCTGGAACTGCACCGGTTTCCAGATCGAAAGACCGGACAGAACGACGAGGATGCCAGTGACCATCACTCCGGCATAAAGCAATTTCTGCACAGCGTTGTAGTGCATAAGGTCGTCGTGAGAGAGCCTGAAAGTGAGCGCGGCCTTGGCGTCGGCAACGACCTCGCTTGGATAGATCGGCAGCAGCTTACGGCGAAAGCGCCCGCTGACGATGCCGAGTGTCACATAGACGATGCCGTTGGTCACCAGCACCCACATCGCCGCGAAATGCCAGAGTAACGCCCCACCCAGCCATTCACCGAGCGCGATATGCTTGGAAAACTGAAACGAATGAAAAAGCGGCGACGCGTTGTAGACCTGCCAGCCGGAGCCGATCATCGCGAAGATCGCGATCGCGTTGATCCAATGACACACGCGCACCCAGGGGGGGTGGATGGCCACGTCGGGGTGGATGGTCACGTCGGGGCGGGTGGGCATTATATCAACGGTCATCGCAAGCCTCGGCGCTAAGGCAATTACGGCGCGACCGAACCCGCGGATGCACGCGCCCGGCCGCAGCTCGCTTATTTCTTCATATCATCCTTGGACATATTATCCTTAGACATATTGTCCTTGGACATCGTGCCCTTCTTCATCGTGTCCTTCGACATATTGTCCTTGGACATGGTGTCCTTGGACATGGTGTCCTTCGACATATTGTCCTTGGACATGGTGTCCTTCTTCATGTCGTCGGCGAACGCGGCCGGTGCCAAGGGAGCAGCTGTGAGACCGACCGCGAGCAGCGCTGAAAGTAAAAAGTTGGTTTTCATTGGATATCCTCCTGGGGAATTAGCTTGCGATCCAGCCGCTATCACAGGTTTGAAACACGTCCTCATCAGTTTCCCGTTTTTGCAACCTAGCATTAGGTTCACGGTTCTGTGAGAATGACGCGGCCGGACCGGAATCGCGAAGGAGTCCCGCGTTGAGTCAGCTCGCCGTGAAAACCAATACCGGCAATTTTTTTGAGAGTTTTCGCCTCGGCCAGCAAATCCGCCACGCTACCCCGCGCACCATCACGCTCGGTGATGTCGCGGTTTACAATAGTCTGTTCGGATCACGCTTCGCCGTGCAGTCATCCGACGTTTTCGCAGCCTCGATCGGCTATCCGCGCTCGCCGATCGACGATCTCTTGGTGTTTCACGTGGTATTCGGCAAGACGGTGCCCGACATCTCGCTCAATGCCGTCGCCAATCTCGGCTATGCCGACTGCCGTTTCCTGAAGCCGGTTTATCCCGGCGACACGCTAAATTCGGTGTCGGAGGTGATCGGGCTGAGGGAGAACTCCAATCGCAAGACCGGCATCGTCTATGTGCGTTCGCGCGGCTTCAATCAGCACGGCGACTGCGTGCTAGAATATTTGCGCTGGGTGATGGTGCGCAAGCGCGATGAGGCTGCGCTGGCGCCTGGCGACAAAGTGCCGGAGCTACCGAAGAGCATCGAGCCCGCGCAGCTTGGCGCCGCCTGTCCGCCGATCAATGCGGCCTCCTACGACAACGGCTTGGCCGGCAGTCCGCACCGCTTCGACGACTACAAGGCGGGCGAGAAGATCGACCACGCGGTCGGCGTCACCGTCGAGGACGCCGAGCACATGATGGCGACGCGGCTTTATCAGAACACCGCGCGTGCCCACTTCGATCATTTCACCGAAAGTAAGGGCCGTTTCGGCAAGCGGCTGATATACGGCGGTCACGCCATTTCTTTGGCGCGCGCGCTTTCGTTCAATGGGCTCGGCAACGCCTTCCACGTAGCAGCGATCAATGGCGGCCGTCATGTGGCTCCGCTGTTTGCTGGCTGCACGGTGTTCGCTTGGTCTGAAGTCTTGGCCGGCGCCGAACTGCCGGACCGCAAGGATGTCGGCGCGCTGCGCCTGCGCACAGTCGCTACCAAAGACAAACCGTGCGCCGATTTCCCCTACAAGGCCGGCGATGAATACGACCCCGCAGTGATCCTAGATTTGGACTACTGGGTGCTACTGCCGCGCTGAACGTTTACGCGCTAGCACCGCAGATGATCGACGAGCTGCCGCGCATAAGGCGGCAACGTCTTCATGTCGCGCACGCAGATCGACAATTCGCGCAAAGCCCAGCCGTCGGTGAGGCGGACCGAACTAATCGCCATGTTGCGTTCCGTGCGCTTCACAGTGGTTTCCGGCACGATGCCGACCCCGACATTGCACTCGACCAGGCGGCAAATGGCGTCGAAGCTGCGCAGTTGCACGCGTAGCTTTAACGGGCGCCCGATGCGCGCCGCTTTGCCAGCGAGGAATCGCTGGATGGCACTGGCGCGGTCGAGGCCAACCATGTCGTAGTCGAGCACTTCGGAAAATCCGATACGCGAGCGGCCGGCGAGCGGATGCTTGCGGGCAACAACCAGCACGAAGCGGTCGCTGCGGAACGGGAACGTATGTAGCCCCCCGTAGTCGACCGTGCCGGCGACGATGCCGATGTCGGCGGCGCCTTCCGCGATCAGGCCAACGATCTCATCGCTTAGGCGCTCCTCGAGGTCGACGCTGATGTCGGGATACGCCATCAGGAACGAGCTCAGCGTCTCCGGCAGAAATTCGGTTAGGGCATTGGTGTTTGACAGTACCCGCACCTGTCCGGCCAACCCACGCGCGTAGGGTGTCAAATCCTCCTGCAGCCGTTCAGACTGTGCCAGGATACCGCGCGCGTGCTGCAACAAGGTCCGGCCGGCCGGTGTCGGCACCACGCCCTGCCGGCCGCGCACCAACAATTCGGTGCCGAAAGCCATCTCCATCTTGCGGATACGGGTCGAGGCGGCCGCCAGCGCCAGATTGGAGCGCGCGGCCCCATGCGTGATGCTGCCCGCCTCGACGACGTGGCGGAACAGGTTCAGATCGGTGAAATCGAAACGCATGGCATAGCCTTCTTATTTAGCGAAGGGAGACTACGCAAAACACAGATTGCACCGAAGCGTTCTGAAGCTCAAGCTTCGTAAATCAAGAAGTAACCAGTTCTGATCTGCAATCAAGAGCAGAGGTGGTTGTTTCTGCCCGCGCGCAAGGCGGTTGCGCCAGCTTGCGCGCTGATTGTTGGTGTTTCCCGGGTTGGTTCGTTGCGGAGCCGGCGTTATGAATCGCGCGTCGGACCAGATCGCAACGCGATCACGCGGCACATCCTGAGCGTTCTGGAGGATGACGATGACCGAGCTTCAGGCGGGATCGACGGCAGCACCGCGACGCCCCCGCCCGCTTTCTCCCCATATTCAAATCTACAAGCTGATGCTGACCTACGTGATGTCGGGCTTTCACCGCATCAGCGGTGCCGCGCTCTATTTCGGCACATTGCTGGTCGCCTGGTGGCTGATCGCGGCGGTAGCCGGTCCCAATGCCTATGCCAACTTTGAATGGTTCATCGGCACCCTGATCGGGCGGCTGGTGCTGTTCGGTTACACTTGGGCGTTGCTGCACCACATGCTCGGCGGCATCCGACATCTGATCTGGGACGTCGGTCTTGGCTTCGAGCCGAACGAGCGCGAATTCCTGGCGCTTGCCACCATCGTCGGCTCGATCTCGCTGACCCTCATCGTCTGGGTGATCGGCTATCTCGCCGCGGGAGGCCCGCGATGAACCTCCATGAGATGCGCACCCCAATGGGTCGCGTTCGCGGCCTCGGCTCCGCGCGCAGCGGCACGCGCGCCTTCTGGCACCAGCGCATGACCTCGGTCGCGGCGGTGCCGCTGACCATCGCCATGATCGTCATCCTGATTTCGCTGCTTGGACGCAGCCACGCCGCGGTCGTGCAGATACTCGGCTCACCGATCGTGGCCATCATCACAGTGCTGTTCGTACTGACAACTGTGTACCACATGTGGATCGGCATGCAGGAAATCATCGTCGACTACGTGCATGAGGACAAGCTGAAACTCGCGACACTGATGGCCAACACGTTCTATGCCGTGACCCTAGGTTTTGCCTGCGTCTTCGCGATCCTCAAGCTCTCGTTCGGAGTCTAGTTATGGCGGTGAATGGAAAGACAAAGGGAGCGCCTGCAATCAACGGCCGTGCTTATCCGATCGAGGACCACACCTACGACGTCGTGGTGGTTGGCGCCGGCGGCTCGGGCCTGCGTGCCGTGGTCGGCTGCAGCGAAGCAGGCCTGCGTACCGCATGCATCACGAAGGTGTTCCCGACCCGCTCGCACACCGTCTCCGCCCAAGGCGGAATCGCCGCCGCACTCGGCAATATGGGCGAGGACGATTGGCGCTGGCACATGTACGACACCGTCAAGGGCGCCGACTGGCTTGGCGACCAGGACGCCATCGAATACCTCTGCCGCAACGCGCCGCAAGCGGTTTACGAGCTCGAGCACTGGGGCCTGCCGTTTTCGCGCCGCGAGGACGGCCGTATCTATCAGCGGCCGTTCGGCGGCATGACCACGCACTATGGCAAGGGAACCGCGCAGCGCACCTGCGCTGCCGCTGATCGCACCGGCCACGCCATGCTGCACACGATGTACGGCCAGGCACTCCGGCACCACGCCGAGTTCTACATCGAATATTTCGCTGTCGATCTGATCACAGACGAAGGCCGCGTACGCGGCGTGGTCGCACTCAATCTGGACGATGGTACCATCCATCGTTTCCGCGCCAATATGGTGATCATCGCCACCGGCGGCTATGGCCGCATCTATTTCACCTGCACCGGCGCCCACACCCAGACCGGCGATGGCAACGGCATGGTGCTGCGCGCCGGCCTTCCACTGCAGGACATGGAATTCGTGCAATTTCATCCGACCGGCATCTATGGCGCGGGCTGCCTGATCACCGAGGGCTCACGCGGCGAAGGCGGCTACTTGGTCAATTCCGCAGGCGAGCGCTTCATGGAGCGTTACGCGCCGTCAGCCAAGGATCTCGCCTCGCGCGACGTTGTCTCGCGGGCTATGACCATCGAGATCCGCGAAGGCCGCGGCGTCGGCAAGGAGAAGGACCATATCTACCTGCACCTCGATCATCTCGATCCGGCGGTGCTGCATGAACGGTTGCCGGGCATCGCCGAATTGGCACGCATTTTCGCCAACGTTGACATCTCGCGCGAGCCGATCCCAGTGCTGCCCACCGTGCATTACAACATGGGTGGCGTCGCCACGAACTATCACGGCGAGGCGCTGACCAAGAAAAACGGCAATACTGACACCGTGATCCCTGGCCTTATGGCGCTCGGTGAGGCGGCCTGCGTCTCCGTGCATGGTGCCAACCGGCTGGGCTCGAATTCACTGATCGACCTTGTGGTGTTCGGCCGCGCGGCCGCGTTGCGTTGCGCCGAAATGCTCACACCCAGCGACTCGCAGCCGGACCTGCCGAAGGACTCCGTCGATAAGGCGCTCGCCCGCCTCGACGGCTTCCGCTACTCCACCGGAGGCACGCCTACCGCGCAGTTGCGGCTCAAGATGCAGAAGGTGATGCAGAACAATTGCGCGGTGTTCCGCACCGGCGAGGTGCTCAAGGAAGGTCACAAGTTGATCCACGAGGTCTACGCCGGCATGACCGACCTGCGCGTCAGTGACCACTCGTTGATCTGGAATTCCGATCTGATCGAGACGCTCGAGCTCGATAACATGATCGCGCAAGCTGTTGTCACCATGGATTCGGCGAAGAACCGCACCGAAAGTCGCGGCGCGCACGCGCGCGAGGACTACCCCGAGCGCGACGACAAGAACTGGATGAAGCACACGCTGATATGGATGGACGACAGGGGCAAGACGAAGATCGACTATCGCCCCGTACATACCTACACGCTTACCAACGACATCGCCTATATCGAGCCGAAAGCGCGCGTCTACTGACGGGCCGATCCAACGCGGACTACCGAAATGGTCGAATTCACACTGCCGAGAAATTCCACGGTCACGCAGGGCAAGACCTGGCCGCACGCGCCCAAGGCCACCCGCGAGACTGAGTTTCATATTTATCGCTGGTCGCCGGACGACGAAGGCAACCCGCATGTCGACGTCTATTACGTCGACCGCGACGACTGCGGACCGATGATTCTGGACGCGCTGATCTGGATCAAGAACAAGATCGACCCGACGTTGACCTTCCGCCGCTCCTGCCGCGAGGGAGTGTGCGGCTCCTGCGCCATGAACGTCGGCGGTGCCAACGCGCTCGCCTGCACCAAGGCGATTGACGATATGAAGGCGCCGGTGCGCGTCTATCCTCTGCCGCACCAACCGGTGGTAAAGGACTTGGTACCGGACCTGAACAATTTCTATGCCCAATATGCCTCGATCGAGCCGTGGCTAAAGACGGTCACGCCGACGCCCGAAAGGGAATGGACGCAGAGCCACGCCGACCGCGCCAAGCTCGACGGCATGTACGAATGCATCCTGTGCGCGTGCTGTTCGACCTCTTGCCCGAGCTATTGGTGGAATTCGGATCGGTATCTCGGCCCGGCTGCCCTTCTGCAGGCCAACCGCTGGGTGCAGGACAGCCGCGACGAGGCGACCGGCGAGCGGCTCGACAATCTCGAGGATCCGTTCCGGCTCTACCGCTGCCACACCATCATGAATTGCTCGAAGGCCTGCCCCAAGGGCCTTAATCCGGCGAAGCAGATCGCGGAGCTGAAGAAGGCTTTGGTCGACCGACAGGTCTGATTGCCATTCTCACCCAAGTGTTATGGCTGGGCTTATCCAGGCCATTTCATCTTGCGCGAATTCGCTTGGGCGCTGCTGCGTTGGTCCGGCGCTGCCCGCTCATGAGCAGTTCGTCGGCTATGTCGATTAGGTCACGGATTCGATCGCCCTTAAGAGACCGACATCCTAGGCCTGATCGAGGAAGACACGCCTCAGCCGGCAAAGCGCGCGGCCGGCAAAGGGCCTTTAACTTCGCGCTATTTGCACTGGTTCGCGTGGCAAAGCTTTTCAGCCTCGGGAAACGGCCTGTAGGTAGCGTTGCCACACTGCTCCTTGCTCGCCTCGACCAACTGATTGAGATGGCCGCCGTAGAAATAAGCAATGCGGTCGCGGCTGCCGACGTAAACGCGGTGTTCGTCGCGGGCGTTGAAGCGCACGCAAACGGTATAGCGCCCCTCGCCACCGGCAAGCGGCGTCAGCACCGGATCGGAAATAAAGGCGTCGCGCAGATTGGTCGGATCGCCAAGCGCGCTCGTCAGCGTCACCAGAATTTCCCGCTTATAATCGGTCGGCGGAATGTTGGGCTCCGCTCCCGTGGTCATGCTGCTAGAACAGGCCGCCAACGCCAGGCCGAGCAGCGGTAACAGCAGGCGCGCGGCGATTTTTACCGTGGCTCGCATCCGTCAAGCTTGAGCTTCCTGCGCCGCTGCCCGAGAGTGCGTAGCCGTAGCGCAGTGAGCTTAATGAAGCCTTCAGCATCGCGGTGATCGTAGGCGACCGCCCCCTCCTCGAAGGTGACCAGCTCCTTGTCGTAGAGCGAATATATGCTCTCGCGCCCAACCACGACGGCGCTGCCTTTGTAGAGCTTGAGTTTGACGCGCCCGGTGACGAATTCTTGGCACTTATCGATCGCGGCCTGCAGCATCTCGCGTTCTGGCGCAAACCAGAAGCCGTAATAGACAAGCTCCGCATATTTCGGCATCAGCTCGTCCTTGAGATGCGCCGCACCGCGGTCGAGCGTGATCGACTCGATGCCGCGATGGGCGGTGAGTAGAATGGTACCGCCGGGCGTCTCGTACATGCCGCGTGATTTCATGCCGACGAAGCGGTTTTCCACCAAGTCGAGCCGGCCGATGCCGTTGGCGCGGCCGAACTCGTTAAGCTTGGCGAGCAGCGTTGCCGGCGACATCTTCTTGCCGTCGAGCGCCACCGCGTCGCCGCGCTCGAACTCGATCGTGATGTAGATCGGTTTGTCGGGCGCCTTCTCCGGATCGATGGTGCGCGAATAGACGTAATCCGGCACTTCCTCTGCCGGATCCTCCAGCACTTTGCCTTCCGACGAAGCGTGCAGTAGGTTGGCGTCGACGGAGAACGGCGCTTCGCCTCGCTTGTCCTTGGCGATTGGAATCTGATGCTTCTCCGCGAACTCGATCAGCTTGGTGCGCGAGGTCAAATCCCACTCGCGCCACGGCGCGATCACAGTCACGTCCGGCATGAGCGCGTAATAGGTGAGCTCGAAGCGCACCTGATCATTGCCTTTGCCCGTGGCGCCATGACAGACCGCGTCGGCGCCCACCTTCTCGGCAATCTCGATCTGCTTTTTAGCAATCAGCGGCCGCGCGATCGAGGTGCCGAGCAGATATTGGCCCTCGTACTGCGCGTTGGCGCGAAACATCGGGAAGACATAATAGCGCACAAACTCCTCGCGCAGGTCCTCGATGAAAATGTTCTCCGGCTTGATGCCGAGCAACAGCGCCTTCTGCCGCGCCGGCGCGAGCTCCTCACCCTGGCCGAGGTCGGCGGTGAAGGTGACGACCTCGCAGCCGTAGGTGGTCTGCAGCCATTTGAGAATGATCGAGGTGTCGAGGCCGCCGGAATAGGCGAGCACGACTTTCTTGATATTGGCCCTTGCCATTTTTTGCCGGCCTATAGGCGGCCGTCCTTAAATCCTTAAAAACGCGCGGACTATAGGGGGAACGCCCGACCGCGCAAGGGCGGCTATTCGGTCACGTCCATGTAGACGTCCATGTCCACGGTGCCGGCCAGAATCGTGCGCCAGCCCTGAAGGAATGCCCGCACCATCGGGTCGCTCGCCACTTTGTGCCGGTTGAGTTCGAGCTCGGCATTGGCGGCGTATTCGATCTCGATCACCAACTGGGTCGGCTCATCAACGTTCTGCAAGACGCGAAAACCGGTGCCGCCAAGCGTGCGGTAGAACGGCGCCGCGCTGCGGATGAACGCGAGGATCTGCCCGGCGTCGCCCAGTGCGCGCAATTTGATCTGCAGCACCCGTTTGACGCCTTCTTCTGGCTCTGCCATGGGTCCCTCCAGGCGCGAATCAACTTTAATTTTAACACCACGATGACGCGCCGTTTAAGCTTACCACGCAATCATGCTGGCGGCCGCACCCGATTCGTTCACAACACTCGCGAATGATTGCGCCGCAATACCGGGGATGAAACACGGCGGACGTCTACGCCAAGACCATCGCGCTGTTCGCCGACAAGCTCAACAGCAGCGGCTCGCTGAAGTGCCCGGAGCCGCAGAGAAGGCCGGCGCCAAGCCGCCAAGCGCGCACAATGCTGATGTATAGCAGCGGAGAGAAGATCGCGCCGGCGCTCGCGCTCGGCGATTCCGTTTAGCCGCCTAGAGCTCGCTCTTGCGTCCCTTGAATATCGCGGTGATCGATAGCGAAACGCGCTCGAGCGCGCTCTCGACGCCTTCGTCGGTTAGCCGCGTGTACGACCAGCGATAGATCAAGCCGTGCACCATCCAGATGATCAGAAACGTGAATACGCCGGCGAACACCGCGTCGGAGAAAAAGTGCGCCCCCGCCATGATGCGCAAAGCGGCCACGCCGACACCGAGCGCAAGCGCCGCGCCGTAGGCAAGCGCCCGCCATTGCGGCGGCGCCAGCGCCGCCGGCGCGATGGTCCAGAATGCGCCGGACACGTCGCCGGAGACGAAGGCGCAGTTGCCGGGGCAGTCGCCGCGCGGATCCCACCAGGCGACGAAATGCTGATCACCGCCGAATTGGGCAACGTCGATCGGCCGCGGCCGGCCCCAATAGCTCTTGAGCGCAACATTGGCCATCAAGCCTGGTGCTAGAGTCAGTGTCGCGATCAGGAAGATAATCGCCCGCCCGGACATCAGCAGTTTCCGCTGCGGCAGCAGCAGCTTGAGCACCAGCGCAGCGATCGCCGGCAGGATCAGCACCGTTTCCACCCAGAGTCCGATCTCGCGCGCCAGCATCAAGGCCGGATTGATGCGTAAGGCGAATACATTGTGGGCCGAGTCAACGACCTCGTAGAACCGCTGCGAAATGCGCAGATCGAGCTGCGGATAGAGTCCGAACAGGACGCCGACCACGGCGGCAATGCCAAGCGCGACAGTCAGTCCGGTACGGTTCATGGGATTGAATCTCGATGGTCCTGCGGTCTAGCCGACACCCAAGCAAATGAAAAGTCGCGCTTGGCAAAACCGATATAATCGAGGGCATGAGCGGCACAGCCACAATCGACTTCTGGTTCGAATTCGCCTCCACCTATTCCTATCCGGCCGCCATGCGCATCGGCGCCCTAGCGCAAGCAAGCGGCGTGCAGGTCCGTTGGCGACCCTTCCTGCTCGGTCCGATCTTCAAAGCGCAGGGCTGGGACAATTCGCCGTTCAACATCTACCCCGTCAAAGGTCGCTACATGTGGCGCGATCTCGAACGGATCTGCGCCGCGCTCGACCTGCCGTTCACTCAGCCGGTGCCGTTTCCGCAAAATACGGTACTCGCCGCCCGCGTCGCGCTGATCGCGCTCGCGCAGCCTTGGGGTAAGAGCTTCTGCCGAGCGGTTTATCGCGCCGAGTTCGGCTCGGGCCGCAACATCGGCGAGCCGGCTGCCATCGCCGACGTGCTGACCGGGCTTGGGCAGGACGCGCAAGCCGTCCTGCAACGGGCGCAGATGGATGCCAACAAGAACGCCCTGCGCGTGCAGACTGAGGAGGCGCAGCGGCTTGGAATCTTCGGCGCCCCCAGCTTTTTCACCACCGATGGAGAGTTGTTCTGGGGTAATGACCGGCTGGAGGCAGCCTTGGCCTGGGCGAAGCACTAGGCTACCGGTGGACGCGGTTCGCGCCAACGGCCAGCATTTCGGCCGGCGATCAGCCAATAAGTGAAACCGAAGACTATGCCGGCCGCAGCGGCGATCTCGGCTTCGCGCGAAATCGGCGGCGGTGGATGGTCGATCGACTCTTCGTAATGCGAGGTGAAGCCTGCGCTGTAATAGCCCAGCAGCAGGATGCCCGCGCCGGCCACTGCATGGATCAGCAACGATCGAATGCAAAAAGCCTCCGCCAGCACGACCGCGATCAGCGTCGGCAAGAAGCCGAGCACGACGGTCGCGCCAGAAGCCACCGCCGCAGTGCCCCAGAAAAAGGCGTGTTCAACCGGATCGGATCCGAGCAGATGCATTTCGCCCCCAATCAGCGTAATGGCCGTGGCTATGCCGGCAGAAATCGCCGCCATGAGCAGAGCAAAGAGGATGACGATGCTGCGGCCGATGAATGCCAAGGCTAATCCGTTATTGCCATCGCGCGCAGCGCCATGCGCTCGCGTGCCGACAGTTTTTCGGTCGCGCTCTTTAGTTGGCCACAGGCGGCCAGGATGTCGCGCCCTCGCGGCGTACGCACCGGCGAGGCGTAGCCGGCGTCAAAGACGACCTGCGAGAACTTCTCGATCTGCTCCCAGTCGGAGCACTCGTATTTGCTACCCGGCCAGGGATTGAACGGGATGAGGTTGATCTTCGCCGGAATGCCCTTCAAAAGGCGTACTAGCGCCTTGGCGTCTTCGATCGAATCGTTGACGCCCTTGAGCATCACGTATTCGAACGTAATGCGCCTAGCGTTGGAAACGCCGGGATAGTTGCGGCAGGCCTCCAGCAACTGCGCGATTGGATATTTGCGATTGAGCGGCACCAGCTGGTTGCGCAACTCGTCGTTTGTCGCATGCAACGATACTGCCAGCATGCAGCCAATCTCGGCTCCCACTCGAGCGATCATTGGCACCACGCCAGAGGTGGAGAGAGTGATGCGACGTTTGGAGATGCCGATGCCCTCGCCATCTTGTACGATGAGCAGCGCATCGCGCACCGAGTCGAGATTGTAGAGCGGCTCGCCCATGCCCATTAGCACAATATTGGTGACGCACCGATCGCCGCTTGGGATGACGCTGTCAGTCGGTCGCGTGCCGCCGGGCCAATCACCGAGTCGGTCGCGCGCGACCATCACCTGACCGACGATCTCATCGGAGGTCAGGTTGCGCACGAAGCGCTGCGTACCGGTATGGCAGAACGAACAAGTGAGCGTACAGCCGACCTGGCTGGAGACGCAGAGCGTGCCGCGTTCGGTGTCGGGAATGTAGACGCATTCGACTTCGTGCGGACGCTCACCCTGCACTTCACCGGGCAGCCGCAGCAGCCATTTGCGGGTGCCGTCGACTGAAATTTGCTCAGCCATCACCTGCGGCCGCTCAAGCGTAAACTGTTGCGCCAGCTTCGCGCGTAGCTCCTTCGACAAGCTGCTCATCTGATCGAATTCGGTGAAGCCGCGGAAATAGATCCAATGCCAGAGCTGCTGCACGCGCATCTTGCACTGCGTTTCTGGAACGCCGATGGCGTCGAGCAGTTTGGCGAGCTGCGCGCGCGTGAGGCCGACGAGCGACGGCTTGTCCGGCGCGACGTAGCGCTCAAGCGGCGTCTTCTCGACGAAGGCCGGGGCGATTTCAGTCCTCGCTTCCATGGATTTAATTCGTCATGCCGCAATTGGGCGGCGCTAACGGCAATATAGGGCGCGCAGGCCCTACTTGCACTCCTCCGCCACCTTGTCGAGCGCCTGCGCCAGCCCCTTCAGCGAGTAAGTGTCGGTGGTCTTGGTGCCCTGGCCGGAGACGCTCTTGATGACGAGGTCGGGGGCCTTGCGCATGGCCTCGATCATCTGCGCTTCTTCGGCGGCATTCTTCACCCAGGCGCCGTCGTTCTGGGTGTACATCACATATTTTGCCGAGCCGACTGTCGCAGACGCATCGACGCCGGCCTTCTGCGGATAGCCGACGATGACGGAAACTTCGTTCTTCACCCTTTCGCCCGGGCGAGTGGACACAAAAGCATAGGACGGGTCGCGCTTGCGGCCGGGCGGCTCGGAAGTAGCCGAAGTCGGCTTGGACAGTGCGAAGCAGACCTTCTTGCCGCTGGGCGTTGCCTTGTAGGCGCCCCAGTCGCCGAACTGAGCCAACAGCACCGCTTGCTCCGTCGGCGTCGCCGCGGCCGGCGCGGGCGGCTTTTTCGCCGACTGCGCGGGCTTCGCATAGGCAGTCGCACCACAAACCACTGTGCCGGCGGTCAGCAACAGCATCACAGAGTTTCGGCAATACGTCTTCATCATCGGGTCCTGCCGGTCGACACGAACGAGGGGTGGTCTCCTCGAATAGGCGCTCGATATTAGCCCATTGGGGGCGAATATCGGCAAGCTAAAGGCGGCAACTGTCACCCGTGCCGAGCAACAGGCTAAAAGTTAACGGCACCATTGGTTAGACCGCGTGCTAGACCGTTAGCCGCACATTCCAGAAAGCCGCCATGAAAGCCCTGCTCTGTAACCGCTACAGTACGCCCGACGAGCTCGAGCTGGCCGACCTCCCTGAGCCGGCGGCGGGTCCTGGCGAGGCGGTCGTGCGCGTGCGAGCCGCGGCATTAAATTTCTTCGACATCCTAATCATTGCCGGCAAATACCAGCATAAGCCGCCCTTTCCGTTTTCTCCTGCCGCCGAGTTCGCCGGCGAGGTCGAGAGCATTGGGCCCGGCGTCAAAGGTCTTGTGCCCGGCGACCGCGTGATCGGAAATATTGGTTGGGGCGCTGCGCGCCAGAAGGTGGTGGTATCGAGCGAAATGCTCTTACGGATGCCAACATCACTCGACTTCGACCGCGCGGCCGGCCTGACCGTCACCTATGGTACGTCGCTCTACGCTTTGAAGGACCGCGCGCAGCTCAAACCTGGTGAGACGCTGGCGGTGCTGGGAGCAACTGGCGGCACCGGACTTTCGGCGGTCGAACTCGGCTACCTAATGGGTGCACGCGTCATCGCCTGTGCTTCTTCCGACGACAAGCTCGCCTTCGCGCGTCAGCGCGGCGCCGATGAGGGCGTAAACTACAGCACCACCGATCTCAAGGAGGCACTGCGGCAATTGACCGGCGGCAAAGGCGTAAACGTGGTCTACGATCCAATCGGCGGCACCCAGGGCGAGGCCGCACTGCGCGGCATGGATTGGGGCGGACGTTTTCTGGTCATCGGCTTCGCTGCAGGCGAAATGCCAAAGCTACCACTCAACTTGGTGCTGCTGCGCAGCTACGACGTGCGCGGCGTCTACTGGGGCGCCTGGACCCAGCGCAATCCGCAAGGGCATCGCGTCAACATGACGCAAATCCTCGAGTGGTGCGCGCAGGGCAAATTGTCGTCGCACGTCCACGCGGTCTATCCGCTTGAGCAGGCGCCGGCTGCGCTCAAGGCCCTCGCTGCGCGCCAGGTCATCGGCAAACTGATTTTGCGGCCCTAAAGCTCGGCCGGGGCCTCGCGTGCCTCACAATGCACAGGCTTGACGTGGCTACATCGCCAGAACCGCAGCGCGTCGGTGGCGCCTATCACCAGCAGCACATCCCCGCCGGCCAGACGAAATAGGCGATCGCGCCGACCAGCATCGCCTTCACGGCAAGTGCCGCCTCACGCTCGAAGGCGAGCAGATCTTCGGCGACACGCAGCTGTCGATAACGGCGCGGACCTTGCTCCGGAATCTGCGCTCGACGCAGCCTTGTCTGGCAGAACTCCTCGCGTGTAATTGCCATGGCATTAAAAGAGGCAGGTGGAACGCCCCGCCAGGCCTTCAGGATTGTTGCGCGGAAACCGCGTCGCCCCGGCGGGGCTTGCACCCGTCAGGGCGATGTTGAAGCAAACGATCTACGGGCTAAGAATTCGAAATCTTATCCATCGCCTCGGCGAGTTTGAGGTCGAGTTCCGTCACTCCGCCGGCATCGTGCGTGGAGAGCGTCACCTCTACCGTCTTGTAAACATTGAACCATTCCGGGTGGTGGTCCATTTTTTCGGCTACGAGTGCGGCGCGCGTCATGAAGCCGAAGGCTTGGGTAAAGTCTTTGAACACAAATTTCTTGGTGATGGCATCGCGCCCTGCCACCTCCGACCAGCCGGCGAGCTTGGCTAAGGCGGACTTGCGTGCATCGGCAGATAATTTCTGGGCCATAACATCCCTCCCGCGCTAACGCTGCGACCCTCGCAAAGGGTTCCCATCGATACTAACTTTAAGCGGACGCCATCGACCATACGAGGCACTCCCATGTCGTGGTCATTGAACATCGGACGCGTGGCCGGCACGGTGGTGCGCATCCACCTGACCTTCCTATTGTTTCTCGCCTGGATCTTCGCCGCGAGCTACGCGCAAGGCGGTGCCGCGACCGCTTGGGACAGCCTCGTCTTCATGGTACTGCTGTTTCTCTGCGTGCTGCTGCACGAGTTCGGCCACATATTCACCGCGCGCGGGTTTGGCGTGCCAACGCCTTACGTGACGCTGCTGCCGATTGGCGGCGTCGCCCAACTTGAGCGCATCCCGGAAGAGCCGGGACAGGAATTCCTTATCGCGATCGCCGGCCCACTGGTGAATGTCGCGATCACGATCCTATTGGTGCTCTTTGCCGGCGCCAATTTGCATGCCGCCGCGGCCGCTTCGGTCGACAACATGCATATCCCGCTGGTCGATCGGCTGGCAGCGGTGAACCTGTTCCTCGCTGTGTTCAACATGATCCCGGCATTTCCGATGGACGGCGGCCGCGTGCTACGCGCTCTGCTGGCCACCCGGCTCGGCTACGTGCGCGCAACCGAAGTCGCCGCCGTCATCGGGCAGTTCGTCGCCTTCGCGCTGGGTTTTATTGGCTTGATGGCCAATCCCATCCTAATCTTCATCGCCATCTTCGTCTATCTCGCGGCTTCTTCCGAAGCGCACATGGTGGCATTGCGCGCCGCCTCGCGCGGCGTACCGGTGAGCCACGCCATGGTGACGCGCTTTTCGACGCTCTCTCCGCAAGCACATCTCGATGAGGCGATCCAGACTTTGCTGCAGACCGGCCAAGGTGAATTCCCGGTGGTCGATGGAGCCGGCAAACCGATAGGCGCGCTTGGTCGTGCTGATCTCATCCGAGCGATCAAGACGCTGGGTCCCGACGCTCACATTGCTGACGCCATGACGAAGGAAATGCCTACAATCGGCTACCGCCAACGGCTCGAGGACGCTTTCAAGCTTTTGACGCAGAGGTCGGCGCCGGTGGTCGGCGTCACCGATGCCGCCGGTAAGCTGATCGGGCTCGTCACGAGTGAAACCATCGCCGAAATGCTGATGTTGCAGGACGCGATGCCCAAGACCGCAAGCCCCTGGGGCCGTCCGGCAGGCGCTTAACCGAAGTGCCTGGACGGCGGTTGCTTCGGGCTGCTCGCTGACTATATTGCGCCGCGACAGTATCGCGGGCCCCGGGCCCGCGCTTGGCTTTTTGGACCTCAATGAATCTTCGCAACGTCGCCATCATAGCCCACGTCGACCACGGCAAGACCACGCTGGTCGATCGGCTGCTGCAGCAATCCGGCGCCTATCGCGAGAACCAGCGCGTGACCGAGCGTGCCCTGGATTCCAACGTTCTAGAGCGCGAGCGCGGCATCACCATCCTGGCCAAGGTGACCTCGGTAGTGTGGAAAGACGTCCGCATCAACATCGTCGATACCCCGGGCCACGCCGATTTCGGCGGCGAGGTCGAGCGTATCCTCAACATGGTGGACGGCGCACTCGTGCTGGTGGACGCCGCCGAAGGTCCGCTGCCGCAGACCAAGTTCGTGGTGTCCAAGGCGCTGAAGATGGGCCTCAAGCCCATCGTCGTCATCAACAAGGTAGACCGCGCCGATGCCCGAGCTATGCAGGTGGTAAACGAGGTGTTCGACCTATTTGCTGCACTCGACGCCACCGACGAGCAGCTCGATTTCCCGATCCTATACGGCTCGGCCAAACAGGGCTGGATCGCAAAGGAGGTTGACGGATCGCGCGACGCCGGCATGCAGCCGCTGTTCGACCTCATCCTCAGTCACGTGAAGCCGCCGGTGGTGGAAGAACGGCCGTTCCGCCTCCTCGGCACCATCCTAGAGGCCAACTCCTATCTCGGACGCGTCGTCACTGGCCGCATCACGTCGGGAACAGTAAAGCCCAATCAAAACGTGAAGGTGCTCAGCCACGAGGGCAAGTTGATCGAGAGTGGCCGCATCACCAAGGTGCTGGCCTTCCGTGGCCTGGAGCGTGTGCCAGTGGATGAAGCAGAGGCTGGCGATATTGTCGCATTGGCCGGACTACCGAACGCTACCGTCGCGATGACGATCTGCGATCCGGACGTGGAAACGCCACTGCCGGCGCAGCCGATCGACCCGCCGACGCTGGCGATGATCTTCCGCGTCAACGATTCGCCGCTCGCCGGCACCGAAGGCGACAAGGTCACCGGTCGGATGATCCGCGACCGGCTGCTCCGCGAAGCGGAAGGTAACGTGGCGCTGCGCGTGCGCGAGAGCGACGTGCGCGATTCTATGGAAGTGGCGGGCCGCGGCGAACTGCAGCTCGGCATCCTGATCGAGACCATGCGGCGCGAAGGCTTCGAGCTCTCGGTATCGCGCCCCAAGGTGCTGCTGCGCGAGGACGCCAATACCGGTGAAACGCTGGAGCCAATCGAGGAAGTCGTCATCGACCTCGAAGAGGAGCACGCCGGAGTGGTCGTGCAAAAGATGGCCGAGCGTAGGGCCGAGATGTTGGAAATGAAGCCCTCCGGCGGCCGTCGCCTGCGTCTCGTCTTCCACGCGCCAACACGCGGGCTGATCGGCTACCAGGGCGAACTGCTCACCGACACGCGCGGCACTGCGATCATGAACCGGCTGTTTCACTCTTACGCGCCCTACAAGGGGTCGATTCAGGGCCGCCGTAATGGCGTGCTGATCTCCAACGATCAGGGCGAAGCGGTAGCCTACGCGCTGTGGAACCTGGAGGACCGCGGCCCGATGATGATCGAGCCGGGCTGGAAGGTCTACAAAGGCATGATTGTCGGCGAGCATACCCGCGGCAACGACCTCGTCGTCAACGTCCTCAAGGGTAAGAAGCTCACAAACATCCGAACGACGTCGAAAGACGAAGCCGTACGCCTCACGCCGCCGATCCGCATGACGCTGGAAAAGGCGCTCGCCTATATCGAGGACGACGAGTTGGTCGAGGTGACGCCCAAGTCGATCCGCCTGCGCAAAAAGCTGCTCGACGAAACCGACCGCAAGAAGAAAGAGCGCACGCAGGCGGCCGAGGCGGTATGACGGTTTTGGCTGCGCTTGTCCTATCTTGGGACAGAATCGAATCGCGAATCACTTTTGTGCGCCGCGCGCTCCGTAACCGGCCGGCGATTATGATTGGTGATGTTTTATGCATCGCGTCGTCTAATCCACGCGATTTTGCAGGGCCGGAGCACGTTTCTCGCCACACTGTGACCAGTAATCCACACCATTAACGCATCATTAATCATAGGGCTTGAAGGGCGCAAAGTTCATTGCTTCTATTCTCCAATGAGCACGACCCTCATAGAGATTCGCCGTGCGAAATCTTCGGACGCGGTAGATGTCGCCGCGACCCACGACGAGGCATGGCGGACGACCTATCAGGGCATCATCCCGGGTAACGAGCTTAGCAAGCTCATCAATCGGCGTGGTCCGGACTGGTGGAACTCCGCCATCCGCAAAGGCAGCCGTATCACTATCCTCCAGTTCGGCGAACAGATTGCCGGTTACGCCAATTACGGGCGCAACCGGGCGCGAAGCCTGTTCTACGACGGTGAGGTATACGAGCTTTATCTGCGTCCCGAGTACCAGGGCCTCGGCTTCGGCCGTCGCCTGTTCTCTGCCGCACGCAAGGATCTGGCGCAGAGCGGCCTGAAGAGCCTGGTGGTCTGGGCGCTGTCCGACAACGAGCCGGCGGTGGAGTTCTACCGCGCGCTCGGCGGCCGGGCAGTCGCCCGCTCGTCGGAGCGCTTCGGCAACAAAACGCTGGATAAGGTTGCCTACGCCTGGCAGTAGTTCTTACCAAAAGTCTATCGGTACCGTCGCCGGGCTTAGCCCGGCAATTTTGTTTGCGCTTAAAGTCTTGGCTCCGGCATACCATTCTGCAGGCAGGCGGCGCGCAACGTATTGAGCAGCAAACAGGCGATAGTCATCGGCCCGACGCCGCCTGGCACCGGCGTCAGCGCGCTGGCGACTTTCACAGCCTCCGCGAAGGCGACGTCGCCGACGATGCGCGACTTGCCGCCCTCACCCGGAAGCCGGTTGATGCCGACGTCGATCACGGTCGCCCCGGGCTTGATCCAGTGGCCGCGCACGAACTCTGGTTGTCCGATCGCAGCGACCAGCAGATCGGCGCGGCCGCACACCGCCGGCAAAGCAGCCGTCTTGGAATGCGCGATAGTCACCGTGGCATTCTCGGATAGCAGCAATTGCGCCACCGGCTTGCCGACGATATTAGAACGGCCGATCACTACTGCTTCGAGACCGGCAAGCGACGTCAGCACAGTCTTGGCCAGCATGACACAGCCGAGCGGCGTGCAGGGCACCATGCTGCCCGGCAAGCCGGTGGCAAGCCGGCCCACATTGAGGGGATGAAATCCGTCCACGTCCTTCTCGGGATCGATGGCGGAGATGACCTTTTGCGCATTGACTTGCGGCGGCAGCGGCAATTGCACCAGGATGCCGTTAACCGTCGGATCGGCGTTGAGCCGTCCGATCAGGTCGAGCAATTCCGCGTCGCTCGTAGCCGCGGGCAAATGCTGGTCGAGCGGTCGGATGCCGGCAGCGGTCACTGCATTGGATTTGTTGCGAACGTAAATCCTACTTGCGGGGTTCTGGCCGACCAGCACCACCGCGATGCCAGGAACGATGCCACGGTCGCGTCGCAGCCGATGCACCGCGTCCGTCACCTTGCCACGCAAATCCGCTGCGATCGCCTTGCCGTCGATGATGCGCGCGGTCATGGTTTTTTCAGGGTCCCTGAGAGCCTTAGCGCAGGACGGCGATTTTCTCTAGCGCCACGGTCAGCGTTGGGCCGTGGCCTGAAATGGTCAGCCGCTTGATGCGGCCCATGGCACCCGCAGACAACGCAACATCGCGCGGTGGAACGCCGACTGTCTTGGCGATAAACCGCACCAAAGCAGCATTGGCCTCGCCTTCATGGGGCGACGCCCGCACCCGCACCTTGAGCACCACCCGGCCGTCCGCCAGCGACTCGATGCCGTCAATGGAATCGCGGCCACCCTTGGGCGTCAGCCGCACCGCGAGCGTGACGCCGTTGGCAAGCGCCGACCATGGCCGAGCGCCGAACAAGTCAGAACACGTTCGGATAAATGTAGCGGACGATCACGTTTTCCAAGAACAGGATCAGCAGGATCAGGATCACTGGCGAGATGTCGATGCCGCCCAAGTGGGGCAGCATGGAGCGGATGGGCCGCAGCAGTGGCTCAGTAAGCCTGTAGAGAAAGTCGCCCACCATATGCACCACCTGGTTACGGGTGTTGACTACGTTGAAGGCAATCAGCCAGGACAGCACAGCGGCGGCGATCAGCAACCAGATGTAGATTTGCAGTACCAGCAGAACAATATCGAGAACCGAGCGCATAAATATCCACCTGTTCGAGGTGGCCGGAAATTAGCGGGTCATATGGGGTTGAACAAGCCGAGCGATATGCACGGCAAACTGGCGGAGCGCGTGTCCTTGACAGGCCAAACCCCTGGTCCTAAATGGCGCCCACTCGCTGAAAACTGCGCGGAGTTGCGCCGCAAAAGGCGGGGCCGTAGCTCAGTTGGGAGAGCGCCTCGTTCGCAATGAGGAGGTCAGGGGTTCAAATCCCCTCGGCTCCACCAACCTTGGCTGGCTAACACCGTTTTGGTTGGCACCCCGGCTTGGAATCCTCGACTGTTGCCCGTCGTAGCCGCGACCTAATGATCGGCTTCATCGCGCTCTCCGGCAACATCGTGCGAAATTCGATCCTGCTCGCTGATCAAACCTTGCGCGAGCCACTACTTGGGGCTGGCGCTGGGCGCTTCAAGCCCATCTTGTTGATCGCGCTGGCCCGCGATGATCGGTGCGGCAAACGATCTCTATGTGGTCTTGCGAGACACGAACAAAGCGGTGCGATAATCCAAGGCTTCAATCGGCCACTTTGTCTCGGCCGATCCAGTGATCGATGAACGCGGCAAGCCAGTTGCGTGAGGCGTAATCGTGCACCGCGCGGTCGGCGATGTGCTCATGGCGCTGCTTGGTCCCCGGCAACTCCATACGATGGGCGCCGCGGATCAGCCAGCGATACATCATTGCGTGCGTGACTTCGGGGTGGAATTGCAGCGCGTAGCCGCTCTTGTAACGAAACGCCTGCACCGAGAAGGCCTCACCTTCGGCCAGCAGCTCACTGCCCGAGGGCAAGTCGAAGCCTTCGCGATGCCATTGATAGACGTGATCCGGCCACTCGGAGCAGATTTTACGACCGGCTTCGGTCGGCCGGATCGGATAATAGCCGACCTCAGCATGACCTTCCGGATGCGGATAGACGCGGCCGCCAAGATGGCGCGCCATCATTTGCGCGCCGAGGCAGATGCCGAGATAAGGCTTCTTGTCGCGCAGCGGCACGCCGATCCATTCGATCTCGCGCTTGACAAAATCTTCCTCATCGTTGGCGCTTTGCGGCCCGCCGAAAATTGCTGCGCCAGCGTGCTCATCCATCCTCTCCGGCAGCGGGTCGCCGAAGCGTGGTCGGCGGATGTCAAGAGGATAGCCGAGCTTGCTCAGCATCTGACCAACCCGGCCGGGCGAGGAATGCTCCTGATGCAGGATGAGAAGGACCGGCTTCAGCATGATGGTTTTAGCGCGCAATTTCAGCGCGCGTTATCGAGAAATAACCGCTCTGCCGGTATTTGCAACATGAGGGGCGAAAGACGACTATGTTCGCTGCGCGGATCGGCGATGCTGGCGGTCCATGGCCGCCAGCAACAGACGGCGTGGAAAGAACCGTATCAGCAGGAGAAACAACTTATTGATGAGGCCGGGGACGACGACACGCCGGCCCCGCATCAAGGCGCGATAGCCGTCTTTCGCAATGCGCTCCGGCGACTGGGTCAGAAACGCAGGCGCCATGGAGTCTCCCTTGAGGCCGGCGCGCGCAGCGAATTCGGTCGCTACCGGTCCGGGGCACAGCACCGTAACCCGCACGCCGCGCCCCTTGAGCTCGCTGTGTAAAGCTTCACTAAATGACAGCACAAAGGCCTTGCTCGCGTAATAGACCGTCATGCCTGGCCCGGGCAGGAAACCGGCCACAGACCCGACATTGAGAATGCCGCCGCGATGACGCGCGAGGCTGTCGACGAAGGCGAGCGACAACTCGGTGAGCGCGCGTATATTCAGATCGATCATCTGCAGCTGCTCTTCGCGATCGAGTGAAGCCGCGCTGCCAACCAGACCGAAACCGGCATTGTTGACAATGAATTGCGGCTCTACGCCTTGCGCGCGCAAGACTTCGCCAATAAGACGAGCGCCGTCGCTGCGTTGCAGATCCGCGACAATCACCAGGGGCTTCGGGCGGCCGGACGCAACGATCTCGTCGGCCAGCGCCTGCATGCGATCCTGGCGGCGCGCTACCAGGACCAACGTATGGCCGTTACGCGCGAATTCACGTGTCAGCGCGGCGCCAATGCCGGACGACGCGCCGGTGATGACAGTGACGGGCCGCAATTCGCTCATCAATAGCTCCTATCACCGCACGAGTCGGATCAGCCGCTTACCGAGGTTCTCGCCGCGATAAAGCTCGGCGATCGCGCCCGGGCAATGCTCGAGTCCATCGACAATGTCCTCCCGATAACGCAAGCGGCCGTCTCGCACCCAGGTCGCAAGCCGCGCGATCGCCTCTTCATAACGGTGCTGATAGTCGAGGATGATGAAGCCGGCCATGCGCGCCCGTTTCACCAGCAGGTGTCGCTCCACGCGCGGTCCCACCGGCGGCGGATCCCAACTGGCGACCGACGCTGTACCGCAAATCACGACGCGCGCGCCAAGCGCGAGCTGCGGGAGCACCGCGTCGCTGATGTGGCCGGACGTATTATCGAAATAGAGATCGACGCCGCGCGGGCACGCCGCCGACAAAGCCTGGAAGATATTGTTTGTCTTGTAGTCTATCACCGCGTCGTAGCCGAACGCCTCGCGGCATAACGCGGCCTTCACCGGCCCGCCGGTTAGGCCGACCGTCCGGCAGCCCATCAGCTTGGCGATCTGACCGACCGCAGAGCCGACCGCGCCAGCCGCGGTCGAAACGACGACGGTGTCGCCCGGACGCGGCTGTCCGACATCAAGCAGACCAAAATAGGCAGTGACGCCATTGAGGCCGAGAATCCCCAAGGAGAGCGACAACGGTAAATCGCTTTCCATGACCTTGCGGGTGATCGCCGAGCCATCGGAGATCGCAAATTCCTGCCACCCGAGCATGCCCATGACGGCATCGCCTTCGGCGAAATCGGGATGCCGCGAAGCGACAACCCTACCCGCGCAAAACGAGCGCATCACTTCGCCGATGCCGACGGGCGCGGAATAGTTTGCGACCGCGCTCACCCAGCCGCGCATAGCAGGCTCGACCGAAAGGTAGTGATTGCACACGAGAAACTGATGCTCGGCGAGCGACGGCAGCGCCGTTTCGACGATCTCGAAGTTTCCCGGTTGCGGGATGCCGTTCGGCCGTGACTTGAGACGAACCTGACGGTTTATTTGGGGTGCCATGCGTGCTCCGGTTATAACAATGCGATCGGCCGCCCAGGACTGGCGAGCGATCATAGCTCAACACGCCTGCACTCAGGCGAGCTTGGGATCGAGCCCCTCCAGCGACCGCCGCGCCGGCTCCACGCCCCAGAAGTACACCGCGGCGATCTGGACGATGACTAAACCGATCATGAGCCAAACAACGCCCGGCAGGCCAAAGTTTACCATCAGGTAGCCAACCACGAACGGTGAGATCACCGTGGCGCCGCGACCGAGTGTGTTGCAGATGCCGTTGGCACGCAGGCGGATTTCCGTCGGGAACAGTTCCGGTGTGTAGACACCGAAGAGAATGGCGGTCTGCACATAGATCGCCACGATCAGGAAGAAACCGAGGCTCAACACAATGGCCGGATCCGATGCCGCGCTGAACCGCGCATAGACCCAGCCGGCAACAATGGTGATGACCGAAGCACCGATGATGCTCCAGCGCCTCCCGATCATGTCGGACAGCCAAGCACCGATAGTGCAGCCGATGAGCGAGGCGCACGCCAGCACGACCGTGTAGCCAAGCGAGTTGGTGATGGTGAGCCCCTGCCGCAGAAAGAACTGCGGCAGGAAGATCACGAAGCCGAAGATCAGCGTGTTGATGGTGATCAGCACCCAGCATCCGACCAGCAGGCGCTGCAGGATCGGCGGTCTAAAGATGTCGGTGAGGCCCAGTTGCACCACCGGCGCCGTCACGGCAGGCGCCGGCAGCGCGCCGGCGGTTGATGCCTCCTTCTCGATCGTCTGTACCAAGGTTTCCGCCTCGGCGGTGCGGCCTTGCGCTTCCAGCCAGCGCGGCGACTCCGGTAGGTTCTTGCGCAGGTACCAGACAACCAGGGAGCCGATGCCGGCGATGATGAACATCGGCCGCCAGCCGAAGTTCGGAATGATCAGATAGCTAAGGATCGCCGTGACCGGGAAACCCGCCACCACCAGGAAAGCCATGAATGACAGCCAGCGTCCGCGTGTGCGTGGGGGCACGAACTCGGTCAGCGTCGAATAGCCGACCACGATCTCGGCGCCGAGTCCCAACCCTTGCACGAAGCGGCAGAAGATGAGCTGGGTCATGTTCTCCGTGAATGCGGCAGCGATCGAGGCGAGTCCGAAGATCAGCAGGTTGATCTGGTAGGTGAAGCGGCGACCCATCTTGTCGCCGACGAAACCGGTGATCAGCGAGCCCAGCGTCATGCCGATGAATGTCCAGGAGATGAACTGTAGGTTCTGCGGCAGCGTGGAGAACTTGGTCTGGATCGTGGATGCAAGCACGCCGGCGGCGACATAGAGATCGTAGCCGTCGAAGAACATACCGGCCCCAACCAGCCAGAAGATGCGGTAGTGGAACGATGAAATCGGCAGCCGGTCGAGACGCGCGCCGGCGTTCACTGCAGTTGCCATTTGTTTCCCCCTGCGGCCGGACCTTGAACAGCCGGCCTTCTTGCCTTTGGTCACATGGTAGTCGGGATGGGGCGCGGGCGCTACCGCCCATGCGCTACGCCGCCAAGACTCGCGCTATTAGCAAGAACCGCCATTGTCGATAAATGATCCTGCGGTAGGCGCTGAACGCTCGAGCTCTACTCGGTGGTTTGTCCGTGCGGGCGCTTTCTTCCAGAAGCTGCCTCGGCACTCGCGCGCTTGAAGCCGCCGCGCGGCCCGCCGTCGAAAACACCGTGGAAATAGGGTACGCGCCCACGCAAAATGATGTGGCCTAACCAGCGTTGCCCGTATCGGGCGGTTGCGGCAACATGGTAATGGCGTTGCAAAAAGCGCCGAGCGCCGCATGGGCGTGAACAACAAAAGTTCCCTGGGAGCAAACAAACTATGTCGAAGCCACGCCTTAGTTACGTCGACCCGAAAACGGTTACCGATCCTGCCATGATTGCCGAGTTCGAACGCTGCGCGCGCGAGGGAACGCCGCGGCCTGAAAGCCAGGCGATCCGCGCGCACGTGCCAGCGGTCTTCTGGTCATTCGCCAACACCTGGCGTGACGTTTTCAAGAATGGCGTTGCCGACCACAAGATCAAGGAGCTATGCCGCATCTATGTCTCGCGCTCAGTGCTGTGCGAGTTCTGCGGCAATCAACGCTCGATCAAAGCAGCCAGGGCTGGCCTAAAGGAAGACGACTATTCCGAACTGATCAATTTCGAGAGCTCGCCGCGTTATGACGATCGCCAAAAGGCCGCGCTCGCCTACGCGGAAGCGATCACCTGGGACTTACCGACCGACGACGTCTTCTGGGCGCGCCTGCACAAGCATTTCAGCGAACCGGAACTGGTCGAGATCGGTTATTTCGTCGCCATAACAATGGGACAGCAGCGCTGGCTGCGGACTCTGAATATTGAGCATCACCAGATTCTCGCAGGCCAGGACGGATCGATGGCGCCAGGATTCGAAACATTCGAGGCACTGCAGCGCTCCAAAGCCGCGTCCGACTATTGGGTCAAGGGCAACCGCAAACCAACGACCCAGGCCACCGAATGAGCAATCGAAGATCGGCGGTTTCCGCTATACACGCATCCGCCGTAACCGACACTGGCTCGGCCCGCATCCTCCGCGCTTAAGGCGTTCCTCGACATCGACTTTTGGGCGGCGAAGGACGACGGTCTGCCGCGCGGCCTCTACAATTTGTGCGTCCACACCACAACGCAGCTTTTGTCGACGTTCTTCGGCGACCTTCGGCGTCAGTTCGAACTGCCCGTGAACTGGTGTACACGCTATTTCATGTCATGGTATCGCCGCGACCAAAAAGCCAACTAAGTCGGAGGAAAACAGGAATGTCACCCGACCCTTTGCTCAAAGCAGCTATTGCGCATTGGGGCCCACGCTTTGTCGCGAATGGCGTCGTGCTCACCGACTTCGAGGAAATCACCGCGTCGCTGTCCTCCTACAATGACTGGTGTCGCGCCTGGTCCGCCCGCGCTGCGCACCACGAGCAGCTCGGCCGCGAGGCGCTGGCGGCGAGCCATTTCCTCACTGCCGGCGAATGCCTGCAACGCGCCGCCGTCTACTACCATTTCGCCTCATTCCTGTTCGTTCAAGACCTCAATCAGATGAAGGCGGCGCACAAGAAACAGATCGAGTGCCGGCAAGCTGCTTTGCCGTATTTGCGCCCGCCGGGCGAACGCGTCGAAATCCCATATCAGGGCGAGACACTGGCCGGGATCTTGCGCAAGCCGGCAGGCGTCGAGCGAGCGCCGGTGATCGCAATGGCGGTTGGTCTCGACTCGACAAAAGAAGAGACTGACGCCTACGAAACGCCGTTCCTGGCGCGCGGCATGGCGACGCTGGTGTTCGAAGGACCGGGCCAGGGCGAGACGCAATATAAGTTCCCGATCCGTGGCGACTACGAAGTGCCGGTGAAGGCCGTGCTCGACTATATCGGCACGCGGGGCGATCTTGATGCCGCGCTTATCGGCATGTGGGGCGTGAGCCTCGGCGGCTATTACGCGCCGCGCGCCGCAGCATTCGACAAGCGTATCAAGGCCTGCGTCGCGCTGGGCGGACCGTTCGATTTCGGCGCGGCCTGGGACAATCTACCGGAACTCACACGCGAAGCCTTCCGCGTGCGCAGCCATTGTAAGACGCAGGAAGAAGCAAAGAAGAACGCTGCCACGCTGTCATTGGTTGGCGTAGCGCAAAACATCACTTGCCCTATTTTTATTGTGAATGGCCGGCTCGACCGCATCATCCCAGCCGAAGACGCCGAGCGCCTCGCGAGCGAGGTCAAAGGCCCGGTCAAGTTAATGATGATCGAGGACGGCAATCATATTGCTAACAACCGCGCCTATCGCTGGCGGTCGCAGAGCGCCGATTGGATGGCGGAACAGCTCAAATAAGGTGGAAGCCGCGCGGCACCGTGTGCAGCCGCTCGATCCCCGTTTCCGTTATTAGGATCATCTCCCCGGTCTGGACGCCGGCCATGCCGTCGCGTGTCGTCACGTTAGGCTGAATGACGACAGTTTGCCCGGCGCGAAACGCTTCTTGTGGGATTGGTCCTGATGGCCGGCTCTTGCAGCCGAGGATCGGCGGCAAATAGCCGCCGCCGTAGCCGTGCAGGAGGTCGTCGATAATTGTGAACCCAGCATCTTCGATCACGTCCGAAGCCTCTATCACTTGCCTGGGAGTGGCTCCCGCTTTGAGAACCTGGGCGACCGCATCGAATGCGGCGTCCGCTGCCGCGTGCAGATCGCGATAAAGCTTGCTCGGTTCGCCCAGCGCGAAGCTGCGCAAAACCTGACCGGGATGATCCCAAAACGCGGCGCTGATCTCTGCCACTACCGCATCGCCTTTCTGCAAACGTCGGGTCGTCGGAAATTGCCGTGGCACGCCGAGATCGGACGCGTTCATAGGCGTAGTGCCTATGTAATGGATAACGTTGGTCGCGCCCTTCGAAACGTAGGCCCGCTCGATCAGGTCGCCAAGTTCCCGTTCGTTCAAGCCTGGCTCCAAACCGTCGCGCAGCGCCATCATGCCGCGATCGCTGAAATGCGCCCCGATGCGCAGCCAATTGATTTCCTCGGCTGATTTGACCTGGCGCAGCTGGACGTAGCCGCGCGTCAGATTAGTTATCTTCGCAAACCGCGCCGCTAGCTGCCCGTACTGATCGGCGGTCAGCGGGCCAATGGAGCCGATACGTCCACCGCGCGAGCCGCGCTTCTCCAGCACCTTCACCGCAGCAGCGATCGAAGACTCACCGCCCCATTCTACATCCGCCTTGTCGGCAACGATGCGCGCCTGCGACGCGTGGTTGACATATTGCACGAATAACGCGTCGCGCTCACCCGGGGTGAACACGCCGACTGCTTCGGCCGTCACGGGCCATTGCGTGATCCATTGCACGGCCGAGCCGAAACGCGCCGCCCCGCAGAAGATCAATTGATCGCATTCGGCTTCCGCCAGTAAGACCTCAATCGCCGCGCGCCGGCGCGCTATCTCGGTGTCAGAGAAGCGCGGAATTTCGGCTTCGACAATGCGAGCAAGATGCGGCGGAAGTGTCACGCGGTCTTCTTCGGCAGCGCTACTATCATGTCGAGCTCGATGCGCGCTCCCGGGGATGACAGCTGGTTGATGCACACGGTCGTGCTAGCCGGCCGCCAGTCGCCGAAATATTTGGCCATGGTCGCGTGCATCGCGTCGGCGTCGCGGAAGTCGGTCAGGTATTTCGTCACCTTTACAACGTCGCGCCAGTTCGCCCCGACATGATCTAGGATTGACTTGATCGCTTCCATCGCCCGCCTGGTTTGCTCCTCGATCGAATGTGGGTGGATGTGCTCGGAATCAACATGCGGATGCTTGTGGTAGAGCGGCGACGGCGTCGCGCCCGATAAGAACATCAGGTCGCAGGCGCCGACGATATGCACCGCCGGCGCGTAAGGCATGGTGTGGGCCTCCTCCGGCTTGGGATGCACCGGCTCGAGCTTGAAGCCGCGCGGGGGCTCGGTTCTCACGTCCATGGGAGTCTCCTCAAGATATTGGCGCAATCTTGGGACCGAAACGCGCTCGTGCGCAACTCCCTCGGTTGATCGCGCCGCAATAACCGCTAACTTGCGCGCCCACAGGAGAAGGCTATGCCCTCGACGATCCTCGACTCAGCGGTGTTTCGCGACATTTTCACCACCCCCGCGATGCGGCACGTATGGTCCGATGAGAACCGCGTACAGAAATATCTCGACTTCGAGGCGGCGCTGGCGCGCGCTCAGGCGAGGCTCGGCATAATTCCGAAGAACGCCGCCGCGGAGATCGTGCGTCATTGTGAAGCGAAACAAATCGACATGGCCAAGCTGAAGGAAGCAACCGAGAAGATTGGCTACCCGGTACTGCCGGTCGTGCAGCAGCTGGTCGCGCTATGCAAGGACGGTCTCGGCGAATGGAGTCATTGGGGCGCTACCACTCAGGACATCACCGACACCGCTACCATCATGCAGATCCGTGAAGCGCTCGACCTAATCGAGAACGAGATTGACGGCATCCGCGACGCATTGGCCACGCTCGCCAAGAAATATCGCGACACGCCAATGGCCGGTCGCAGCAACCTACAGCAGGCGGTCCCCATCACATTCGGCTACAAGATGGCGACCTTGCTCGGCGCCTACGAGCGCCACAAGCAGCGCCTCGATGAGCTACGTCCGCGCGTCCTGGTCGGCGAGTTCGGCGGCGCCGCCGGCACGCTGTCCTCGCTCGGCAAGGACGGCCTAAAGGTTCAGACCGAATTGATGAAGGAGCTGAAGCTCGGCCAGCCAGACATCTCCTGGCACACAGTGCGCGACCGTATCGCCGAAGTCGGCTGCTTCCTCGGCCTAGTAACCGGCACCTGTGGCAAGATCGCCTTCGACGTGAAGCTGTTGATGCAGACCGAGGTGGAAGAAGTGTATGAACCCTTCCACCAGGGACGTGGCTCGTCATCCACAATGCCGCAGAAGCGCAACCCGATCTCGTCGGTCTATATCACCGCGCAGACAGCAATGGTGAAGCAACTCGCCGCGGCCTTGCTTGAAGCCATGGTCGAAGACCATGAGCGCGCCACTGGCCCGTGGGAAATCGAATGGATCGCGCTGCCCGAAATCTTCATGCTTTCGGCTGGCGCGTTGGCGCAGACCCGCTTCGTCGTCGAAGGCCTGCAGGTCAACGAGAAGAGGATGCGCGACAACATCGGCATCACCAAAGGTCTGCTGATGTCAGAAGCGGTGATGATGGGGCTCGGCGCCGCTATAGGGCGCAACCGAGCGCATGACGTGGTCTACGATATCTGCCGCGAGGTGGTGAAAACAGGTCGCCCGCTAGTCGATCTGCTGGCGGAGGATAAAGAGATCAGCAAGCACGCCAGTCGCGAGCAGTTGGAGAAGATGGTAGACCCGACCAACTATCTGGGCGTTGCCGGCGAGATGGTCGACCGCGTCCTGAAGATGCGGAAGAAGCATTAGTTCGCTCTCGGCATCATTCTCCAAATCGCAACAGCGACCGCGAGTGTCGCTGCGCCGATTATTGCACACAGCACCGGGCACGAACGTGCTCAGCCCGCAGAATGTGTGACGACTAGAAGCACAAACTGGTAACGAACTGGCCCCGCTTGTCTTTTATGATGTAGGGGCATTCCTCCCGCTTAAGCGCAATCTTAGCTTCTTCATTGCCGAGCGCCGCGGCTTTCTCATAATAGGCCTTGGCGGCGCTGGCATCTTTTGGGCCGCCGCGTCCGCTTTGTGCGAAGGCGCCCATGCGCTCTAGCGCGCCCGGATGGTCTTGCACAGCGGCCTTTTCAAACCACGCGCGTGCAGCGACGTCATCCTTTGGCCCGCCGATGCCTTCTGCCATCATCAATCCGAGTTGGTATTGCGCCTCGGCTGAATTCTCTTGTGCCGCTTTCTCGAACAAGGCTCTAGTTTCAACCGGATCCGCCGGCGCGCCACCGCTGAGTGCCGCAAGATTGGAGACGCCACGCGGGTTGCCCTCCTGGGCGGCCCGCTCGAATAAGTGCCGCGCACGTGCTGGGTCTTTTGGGACGCCCGTTCCAGTGCCGTACATCACGCCGAGTTCGACCATAGCCGCCGTGCTACCTTTGTCAGCTGCCTTGCGATAGGTGCTGATCGCTTCCGGGACTTGCCGGTTGGCAGCATAGGCGCGACCGAGTTGATAGAGCGCACGCCGCGAGTTCGCCGATGCGATCTTGCAGAACTTAATCGCTATCGCGATGTCGGACGTCGCGATAACCGCGACGCCTTTGACGTCCGCCGGCTTGTCAAGGTCTGTGGGATCGGCAGCGACGCGGTCGCAAAGCACAAGATCAGCGGACTGAGCGTCAGCCCAAAGAGAAGCGAACGACAGCGCCGTCGCCACGGCACCGACGCAGCAGATGAATGAAATTGCGGCACTCTGTTTTGTCATCGGCCCGAGCATAAAGCTGCCGACAGGGTCCAACAAGCGCCGCAGTTGCGGGAATCAGTGGGAGATCCCTGTTCAGAACATTTGCTAAGTGGCTTCTGGAAACTTGGCATTTCATGACTACATCCTAGCCTTGCTTTCACAGTGGACAGTGGCCGATGTCGATATTCTCGTTTTTGCTGAACGCGCTTTGGATTGTTTGCGGCGGGCTTTGGATGGCGGTCGCCTGGATAGTCGCCGCTGTCATTATGGCGATAACGATCATTGGATTGCCGTGGACGCGCGCAGCCTTCAACATCGCGCTGTACACGCTTCTTCCTTTTGGGCAGACGGCTGTATCTCGGTCCGAATTTTCCGGCGTTGATGATGTGGGGACTGGACTTTTCGGATTTATCGGGAATCTGATCTGGCTTGTACTGGCGGGCTGGTGGCTAGCACTCGGGCACGTGATCACCGCCATTCTTCTTGCCATTACAATAGTTGGCATCCCCTTCGCTTGGGCGCATTTAAAGCTTGCAGGTCTGGCGCTTTGGCCTATCGGAAAAATGATAGTGCCTATTGAAGAGGCGAAGTTCCATCATTTCAGCGGGGTCGGACCTCGGTAAAGAACGTGCGCTTTCCGGGGTAAAGCGGCCGCGGGCATGTCGCTGATGTCCGCACATGACCCAACGCGAAGCTAACAAAGCGCTTTTTGGGTCGCAGCGAACGTCGTAAGATTGCGGGTCTAATTGCAACGCCTTGCAACCTGGAGGTCGATGCAATGACCACTCCTTACACCCTCGAACAATACGTACGCGACTTGCGGACGATCACCGCTCAGGAAACTGATCCGGTCAAAATAACCGACCGGGTTGCGCCACTCGCCAAGAAATTTGCACAATCACCAGGGTGGCTTCGCCCCGAATATGGTGAATGCGACGCCGAGCAAGGCTTTGGTGTCCATCTGCTACACGAAGAGCCTAACCATGATTTGGCAGTATTCCTGATTTCATGGCTGCCGAACCGTGGCACGACCCCACACAACCACAAGACCTGGGCCGTGGTGGTTGGCATAGAAGGTCAAGAGCAGGAGATCAATTACGAGCGGGTCGATGACGGTACTAAGCCTGGCTTCGCCGACCTGAAGCGCGGAGGTGAGCGGGTAATGGCTACCGGCGATATTGCACGCTGCTATCCCGAGCACATTCATAGCGTCCGGAATGTTGGCAGAGATATTTCGATGTCACTGCACACCTATGGACGACACATCAACTACACCGGCCGCTCAGAGTTCGATCTAGAGCAAAAGCGCGAAAAACCGTTCATGATCAAAGTTGCCGCAGACGCGCTCGCGCGGGCATGAACGCTCGCATTGGCAACTTGGGCAGGTGACTATGTCCGCAACGGGGATCGCGTGCGCGGATTGATGAGGCAAAAACCTAATGTTCGCTTATGACCAAAGCGGACAGGCCCATACGTTGATCAATGTCTTCTTTTGTTGTAGAGCGCACGCAAAGCGGACGTCTTGGAATTGCGATGACTCGCATGAGCCGTGTTAGACGTCGGCTATGTCGCTTCGCGCCATTCCCGCGCTCGCATGGTTCGTGGCCGCCCTTGTTCCAATGGTGGCGTCGCAAATCGTGCGATTGCAACAATCCGATCCAGCAACATGGATCTTTTGGGATTACGCCGGACGGCTCGGCACGTTGGCAGTCCTGAGCCCTATTCCGTCGGCACGGACTGTAGCCTTCCAGTGGGAGCGGCTCCGAATGGCGCGTTGGGAAGTCCCCTTCTGGATTGTCGGCATCGTCCTCGTTGACCACTATTTATGTGGTTGGATCCGCCGGACAATTAATAGAGCATTACCCGCAACAGTACTCGGCGTTTACCCTGAACCGCACGGCTGGTTGCATATCGCCGACGTTCTCCTCGGCTTCGCGCTAGTTGCCTACAGCGAGGAGATTGTGTTCCGCCGCTGTGCGCGTCACTTGTTCAAGATGTACTTGAATGACGGCTATGCCTTGGTTGTGCTCACATCAGTGTTGTTCGGTGCTTATCACTGGTGGACAGGCATTGGAAATATTGCGGAGGCTGTATTAATAGGCGTTTTGTTGATGTTGTTTTACCGTCGATCGGCAGCGCTTTGGCCGGTTGTCCTTGGACATTACCTGACCGATATCGTCGACTTCGCAATATAATTTTCTGCCGTGACGACATTTTAGACGTTCTTCAGGGTGAGCTCTTGGTTTTAGTTAAAGTGCCGCAATCTGGAGGACACCGATCGCTGTTCGACCAATCTCGGTCATGCAGACTGATGAGTGTTATGATTGGTAGAAAGCCCGCAGACTTTGCTGACCACGTAACAATTTCGAAGAAGGACCGCTCGGCTGTGGATCGCAATGCGAAGAAAATTGTTTGGGGCGTGGGGACGTCACGCACGCTGCGTGCACATTGGAGCATGTTTGAGTTAGCACTCGATTATGAGTGCCGACCGATTGGCTCGCGGAACGGGGAGAATGTCACCCCCGAGTACACGCGACTCAATCCCACTCAGAAAATTCCCACGTTACAGGACGGTGATCTGGTGATCGCCGAGAGTGCCGCCATCGTCAATTATTTGACCACTCGCTACGGAGGCCTGAGGAACATGCAGCCGCCTGCCGACCCTGCCGGGCGGTCACGCTACGATATGTGGTGCTTCTTCTGCATGATGGAACTCGATGCCGACACCATGTACATCATCCGCCGCCACGGCGAACTACAATCTATCTACGGCGATGCCCCTAACGCGGTGAACGCGGCGAGGGAAATCTTTGCCAAGCAGGCCCAAGCAACTGTCCAGCGCTTGGGGGCGGGACCCTATGCTATGGGTGAACGCTTCACTGGCGCGGATATCTTACTCACTACCTGCCTTACGAGCGCGCTGCGGCGCGATATCACGCTTCCTGACGCGCTTGGCAACTACCTGTCCAGAACCACAGCACGAGGAGCCTATCAGCGGGCAATCGAAGCCAATAGGCCGCCAACCTAGCGGAATTACCGAAGCCTCTGCGGGAAAGTCGACTTCAGAGTCTCAACTATGCGACAGGGTAGACAACCGTTTTCGGAGGATTTGTTATGAGAACCAATGATGCCATGAATCAAGACCGCCGCGGCTTTCTCCAGGTCGCTGGGGCTGCCGCGACAACCCTTGCCGTGGCTGGCTTGCCGTCCACAGCACGTGGCACGACCGTGACGACCGGAAAAATGAAAATCGAAAATGTCGGCGTGATGAGTCCCGGCGACATGGGGCAGGCTGTGGCGATTCAGATCAAAGCCAAGGGGTTGAATGTTTACACTGCGCTTGAGCACCGCAGCGAACGCACCCGCGGTTTGGCGCGCCAGGCGGGATTGACCGATGTCGGTACGCTTGCACGACTCGTTGTCGAATGCGATGTCGTGCTTTCGATCATGGATCCGGGCGCTGCCGTCGATTTCGCGCGCAAAGTCTCGGACGCCATCCGCGCCAGTGGCCGCCGAACGCTGATTGTCGACTGCAATGCGATCGCGCCGCAGACCGTGCATGAAATCGCAGCCTTGGTTGAACAAGCGGGCGGGCGCTTTCTCGACGCCGGCATCATCGGACCGCCGCCGCGCGGCACCGCGAAAACTAATTTGTACGTATCGGGCCCCGGCGCTTCCGATCTCGAACAGCTTGCAGGGCCGCAGCTCCTCGTGCATCCAATCGGAGAAGGACTAGCCGACGCGAGCGCACTCAAGATGTGCTATGGCGCCCTCAACAAGGGGACACAGGCGCTGTGGCTGGAGGTGCTGATCGCCGCCGAACGCCTGGGCATCGCCGGGCTACTCGAACAGCAGTTACAGCAATCCCAGGCGGATCGTTATAAGTGGGTATTGAGCCAATTTCCGGACTTAACCCCCAAGGCCTATCGCTGGGTGCCTGAAATGCTTGAAATCTCTAAGACCTTAGGCTCTGCCGGCGTCAGCCCAAAAATGTTTCAAGGGGCAGCCGACATCTATCGCTTCGTCGCCGGCACGTCACTTGGCAAAGAGACGCCGGAAAATCGCGACAAAGGAAGGGAAGGCAAGGACGTCGTGCGATTGTTGGCTCAAGAACGCGGCTAATCGTTACCGGGTAGCTAATTTGAAATTAACGATTTCCGCAGGGCGGCGTGGGCGTGTTTTCACACTCGCGGCAGGAGACCGGGAATCTCCTTTTCCGCTTTGATTTGCAACTGGCTCTCGTGACGGCTGATTAAAACCGCGATGGTTGCAAGAAGGACAACAAGCAGCAGGCCCACGATAATCATCGCGGTAGTAGATAACCGCATTATCTCCTGCCCAAAATAGAACGCCACTACTCCAACAAACATTACCCACACGACAGCACTGACTATCGTCGCAGCGAAAAATGGTTGCAAGGGCATTCTGTTAACACCAGCGAGAAGGGGTGCCATGCTTCGCAGCAGCGGTACGAATCGGGCTACGATGACAACCGCAATCCCATAATGGTTGAAAAGATACTGGCCTACTTTAAGTCGCGGTTCTGACAGCCGCAGATAAGATCCATATCGAATTAACATCCGATAGCCGAACATCCGACCCAGAGAATATCCAATAATGTTGCCTACAATTGCGCCAAAAATTGCAGCGGCGATGACCATCCAGACACTAACCTTATGAAAAGTAGCCGCGTAAAGTGCCGATCCTATAAGCGTCGTCTCCCCCGGCACCGGTACACCACTGCATTCGAGTGTGATTAGCGCCGCGACAAACCAAATGCCGTAGGTCTGGGCCAGTTGAATCATTGATCGAAAATTGCCAAGGTGGTTTGCATTTTCCCGTGACCGCTGCGTTAGATACCAGCATCAATGCCGTGTTTACCGATTACAGCCCCAAGTTCCGCGTTGCTCGCACCTGCGTAATTGCTCCGCGGTTCCGGAGGCGGGTACTTCTCGCAGCCGCGCACTTGCCCTTCGCGACCGCAATGACTTCTCCCATCTACGAACGCTTTCATTAACTTAGGCCAGCCCAATACCAGCAAGCCAATTGCCGGTATGATGCTGGCGCCGGCGACGTTTTTCTGGCCGCTCGCAGTCAGATTCATCGTCGCTGCCCGGTCAGACAGTGGTTCAATGAACCTAAGGGAGGGCACGTGCGGATTGATCGCGCCGGTTCGTTTAAGTACTCGAACTTAAGTAGCACGGTCACAGTCGCCTCACGAAAGGAGATTTCCGGCTTATTGCATTGGCAGACTGAGTTTTCACAAGAGCGCAAAGATCATCGGTTTTACGAGCTCATTGAAGACACGTTAAAAGACAAATTCGAGTATGGCTACCTAAAGATTGAGAGCAACTGCGCCGTCTGCGCGATCCAACCGTTCTTCCTGGTCGACCAAGATCTGCTAGCTGGCATCAGCGGACACGCGAAAAATTTTGTCACCGGCATCCGGCGTCTTTGGCCTCGTTTCATGCATGCATATACCTTTATGCTAGGATGTGTTGCCGGCGAAGGCCACCTTAGCGGTGACGAGTCCTTACAATTTGCAAATGCCAAGTTGCTGGCGAAATCATTGCCGCAGCTGGCACGCAAAATGAATTGCGTCATGGTTGTTTTCAAGGAGTTTCCTGCCAAGTATCGTCGGCCGCTGCAATGTCTGCGGCAGACCGGGTTTACCCGCGTGCCCAGTATGCCGATGACGACGCTGAGCATCGACCACAGGAATTTCGATGATTATTTGACTAGTGCTCTTAGCCCACGGACGCGTGCAAAAATTCGGCGCAAACTGCGCGCTGCTGGACGCGCGCAACCACCAATCACTATGAGCGTCGTAGTCGATGCGACGCCAGTTGTTGATGAAATCTATCCGCTCTACAAAAGTGTCTTCGAACGCTCATCGCTACAATTTGAAAAACTGAACAAGGAATTCTTATGTGAGGTTGGACGACGGATCCCTGATAAAGTTCGGTTTTTCATTTGGCGGCAAGAAAGCCGAATTGTCGCCTTCGGCTTATGCACGATGCTGGGCGATAGCATTTGTCATGAATATGTGGGATTCGACTATTCCGTCGCATTCAAGCTCAACCTTTATTATCGAGTGTTTCATGACATTATCGAATGGGCAATTGCCAACGGCTACAAGCGCTTTTACAGCGGTAGCCTTAACTATGATCCAAAGTGGCATTTACGCCAATCACTTTATCCCCTCGATCTCTATGTGCGGCACACCTCCGGTCTGATTAACGTCCTGTTGAGATGGCTGCTTCCGTTGCTCGAACCGACGCGGTCTGACCCCATCCTTAGAAATTTCAACAATTACCGTGACCTTCGGGAATGAGAAGGCAAACAGAACGACGACTTTGGGATCGGCGCAGCACTTGACGAGATCGAGTTTTTCGAGTCGGTCAACCAGACGGGCGACCAAGCAAATAATTTCTAGTGGCCGTCAAATGCGAAAGATCAGATGATTGCGCCGTTGCCCGGATCAATTAAGTGCATGTGCTCCATATCAGCTTGGAGCATCATATTCGTACCAGCCGGTTCCACACTGCTTGGCTCGACTCTACTGCAGACCTCGCTGCCATTCACTGTGAAGAAGACCATTGTTTCCACCCCCATTGGTTCGACGACGTCAACGGTTACGGAAAACCTGTTCGACTCTGCGTTGGTGCTGTCGCGCGGCTCTGTGATGTGTTCGGGCCGCAGGCCGAGCAGCAAGTCCTTACCGACAGAAGATCGATAGCGCGTGGCATGGGCCGCCGGCACTGGCAATACAAGCGAGCTGGAAACACGCACGTTCAATCCGAGGCCGCCGTTTGTTTCCAACCGACACGGAATAAAATTCATCGATGGGGAGCCGATGAATCCGGCCACAAAGCGCGTGCGCGGATGATGATAAAGTTCCTGGGGCGTGCCTATCTGTTCAATGCGACCGCTGTTCATCACAACTATGCGATCTGCAAGTGTCATTGCCTCGACCTGGTCGTGGGTAACGTACACGGTGGTCGTCTTCACCTTCTGGTGCACACGCTTGATCTCGGTACGCATCTGCACACGCAGCTTCGCGTCAAGATTGGACAGCGGCTCGTCGAACAGGAACACTTTGGGATTG
>Ga0207840_1000001_pt1 | contig 57580 bp, 53 predicted proteins | sample LuqExpMetageno65_FD_187822 | JGI IMG/M metagenome (GOLD analysis project Ga0207840, IMG submission 187822) | Tropical forest soil microbial communities from Luquillo Experimental Forest, Puerto Rico - Sample 65 (SPAdes) | ecosystem: Environmental > Terrestrial > Soil > Tropical forest ... | reverse complement strand
CGCACAATCTCGTCTGCGCCACCGACTAGCCGCACCCGCCGCGGGAAGGACCGGTGCCGGACGCCACGCAGCTCTTGCAGCCGTTTCTCGATTGGACCAGCAACGCGCGCTGCGCCGCGCCATTTTGGCCGACAATCCGGGCGCGGCCTTACGATTCTCCGTCCGGCTAAACCTTTGCATTCATGCCACACTCGGTGACCTAGAGGCTTTGAACCTGTTGCGCGGCGGCAAAGTCCGTCGCCAGCAACAACGCCACACAGACGATGGCGCGCTTCGTAAGATCGCCCGACGCGCTCAGTGCAATTTCGGTCCCTTGAGGAATCTCGCGCGGTCGGAAGAATTCACCCGCACTTCGAAGGTAACGCCTTCGCGGTAGAGCGTGAGCGGCACCTCGACGCCGGCTTGGCCGAGCGACCAGACCTTGCGGTAGAACTGCGCGAGCGTGGACACGACCTCCCCTTTCACGGCCAAGATCACGTCGCCGGTCCTCAGCTCCGCTCGCGCCGCTGGGCCCTTGGGCGCGATGCCGACCGCTACAATCTTGTCCTCGACCTCGGTCGAGTAGAGCCCGAGCCAGGGCCGCGCCGGCTTGTTGACGCGGCCAAACTTACGCAGGTCGTCGAGTATTGGCGGCAACAGATCGATCGGCACGATCATGTTAAGATGCTCATTCTTGCCCTCGCGCGCGCGCTCGAGCTGCAGGGATCCGATGCCGATCAGCTCGCCCTTCGATGAGATCAGACCGGTGCCACCCCAGTTGGGATGCGCCGGATAGGTGAAAATGGCCTCGTCGAGCACGTATTCCCAGTAGCCGGCAAATTCCTGCTTGGCGGCGATGTGGCCGGCAAGCGAGCGGGTGCGTCCGCCGGCGCCGCCGATCACGACGCGTTCGCCGATGTCGGCCTCGCGCGAGACGCCGATCCCTAAGGCCGGCAGCTCGATCTTGCCGAGCGCCTGCACCAGTCCGAAGCCGGTCTCCTGGTCGAAGCCGAGCGCGTGGCCCTCGACCACGCGGCCGTCGCCTAGATGCAGCCACACGGTCTGTGCCTCGGTGATCAGGTAGCCGATGGTGAGCACCAAGCCGTTGTCGATCAGCACACCGTTGCCCGCGCGTTCGACGCCGAGTGTCTCGGCGGTGAAGGCGTCGGGCGGAATCATCGAATGCATGCCGACCACCGAGGAGAGCGCGCGCTCGAGGTCGTAGCCGTAGTCCTCGGGACGCGGCTGCGCGGAAGGCGGCACTCTCCATTCAGTCAACTCGGCCACGCCCGACTCCTTCTCAGCCTATCATACGCATCCCAAAGCGGACGAGAAGATGGCGCATGCGACAAGGTCCTTCCGGGGCGAACCCCAAATCTAGAAACCACGCCGCGTGTGCGGCGGGAGTCCGGGTCCGGCGCCGACGCGCCGTCTCGCCGATTAGCTCGGTTACCTGCGCTATTGGTGCGCCGAACACCATAATCTGCCGTCGATCGCGAGTTCCGCCCCGACATCAAGATCGGGCAGATCGCCGCCGTGACCAGCCGGCTGCGCGTCGGCTCCGGCGCAATGACCTCGCCCACACCGTCGACCTCAATATCGTGCGTCGCGCAAGGGCGAATATCTACCGCTCGCCTCGCCGGAAGATGCCGCGGCTTACGACAATTCGCCGGACGACAAGGCACACATGGCGCAGAATCGGGCGCGCCTGCCGGTCGGCAAACCAGAGACGGTGCTCGCCAAGCTCGAGCCACTGATCGAGTCGAACAAGGCCGACGAGCTAGTGGTGACGCCATGATTTTCGATCACGTGGCATGCAAGCATTCATACGAACTGCTGGCAAAGGCCCTTGCCCAAATGCTAAAAAGCGCCCGTTTTCCGCGTTTCGCATGGTGCAATAATCAGGGAGGCTACCTTGGGCAAGCAATTCACCCTCACCACCACCGACAAGCACACGCTCGGCGCCTACCGCGCCGATCCGCAGGGTGCGCCCAAGGGCGGTATGGTCGTAGTGCAGGAGATTTTTGGCGTCAATCATCACATCCGCGCAGTGTGCGACCGCCTGGCGGCGCTCGGCTACGTCGCGGTGGCACCGGCAGTGTTCGACCGCTTCGTACGCAATTTCGAAACTGGCTACACGCCGGACGAGATCGCGCATGCGCGCAGCTATCTAGGAAACCTCAACTTCGAGCACATGATGCATGACATCACCGCGGCCAAGAACGGCATGAAGGGAGTAGGCGCGCTCGGCGTCATAGGCTTCTGTATGGGCGGCACCGCCGCCTTCCTCGCAGCCTGCCGCATCTCCGGCTTGTCGGCGGCGGTCGCTTTCTACGGCGGCATGATCGGCCAATTCGCCGATGAGAAGCCGAAGTGTCCACTGCAGATGCATTTTGGCGAAAGGGATGAAAGCATTCCGATGTCGACAGTGGAAGAGATCAAGAAAAAACAGCCGCAGGCAGAGACCCATACCTATCCGGACGCGCCGCACGCCTTCTATAACGACGAGCGCGCGAGCTACCGCATGGAAGCCGCCGCCCTCGCCTGGAGCCGGACAAAGGAATTCCTGGCGAAGCACATGAAGTGAGCGTTGCTCAGCTGCAAGCGGAATCCAGTTCTATGCAGAGGGTTCCCGCTTCTACGGGACGAACGGATCACTTTGACTAAGAACCATCGCTCTTCACCACCACGGTGTCACCGGGACGCAAGGAGAAGGTGGACGGTACACATCAGCCTGCTGCAGCCTGTTGCGCGCGGGCGCCGGCCAGCAAGACGCCCCGCAAACCCCTTGCGTCGGAAAGGCTCGTCATTTCCCCAGCTTTCTGCAAAAGCAGCGGACGCCCGAAGGCGTCCGCCGTCATCTTCGTTCGGCGTCGCGAATTTTTAGGCCGTGGCGCCTTGCAGCTCGGCACCGGTGCCGATCGGGCACGACACGCCGGTGCCACCTAACCCGCAATAGCCCATCGGATTCTTCGCGAGGTACTGCTGGTGATAGTTCTCGGCGAAATAGAAGTCAGGCGCGTCGAGGATCTCGGTGGTGATGGCACCGTAGCGCTTCGCGGCGAGCTCCTTCTGATACATCGCCTTTGAGGCCTCGGCGGCCTGCCGCTGCTCCGGCGTAAAGGCGTAGATTGCGGAGCGGTACTGCGTGCCGACGTCATTGCCCTGGCGCATACCCTGCGTCGGGTCGTGACTTTCCCAGAACGTCTTGAGCAGCGTGTCGTATGAGATCTTCTTCGGGTCGTATACCACCAGCACCACTTCATTGTGACCGGTGCTGCCCGTGCAGACTTCCTCATAGGTCGGATTGGGCGTGAAGCCGCCGGCATAGCCGACGGCGGTGATGTGGATGCCGTCGCCCAATTCCCAGAACTTGCGCTCGGCACCCCAGAAGCAGCCGAGCCCAAACATAGCTTTCTGAAAATCCTCTGGATAAGGTCCTTTCAGCGCGCGATGATTGACGAAATGCATCTGCGCGGTCGGGATCGGATGAGGACGCCCTTTCAAGGCCTGCTCGGGCGTCGGCATGGCGACTTTCTTGAAGCCGAACATCGTCGTTCTCCGCAAAAATTCTTGCGCACAATATATGGCCAATTCTGATCTACTGAAATGCTCCGCCTCATCACATCTCGGAAAGGTGCAGGCACGCCCGCGTTCACGCGGGCGTTAGCGCGCGTAACCAATCAACGGCTTCTTCTTGCGGCCCAAAATCAGGAACGTGATGCCGAACAGGCCAAACAGTGCCCAACTGGGCGACGTCAGTATCGATGTCATGAGCGGGTCCCACAACAGGCCGCCGGCATAGGGCGATATCAGCGGTCTGAGCCTGGCGAGGCTGCTCGCGTGGATTAGCTCCCACAAAGCACGCACTGTGGTAAGCGAGAGGCTGTTGCCGGCGATCGACTTGGTACCGTCATAAATCACCAAGATGAAGGCGACCGCCAGACAGATCAGGCCAAGGAAGCGGAACATGAAACGGATCATGTGGGGGCAGCCCTTCCAACTCGAATATCGATTAACGCGGCGCATGGCCGGGTTCAACCGACGCGCACGGCTCCTTGAGTAGCTGTGGCTGCTTCCGCTAACGTCGCTCTCGCCAAGGCCCCGGAAGCCCCCTAGTAGCGGAGTAGCAATGCTCGCAAAACCCCCCGCCCGCCGCCACCGACCGACCTTCACCGACCAGCAGGCCTTACAGTTTCACAGCGAGGGCCGACCCGGCAAGCTAGAGGTCGTGGCGACCAAGCCGATGGCGACCCAGCGCGACCTGTCGCTCGCCTACTCGCCCGGCGTCGCGGTGCCAGTGCTTGCGATCGCCGAGGACAAGAGCCGCGCTTACGACTATACGGTGAAGGGCAACTTCGTCGCTGTCATCACCAACGGCACCGCCATCCTCGGCCTCGGCAACCGCGGCGCGCTGGCGGCCAAGCCGGTGATGGAAGGCAAGGCGGTATTGTTCAAGCGCTTCGCTGACATCGATTCCATCGACCTCGAAGTCTCAACCGAAGACCCCGAGCAGTTCATCAACTGCGTGCGCTACCTTGGCGCCGGCTGGGGCGGTATCAACCTCGAGGACATCAAGGCTCCGGAGTGCTTCATCGTCGAGCAAAAGCTGCGTGAGCTGCTCGACATCCCAGTGTTCCACGACGACCAGCACGGCACTGCGATCATCTCGGCCGCCGGGCTGATCAATGCGCTCAACCTCACTGGCCGCGACATCAAGAAGACCAAGATCGTTTGCAACGGCGCGGGAGCGGCCGGCATCGCGTGCCTCGAACTGCTCAAGGCACTCGGCGTCCCACCGGAAAACATGATTCTGTGCGACACCAAAGGCGTGATCTATCAAGGCCGCAAAGACGGCATGAACCAATGGAAGTCGGGCTACGCGGTGAAGACCTCCGCGCGAACGCTCGCCGAGGCGCTGGAAGGCGCCGATATTTTTTATGGCCTGTCGGTGAAGGACGCGGTCACCAAAGACATGGTGAAGTCGATGGCGGGAAAGCCGGTCATCTTCGCCATGGCCAACCCGGACCCTGAAATCTCGCCCGAGGACGTCGCCTCGGTGCGCGACGACGCTATCATGGCGACCGGCCGCTCCGACTATCCCAACCAGATCAACAACGTGCTCGGCTTCCCCTACATCTTCCGCGGCGCGCTCGACGTGCGCGCCTCCGCCATCAACATGGAGATGAAAATCGCAGCCGCCCGGGCGCTCGCCGATCTCGCGCGCGAGGATGTGCCGGACGAGGTCGCGGCCGCCTACGGGATGCGGCCAAAATACGGGCCGGACTACATCATTCCGGTGCCGTTCGACCCGCGGCTCATATCCTATGTGCCGCCGGCGGTGGCGAAGGCCGCTATGGATACTGGCGTGGCACGCAAGCCGATCGTCGACATGGACGCCTACCGTCATCAGCTCAACGCACGGCGCGATCCAATCGCCGGCACGCTAGTGCAGGTCTATGCCCGGCTGCGCCGCAGCCCCAAGCGGGTGGTGTTCGCGGAAGGCGAGGAGGAGCAGGTGATCCGCGCCGCCGCCTCCTTCGCGCATCAAGGACTCGGCACCGCGGTCCTAGTCGGCCGCGAGGACCGCGTGCAGGCGGCCGCCCGCGAGGCTGGTATCGAGTTCGGCGAGGGCATCGAGGTCATCAATGCGCGGCTATCCAACCGCAATGCGATCTATACCAACTACCTCTATGAGCGGCTGCAGCGGCGCGGCTATCTGGTGCGGGATTGCCAGCGGCTGGTGAACCAGGATCGCAATCATTTCGCTGCCTGCATGGTCGCGCTCGGCGACGCCGACGCCTTGGTCACCGGCGTAACCCGCAATTTCTCCGTCGCGCTCGAGGATATTCGGCATGTGATCGACCCCAAACCCGGCCATCGAGTGATCGGTGTATCGCTGGTTATCACCCGCACGCGCACTGTGGTTGTGGCCGACACCGCGATTACCGAGATGCCGGAGGCGCACGAGATCGCCGACATCGCCATCGAGGCGGCAGGCGTCGCGCGTCGGCTTGGCTACGAGCCGCGGCTAGCGCTGCTCGCCTTCTCAACCTTCGGCCACCCGCCGGGCGAGCGTTCGGCGCGGGTGATCGAAGCGGTGCGCATCCTCGACCAGCGTCGGGTGGATTTCGAATATGACGGCGAGATGGCCGCCGATGTGGCGCTCAATTCCGAGCTTGCCGCCGCCTACCCATTCTGCCGCCTGTCCGGGCCGGCAAATGTGCTGGTGATGCCGGCATTTCATTCCGCCTCGATCTCGACCAAGATGCTGCAGGAACTGGGCGGCGCCACTGTGATCGGGCCGCTCCTAGTCGGCCTCGACCGGCCGGTGCAGATCGTCCAGCTCGGCGCCAAGGACAACCAGCTCGTCACGATGGCGGCGCTGGCGGCCTATAATGTGAGCGGATAGCTCGGGAGACTCTGGTGAGCAGGACCCTTTCCGGCGTAATCGCCGCCGTTGCCACGCCGGTCGAAGGGGACGGCGCACCCGACCTTAAGCGGGCTGTCAAGCTTGCGCGCCATCTGCTCGAAAACGGCTGCGACGGTCTCAACGTGCTGGGCACCACCGGCGAGGCGACTTCGTTCTCGCTCGACGAGCGCAGGAGCGTGATGAGCGCCTACAAGAAAGAAGGCCTGCCACTCGACCGCTTGATGGTGGGAACCGGCGCGGCGGCGATGTCGGACGTGGTCGCCCTCACCCGCCATGCCGCTGAGCTTGGCTTTGCCGGTGCGCTAGTGCTGCCGCCGTTCTATTACAAAGATGTGTCCGACGACGGATTGGTCGCCTATATCGACACCTTGGTGAAGGCGACTTCGACCAGGCCCATCCCCATCTACCTCTACCATTTCCCGGCCATGTCAGGCGTGCCGTGGCACGTGGCGCTGATCCGTCGGCTGCTCGACTCCTATGCCTTCCGCATGGCCGGATTGAAGGATTCATCCGGCGACATGGCCTACGCCCGTTCGGCCGCGGCGATCTCGAAGGACTTTGCCGTCTTCCCGTCCAACGAAGCGACGCTCCTCGAGGCGCGTGGCGGGGCCTTCGTGGGCTGCATCTCGGCCACCGCCAATTGCAACGCTGATCTGTGTGCGCGCGCTTGGCATAATGGCGACGAGACCGCACTGAAGGCAGCGGTGGCGATCCGCAAGCTGTTCGACGGTAAGGCGCTGGTGTCCGGAGTGAAGGCGCTGCTCGCTCATATACACGGCGACCTAGCGCTCGCTCGGGTGAAGCCGCCGCTCGTGCCGGTCTCTGCCGCCGACCGAGCCGCCTTGATCGCGGGGCACGATGCGGTGCGCGCCAAGCGGGTGGCATAAGCCCCGCTTATCACCGGGCGTTGACGCCTACACGGGGTCTTATTATAAGCCTCGCCGGTGGCGGCGAGATTGCTCGCCGCCCAAAGTTTTTTTGCACAGACCGGTTGCCGCTGCGGCATAGTCGACCGCAGACGCCGGTAGTAATGAGAGGCTCATGGCTAATACCAAGTCCGCCCGCAAGGCCACGCGCAAGAATGCGCGCCGGACCGTCATCAACAAAGCGCGCCGCTCGACCCTGCGCACGTCAGTCCGCAAAGTCGAGGAAGCGATTGCGAGCGGCGATCAGAACGCGGCCTTGGCGGCGTTCAAGCAGGCGGAACCGGTAATCATGCGTGCAGCCCAGCGCGGCATCGTGCACAAGAATAATGCCAGCCGCAAAGTTTCTCGGCTCGCCCATCGAATTGCCAAGCTCGCCAAGTAAACCGCGACTAAACCGCGACCGGTCGCCGCACCTGCAATATTTTGCTGCAAAAATTTCCGCGATTTGACCGATAAAGATATAAAGAGATCTATGACAAGTGCCGCCGGCACCGTTGCTAAAATGTCATCGCCGCGCCAAAAATTTCTGGGCGCTACGAAATTGCTTGACAAGTTTTCCGTCAACGCGCGCAACGGCCGTCACTACGCGTTTTTCGCTGCGGGTTACCTTGAACAATCGCGCGAAAATTTTTGCGTTCTGATAAGGACTTAAGATTAAAGCGCACGATGGTACCAAAGAATCGCCGGTTCACAAACTTTTCCGCTATCATCGCTAATGCAAAAATTTTGCCCATACTACCGCGCGCTACCGACGCCGCGCATCAGAAATTTTGCGCATCCATCAATATCTTAAAAACCAACTTATGCACAGGCGCGACGACGCGCGCGAAGGCAAGTTGAGCAAGCAGCATCGCGCTTTTGTGAATCTCGTTGCGGGTCAATTTCGCTTGTGTATTTGTTCTGCACGCGGTCGGAAATCTCCGGGCGCCATCAGTAAAAGGTCTTGTTACACTCAACGGCTGTTGATTGCCGTACGACTGTGGGGTTTGCGTCGCTTGATTTCGAGCAGATGAAGGCGTCCGGGCTGCCTGCGGCAGCCCCACCGGGCGAAACGCCCGACAAAAATGGGGGGCATCATGAGGCTTGCGGTAAAAATCTCGACAAATTGCATGGGTTCCATTGAACCGCAGCCTTATGTGAATTCTCGCATCGCCATTCCCCGCCCCGGTCGAGTTTCTTGCGCGACACCTCCGCCCACGGGCTGAGGCGCAGCATCTCGACGCATTGACTGGTGCCGCCCGGCGTTAGCGCCCTGCGGTTCGAAAACCTCCCAGTCTCGTTCTCGAGTAAATGTTGCGTCTGTCTCCGGCGCGTCGGTGGCCTTCGCGGCCAAGCCGGGCAACTGAGTCCGTTGAAACTTCAAGCGGCAGAGAAACAATAAAATGTCGAACGTGGATCAGGAGGGCTGGGCTCGGGTGAAGGGGCGTCTGCGCGCCGAGGTCGGTGACGACGTCTATTCGAGCTGGTTTGCCCGCATGGACTTGGAGGCGATCGAGGACGGAACGGTCCGCTTGTCGGTGCCGACCCGTTTCCTCAAGAGCTGGATTCAATCGCATTATGCGGAGCGCGTGCTAGCCTGCTGGCAGGCAGAGCAGGCGCAGGTCGGCCGCATCGAGTTGATCGTGCGATCGGCGGTGCTGCGCTCGGCTATCGTCAGGCCGAAGGCGGAGATCGAGCGACGCGGCGAGACCGGCCACTTCGGCGCGAACGGCCATGCGCGGCCGCTGTCGGCCGGCGATGCCGGGGTGCATGAGGCGCTCGGCGGCTCGCCTCTCGACCCGCGGCTCACCTTCGACACCTTCATGGTCGGGCGCTCCAATACGCTAGCGCAGGCCGCCGCCAGGCAGGTGGCTGCCGCCAAGCGCGGCGACCCCGTGATGTTCAATCCGCTCTACATCCATGCGGGCGTGGGCCTCGGCAAGACGCACCTGCTCCAGGCCATCACCTGGGCCGGAAACGCAGCAGGCGAGCGTAAAGTTTTGTACCTGACTGCCGAGAAGTTCATGTACGGTTTTGTCTCGGCGCTGCGCACGCAGACGGCGCTCGCCTTCAAGGAGGCGCTCCGCGGGATCGGCGTGCTGGTGATCGACGACTTGCAATTCCTGCAGGGCAAGTCGACCCAGGCGGAGTTCTGTCACACGCTCAACGCCCTCATCGACGCTGGCCGCCAGGTAGTTATCGCCTCCGACCGTCCGCCCTCCGACCTAGAGAGTCTAGACGACCGCGTACGCTCGCGGCTTGCCGGCGGCCTGGTGGTGGAAATGGGTCCGCTCGGTGAGGAGCTGCGCTTCGAAATTCTCAAGGCACGGGTGATGGCGGCGCGCTCCCACCATCCGAGCTTCGATGTGCCGTTGACGGTACTAGGCTACATCGCGAAAACCGTCACCCATAACGGCCGCGACCTCGAAGGCGCGCTGAACCGCCTGCTCGCCCATAACAAGCTCACCGGTCATCCGGTCACGCTAGAGATGGCCGAGCGCGAGGTGCGCGACCTGATCCGCCCGCAGGAGCCTAAGCGGGTCAAGATCGAGGACATCCAGCGGGTGGTTGCGCGGCAGTACAATGTCAGCCGCTCCGATCTTTTGTCCTCACGCCGCACCGCCAATGTGGTGCGCCCGCGCCAAGTGGCGATGTACCTCGCCAAGACCCTGACACTGCGCTCCCTGCCGGAGATCGGCCGGCGCTTCGGCGGCCGCGACCACACCACCGTGCTGCACGCGGTGCGCAAGATCGAGGGCCTGGTGGGCAGCGACATGGCACTGGCCGAGGAAATCGAGATCCTGAAGCGACAGCTGCAGGAATAGAACCTCAACCCCACGCACTGCGACGCGGTGCCCGGCTTTTGCCGGGCATCCGCGTTTTCGAGCCCGGCAGCTGGCCGCCACCCCTGGGGAAAGCGGCGGCTCAAGGCCCCTCACCCTTGCGATTTTCGCGCCAGCGCGTCACCTTTGCCGTCCGGCCTCGCATTCCGCGAACCGCCGGCTTGCCGGTGCGCCCTGGTACCTGGGGCCTAAAGGCGCCGAAGCGGGTCTTCCCATGAAAGTGACTATCGAGCGTGCAGAACTACTGAAATCTTTGGGCCACGTGCACCGCGTGGTGGAACGTCGCAACACGATCCCGATCCTCGCCAACGTGCTGATCAAGGCCGACCGCGGCAAGCTCAGCATGAAGGCCACCGATCTTGACCTCGAAGTGGTCGACGGCGTCGGCGCCGAGGTAGCGGCCGGCGGCGCGACCACCGTGCCGGCGCATATGTTCTACGAGATCGTGCGCAAGCTGCCGGAGGGAACGCAGGTCGTAATCGAAGGCTCCGGCGACCGCGCAGTGCTGTCGCTGCGCGCGGGACGCTCGCGCTTTACCCTGCAAACGCTGCCGGAGAGCGATTTTCCCGATCTCGCCGCCGGCGAAATGACACATTCGTTCAAGATCGCCGCCGCCGACCTCAAGCGTCTGATCGACAAGACCCAGTTCGCGATCTCGACCGAAGAGACCCGCTATTACCTCAACGGCATCTATCTGCACACGGCAGGCAGCGCCAAGAACGCGACGTTGCGCGCCGTAGCGACCGACGGGCATCGCCTGGCGCAGGTCGAGTTACCGCTGCCACAAGGCGCCGCCGGTATCCCCGGCGTCATCGTGCCGCGCAAGACGGTTGCCGAACTGCAGCGCCTGATCGAGAACAGCAAGGACGAGGTGGCGGTCGAATTATCTGTCGGCAAGATCCGCTTCTCGATTGGCGACGTCGTGCTCACCTCCAAGCTGATCGACGGTACCTTCCCCGACTATGCACGGGTGATCCCGGCCAACAACGACAAGGTCCTCAGCGTCGACAAGAAGGATTTCGAGGCAGCCGTTGACCGCGTCTCCACAGTGTCGAGCGAGCGCGGCCGTGCCGTGAAGCTCTCGATCACCGGCGGCAGGCTGGTGTTGTCGGTGACCAATCCGGATTCCGGCAGCGCCACCGAGGAGTTGGAAGTCGAGTACGAGGCCGACCCGCTCGATATAGGCTTCAACTCACGCTACCTGCTCGATATTGCCGCCCAGATCGAGGGCGAAGTGGCGGTGCTCAAGCTTGCCGATCCTGGTTCGCCGACTTTGATCCAGGACAAGGAAGCCAAGGGCGCCCTTTATGTACTCATGCCTATGCGAGTATAAGGTACGGTAGTGCCCCGATAAGCCGCGCAAATAAGCGGCATTCGGGTTCCATGGAAACAGCTATGGAGTAATGCCTGGTGGGCTGGTTCGCCCATGCTGTTCAACGACGAACCGGAGGGACATTCATGAGCCTGTCAGAACAGATCCTGAAGAAGGAAGACCTGCGCGCAAGTCTATTTGGCGAGACGTGGCGGACCCTGATCCCTGAGGTTTTCCGCGATGTCCCGACTTACTATGACCAAGGGAATGCGGTTGCCTCGCTCGGAAGCTGTTCGCGCTGGAGCGCGACCTTCGCCAGGGCGATCTCCGAACACCTGCCCCGCGGCGCTACGGTGCTCGACGTCTGCTCCGGCACGCACGACATCCCGCTGCGCCTGCTGGCGATCGATCCGACGCTGCATATCGATGCGATTGACGGCAGCGCGCACATGACGGCCGAAGGCCAGCGCCGCGCCCGCGAACGCAGCCTGACCATCCACGCGCGGGTCTGCGACGCGCACGTGCTGCCGTTCCCCGACAATTCGTTCGACGCGGTGACCCTGCAGTTCGCGTCGCGCCATCTCGAAATCGCGCGCGCCCTCAGGGAAATCTGTCGCGTGCTCAAGCCAGGCGGTATCTTCTGTCACAATGATATGCTGCGCCCGTCTTCGCGCATCATCGAGGCACCTTACCTGATCTATTTACGCTTCTCGGTCTGGTTCACCGCTAAGCTGTTCGGCAGTTCGCCCGAGAGCCTAAAGTGCGTAGGCTACTTCGCCAACGCGATCCGGCATTTCTACACGCCGGAGGAGTTCAGCGAGCTGCTGTGCGGAATCGGTTTCGAAGAGATCGAAAACCGCAACTTTCTCACCGGCGTCATGTCCTACCACATCACGCGCAAGCCGACTTGAGCCGAGCTACTATTCCCGGGGCTATGCCCGGCCGTGTGCCGGGCATTTGCGTTTCGATGACAAGGGCTGCCCCGGCGGTTACAAACGCGGGGTCATGACCGCTGCCTTCATCCGCCGCCTGACGCTCGCTAATTTCCGCAGCTATTACGCAGCGCAAATCCAGCTCGACCGCGCCGGCCCAGTGGTGTTGACCGGCGCCAATGGCGCCGGCAAGACCAACCTGATCGAGGCGATCTCGCTGCTCGCACCGGGGCGCGGCTTGCGACGCGTCCCGCTCGAGGAATTGGCGTTTTCTGAAGGCGACGGCACCTGGGCAGTGGCGGCGGAGATCGAAGGCATGCTGGGGCTCGCCACGCTCGGCACCGGCATCGATCCGTCGTCCGGCGAGAATTCCTCCTCCTTTCGCAAGTGTCGCATCGACCGTGAACCCGTTGCTTCGGTGGTCGCTTTCGCCGACCACCTGCGCGTCGTGTGGCTAACGCCCGCCATGGACTCGCTGTTTAACGGACCAGCCTCCGAGCGGCGGCGCTTCCTTGATCGGCTGGTGCTAGCGGTCGACGCGCAGCATTCGAGCCGCGTCGCTGCACTTGAGCGCTCCCTGCGTTCGCGCAATCGGCTGCTGCAAGACGCGCAGAGCGACTCGCATTGGCTCGACGCGGTCGAGCACGAGACTGCGGAGATCGCGGTCGCGGTCGCGGCGACGCGCGCGGAAACCGTCAACCGGCTTGCCGGCGCGCTCGCCGCCGCGCGCAAAAAAATGCCTGGATTTCCCGACGCCGAGGTCGCGCTTGACGGCTGGATGGAGAAGCTCCTGCCCCTCCACAACGCGACCGAGATCGAGGATCGCTACCGCGCCTTGCTGAAGGACAATCGCGGGCGCGACGCCGCCGCTGGCCGCACACTCGACGGCCCGCATTTGTCCGACCTGTGCGTGACCCACGCGGTCAAAGGCGTGGCCGCCGCCGGGGCTTCGACCGGCGAGCAGAAGGCGCTGCTCATCCGGCTGGTGCTCGCACATGCGAACCTGATCAAAGAGATGACAGGCTTCACCCCGCTGCTGCTGCTCGACGAGATCGTCGCCCATCTCGATCCGACGCGCCGTACTGCGCTCTGTCACGCGTTGGCGGGTCTCGACGCGCAGGTGTGGATGACCGGCGCGGACCCCGCGGCGTTCGGCGATATCGTCAGCCGCTCTCAGGTTTTCCTGGTGCGCTCAGGCAGCATCGAACCGGCGAAATGAACCGGAACTAGGCCCGGTTCCGTCGTAAGATCTTGAAGCGAGAAAGCCAGGAATAATCGCCACGGCAATGCCTTACCTCTCAATGATGGTGTCGAACATATCTCGGGATGTTGGCAATGTGCGTGAAGCACCGATGCGATAGAATGAGAGCGAAATTACATGCGTGCTTGACTGTCTGCGTACCGATTTCGATCGCATCGAATTGCTCGTCGCCACGCTCGGTTCATTCAGCCGGCCCGTCCCGACTTTTCAGCATCGCTATCGCGCGACTCGCCAGCACAGGAGCTGACCTCAGCGCGTCACACTTCGCCGAGCAGATCTCGTCGCCGACGTTCCGAGGCATCGGAATAGCGGCGCAACGCGTGCGGTCTGCGCCGCTACGATCAGACTGCCGCGCATCGACATGCGCCCACCATGCAGAGCGTTGGCTTCGATCGGGTCAACCTCGGTGCCGCGTCGGCGGGTGACATAGGCGGTGACGAGGCCGAACAGCAGGCCCCCGATACAGGGAGTGAAGAATGCGTATAGAGGATTGAGCGAGACCTGGGCCGACAAGCGTTCGCCGGGGTCGAGACCGAAAAAAATGACGTGCATCAGAGCGACCAGCGCGCCCATCGCCGCGATCACCAGCCCAGCCAGAGCACCGGCCAGCAACGCGAGCACGATGATACTCGATTCACGCGCTCGCACTATGGCACGCAGGCGATGCGGAACTTCGAGCTGTTTGACCCAGGGCATGAAGAACGAAACTCAAGTCAGGCGGGCGCCTGGGGGCAAGCAACAATGCTTTAGCAATTCCTGCCCTTGGTGGCGGACGCGCGCGGCCCTGCAAATCCTAGCCGCGGAAGCGGTCTTGAATCGGTCGTACAATACGCGCCAAAAACAGCCATTTTTCAGACCCATCTAAGCCTTAAAAAACGCTTGTGAATCAATGTATTAAGGAGCGTGACTTTGTCCTGTACGAACCCCATATTTCGTGTCACACCAACTCACCAATCCGACTCATTTTTTTATCCGCTAAAGGGTGTCGCCGATGGCTGAATTGGCCAAGAAAATTGAATCTGACTACGGCGCAGAATCGATCAAGGTCCTCAAGGGCCTTGATGCCGTGCGTAAGCGCCCAGGCATGTATATCGGCGACACTGACGACGGCTCGGGCCTGCACCATATGGTCTACGAGGTCGTTGACAACGCCATCGACGAGGCGCTCGCCGGCTTCGCCAACGAGGTGATGGTGACGCTCAACCCGGACGGCTCATGCACCGTGCGTGACAACGGCCGCGGCATTCCAACCGACATTCACAAGAGCGAAGGCGTCTCGGCGGCCGAGGTCATCATGACCCAGCTTCACGCCGGTGGAAAATTTGACCAGAACGCCTACAAGGTGTCGGGCGGCCTTCACGGCGTCGGCGTCTCCGTGGTCAACGCACTATCGACCTGGCTCAAGTTGACCATCTGGCGCGACGGCCATGAGCACTTCATGGAATTCCGCGACGGCGTCGCGATAGCACCGCTCAAGGTTGCCGGCAACGCGCAGGGCAAGCGCGGCACGGAGGTGACCTTTCTGCCGTCAAATAAGATCTTCACCATGGTCGAGTTCGATTTCGCCACGCTCGAGCACCGGCTGCGCGAACTCGCCTTCCTTAATTCGGGCGTTAACATCGTGCTGTCCGACATGCGCCACGCGGTCGAGAAGCGGGAGGAGATGAAATACGAAGGTGGCGTCGAGGCCTTCGTGAAATATCTCGACCGCAACAAGACGCCGCTTATCCCGACCCCGATCATGATCAAGGCGGAGCGCGACGGCATCGGGATCGAATGCGCGCTGTGGTGGAACGATGCCTATCACGAGAGTGTACTCTGCTTCACCAACAACATCCCGCAGCGCGACGGCGGCACGCATCTTGCCGGCTTCCGCGGCGCGTTGACCCGGCAGATCACGCAATACGCCGATACCATCGGCACCTCGCGCAAGGAGAAGGTGGCGCTCACCGGCGACGACTGCCGCGAGGGCCTCACCGCCGTCCTGTCCTGTAAGGCACCCGATCCGAAGTTCTCGTCGCAGACCAAGGACAAGCTGGTCTCCTCGGAAGTGAGGCCGGTGGTCGAGAACGTGATCAACCAGGCCTTGCAGGACTGGTTCGAGATCCATCCGCAGGAAGCGAAAGTCATTGTCGGCAAGGTGGTGGAAGCTGCCGCCGCGCGCGAGGCCGCGCGCAAGGCGCGCGAATTGACTCGCCGCAAGGGTGCGCTCGACATCTCCTCATTGCCGGGCAAGCTCGCCGACTGTCAAGAGCGCGATCCGGCCAAGTCCGAACTGTTCATTGTCGAGGGGGACTCGGCCGGCGGCTCCGCCAAGCAGGGTCGCAACCGTGGATTCCAGGCGGTACTGCCGCTGCGCGGCAAGATCCTCAACGTCGAGCGCGCGCGTTTCGACAAGATGCTATCCAGCCAAGAGATAGGTACGCTGATCACGGCGCTCGGCACTGGCATCGGCAGCGACGAGTTCAACCCGGACAAGCTGCGCTACCATAAGATTATCATCATGACCGACGCCGACGTCGACGGCAGCCATATCCGCACGCTGCTGCTCACGTTCTTCTTCCGACAGATGGAGGAGCTGATCAAGCGTGGCCACATCTTCATTGCGCAACCGCCGCTCTATAAAGTCTCGCGCGGCAAATCCGAGCAGTATCTCAAGGACGAGCGCGCGCTCGAAGACTATTTGATTGTGACAGGTCTGGAGGATTCAGTTTTGCGACTTGCCTCCGGCGAGGAGCGCGCCGGCGACGACCTGCGCAGACTGGTCGAGGAGTCGCGGCAGATCCGCAATATCCTAAGCGGGCTGCACAGCCGCTATAATCGAAAGGTGATCGAGCAAGCAGCGATTGCCGGAGTGCTCACGCCCAGGGTCACCGACGATCCGAAGACGGGCGCGGCGGCGGCCGACTACATCGCCAAGCGACTCGATGCTCTCGAGGAGGAAACTGAACGTGGTTGGATGGGCTCATTCGACCAGAATGGCTTCCATTTCGAGCGCACCGTGCGCGGCGTCAAGGAAGTCGCGGTGATCGACCAAGCACTGCTCGGCTCCGCCGACGCGCGCAAGCTCGACGAATACGCCGCCACCTTGCAACAGGTCTATCCGCGTCCCACACCGCCGGCCATGTTGCGGCGCAAGGACGAGACAACGCCGATCCACGGTCCGGTCGGCCTGTTCGAGGCAGTCACCAATACCGGGCGCAAGGGGATCACCATGCAACGCTATAAAGGCCTAGGTGAGATGAACCCCGAGCAACTGTGGGAGACTACGCTCGACGTGAACGCACGTTCGCTGCTGCAAGTGCGCGTCAAGGAAATCGACGAGGCCAACGTACTGTTCGACCAGTTGATGGGCGACCTGGTCGAGCCGCGTCGGCAGTTTATCCAAGACAACGCGCTGGCCGCGAGCGTGGACGCTTGAGGCGTTACGACATCATCCCCGCGAGCTGATCGTCAGGCCGATCACAAGCGCGCCGATGAACCGCAGTAGGAAGATGCCAAAACCCACTTGGCGATGGTAGCGGAGGCTTTTCCCCGGTGAACCCGATCGCGATCAGCAGAAACACCACACTCCGCAGTATCGGCGTCTCCCGGGATTCGCCTGCTCTAACGGCCTAGCCGCTGCCCCGGTTCCACAGCGGCCGTTGCCCAGTGTCGGTTATCGCACGCGGATCGCGCAGGCCCCAGCGGCCGGCATCGACTCTGCTAAGAAAATCGCCGAGCGCCTGATTGAACAAATCCGGCTCCTCCAGATTCGCAGCGTGCCCGGTTTTCGGCATCACCAGCAAGCCGGATCCAGATAGCGCGGCCTTCAGAAAAAGGCTCGGTTCGATGCAGCGGTCGTCCTCGTCACCGACCACGATCAGCGCCGGGATCGTTAGCTTACGGATCGCATTCTCGAAATCATAGAGCGACGGCCGCGTGCCCTGAAAGCTGCGGGAGGTATGCGCCGAGCCGCGCGGGTCATGTTCGGCCAGATGCTTCGAAAATTCGGCAAAGCCGCGAGCATCCTTGATCGCGAACGGAATACGGCTCGGGCCCTGGCCATAGCTCTTCGCAACCGCCGCCGAACCTTCGCGCTCGAACTGATCGGCGAGCGCAAGCGAATTCTTGCGAAACGTTTCAGTGTACCAGCGTTCGCTGCCGGATCCGGTGCCAGCGAGCGTCATCGAGCGCACGCGCGTAGGATGATTGAGTGCGACCTGCAGCGTGGTATAGCCGCCCATAGACAGGCCTACAATGTGCGCACTGTCGATCTTGAGATTATCGAGCACGGCGACGCAGTCGCGCATGACGTGCTGGTACGAATATGTTTCAGCATCGTCCGGCACGTCTGACGGCGGATAGCCGCGCGCGGCATAGGCTATGCAGCGATAGCGCTTGCCGAACTCGCGCATCTGCGGCTCCCAGCTACGGTGGTCGCCGGCGAATTCATGCACGAACAGGAGCGACGTGCCCTGCCCCACTTCCTCGTAGTGGAGCCGCACCTTGTCGCATGTTATGGCGTGGGGCATGCGTGCACCGAAAATTTGTAACCAACAAGATTTCGCGCTGCGCTGCATAGTTGTCGAGAGCGCGGCTCCGCGACTTAGTGTCCCGGCAGCACCACGACTTTCGGCTTTTCCGGCAGGTTGGTTTTCGACACCAGCATCGAAGGCAGGGGAGCGATTTCTACCTCCCATTCCTGCCGCACGCGATCGAGGAATCGGTTGAGCGTGTAGGAGCTGAAATAATGCATCGGGATCATCAGCGGCGCCTTGAGCGCATGCAGCACCTCGATCATGCCGTCGAGATCGAGAGTGTAATTGCCGTCGACTGGCACCATCACCACGTCGATGCGGCCGATCTCGTTCAGCTGCTGCTGCGTGAGCGTGTGATGCAGGTGGCCGAGATGGGCGATACAGAGGTTCGCCACCTCGAAGAGGAAGATCGAATTGCCGTGCCGCTCGGTGCCGCCATCCCAGGTGCGGATGTTGGTCGGTACGTTGCGCACGCGCACATCCTTGTAAGTGAGGTCGATACGCACCGGCTTCTCGTCCTCGGCCCAGCCGCGCAGCACATATTTGATACCCGGATCAGGCGACAGGCTGTAATGCGTCGTGTGTGCGTGATTCATGGTGGCGATGTCCGGCAGTATCGGCGGGCGCACATAGTCATTGTAGTCGGTTGCGATGCGCACGAGTTGTGGGCTTTCGATCAGGAAGGTGGCGTGACCAATATAGCTGATACGCACCTGATCGGCGTTGAGCGTGGCTAGGCGAAACGCGGCAGGCTCGGCGAAAGGCAGGCGGCTCGCCACCAAGCCCGGGCAGCTCTGTGTCATTTCCGGCTTTGCCGCGGGCGAAGCCGCGCCCTGCGCCGAAGCTTGGCTCAGCGCCGCAAACAGCGCTGATGCCGCGGCGGCTTTCAACCAGGTCTCGAGCATGCATTCTCCCGCGGCAAACCGGAGCGGAAATCTGACATGGTTTGCGCTCCCCCGCCACATACCTCACGCACAAATGAAAAGCGGCGCCCATAAGGCCGCCGCTTTTTAAGCTTAGTTCGATGGCGTGCTCAGTGGTCGTACTAGCGCTCACGGATGGTGTCGCGCGTAGAAACGATGATGCCTTTCGACGTTTGCACCAACCAATGACCATCCTGCCGCCTGACCGACTGCACTGGGCCAAGCCCTGGCAGAACGGCCCCTATGGAGGCTTCGAAAACCTCGCCCCGGCCGGCCACGTAGACGTAGCCGTTGCGAATGCGCCAGATCGTCCAACCCGGCACGATCGTCGTAGGCAGCTCAGCAGCGGGCACGCGCTCCGGCGCCCGGCGCGGCAACGGCGTCCGCGTCGCAGCTTGCGGCGCGGCGGTCTGCGGCGCGGAGACCGAGTTGGTGATCTCGGCGGTCGCGTGTGCGAGGCGCTCGGAGATCTTGGCGAGATCGCTGTGCGCGGACTTGTTTGCCTGGTCGAGATTGGCCTTGAGCGCGGTGATTTCCTGGCCGAGGCGGGCGATTGACTGCTGCATCGCCTTATTCTCCTCGATCAGGGCAGTGTCAGTGGGTTGCCTGGAGAAGCCGACAGTCGCCAGTGCCCCGAAGGTCGCGCCGATTGCTGCGACCAGAGTCAGCGAGGTGGCGAGAATGGCGTACTGCTTGTGGCGGGGCCCCAAGGGGACACACGGCCACTGGGTCGGCATTCGCGGAGCCGTCGCCGAGTCGGCCCTGCTGACCGGCTCGATGGTTGGCGCGACGGTTGGTTCAACAGTCTCCGCCACTGCCAACGATTCAACGGAGGGGTAGTTGACCGGAGACTCGCCGGTAGGCAACAACGGCGGCGATTCGGCAGCGGGTAATCCTGTCTTGGCTGCCGTCGCTTCGGGCGCGCTATCCGGTTTCGGTGCCGCTTCCATTACGGATCCTCGCGATTGGTCGTTCACTAATCGCTAACCACGTTCGGTTACCAATTGGTTACAGATCGCGGACGGCTAGATCGGTAGGCCGTTCTCCGCCGCCAGCGCCTTCAACGAAACCGCCGGCCGCGCGCCGACGTGCTGGATCACTTCGGCCGCGGCCAGCGCACCGAGCCGGGCGGAGGTGCGGTGATCTTTGCCGCGCGCGAGACCTACGAGGAAGCCCGCGGCGAACAGATCGCCTGCGCCGGTCGCGTCAGCCACGCGTTCGATCGGCATCGCCTGCACCGTCTCGAGCACCTGGCGGCTGACCACCACGCAGCCCTTCTCGCTGCGCGTGACCACCGCGAGCTTGGCGTCGTAGCGCAGCGCCTTCACCGCTGTGTCGAAGTCGGCGGTACCGTAGAGGCTATGCAACTCGTGCTCGTTGGCGAACACGATGTCGACCGTGCCCTTGCGGATCAGCCCGAGGAATTCGTCGCGGTACCGGTCGACGCAGAATGCATCCGACAGTGTCAGTGCAACCTTGCGCGCAGCCTTGTGTGCAACCGTGGCCGCCTTCACGAAGGCCTCCTTGGCGTGCGGCGGATCCCACAAGTAGCCCTCGAGATAGAGAATGGAGGCGGCTGCGATTTGGCTCTCGTCAATGTCGGAGGGCTTCAGGCCCTGCGCCGCGCCGAGATAGGTGTTCATGGTGCGCTCGCCGTCCGGCGTGACCATGATGTAGCAGCGCGCGGTCGAGGGGCCGTGTTTCGTCGGCTCGGAATCGAAGGTGACACGGGCGGAGCGGATATCGTGCGCGAACGTGCGGCCGAGATCGTCGTCCTTGACTTTGCCGACGAAGGCAGCCTGCGCGCCGAAGCTTGCCACGCCAACGATAGTGTTGGCGGCAGAACCGCCCGAGCTTTCGACCGCCGGGCCCATCGCCTGATAGATTTTCTCGGCACGCGCCTCGTCGATCAACGCCATGGTGCCTTTGTGCATGCCGTGAGCAACTAGGAAATCGTCCTCGGCACGAGCGATCACATCGACAATGGCGTTGCCGATGCCGAGAACGTCGTAACGGGGAGCGCTCATGAATGACCTCGTATAACGGCGCGGGCACTATATCGGGCGAACGCGCCGCGGCAAACGCGCGGACGGTAAGCGACTGACGGGTGTGAGCCCACCGGGCGCTGCCCCTTGCGTAGCGCGCCTCCTGCATGGCATTCACGCCAACACTCGAAAGGACAAACAATGGCGTTCAAGGAACGCGTGTTTTCCGGTGTGCAGCCCACCGGCAACCTTCACCTCGGCAATTACCTCGGCGCAATCACCAAATTCGTCGCGCTGCAGGAGCGCTACGACTGCATTTATTGCGTGGTCGACCTGCATGCCATCACAGTATGGCAGGAGCCGAGCGAATTGCCGCGCGCCACGCGAGAAGTGACCGCCGCCTTCCTCGCCTGCGGCATCGATCCCAAGAAGCAGATCATCTTTAACCAGAGCCAGGTCGCCGAGCACGCAGAGCTCGCGTGGGTATTCAACTGCGTCGCGCGCCTCGGCTGGCTCAACCGCATGACGCAATTTAAGGAAAAGGCAGGCAAGGACCGCGAGAATGCCTCGGTCGGGCTTTATGCCTACCCCAACCTGATGGCCGCCGACATCCTGGTCTATCGCTCCACGCATGTGCCGGTCGGCGAAGATCAGAAGCAGCATCTCGAGCTGTCGCGCGACATCGCTCAGAAATTCAATAACGACTTCGCGCAATCGATACAGGCGCATGGCTACGGAAACGCCTTCTTCCCGCTGCCGGAGCCGCTGATCCAAGGGCCGGCGACGCGCGTGATGTCGTTGCGCGACGGCTCCAAGAAGATGTCGAAGTCGGAGCCGTCTGACTATTCGCGCATCAACCTGAGTGACGATGCCGAGGCGATCGCGCAGAAGATCCGCAAGGCGAAGACCGATCCCGAGCCGCTACCGAGCGAAGAGAGAGGACTCGGGAAACGGCCCGAGGCTGATAATCTGGTCGGCATCTACGCGGCGCTGCAGGGCGTAACCAAGGCACAGGTGCTGGGCGAATTCGGCGGTGGCCAGTTCTCGACGTTCAAGACCGCGCTGGTCGATCTCGCCGTCGCCAAGCTTGGACCGATCGGCGCCGAGATGAAACGGCTGATGCAGGATCTGGTCTATATCGACCACGTGCTCGCCGACGGCTCTGCGCGCGCACAAGTGCTTGCCGCAGAAACCATGAAGGCGGTCAAGGACATCGTCGGTTTCGTCCGCCGCTGACCGGCAAGTTCCGCCGTCGTTAATTCCGTGCCGCGAGTGGCTTGTCGGCGCGCCAGCTGCCGTGCCAAGATTTCAAAGCTTGTGCGTCCGTATTCGCGCATTTGGATGGGGCTAAGCGGCGATGAGCACCAAGCGGCGCAGCTACGAGGCCGGCCACAAGCGTAAGTATCTGGTCGTCATCGACGATACCGAAGAATGCGACCGCGCGGTCTATTGGGCGAGCAAGCGCGCTGGCCGCACCGGCTCGCAGCTCGTGATGCTGCGTGTGATCGATACCGGCGACCGCAATCAGCAATGGCTTGGCGTTGCCGACATCATGAAGGCCGAGGCGATGGAAGAGGCCAGTGCGGCGCTCGACAAGTTCGCTAAGCGCACCAAGGACATTGCCAATATCGTGCCGGACCGGGTGATTCGCGAAGGCGAGCCGGCAGAGGAGATCGTTAAGCTGATCGACGAGGACGCCGACATTGGTATTCTGGTGCTGGCAGCCGGCACCGCCAAGGAAGGCCCCGGCCCGCTGGTTTCCAGCATCGCCAAAACCGCCGGCGCCTATCCGATCCCGGTAGCGATCGTGCCAGGGCACCTCAGCGACGAAGACCTCGACGCCATGTCGTAGTTCGAGCCCGGTGGTTACGTTTTCCGATAATTGACGCCTTCCGACAAAAACCCCATCTATAGGCTGGATCCGTCCTTACGGGCCTTGAACCCGCCTCAGGAGCCAAGCGCATGTTTATCCAAACTGAAGCCACCCCCAATCCAGCGACCTTGAAATTCCTGCCCGGGCGCCCCGTCCTCGAATCCGGCACGCTTGACATACAGAGCAAGGAAGCTGCGGCGCAGTCGCCACTGGCCGAACGGTTGTTCGAAATTCCGAATATCACGGGCGTCTTTTTCGGCGCTGACTTTATCTCGGTTACCAAGGCCGCCTGCGACTGGCAGCAGATCAAGCCGGCGATCCTCGGGGCCATAATGGAGCACTTCATGAGCGGCGCGCCGCTGCTCGCGATCGGCGCCCAGCCGACACCGGTTTCGGACGAGTTCTTCGAGGAGAAGGACTCTGAGACAGTCGCCCTCATCAAGGACCTGATCGAGACGCGCGTGCGCCCGGCAGTGGCCGGCGATGGCGGCGACATCACCTTCCGCGGCTACAAGGAAGGCGTCGTCTATCTCAACATGCGCGGCGCCTGCTCCGGCTGCCCGTCATCGACCGCGACCCTCAGGCACGGCATCCAGAACCTGCTTAAACATTTCGTGCCGGAAGTGGTCGAGGTGCAGCCCATGTAAGGCTGCCGAGTATCTTCCTACGGCGTCATGTCCGGCCTTCCGGGCATCAGCGTTTGGGTGGCCGGGACAAGCGGGGCGACGAGAGTGATAAATTGCCCGTATGCATGTTCTCGCCATTGATACAGCGCTCGAGGCTTGCGCGGCGGCCGTGCTCGACACCGAACGGGGGGCGATTATCGCACATGAATCGCTCGAGATGGTGCGCGGCCACGCCGAAGCCCTGATGCCGCTGATCGCGCGCGTACTCGACCGCGCCGCTCTGCGGTTTGCCACACTTGACCGCATAGCGGTCACCACCGGACCCGGCAGCTTCACCGGCCTGCGCGTAGGGATTTCTGCCGCCCGCGGCATTGCGCTCGCCGCCGGCAAGCCAGCGGTGGGCCTGTCAACGCTCGCAGCCTACGCCGCGCCTCTGATCGCCGCCGACGACACGCTGCCGGTGGTGTCGGTGGTCGACGCGCGGCACGATCACGTCTACCTGCAGGTGTTCGGGCCGGGGGGGCGCACTGTCGTCGCGCCGCGTTTGGCGTCGTTACGCGAAGCTTTGCGCGTGGCGGCAAGCGGTGCGCCGCGGCTCGTCGGTACTGGGGCGCAAATGTTGGCGCCAATCTGGCCGGCCGCCGAGCGTCCGCCCACTCTGGTGGAAACGCGCCGCGCGCCCAACATCGACTGGGTGGCGTGGCTGGGCGCCGCCGCGGTTGAACCCCGCTCGCCGCCCAAGCCGCTTTACCTGCGCGCGCCGGACGCCCAGCCGCAGGACGCTGCGCAAGTGGCGCGCCGATGAGGCGGTTGTTGTCCAATCTCTTCGCGCGCAGCGAGCCGGTGTTGTCGGAAGCGAGCACCCGCGACGCAGCGGCGATCGCCTCGCTGCATAGCGCCTCGTTCCGGCGCGGCTGGAGCGAGCAGGAAGTCGAAAATCTGTTGATCGACCGCCAGGTGGTAGCGCATCGCGCACTAGCTGGCGCGAAAATGGCGGCATTCATCATTTCCCGGCTGGCCGCGGATGAGGCGGAAATCCTGTCGGTCGCGGTAGCTGTTGCGCGCCGCGGGGGTGGCCTCGCGCGCGCTCTCTTGAAGCTGCATCTCCGCCGCCTCGCCGCGCTTGGGGTGCGAACGGTATTCTTGGAGGTCGACGAGAATAACGCCCCCGCCATCCGGCTTTACGACCGCGCCGGCTTTCGGCAGGTTTCGCGGCGCGCGAGTTACTACCCGGGCTCGGACAGCCAGGCCGCCGCACTGGTCCTGCGCCGCGACCTCGGGTGATTCCCCAGATAGACCCTGCCGGACGCGGTGACTATGATGTGAAGCTGAGACCCGAGAAACCGAGAGACTATGCCGGAAAGGAATATTAGCCACCGGAGAGACATCGAGGCGGAATGCGCCGCTAAGGGCATGCGCATGACCGAGCAGCGCCGTACCATCGCGCGGGTGTTGGCGGGCTCGGGAGACCATCCCGATGTGGAAGAACTTTATCGGCGCTGCATCAAAGTTGACGACCGCATTTCGATCTCGACCGTGTATCGCACGATGCGACTATTCGAGGATGCCGGCATCATCGAGCGGCACGATTTTCGCGAGGGTCGCGCGCGCTACGAAACCAGCACGGAAGCGCACCACGACCACCTGATCAACCTACGCACCGGCGAAGTGATCGAATTCCGCTCCGAGGAAATCGAGCGCCTTCAGACCGAGATCGCGCGCCGGCTCGGCTACAAGCTGGTCGATCACCGGCTCGAGCTCTATGCCGTGCCGCTCAACGAAGAAAAGAACAGCTAGCGGACACTGATGCTGCGGGGGCCAATTTTCGCGGCGTTGTTCTGCACGCTGACACCACTGCTAGTCTCCGTTCAGTGGCTGCTCGAGAAGCTGCACCTGCCCGGCTGGGGTGCCATCGCCGTCAATTATTACCGCGCAATATGCCTCTGCTTGCGCATTCGCGTTCGCATCGTGGGCGAGCCGGTGCGCGACCGGCCGGTGTTGTTCGTTTCCAACCATACGTCCTGGGCCGATATCTTGGTGATCGGCTCTATTTTGCCGGTCGCCTTCGTCGCCAAGAAGGAGGTCGCAGACTGGCCAATCGTCGGCCTCGCCGCGCGCGTACAACGCACGGTGTTCGTCGACCGAGCGCGCCGCCAGCACACTGGCAATGCCATCGTCGAGATCGCCAGGCGACTGATCGGCAACACCTCGGTGGTGCTGTTCGCGGAAGGCACCTCAAACGACGGCAACCGCGTGCTGCCGTTCCGCTCCGCGCTGATCGGAGCCCTTGAGGAGGCCGGCGCGCGGGCCGAGCGTGGCGTTCTCATTCAGCCGATGTCGATATGCTACATTAGCCAGTACGGCGTTCCGATGGGGCGGCACCATCGGCCACTAGTCGCCTGGTATGGTGATCTCGATTTTATCCCGCACATCAAGGAGTTCATCGTTCGCGGCGCCGTGGACGCAGTAGTGAGCTACGGCGAGCCGATTCCCGCCGCCGCCGACGCCGACCGCAAAACTGTGACCAAACGGCTGGAAGATGCAGTGCGCCAGCTCACGGCGGCCACCCTGCTCGGGCGGCCGCGGCCGGTGCGCCTTAGCACATCTTGAAATCGTCACGAAATCAATGACATGGATTGACGGGACAAATCGCACCCGGCCGGTTAAATTGGTCCAGGTGCAAATGCGACGGCATGAGCGAAAACCGCAAAGTACACGTCAAGTCATTCGGCTGCCAGATGAACGTCTACGATTCTCATCGTATGGCGGATACGCTGGCGCCCGCGGGTTTCAGTGAAACCGCACGGCCCGAGGACGCCGACCTCCTCATCCTTAACACCTGCAACATTCGCGAGAAGGCGGCCGAGAAGCTCTATTCCGAGATCGGCCGCGTCCGCGTGATGAAAGAGGAAGCCGCCCGGCAAGGCCGCCGCATGTTGATCGCGGTTGCCGGCTGCGTCGCACAGGCCGAAGGCGAGGAAATCATTCGCCGCTCTAGCGCCGTCGATCTGGTCGTTGGTTCGCAGAATTATCACCGCCTGCCCGAGATGATCACGCGCCTGCAGGACAGCGAGAGGATCGTCGATACCGAGTTTCCGGCGGACGACAAATTCGACGCGCTCGCCCCACCTCGACCGGAGGCCATCGCCAGTCGCGGCATTTCTGCCTTCGTCACCGTGCAGGAAGGCTGCGACAAATTCTGCACGTTCTGCGTCGTACCCTATACGCGCGGTGCCGAGACCTCGCGCCCGGTCGAGAAGATAGTCGCTGAAGTCGGACGGCTCGCCGCTGCCGGTGTGCGCGAGGTGACGCTGATCGGGCAAAACGTCAACGCCTATCACGGGCAGGACGCCGTCGGGCAGCCGTCGTCGCTCGGCAAATTGCTGCGCCGGCTGGCGCAGGTTCAGGGTATCGTGCGCCTGCGCTACACCACCAGTCATCCGCGCGACATGGACGACGACTTGATCGCGGCGCATGGCGACCTGGCGGCGCTGATGCCCTACGTGCATCTTCCTGTGCAATCCGGCTCTGACCGCATACTGGCGGTAATGAACCGCAAACACACGCGCAGGGACTACCTCGCGGTTATCGCGCGCTTGCGCGCGAGCCGCCCGGACCTCGCCCTCACCTCTGATTTCATCGTCGGCTTCCCCGGCGAAACCGAGGCCGATTTCCGTGAGACGCTGTCACTGGTCGAAGAAGTCGGCTTAGCCACCGCCTACTCATTCATGTACTCGCCGCGCCCCGGCACGCCGGCCGCCGATCTCAATAATCAGGTTCCTGATGCGGAGAAATCCGAACGGCTGCAGCGGCTGCAGGCCGTGATCAGGCGCAAATGGCGAACCTTCAATGCCCAATTCGCCGGGCAAAGGCTCGATGTTCTTCTGGACAAGCCCGGCCGGCTGGTTGGGCAACTCACCGGCCGCACCCCATATTTGCAGATGGTACAGATGATGGCGCCGAAGCGCCTGATCGGAACGGTGCAGCCGGTGGTCATCACCCAAGTCGGCAGCAACAGCCTGTTCGGCACATTGACTGGACAGACCGCGACAGCAGAACTCGCCCCAGCAGGAGTCTAAACACCCTTGCGCACCCCGGATCCGCCGATCCCGCCCGCCGCAGCTTTCGAGGAAACTGCAACGACGCAAACCGTACTTGTTTTCGAGGACAACCGGCTGGCTTCCGTCCTGTTCGGGCAATACGGACAAAATCTGGCGCTCATCGAGCGCCGCCTTGGTGTGGTGGCGGAGCAGCGCGGCAATCACGTCACCATCGAGGGTTCGCGCGGCGCCTGCGAGCAAGCCGGCCGCGTGCTCGAGGGGCTCTACGAACTGATCAAGCGCGGCCGCGATCTCAGCGTCGGCGACGTCGAAGGCGCGATCCGGCAGGCGATCGCGCAGGGCTCGCTATTCGATTACGAGCCCGCCGGCTTGCCGCCTGCATTCGAGGAGATCCATCTGCGCAAGCGCCCGGTGCGCGCGCGCACCGCGGCGCAGGATGCGTATATCCGCTCGCTCAAGCGCCATCACCTGGTGTTCGGCACTGGTCCTGCCGGCACCGGCAAGACCTGGCTCGCGGTCGCGCACGCTATCCAGATGTTCGAACGCAAGGAAGTCGACCGCATCATTCTGTCGCGGCCGGCGGTGGAAGCGGGCGAGCGGCTCGGCTTCCTGCCCGGCGACATGCGTGAGAAGGTCGATCCCTATCTGCGCCCAATCTATGACGCGCTGTTCGACCTAATGGACTCGCGTATTGTCGAGCGCGCGCTGCAGGCTAGCGAAATCGAGATTGCGCCGCTCGCCTTCATGCGCGGACGCACACTGTCGAATGCCGCCATCATTCTTGACGAGGCGCAGAACACCACCTCCATGCAAATGAAGATGTTCTTGACGCGGCTGGGCGAGAACAGTCGCATGATCGTGACCGGCGACCCGAGCCAGGTAGACCTGCCGCTGGGCCAGGCGTCCGGCTTGGGCGAAGCCGTGCGCCTGCTCGGCGGCATCGCGGGTGTTGGCCACGTCGCCTTCACCCATGAAGACGTGATCCGCCACGAGTTGGTGGCGCGCATCGTCGAAGCCTACGATCGTAAGGCGACCGCGCCCGAGGAAAAGAAATGAGAGCTGCGTCCGGCCGGCGCGCGGCCGCGCCGGTGATCGATATCGGAATTGTCTCAAAGCTGTGGGACGCCGAGCCTCTGGCCGAGCCGACCGTGCGCCAAGCGATTGCCACAGCGGTCGCCACGCTGTCGGCGTCGGCCAGTGAGGTGAGCGTCGTGCTCACCGATGACGCCGCGGTCGCCAACCTCAACCGCCATTGGCGCGGAATCGATAAGCCAACGAACGTGCTTTCATTTTCGGCCGCCAAGGCGCAGGGCGCCCCGCCGTTTCTTGGCGATATCGCCATCCCCTACGAAACCCTAAAGCGCGAATGTGAGGAGGAGCAGCGGCTGTTCCTGCATCATCTTGCCCATCTTGCGGTGCATGGCTTCCTCCACCTTATCGGCTACGATCACCAGACCGATGCTGACGCCGCTGCGATGGAAGGCCTCGAAACCAAGATCATGCTGCTCATGAACCTGCCCGACCCCTATCTCGCACGCAACCGGGGTGACGCCTAACCTCCATGCCCGACGATTCCGCCAGTTCAATCGCCAGCGACGCGGCCTATGAGCCGCGCAACTTGCCGGTGCCAGTGAAGCCACAACGAGAGAGCGTCGAGAACTGGATCGTGCGCATGTTTCGCACGCTGTTCGGCTGGAAACCGAGCTCACGTGAAGCCCTCGAGGATGTGCTGGAGGCGCTGCCGCCCGGCGAATCCGGCTTCTCGCCGGAAGAAAGTCGCATGCTCAAGAACATCCTGGGTTTGCGCGAGCGGCGCGTCGGCGACGTGATGGTGCCGCGCGCCGACATCATCGCTGTGCAGCAGGACATCAAGCTCGGCGAGTTGATGCGGATGTTCGAGGGCGCCGGCCACTCGCGGCTCGTGGTCTATAACGACACGCTCGACGATCCGGTCGGCATGGTGCACATCCGCGATCTGATCGCCTTCATGACCGCGCGAGCCACGGTGAGTCCTGAAAAAAACGCTAAGCGCAAGAAGCCGCTGCCCGCAGGCCTCGATCTCAAGGCGATCGAACTTTCCATGCCACTGTCGGCTACGAAGATCGTTCGCGAGATTCTGTTCGTACCGCCGTCGTCGCGGGTGATCGACCTGTTGGCGCGCATGCAGGCGACGCGCATCCATTTGGCGCTGGTAGTCGACGAATATGGCGGCAGCGACGGCCTCGTTTCGATCGAGGACATTGTAGAGCAAGTCGTCGGCGAAATCGGCGACGAGCACGACGAAGATGAAACGCCGCAAGTGGTGCGCCAGTCAGACGGCTCCTTCATCGCCGACGCGCGCGCACATCTCGAGGACGTCGTGGCCACCGTCGGTAGCGATTTCGATGCCGGGGATTCGGCACAGGAGGTTGACACGTTAGGCGGCTATCTGATGACGCGCGCGGGCCGCTTGCCGGTGCGCGGCGAGCTAATTCCGGGGCCCGGGCTGTTCGAATTCGAGGTGCTCGACGCCGATCCGCGCCGCATCAAACGGGTACGCATCACCCGGTTGAAGGAACGGCGCGACCGACCGCGTGAGCAACGTCGGCGCGGCGAGCCGGACGCGGTGCTCGCTGACACCACGCCGCCGAAGCTCTCGATTGACGTCATGCCAAAGGACGGCGGACAGACAAGCCCTCCAAACTCACAACGCCCGTGACCATCAGCCGCCTCGCCTACGCGGTCGTCCTCGCCTCGCCCTGGCGCCGCGCGCTGATTGCCTTCCTCGCAGGCGCCGCCTCGGCCCTGGCGCTAGCTCCGATCTACGCCTGGCCAGTTCTGTTTCTGACATTCCCGATGCTAGTTTGGCTTGTGGATGGCTCGGCCGCCGGACGCTGGAGCGCAGCGATAACTGCGGCGGCTGCCGGGTGGTGTTTCGGCTTCGGCTATTTCCTCGCCGGGCTCTACTGGATCGGCTCCGCATTCCTGGTCGACGCCAAGACGTTCGGATGGCTGCTTCCGATCGCGGTCGCCGGGCTGCCGGCCTATCTCGCGCTCTACACTGGACTCGGTCTGGCCGCGGCGCGGCTGATCTGGGTGCGCGGCGCCGAACGCATTCTCGCGCTGGCGGTGATGCTCACCGCCGCCGAATGGCTGCGTGGCCATCTACTCAGCGGATTTCCCTGGAATACGTTCGGCTACGCCCTCACCGAACCGCTGGCGCTCGGGCAAAGCGTGTCGCTCATCGGCGTCTGGTGCCTGACATTCTTATGTATCGCGATCTGCGCTAGCCCGGCCGTCCTAGCCGATGACGCTAAGGACACGCCACATCCAATGCGCGCGCCGATCTCCGGCGTGCTAATCCTAGTGGCGCTCGGCAGCTACGGCGTGGTGCGCCTCTGGCAGAATCCAACGACATTAGTGAACGGCGTTAGGCTGCGCATCATGCAGCCCAATCTGCAGCAAGACGAGAAATTCAACTACTCGAGCAAAGCGAAGGTGATGGAGCGCTACCTGCGTCTGTCAGACCGCACGACCGGGCCGCAGTCGAACGGCGTGCACGACTTCACGCTGCTGATCTGGCCGGAATCGGCGTTTCCGTTTTTCCTAACACGCGAGCCCGACGCGCTCGCGCAGATCACTGGGCTGCTGAAGCCGAGCACCGAGCTGATCACCGGCGCGGTGCGCCCGGCGACCAACGCCAGCCCGAGCAATCCGCGCGTCTACAATTCGGTTTATGTGATCGATCCCGACGGCTCAATCCGCGGCATTTACGACAAGGTGCATCTGGTGCCGTTCGGCGAATATCTGCCCTTGCAGCGGCTGCTCGAAGGGCTGGGCCTGAGAAATCTCACCCAGCAGATCGGCGGCTTCCAGTCTGGCGACCGGCGGCGCGCGATGGACGTGCCGGGCGCACCGACAATGTTGCCGCTGATCTGTTACGAGGCGATTTTCCCCGGCGTGGCTGTGCCGAAGAGCGAACGGCCCGGCTGGCTAGTTAACGTAACCAACGACGGCTGGTTCGGAATCAGCTCAGGCCCCTACCAGCATTTCCAGCAGGCGCGCACGCTGGCGATCAGCGAAGGCCTACCGCTGGTGCGCGCGGCCAACACCGGCATCTCCGCCGTCGTCGATCCCGTCGGGCGGATCGTCGGCTCGTTGCCGCTCGGCGTTGAAGGCGTGCTCGACTCTTCGCTGCCGCGCGCGATTGCACCGACGCCGTATGTACGCTTCGGCGATAGCGGGCTAGCATTTCTCTTTATTATCAGCCTGATCGCCGTCGCCCGACGCCGAATGCGTCGATAGGTCGCCAGCAAATTCAGCCTTAGATTGCGCGCATGCGCTGTGCAACGTATAAGTTGTCGGCTAATGCGCGAAGAATTCGCGAAAATAGGGGACAATCTAAGCGCGTGTTAACACTATCGATCAATTAATGAGAAATCTCGGATTGCATCGATGCCGTTACCTATGACATTACGCCTTTCAATAGCGGCATAGGAGACCTTTATGGTTAAGAAGACCCCGAATCCGATCGACAAGCATGTCGGGTCGCGCGTGCGCATGCGTCGGATGATGCTCAACATGAGTCAAGAGAAGCTCGGGGACGCGCTTGGCCTCACCTTTCAGCAAGTGCAGAAATACGAAAAGGGCACCAACCGAATCGGCGCGAGCCGGCTGCAGCAGATCTCAAACATCTTGCAGGTGCCAGTGTCGTTCTTCTTCGAGGGCGCGCCGCATCTTGCCGGTCATCACGGCGGCATGAGTGAAGCGCCGTCGCCGGCCTATGTGTCGGACTTCCTAGCCACCTCCGATGGGCTGTCGCTGACCAAGTCTTTCATGCGTATCAAGAGCGGCAAACTGCGTCGCCGCATTGTCGATCTGGTGGAACAAATCGCCGGCGAAGAGTGATTTAGGCGTTATCCCAACAACTTAGGGGCCGCTGCCCGTCGCTGCCCGCATCTTGACCTCGTCGGCCGCCACTGCAAGAACACGACCGCAACTGCGCGGCTTTGCGGTCGCGCCACGGAAGGAGTTTCAGCGTGGCTCACAGCGATTTTCTCTTCACAAGCGAGTCGGTTTCCGAGGGTCATCCGGACAAGGTCTGCGACCAGATTTCCGATGCGGTGCTCGACGCGTTCATCGAAAACGACATCAAGCTCGGCATCGCCGATGACAGTCTGGTCAATACACGGCTCGGCTGCGAGACACTATCGACCACCAACAAGATCGTGATCGCCGGTGAGGGCCGCGGCCAGGCGCCGCTGTTCCAGAAGCACGGCGACAAGGCGGTGGTGAACCGCGAACTAATCGCCCAGATAGCGCGCAACGTGGTCAAGGACATCGGCTACGACCAGGACGGCTTCTCATATTACGGCGCCGACATTGAGGTGCTGCTGCACGGCCAGTCTCCCGATATCGCCATGGGCGTCAACGCCAGGAAGAAGAAGGGCAAAGAGGAAGAAGGCGCCGGCGACCAGGGTATGATGTTTGGCTTTGCCTGCACTGAGAGTGAAGTTTACGAAAGGAATTCTTTCATGCCGGCGCCGATCTATTTCGCGCACAAGATCTTAAAGGTCCTCTCTGAGAAGCGCCGCGCCGGCCAGTTGTTCGATCTGCAGCCCGACTCCAAGAGCCAGGTCACCATCCGCTATCTCAACGGCAAGCCGGTGGGCTGCACCAAGGTGGTGGTCTCGACCCAGCACAAGGCGCAAAGCCGCAACGGCAAGAAATACACGCCAGGGTTGATCAAGGAGATGATCGCCGACTCGGTTGAATCCGCGCTGCCTAAAGGCTGGATGCCGAAGAAGGCGTCCGACTTCCTGGTCAACCCGACTGGCAATTTCGTGATTGGCGGCCCTGACGGCGACTGCGGCCTCACCGGCCGCAAGATTATCGTCGACACCTACGGTGGCTACGCGCCGCACGGCGGTGGTGCCTTCTCCGGGAAGGACCCGACCAAGGTCGATCGCTCGGCCGCCTATGCCGCGCGCTATCTCGCCAAGAACGTGGTCGCCGCCGGCGTGGCAGACAAGTGCACCATCCAGGTCGCTTATGCGATCGGCGTCGCCGATCCGATGTCGATCCTGGTCGACACACACGGGACCGGCAAAGTCGAAGAGGGGAAACTCGAGAAAGTGCTGCCCGAGTTGTTTCGGCTGACACCCACCACTATCCGCCGCACACTCAAGCTCAACCGTCCGATCTACCGGCGCACCGCAGCCTACGGCCACTTCGGCCGCGCGCCGGACAAGGACGGCGGCTTCTCCTGGGAGAAGACCGACCTGGCGGCGGCGATCAAAAGCGCGGTGCGGTAGGTCCATGTCATGCCCCGACCTTGAACCGAGCATCCACGTCCTGCGGTGTTCAAACTTGTGGCTGGCCGGGACAAATCCGGCCATGACGAATGATGGATTCTGATTCGTCCGTATCGTCACGTGCCTTTTTCGGACGGCGCAAGGGGCACGCGCTTAAGCCGCGCCAAGCCGCGCTGTTCGACACGCTGCTGCCGCGGCTCGCTCTCGACCTCTCCAAGCCGTCACCAGCTGACCTGCGTACCCTTTTTACACAGGCTGAGGAGATACATCTCGAAATAGGCTTCGGAAGCGCCGAACATCTGATTGCGCAAGCGCGCGCGCATCCGACCATCGGCTTCATTGGCAGCGACGCATTTATCAATGGCGTTGCGAAGGCGCTGGCCGAGATTTATGCACATAAGCTTTCGAACATCCGGTTGCATTTCGGCGACGCTAGCGCACTGATCGATTGGCTGCCGGCGGGCGCGCTTTTGCGCATCGACCTGCTCTATCCTGATCCGTGGCCGAAGCGGCGACATTGGAAGCGGCGCTTCATCCAGGACGAAAGTCTCAAGCGATTGGCGCGCCTTCTGAAATCCTGCGGTGAAGTACGATTCGCGACCGATATCGCCGATTACGCGACATTTTCGCTCGCGCGCGTGCTGCGCTCGCCGGACTTTGAGTGGACGGCGGAGCGCGCCGACGACTGGCGCAAGCCGTGGACGGATTTTTTCGGCACGCGCTACGAAACCAAAGCTATGCGCGAAGGGCGCGCGTCGGCTTACCTCACCTTCCGGCGCGTCTGACTATTCGCCGCCGTCCTGGCGGACCTGCCAGAAGCGCACGACGCGCTGCGCCGTGGTTACGGTAAGCCGGTCGAAATTCTCTTTCGCCACGTCGAGTATTTGGCCCGACGGCTTGAACCCCGGCCGCGAACAAATGATCTCGCGCACCGTCCGCCATGTGAAGCCTGCTGCGCGCGCCAGGATCAACAACGGATCAAAGCGCTGGCCGTTGACCAGGCGATCCACCACCTCGACCGGCACTGCACTCATGATCGCCAACGCGGCTATGGCCTCCTCGTACATTCCATTCTTGGCGTAGTTGGCGACATCGGCCTCGGTGAGTTTACGCTCTTTCTTCAGTGCCTGCAGCGTCGCCATCGCCGCGATATAGTCGCGCGGGCTCGACTTGATCCTCGGCTCCTCGGTCACTTTCGCCAGCACGTGGTGGATCTCAGCCTGCATTTCGGGCTTGGCTTGCACCAACAGGCGCTTCTGCACCACTTCGCTCGCGTGTAGCAACAGCTGGCGGAACAACCGCGAGGGAATATCGCTGCGAAGCCCCACCCTCTCGGCCAGCTCGCTATCGCGTTCAGCGCGCTTGACCAGCGTCGACAACGCGCTCTCTGACAAGCGTGCCTTGGGATTCGTGGCAACAGCGCAGGCAACTTCGCGGTCACCGCGCTGCACCAAGACGTCGGTGAGCCCCTCGCTGATGTTCGTGCGCGTAGACATCGCCAGAAGGTGCGCCTGGCTCTTGGTTTCGGCGATGTACTTGAGATCCAGATCGTCGATGCGCGCCTGCTTGAGCACCGGACCGGCGACGCTGATGTCGTCGTTCTTGGCGAGCGTGACCACGACGCCGTGCGGCGCGTTCGGGACCGGCGCGATGCGGCGCGCCAGTTCCGCCAGCGCCTTGACCTCGATCTCCTCGATCAAATAGCCGATGATCTCGTCAAACAGCGCGACGTGCTGTGCGTTGAAGGTCGGAGCGCCTTCAAGAAAAAGATTGGCGATGCGGCGAAGGGTTTTAGCCCGTTTTTCTGCCGAGCCGTGTTGGACCACCTCTTCCAGTTCCGGAAGCAGCGAGGCGCGGACACTCATTACAAAACCTTGCGCAAACGGCCGCGAAATTAGTGCTATTTTGGTAGTTTTACGTAAATTTAATCGTAGAGTCTGAACGAAGCGTTAGCCGCTCTCCTCCCTTGCGCGACGGCTCAAAATCGCTATATTTACGATTGCTAAGACACCCTCATAACCAGGCTAGGTTTTGAGAGTGGGTCCCCGGGGGCCCGCTCTTTTTTGTTACCGAAATGGCTTCAAGCGAAGCGCGTCCGGCGGCCGAAACCGCCATAAAGACCGAATCCGAACCGCGGCTAATCGCCGAGCCGGGGCTCTCCGCTCGCGTCGCCAGCATCGCCGAGCCGGTGATCGAACAGCTCGGCTATCGCCTGGTGCGGGTGAAGGTGTCCAACGCTGACGGCTGCACCGTGCAGATCATGGCTGAGCGGCCTGACGGAAGCATGGCGGTCGCAGACTGCGAAACGTTATCGCGCGCGCTGTCACCAGTACTCGACGTCGCCGATCCGATCGAACGCGCCTACCGGCTGGAGATTTCTTCCCCGGGCATCGACCGGCCGTTGGTACGCAAGTCGGATTTTGACCGCTATGCCGGCAACTTGGTGAAGATCGAGACCTTGGTTCCGATCAACGGCCGCAAGCGATTCCGCGGTCTCTTGGTCGGCACGGTAGGCGACACCGCGCGGCTCATCCACGACGACGTCGCGCAAGGCGAGGAAGCAGACGTTCTGCTCCCGATCGACGAGATGAGCGAAGCCAAGCTTGTGCTCACTGACGAACTGGTGGCGCAGGCTCTTCGACGCGAGAAGGCGGCCAAGCGTGATGCACGCGAGGCCCGTAGGCAGGAACGACGGAAAGAGAGACACTCACGGCATCGGCCGCATCGGCCTGCCGCCAATGGAGGAGAATAGCTATGGCTGTCAGCGCCAACAGGCTCGAGCTGTTGCAAATCGCCGACGCGGTGGCGCGCGAGAAGGCGATCGACCGCGGCATTGTCATCGCCGCTATGGAGGACGCCATCGCCAAGGCTGCGCGTTCGCGCTATGGCGCGGAAACCGATGTGCACGCCGAGCTCGAGCCGAAGACGGGAGACCTGCGGCTCACCCGCCACATGCTGGTGGTAGAGAACGTCGAGAACCCGTCCAACCAGATCACTTTGGAGGACGCGCGTAAGCGTCATCCGGCGGCGCAGGTTGGCGACACCATCGCCGACCCGCTGCCGCCGCTCGAATACGGCCGCATCGCTGCACAATCCGCCAAGCAGGTGATCGTGCAGAAGGTGCGCGAGGCCGAACGCGACCGGCAATATGCCGAATACAAAGACCGTATCGGCGACATCGTAAATGGCATCGTCAAGCGCGTCGAATACGGCAACGTCGTGGTCGATCTCGGCCGAGGCGAAGCGATCGTGCGCCGTGACGAGATGCTGCCGCGCGAAGCTTTCCGCAACGGAGAGCGCATCCGCGCCTATATCTATGACGTGCGGCGCGAGCCGCGTGGGCCGCAGATATTCCTGTCGCGCACGCATCCGCAGTTCACCGCTAAGCTCTTCGCGCAGGAAGTGCCGGAAATCTATGACGGCATCGTCGAGGTAAAGGCGGTCGCCCGAGACCCCGGTTCGCGCGCCAAGATCGCGGTGATTTCGCGCGATTCCTCAGTTGACCCGGTCGGCGCCTGCGTCGGCATGCGCGGCTCGCGCGTGCAGGCGGTGGTGAACGAACTGCAGGGCGAGAAGATCGACATCATCCCGTGGTCGCCCGATATCGCCACCTTCGTGGTGAACGCGCTAGCGCCGGCGGAAGTTGCCAAGGTAGTACTCGACGAAGACAGGGAGCGCATCGAGGTGGTGGTGCCCGACCAGCAGCTGTCGCTGGCCATCGGCCGCCGTGGCCAGAACGTGCGCCTCGCCTCGCAGCTCACCGGATGGGACATCGACATCCTCACCGAGCAGGAGGAGTCCGAGCGCCGTCATGCTGAGTTCGAGGCGCGCACAAAGACCTTCGTCGAGGCGCTCAATCTTGACGAGGTGGTTGGTCAGTTGCTTGCCTCGGAAGGCTTCGGCTCGATCGAGGAGCTCGCGCTGGTGGACGAGAAAGAAATCGCTAGCATCGAAGGATTCGACGTCGAAACCGCCCGCGAGCTGCAGGAGCGTGCTCGCGAATATCTCGAGAAGCAGGAGGCAGAGCTCGATGCCAAGCGGAAGGAGTTGGGCGTCGAGGACGCCGTCAAGGAGGTGCCCGGCGTCACCACCAAGATGCTGGTTGCCTTCGGCGAAAACAGTGTCAAGACCGTAGAAGACCTCGCCGGCTGCGCGACCGACGACCTGGTTGGATGGACCGAACGCAAGGACGGCGAATCCAAGTACGAGCCCGGCGTCCTCGAGGGCATGGATGTTTCGCGCGAGGACGCCGAAGCAATGATTATGCAGGCGCGGCTCAAGGCCGGCTGGATCACGGAGGCGGATCTCAACCCGCCGCCGGCTGAAGGCGAAGCGGCTGTGGCCGAGGATCAGCCGCAGGCCTAAGGAGCAACGACACCAAATGCTGGCAATCCCGCAAGATCAAGATAACGACCTGGACCGGGGCGCGACCCGTGTCGCACCGGGTATGCAGCGGCACTGCGCGCTCACCCGTGCGCTCAAGCCCGTCGACGACATGGTCCGCTTCGTCGTCGGCCCTGGCGGCCACACCGTGCCCGACGTCAAGCGTAAGCTGCCAGGCCGTGGCATCTGGATCACCGCCACCCGTGCGGCGATTGATGAGGCGATTAAGGACAACGTATTTGCCCGCGCCTTCAAGCAAAATGTGCGCGTCGCCGCCGATCTCGCGGCGACCATTGAAACCTTGCTGGAACAGTGCGCGCTCGATGCGCTGGCGATCGCCGGCAAAGCCGGCCAAGTCATTACCGGTTTTACCAAGGTGGAAGCTGCGGTCGGCCGTGGCGACCTATTGGCCCTCATCCATGCTGCCGACGCGGCGGATGACGGCAAGCGCAAACTGGCTGCGGCTTTGCAGCACAATATCCTTGAAAAACCCCGCGAAATTGTTGTGGTCGAGAGTTTTTCCGGCGAGCATTTGGATTTGGCATTGAACTGCCCAAATGTGGTACATGCAGCGCTGCTTGCCGGACCCGTGAGCGAGACTTTTCTCGCTCGCGCCAAGCGCTTAGAGCGCTTTCGGACCGGAACATCGCCGAGTTGAACCTGCACGCAGGCGCCGATCCGCGGGAGCACGAGGACACAATAGGTAATGAGTGAAACAAAGACCCCTGGCGACAAGAAACTAAGCGTCTCCAAGCTGACGCTTAAGCCACGCACCGAGAAGGGTGTCGTGCGCCAGAGCTTTAGCCATGGCCGCAGCAAGCAGGTCGTGGTCGAGAAAGTTAAACGCCGTACCATCGGTGGACCGGCCGAGGCGAAGGCCGAGTCAACGCTGGCTGAGACGGCGAAGAAGCCGGCGCCCAGCACCAAGGGCGCGCCAGCCGCCGTGCCCGGGGCGGAAGCACCGAAGCCGTCCGGCGTCGTGCTGCGCACGTTGACCGAGGAAGAGCGCGCCGCGCGCGCGCATGCCCTTGCTGACTCGCGCCTGCGCGAGGCCGAAGAGCGCAAGATCGCCGAGGAAGAGGCTCGCCGCCGCGCCGGCCGCGAAGTCATCGAAAAGAGCGAGCGCGAGGCCGCCGAGACACGCAAGCGCGAGGAAGAAGAACGCCGTAAGCACGACGAGGAAACCAAGCGCAAGGCCGGCGAAGTCGCCAAAAAGCGCTTCGGCGATGACACCGTTTCCAAGAAAATGCCGTCCGGCCGCGGCAGGGTGCTGGAACTTGACGACGAAGAAGTACCGCGCTCCCGACGCGCTGGCGGCGGCGCCCGTCCGGCGGCGGCGCCGCGTGCGGCGCCGCGCGCGGCCGACGAGAAACGGCGTGGCCGTCTCACCGTCATAACCGCGCTGAACGCCGATGATGTGCGCGAGCGCTCAGTTGCTTCGTTTCGCCGCCGCACCCAGCGGCTCAAGGGCCTCGCCACGGCGGAGCCAAAGGAAAAGCTGGTGCGCGAGGTCACGATCCCGGAGGCGATCACCATCCAGGAACTCGCCAACCGCATGTCGGAGCGCGCGGTCGATGTCATCGGCCTGTTGATGAAGCAGGGCCAGATGGCGACCATCAACGACGTGATCGACGCCGACACTGCGCAGCTGATCGCCGAGGAAATGGGCCACACCGTGCGCCGCGTTTCGGAGGCCGACGTTGAGGAGGGCCTGTTTGACACCGCCGACGAGCCGGGGCAAGCACTTCCGCGCGCGCCGGTAGTCACCGTCATGGGCCACGTCGACCACGGTAAGACCTCGCTACTCGACGCTATCCGTTCGAGCAACGTGGTGGCGGGCGAAGCGGGCGGCATCACCCAGCACATCGGCGCCTATCAGGTCACGGCGTCGTCCGGTGCCAAGATCACCTTCATTGACACGCCCGGCCACGCCGCCTTCACGGCGATGCGCGCGCGCGGTGCCAAGGTAACCGACATCGTAGTGCTGGTGGTCGCCGCCGACGACGGCGTCATGCCGCAGACAGTGGAAGCGATCCATCACGCCAAAGCGGCGAAGGTGCCGATTATCGTTGCCATCAACAAGATCGATAAACCCGACGCCAAACCGGAGCGCGTGCGCACCGATCTGCTGCAACATGAGATCCAAGTTGAATCGATGGGCGGCGACGTGGTGGATGTGGAAGTGTCCGCCACCAAGAAACAGAACATCGACAAGCTGTTGGAAATGATCGGCCTGCAGGCCGAGATCCTCGACCTCAAGGCGAACCCGGATCGGTCGGCCGAAGGCACCGTGATCGAGGCCAAACTCGACCGCGGCCGCGGGCCCGTGGCGACCGTGCTGGTGCAGCGCGGCACCTTGCATGTCGGCGACCTGGTGGTGGCCGGCGCCGAATGGGGCCGCGTGCGCGCGCTGGTATCCGACACTGGCGATCCGATCGAGACGGCTGGGCCGTCGACGCCGGTCGAAGTACTCGGTTTTTCTGGCACGCCAGACGCGGGCGACCGCCTAGCCGTGGTTGAGAACGAAGCGCGCGCCCGAGAAGTCACCGAATATCGCGCCCGCCAGAAACGCGAGAAGGTGGCGGCGCGGGCGACCGGCATGCGCGGCTCGCTCGAACAAATGATGGCTCAGGCGAACGCCTCTGGCCGCAAGGAGTTCCCGTTGGTCGTCAAAGCCGACGTGCAGGGTTCGGTGGAAGCCATCGTCGGCGCACTCGAGAAGCTCGCTACAGACGAAGTGGCGGCGCGCGTATTGCATGCCGGCGTCGGCGGCATTTCCGAATCTGACGTGACGCTAGCGGAAGCCTCGGGTGTCCCGATCATCGCCTTCAACGTGCGTGCGAACAAGGAAGCACGCGAGGCGGCCGAACTCGCCGGCATCGAGATACGCTACTACAACATCATCTACGACCTCGTGGACGACGTAAAAAGGGCGATGTCCGGCCTGCTGGCGCCGACGCTGCGCGAAAGCATGCTGGGCAACGCGCAGATCCTGGAGATCTTCAACATCTCCAAGATTGGCAAGATCGCCGGCTGCAAGGTCACCGACGGCAGCGTGGAACGCGGCGCCAACGTGCGCCTAATCCGCGACAACGTTGTGATACACGAGGGTAAGCTGTCGCAACTCAAACGCTTCAAGGATGACGTGCGCGAAGTCGGCGCCGGCATGGAATGCGGCATGGCCTTCGAAAACTACCAGGACATGCGACAAGGTGACGTGATCGAATGCTACCGGGTGGAGACGATTCAACGCTCGCTGTGAGTCCAAGCCTCATGCTAGCGCGAGGAACGCCACTTAAACACTAACACTGTCATGCCTCGGAAAGATGGGGCATCCAGTAACCCGCAAGCGGCGGCGATTATTGAATCGTCTGTTTTTGCGGACGATGAGAGCCGAGAAAACGGTAATGCGCAATAAACACCACGACACGACGCCTGATGGCTCGCAACGGCAGTTGCGCGTAGGCGAACTGGTGCGGCACGCAGTGGCCGAGATGCTCGCACGCGGTGACGTGCACGACCCGGTGATCGAGGGCCATTTCATCACGGTGCCGGAAGTACGCATGACTGCCGATCTCAGGCTCGCGACTATCTACATTATGCCGCTCGCGGGTCGCGACGCCGACGAAGTGCTCGCGGCCTTCGAGCGGCACAAGAAATTCCTACGTGCCGAGATCGCGCATCGTATTAACTTGAAATTCGCGGCCGACATTCGCTTCCGCATCGACGAGCGGTTCGCTGAGGCGGAACGCATCGACCAGCTCCTGCGTTCGCCCGCGGTCAAGCGCGATCTCGATCCTGAGGAAAAAAGTGACCGATAACGAAATCGAATTGTTGGAACGGCCTCCTGCGGCTGCCGACGCGCGTCCGAAGGGACAGCAATTCAAGCGTCACAAGCGCGACGTGCACGGCTGGATCGTGCTCGACAAGCCGGTCGGCATGACCTCAACCCATGCGGTCAGCATCATCAAGCGCCTATTTTCCGCCAAACGGGCCGGGCACGCCGGCACGCTCGACCCGCTCGCCTCCGGCTGCCTGCCGATCGCGCTCGGCGAAGCGACCAAAACCGTTCCCGTCGTGATGGAAGGACGCAAGCTCTATCAGTTCACGGTGCGCTGGGGCGAAGAGCGCGACACCGACGACGCCGAGGGTCGCGTCATCGCCACCAGCGATGTGCGCCCGTCGTCGTCGTCGCTGCGTGCCTTACTGCCCTCCTACACCGGCACGATCCAGCAGGTGCCGCCAAGCTATTCGGCCATCAAGGTCGAGGGCGAGCGCGCCTACGATCTTGCCCGCGACGGCAAGGTGGTCGAACTTGAGGCTCGCCCCGTCGAAATCGCCCGCTTGGAGTTGGTCGCCGCTCCTGACCCCGACCATGCGGTGCTTGAGGCAGAATGCGGTAAAGGCACCTATGTCCGCTCGCTTGCCCGCGATATGGGCCGCGCTTTGCGCAGTTTCGGCCATGTCCACGCCCTTAGGCGGGTGGCGGTAGGCCCATTTGACACTGAAACGATGATTTCGCTGGCAGAACTGAACGCTATGTGCCATAGAGCCGCTGCCGGCGAGGTAAGCCTCGCCGACGCGCTACTGCCCATTGAGACCGCGCTGGACGACATCCCGGCGCTGGCCGTCAGCCGGGCGGATGCGGCAAGGCTCGCACGGGGCCAGGCCGTTTTGTTGCGCGGACGGGACGCACCCAATTTCAGCGGACCGGTCTACGTCACGGCAGCGGGCCAACTGGTGGCGCTGGCCGAACTGGATCGCGGTGAAATCGTTCCTAAGCGCGTGTTCAACCTGGCCGGGCTGATGGGCAGCCGCGGCGCGACCAAAGGATGACCGATGTCGGTTACGTCCGGCCGCAAGGCCGAGGTGATGAAACAGTTCGCCAAGAAGCCGGGCGATACCGGCTCTCCCGAAGTGCAGGTGGCGATCCTCTCGGAACGGATCAACAACCTTACTGAGCACTTCAAGACCCACGCCAAGGATAACCATTCGCGGCGCGGACTGCTCAAGCTCGTAGGCCAGCGCCGTAAGTTGCTCGATTATCTGCGGCGCACCAACGAAGTCAGTTACAAGAAATTGATCGAGAAGCTTGGTATCCGCCGCTAATTTAACTCCGCGTGAGGCGCATTGCGCGCCCCGCGTGTTTCGTGAACGAGGCGTAATGACGCAGTCGTTCGTTTTGACCGGCGACGACGCCGGAGACAAGCAAGAGCCGAGAAGGAATCGCCTCTTGCGCCAAGGCAGGCTCTGAACGCCATGGCAGGATCGCCAGATACTGTCCGTTTCCCGCTCGCGGCGACGCGCAGTCTCTCGCCGTCTTGCTCATGGCTTTCGGGTTCGGCCGAAAACCATGAGAGAAAGATACAATGTTCGATAAGCATACCGTTGAACTTGATTGGGGTGGACGAAAGCTAACCCTCGAGACCGGCAGAATGGCGCGGCAGGCCGACGGTGCCGTACTCGCGACTTACGGAGAGACCACCGTTCTCGCCGTCGTTGTGGCAGCCAAGGCTCCAAAGGAGGGCGTCGACTTCCTACCGCTGACCGTCAATTACACGGAAAAATACTACGCGGCCGGTCGCATTCCCGGCGGCTACTTCAAGCGCGAACGCGGCCCAACCGAAAAGGACACGCTTACCTCGCGCCTAATTGATCGGCCGATCCGTCCGCTGTTCGCGGAAGGCTGGCGCTGCGACACGCAGGTGACTGTCACCGTGCTGTCGCACGACATAGAGAACGATCCCGACATCGTCGCCATGGTCGCCTCTTCGGCGGCGCTAACGTTGTCCGGCGTGCCCTTCATGGGCCCGATCGGCGCCGCCCGCGTCGGCTTCATCAATAACGAGTACGTGCTCAATCCAGCGCTCGACGAGATGCCGGAAACCCAGCTCGACCTGGTCATCGCCGGTACGCAGGACGCTGTCATGATGGTGGAATCGGAAGCCAAGGAGCTGTCAGAGGAGATCATGCTCGGCGCGGTGATGTTCGGCCACCGCCATTTCCAGCCGGTGATCGAGGCTATCATCAAGCTCGCCGAGAAAGCGGCGAAGGAGCCACGCGAGCTCGTCGTTCCCGACCACAAGGATCTGGAAAAGGAAATCCTCACCCTCGCCGAGACGGACCTGCGTGCCGCCTATTCGATCGTAACGAAGCAGAAACGCCAGGACGCTGTCACAACCGTGAACGAAAGGGTGATGGCGCAGTTCTTCCCGGAAGGCGTCGACCCGAAATACGACGCACTGGCTGTGGCCGGCGTGGTCAAGGAGCTAGAAGCTAAGATCGTGCGCTGGAACATTCTCGACACCAACAAGCGCATAGACGGCCGCGACCTGAAGACCGTGCGTCCGATCGTGGCGGAAGTCGGTGTGCTGCCGCGTACCCACGGCTCGGCGCTCTTCACGCGCGGCGAGACCCAGGCACTGGTGGTGGCCACCCTCGGCACGTCGGAGGACGAGCAGTTCGTCGACGCGCTGCAGGGGACGTACAAAGAGACTTTCCTGCTGCATTACAACTTCCCGCCTTATTCGGTCGGCGAAACCGGCCGCATCGGCGCGCCCGGCCGCCGCGAGATCGGCCATGGCAAGCTCGCCTGGCGCGCAATCCATCCGATGCTGCCGACGCCGGCGGAATTCCCCTACACCATCCGCGTGGTGTCGGAGATCACCGAGTCGAACGGCTCCTCGTCAATGGCGACCGTCTGCGGCTCGTCGCTGGCGCTGATGGACGCGGGCGTGCCGCTGAAGCGGCCGACCGCTGGCATCGCTATGGGCCTCATCCTCGAAGGCCAGCGCTTCGCTGTCCTGTCCGACATTCTCGGCGACGAGGATCATCTCGGTGACATGGACTTCAAAGTGGCAGGCACCGAAAACGGCGTTACCTCGCTGCAGATGGACATCAAGGTCGCCGGCATCACCGAAGAGATCATGCGAGTCGCCCTCGCCCAGGCGAAGGAAGGCCGCATGCAAATCCTAGGTGAAATGGCCAAGGCGATCACAGAGCACCGCGCCGAGCTCGGCGAGCACGCGCCGCGTATCGAGATGTTCAAGATCCCGACCGATAAGATCCGTGAAGTCATCGGCACGGGCGGCAAGGTGATCCGAGAAATCGTCGAGAAGACCGGCGCCAAGATCAACATCGAGGATGACGGTTCGGTGAAGGTCGCTTCCGCCAACGCCGACTCGATCAAGGCCGCCATCAACTGGATCAAGTCGATTGCCGCCGAGCCGGAAGTCGGCATGATATACGACGGCACCGTGGTCAAGGTGATGGACTTCGGCGCCTTTGTGAACTTCTTCGGCGTCAAGGACGGCCTTGTACACATCAGCCAACTCGCCCCGCGCCGGGTTAACAAGGTCACGGACGTCGTCAAGGAAGGCGACAAGGTGAAGGTCAAGCTGCTTGGCATTGATGAGCGCGGGAAGGTGCGCTTATCCATGAAGGTAGTCGACCAGATAACCGGCGAGGACTTGGAGGCAAAGCAGAAGGCTGAGGCTTCTGCCGAGCAACCGCAGGCGGCTGGCGGCGCCGGCGGGGCGGAATGACCTTTCTCGCGAACAAGCAAAAAGGGCGGCCCAAACGGCCGCCCTTCTTATTTGCGCTATTGCTCTCCTTATTCCTGATACAGCCAGCGTCCAATCACACTGCCGATGATACCACCGAGGATGGACGCCAAGTCAGCCAAAGCGAAGCGAGCGCCTCCGGGCCACCGAAGATCGCAGTCGCGGTTGAGCGCGGCGTATTGAGCGGGGGAATCGCCATGAAGTGAACCGCTATGCCATCCCGATGGCAATCGACGCAAACATTCCTTCGACGTCACACAAGTGATCACCTCCAGGAACTGATCACCGTATCCGTGATGAATACCGCGCCGATCGAGAAACCGATGCCGCCGATTGAAGGTGCTGGTGAACGTATTGCCGACCGGGTGCGCCTTTCAATACGAGATAGAACGTTGGTGACGATGTAGGGCAACGCGCTGCCGGCCTTGAAACGCCCCGCCGCTAAGGGCACAGAGCTGACCAAAGGAGAGATATGTTGCCGACCGCGAGGGCCACAAGGCGCGACTGCCACTAGTCGGGCGACGGAGCTAAAAACGGCGTAGCGCCGCAGATGGCGCCAACCAGCGTGAAAGTGCCTCGACGGTTAACTCGCGTCGCAGAGAAGCCCTGTTCGTACCGAGCTGTATAGCTGCCGCTGGAGAGAAGCCAGCAGCCCCGCGCGAGCCATTGGTTTGTCGACTCAGTCGGCGTCGTCCTTGCTGTCAGTCGCACCCGCGGCCTTTAGTGCGTCGGGCTGCGGCATGGCGATGACATTGTAGCCCGAATCAACAAAGTGCACCTCGCCGGTAACGCCGGTCGACAGATCCGACAACAGGTAAAGACCGGCGCCGCCCAATTCCTCTAGCGTTACACCGCGGCCGAGCGGCGAGAACTTCTGCTGGAAGGCGAACATGTAGCGCGCATCAGTGATGCCGGCGCCGGCCAGCGTGCGGATGGGACCCGCCGAGATGGCGTTGACGCGGATCTTCTGACGCCCGAAATCGACCGCTAAATAGCGAACCGAGGCCTCAAGGCCCGCCTTAGCCACGCCCATAACGTTGTAGTTCGGCATAGCGCGCAGGCCGCCGTTATACGTGAGCGTCAGCATGGCGCCGCCGTTCGGCATTAGCGCGGCAGCGCGCTTGGCGGACTCGGTGAAGGCGTAGCAGGATATCACCATTGTTTTGATGAAGTTCTCGCGCGTCGTATCAGCGTAGCGGCCTTTCAGCTCGTCCTTGTTGGAGAAGGCCACCGCATGCACCAGGAAATCCATCATGCCCCATTGCTTCCTGACTGCATCGAACACCGCGTCGACTGAGGCAATGTCCTCGACGTCGCAGGGCATCACGAATTCGGAACCGACCTGCTCGGCGAGCGGCTTTACGCGCTTGGCCAGCGCCTCGCCCTGATAGGTGAAGGCGAGCTCGGCGCCGTGCGCGCACAAGGTCTTGGCAATGCCCCAGGCGATCGAGTGGTCGTTGGCGACTCCCATCATAAGGCCGCGTTTTCCTTCCATCAGCCGGCCGCGCGGCGCGCCTTGCTCACTGCTCATGGCGAATGGCCTGCATGGAACGAACTGGAAGGTGGACCGCGAGAACGGCTTGTTCATGTGAAGCATCCGGGCGAATCGCGGCAAGCGCGCGTCGTCCGTCTATGGCGCGGATACGACACTCGAATGACAAGCAGTTACCGGTCGGGGCGATCATGCATCCAGCCGCTTGAACACGACGGAAGCATTGGTGCCGCCGAAGCCAAAAGAGTTCGAGAGCACGGCACCGATCTTCACGTTGTCCCGGCGCTCGCGCACGATCGGCATGTCGGCGAATTCGGGATCGAGGTTATCGATGTTGGCGCTTTCGCAGACGAAGCCGTTGTTCATCATCAGCAGAGAGTAGATCGCCTCTTGGACGCCGGCGGCGCCGAGCGAATGACCGGACAGCGACTTGGTGGCCGAGATCGGCGGGCATTTCGATCCGAACACCGTGCGCAGCGCTTCGATCTCCTTGGCGTCGCCGACCGGCGTCGCCGTGGCGTGCGGATTGATATAGTCGATCGGCGCCTTGCACGTTCCGAGCGCCATCTGCATGCAGCGCACCGCGCCCTCGCCCGACGGCGCCACCATGTCGTAGCCATCGGAGGTCGCACCGTAGCCGACGACCTCCGCGTAGATTCTCGCGCCGCGTGCCTTGGCGTGCTCGAGCTCTTCCAGCACCAGTACGCCAGCGCCGCCCGCGATGACGAAACCGTCGCGGTCCTTGTCGTAGGCACGCGAGGCCTTCTGCGGCGTGCCGTTGTACTTCGACGACATCGCGCCCATTGCGTCGAACAGCACCGAGAGTGACCAGTCCAATTCCTCACAACCGCCGGCGAAGATCAGGTCCTGCTTGCCCCACTGGATCAGCTCGGCAGCGTTTCCAATGCAGTGGTTGGAGGTCGCGCAAGCCGATGAGATTGAATAGTTGACGCCCTTGATCTTGAACCAGGTAGCGAGTGTCGCCGAGGCGGTGGAGGACATCGCCTTCGGCACTGCAAACGGTCCGACGCGCTTCGATCCTTTCGTGCGCGCGGTGTCGGCCGCCTCGATGATGGCTCGGCAGGACGGTCCGCCCGAGCCCATCACGATGCCGGTGCGCTCGTTGGAGATGTCCTGTTCCTCGACGCCGGAATCGCGGATTGCCTGTTCCATGGCGACGTGGTTCCAGGCAGCGCCCCCACCAAGGAAGCGCATGGCGCGGCGATCGACCACTTCGGTGGCATCAAGTGTCGGCGCTCCGTGCACCTGACAGCGGAAGCCGAGCTCGGCGTATTTTTCCGCGTGCACGATGCCGGATTTAGCCTCGCGCAGCGATGCCAGAACTTCCTGCGTATTGTTGCCGATGGATGAAACGATGCCCATCCCGGTCACGACTACTTGTCTCATGACATACCCTTGCGCGCGCACGATTGGATACATGGGCCACCCCGGCACCATGCAACAGGACGGGCTCCGCTCAAGCACCGCTCGGTTGCAGCGCCTCGTCCTTCCTGAACAGACCGACCTTGAGATCAAGGGCCCGATAGATCACAGCGCCGTCTGCCGACAACCAACCATCGGCGATGCCGAGCACCAGCTTCGAGCGCATGACGCGCTTGAGGTCGATGCCGTAGATGACTTTCTTTACGCTCGGCAGCACCTGGCCGGAGAATTTCAATTCGCCGAGACCGAGCGCGCGTCCCTTGCCCGAAGCGCCGAGCCACCCGAGGAAGAAACCGACCATCTGCCAGAGCGCGTCGAGGCCGAGGCAGCCCGGCATCACCGGGTCGCCCTTGAAGTGGCAGAGGAAGAACCAAAGGTCCGGTTTGACGTCGAGTTCGGCGCGCAGCAGGCCTTTGCCATGCTCGCCGCCTTCTTCGGAGATCTCGGTGATGCGGTCGAACATTAGCATTGGCGGCAGCGGCAATTGCGGGTTCCCTGGGCCGAATAACTCGCCACGCCCGCAGGCCAGCAAATCCTCATAATCAAAGCTGTTGCGCCGTTTTTCCATGAGCGCGAGGTTCCCGCTCGAAACGCCTGGCTGAATTCCCATAGTTAAATTCGTAACATACCAAGGGGCACGGGCAAAGGTGCCGAAACCCAGCCGTCCGCCAGCCTTCATCCTTTCAAAACCAAGAGATTACAATGGCAAAGGTAGTTGCGAAGGAGTTGCATCTACGCAACTCGGTCGTATATCTTCCGATTGAAACAGTTGCATTGCCGGCGCGGCCGGCTGTCAGGCGTAGCGATGAACCAATCTCGTCCCGCAGGTTCGCCTTCCAATCCCGTCGCCGATCCGGGACCGGACCGCTCGGCGCTCAACGGCTGCCCGTGGCACGACGTGAAGGCTATGTTACGCCAGGTGGGGTTGCGGCCGACGCGCCAGCGCATGGCACTCGGTTGGCTGCTGTTCGGCAAAGGCGACCGCCACCTCACCGCCGAGATGCTCTACGAGGAAGCGACCCGCGCCAAGGTACCGGTTTCGCTCGCCACCATCTATAACACGCTGCACCAGTTCACCCAGGTCGGCCTGCTGCGTCAGGTTGCGGTCGATGGCTCCAAGGCCTATTTCGACACCAACGTGAGGGCCCACCACCACTTCTTCATCGAGGGCCGCGACGAGCTGCTCGACATCCCGAGCACCGAGGTGGTGGTCGGCAAGACGCCGGCCGCGCCGGAAGGCTACGAGGTTGCACGGGTCGACGTCGTGGTACGGCTCCGCAAGAAGTCGTAGCCCACTACTCCCAGATCGCAATTTGTTTTTTGGCATGACGGGGCTCGGCCCGACTATTTTTCTCGCGGCGGGCCTACTCGATCTTCTCGTTCGGATAGGCGCCCCACAGCCTTTCCTGTCGGACCCAGCCGTCGAAGTTCTTGCCGCTAAATTCGCACCATGTGCCGTTGCAGGATTTCAGCATGCCGAGCACGCCTGACTGCAGGCGAGCGGTCTCCATCGCTTTAACGTCCGGGCTGGCATAGAGCGGCACCAGATCGTCCTTCAAGGTCGGCACCACCATCGCCGAGCGCCTGCCCGATAGCAGCGAGTGGTAAACCCATCCTTCCGCCCCTTCCCAATCGCGGATGCGGCGCCAGTTCTCGAATTCGGCGGTAATTTCAACTGGCATGCCGGCGCGTGTATAGACCCAGCGTACCTCCTGGTCTTTGTTGGGGCCCGAGCGGACGTTGACCCGGTCCGACTTGAGGCTGACGAAACGCGGGACCGGCAGGCCGCTCACTGAACCGGCGGCGACATCGCCCGCCGCAAAGCCGGCGAGCGATTGCAGCGCCACAATTGCGGCGGCGACTGTCGCGCAGCCGAAGCGGCGGCATGCGGCGGCAAAGCTTTGTGTTCGCACTATCATCTGGTAGGAAAAGTAGGATTTTGACCACGCACGTGCGCCGCAGTGTGCTCGAGCACGGTTAAAGAGGGTTGAACGGCGGTATTGGGAGTACCCAGGGGCCGCCGGACTCCTTGGTAATCAAAGTATGTCGAAGAGCAAGAAGCCGCTGGTTGTCGTGACGCGCAAGCTGCCTGACAGCGTCGAGTTGCGCATGCGTGAACTTTTCGATGCGCGGCTCAATCCTGACGACAAGCCGATGACGCACGCCGAACTCGCCGAAGTGGTCAAGACCGCCGACGTGCTGGTGCCGACCGTCACCGACCGGATCGACGCGTCGATCCTCAGCAAGTCTGGCGAGCGGCTCAAGCTTATCGCTAACTTCGGCAACGGCGTCGACAATATCGACGTCGCCACTGCCATGCAGCGCGGCATCACCGTCACCAATACGCCGGGCGTGCTGACCGAGGACACCGCCGACATGACCATGGCGCTGATTCTGGCGGTGCCGCGCCGGCTCGCCGAAGGCTCGATGGTGCTCACCTCCGACAAGCATTGGAGCGGCTGGACTCCAACCTGGATGCTCGGCCACCGCATCTGGGGCAAGAGGCTCGGCATCATCGGTATGGGACGGATCGGCCAAGCAGTGGCGCGCCGAGCGCGCGCCTTCGGTCTGCAGATCCATTACCACAACCGCCGCCGGGTGGCGCCGCGAATCGAGGAAGAGCTCGACGCCACTTATTGGGAGAGCCTCGACCAGATGCTTGCCCGTATGGACATCATCTCGGTCAACTGTCCGCATACGCCGGCGACCTATCACCTTTTGTCAGCGCGCCGCCTCAAGCTGCTGCGGCCGGAGGCTTACATCGTAAATACGTCGCGCGGTGAGGTGATCGACGAGAATGCGCTGGTGCGCCTGATCGAATCTGGCGACATCGCCGGCGCTGGGCTCGACGTATTCGAGCATGAACCCGCGGTGAATCCGAAGCTGGTGAAGCTCGCCAAGGCCGGCAAGGTGGTGCTGCTACCGCACATGGGTTCGGCCACGTTGGAAGGCCGCATCGACATGGGTGAGAAGGTCATCATCAACATCAAGACCTTCATGGATGGTCACCGGCCGCCGGATCGCGTTCTTCCATCGATGTTGTGATCCGGAGCCGGCGGCCTTTTTGCCAGGCTCCTCTCAGGCGTGCCCCGACAAATCCTTAATGCTGGATTTATCGCCGCTGAGCGCATTGGCCGGGTCCCAGACGTAGCTCAACGTTTCGAACCGCATGGAGCGCGCGTCGATCATTAACAGCTTTCCCACCAGGCCTTCGCCGAAGCCAACGATTTCGCGGATCACTTCCAGCGCCATCAGCGAGCCGAGCACACCTGGCAGCGCACCAAGAATGCCGGCTTCCGCGCAGGCTGGCACCGTACCCGCCGGCGGCGGCTCGGGAAACAGGCAGCGGTAGGTCGGATTGCGCGTGCCGTCGGCGCGCATCTCGTGCGCGCGAATGGTGGTGAGCGAGCCGTCGAATGTGCCAACCGCGGCGGTTACCAGCGGCTTTTTGGCGAAGTAGCAGCCATCCGACACGAGGTAGCGCGTGGCAAAATTGTCGGAGCCGTCGGCGATCAGGTCGTAGCGCGACAAGAGATTAAGTGCGTTCTTGGCGGTAAGCCGCACATTATGCGCTTCAACCTGTACATGCGGATTGAGCCGGGTCACGGCGGCGCCAGCCAGCGCGGCCTTCGGCTTGCCGATATCGTCAGTGCCGAAAATCACCTGCCGCTGCAAGTTGGAGAGCGCCACCTTGTCGTCGTCGACCACGCCGAGTGTACCGACGCCAGCGGCGGCGAGATACAGAAGCACCGGCGCACCCAGGCCGCCGGCACCGACCACCAACACGCGCGCCGCCTTCAGCTTCGCCTGACCGGGGCCGCCGACCTCGCGCAGCACGATGTGGCGCGCATAGCGTTCCAGTTCCTTGGGTTCGAGCATCGGCATTAACCCTATGGGTTTGCAAACGTTTCGGCCAGCGCATTGATGTCTTGCCAGACCGTCGCTATGGGCAAAGGTGCGGCATAATCAGATCAAAGGTGGCGTCAGGACGATACGGTGAGGATTGATTCCGGTAATGCTCCTTACGCTCCGTATTACGGCCGACAACGAGAGCGGACTGGCGTTGCTGCGGGCCTACGAGCCGCGCCAGCAAGCTTCGCAGTTTCGCTGACACGCGAGACGCCGAAGACCACCTGATACTAGTCGGCATTTCCGACCCGAACGAGCATGGCGGCAGCCGAAAGGTCATTGAGGTCAATGACAAGTTCGCCAATTGCCTCAGCCGGTGCCGATGATCGACCTTTCCGGCGCCGGCGGACTCGACGCGCAAGGGCCATCCACGCCGCGGTGCTGTCCAGCATCGAGGCTTCTACGCGCCGGTGTAACTCATCAACACCGCCACCATCCGCAATTTCCTCCCCGTGCACAACGTCCATGCCGCGCAAACCCAATCCAGCGACGCCGAGGCGTCAGTCGTACGGGTTATCTCTTTGCGAAAATAGCTAGCGGTTCTTCCATTCCGGTTTGCGCTTCTCGACAAAGGCTCTCATGCCTTCCTTCTGGTCTTCAGTGGCGAACAGCGAGTGGAACACCCGCCGCTCGAACAGCACGCCTTCTGCCAGCGGCGTCTCGAAGGCGCGGTTGACCGCCTCCTTAGCTGCCAGCACCGACGGCAACGACATGCCGGCGATGGTCTCGGCGACCTTCATCGCCTCGTCCATCAAGTTGGCCGCGGGCACCACGCGCGCCACCAGCCCGGAACGCTCGGCCTCCGCTGCGTCCATCATGCGGCCGGTGAGGATCAAATCCATTGCTTTGGCTTTGCCGACCGCGCGGGTGAGTCGCTGCGTGCCGCCAATACCAGGAATGACGCCGAGCTTGATCTCGGGCTGCCCGAATTTGGCGTTGTCGGCCGCGATCACGACGTCGCAATGCATGGCGAGCTCGCAGCCTCCGCCGAGCGCAAAGCCCGCGACCGCGGCGACGATCGGCTTGCGCGCGCGCGCGGCACGATCCCAGTCGGCGGCGAAATTACCAATGAACGCATTGAAAAAACTTTTCTCCGCCATCTCCTTGATGTCGGCGCCGGCGGCGAAGGCCTTGTCATTGCCGGTGATCAGCAGACAGCTGATCGCATCGTCCGCCTCAAAGGCGTCGATCGCCTGACTGAGTTCGGCTACGAGCGCGGGGCTGAGTGCATTGAGCGCTGACAGCCTGTTGAGCCGGATGATACCAACCCGACCTTTGGTTTCGACAATGATGTTCTGATAAGCCATTCAGGTCTCCAACTATTCGTCACTATTCTGTTGGCTAGCGGCCCGCGCCGCTGACAAAAGTCAATCGAGCCTGGCCCCGGAACGCCTGATGATGCAGGGAAGGTGGCACATATTATCTCCGCACTGTCATTTGCCTGAGTTGACGATGCAATCCATGAGGCCGGACTGCAATCGTAAGGTCATTCCCCACTGCCGTCATCATGGATGCTCGGGTCAAGCCTGGGCATGATTATGGAGGGGCATCACTTCTGACAGCTTGGGCAAAAGAACGTCGAGCGACTGCTCTGCACGATACGCTTGATCTTGCCCTTGCAATGCCGGCATGGTTCACCCTCACGGTCATAAACCTGAAAATTGTGCTGGAAGTCGCCGAGCGCGCCGTCGGTGAGGCGGTGGTCGCGCAGGGACGAGCCGCCGGCGTTGATGGCGTCCTTAAGCACCGCCTTAATGGCATCGGCGAGCGCCACTGCGCGCACATTCGGCGCGCCCTTATGGTCGGCGATGTTGGAGGCAATCCGTTTGGGAGAAAGCCGCGCGCGGAACAGCGCTTCGCAGACATAGATATTCCCGAGCCCGCAGACCACGCGCTGGTCACTGAGCGCGACCTTGAGTGAGGTCTTCTTGCCGACGCAGGCTTTCGCTAGCATCGCGGCGTCGAATTCGTTGCTCAACGGCTCCGGCCCGAGTGCGCGCAACAACGGTTCCTGCTCGAGCTTGTCGTGCGGCACGAGCTTCATTGAGCCGAAGCGGCGCGGATCGTTGAAGGTCACGAGTGCGCCGTTCGACATGTGAAACACTACATGATCATGCGCGGTGCTCTTCGAGCGCTCATGATAATAGACGCCAGGCTTCGAGTCCTTGCCGACACGAAACGAGCCCGACATGCCTAGATGCATCAGCAGCACGTCGCCCGACGACAGATCAGCGAGCAAATACTTCCCCCGCCGTCCAAGACCCTCAACCGATTGACCCCCGAGCCGCTTCTCGAAATCCTTGGCGACCGGCCAGCGCAGACCGCGGTGGCGCACTTCCACCTTGACTATGCGCGCGCCCTCCATGGCGGATGCCAGGCCACGGCGCACGCTTTCGACTTCGGGAAGCTCGGGCATTGGTTAATCGGGTCTTCGTTAATCGGGTCTTCATTGACACATAGCGCCCCTGAGGTTCCCGCGCTATGGTCCTGCCCGCAAAGGACTATTGGCCATGGCCAAGACCGAAAAAAGGACCACCAAGAAGACTCATTTCGGCGAGCAGACCGTGTTGCTCGCCGAGAAACAGGGACTGGTGAATGACGTTTTCCATTCGGTGGCGCGCCGCTACGATCTTATGAACGACCTGATGTCGGGCGGCCTGCACCGCGCCTGGAAGGACGCGCTGGTCACCGCTGTCAATCCGCCGAAGAGCGAGCGCGACTTCGCGCTGCTCGATCTCGCCGGCGGCACTGGCGACGTTGCTTTCCGCGTGGTCGATGCGGGCGGGCTTGGCACACGCGTCACCGTCTGCGACATCAACACCGCCATGCTCGACGTCGGCCGCGACCGCGCCGTCGCCCGTGGCTATGAAGCCGTGGTGAGCTTCGAGCAGGGAAATGCCGAACAATTGCCCTACCCTGATCGGCGCTTCGATTGTGTCACCATCGCCTTCGGCATCCGCAACGTGCCGCGCATCGAGCGGGCGCTCGCCGAAGCCCATCGCGCGCTCAAGTTCGGCGGCCGCTTCCTCTGCCTGGAATTCTCCTCCGTCGACGTACCGGGCATTGATGCACTTTACGACCTCTATTCGTTCCAAGTGATCCCGCGCCTCGGCGAGATAGTGGCTAGCGACCGCGAGGCCTATCAATACCTCGTCGAGTCGATTCGGAGGTTTCCCAAGCCGGCTGCCTTCGCCAAGATTATCGAGGCTGCAGGCTTCCGCCGGGTGTCGTTCACGGCGATGACCGCCGGCGTCGTGGCACTGCATTCGGGTTGGAAATTGTGATCGCCGGCCTGCCCCATTTTGCCCGGCTGGCGCGTGCAGGATTTGTGTTCGCACGCGAAGGTGTGTTCCGCCTGGTCGATACCCGCGGCTTCCCACTGCCGGCGCACATGGCCATTTCGCTGGCGCGGGTGATCGAGCGGCCCGGTGTCAAGACGGGGGGCAGCCGGCTTTCGGCCGCGCTCACCAAGTTGGGCCCAACCTACGTCAAGCTCGGCCAGTTCCTTGCCACGCGGCCCGACGTAGTGGGCGCCGACATAGCGCTCGATCTAGAAAGCCTGCACGATAAGATGCCGCCGTTCCCGCAAAGCGCTGCGGAAGCTGTGATCGCCAAGGCATTCGAGAAGCCGGTCAAGGAGGTTTACGCGAGCTTCGGGCCCGCGGTCGCCGCCGCCTCGATTGCGCAGGTGCACCGCGCCGAGGTCGAGGAGAAGGGCGTGCGCAGGCCGGTGGCGGTGAAAGTCTTGCGGCCCGGCATTGAGCGGCGCTTCAAGTCCGATCTCGCCGCCTTTTTCTACGTGGCGCGTAAGGCCGAAAGCGTTTCGCTGGAAGCGCAGCGGCTGCGCCCGGTCGAGGCGATGGCGACGCTCGCCCGCTCGGTAGCGATCGAGATGGATTTCCGGCTGGAGGCCGCCGCGCTGTCCGAAATGGCGGAGAATACCCGCGAAGACGCTGATTTCCGTGTGCCGGCGGTCGACTGGGACCGCACCGCGCGCGAGGTGCTAACGCTCGAGTGGATCGACGGCACGCCGCTCAACGACCGCGCCGCGCTCGAAGCCAAGGGCTTCGACCTACCGGTGCTCGGCCGCAAGGTGATCCAGAGCTTCCTGCGCCATGCGCTGCGCGACGGTTTCTTCCACGCCGACATGCATCCGGGCAATCTGTTCGTCGATAACGACGGGCGGCTGATCGCGGTCGATTTCGGCATCATGGGCCGGCTTGGCCCGAAGGAGCGGCGTTTCCTCGCCGAGATCTTGTTCGGCTTTATAACCCGCGATTACATGCGCACCGCGCAGATCCATTTCGACGCCGGATACGTGCCGCGCCACCACTCGGTAGTGAGCTTCGCGCAGGCGATCCGCGCAATTGGCGAGCCGATCCACAACCGCACCGCCGAAGACATCTCGATGGCCAAGCTCTTGATGCTGCTATTCGAGGTCACTGGCCTTTTCGACATGCGCACACGGCCCGAGCTGCTGCTGCTGCAAAAGACCATGGTGGTGGTGGAAGGCGTCGCCCGCACGCTCGATCCCAAGCTCGACATGTGGAGCATCGCCGAGCCGGTGGTACGCGAATGGATCGAGCGCAATCTCGGTGCCATCGGCCGGCTGGAAGACGCCGCCAAGAGCGCCGGCGAGATCGGCCAATTCGCCGCACAGGTCCCATCGCTGCTCACGCGTAGCGCCACGCTGCTCGACCAACTCGACGACATCACCCGCGCCGGTCTGGTGCTATCTCCGGAGACGGTGGAGGCGATTGGCCGTGCCGAGCAGCGCCGCAATCACACGACCGCGGTGGCGCTGTGGGTGATAGCGGCGCTGCTGGCGCTAGTGGCGTGGCGGAT